>Ga0184639_10000880_pt1 | contig 12432 bp, 10 predicted proteins | sample PLM31_170_b2_FD_133155 | JGI IMG/M metagenome (GOLD analysis project Ga0184639, IMG submission 133155) | Groundwater sediment microbial communities from an aquifer in East River, Colorado, USA - PLM3-1_170_b2 | ecosystem: Environmental > Terrestrial > Soil > Riparian zone | place: USA: East... | reverse complement strand
GCCACGCGCCTTCAGCTCCGGCAGCACCACGTCGAGGTCCAGGAGCGGGCTCTCCATCACCGATCCGACCGCCGTCGCTGCCGCCAGGTCGGTGGCCCAGTACAGGTTCCCCGCGGTCTCCTTGACGTCAATGACCATCGCGTTGACCTCGGTCCGATCGATGATGTCGAGCATGGCGTCCAGCCGCCCGGCGCCTTAGAAGATGCCGGATGGTGCGTACAGCGCGCGAGCCTCGAACGCCGGCAGGGTTACCGCCTTGGTCATCTGCGCGTCGATCGGGAGGACGCCCAGCCGATGACCGGGCATCTTGTAGATCAGCGTTCCCTGCTCGGGGACATCGGGAAGGGCGTATCGGCCCCGGGCATCGGTCACCACCGGGGCGCCGCTGCCCTCGACGAAGACTCGCGCCCCGGCGATCGGCCGACCATCGCCGTCGGTCACCACCCCGCTCACCACGTTCGGGCGCAGGGCGATGGTCAGCCCGCCGTCGCGGGGAACCTCGCCACTCCCGGGGTCGAAGCCGGCCGCGGAGGCCCGCACCTCCTCCCCTGGCACGGCGGTGAGGACGGCGGTGCCGTCGGCAGTCGTGGTCGCGGTCATCCCTCCCACGCTGAGGGCGGCGTTGACAAGCGGCAGGTCCTTCGTGCGGTCGACGACAGTGATCGTCAGCTCACGCGGCGGTGGCGGGGTCGGCGTCCCGTCCGGCGGCATTGGTCCGGAACAGCCGAACAGGGTGATGGCGGCGAGCCCGAAGGCGGCGCTCCGCCCCACCTGCCTCGTTGATCGATGGCTCCTCATCCCGGTCCCGCGACCGCGGCGGCGCGCAGCGCCGCCACCGTGGGCGCCAGGTCGCCCGGCTCGCGATAGAGCGCCCAGCCAGCCACCAGCACCTCGCCACCGGCGAGGTGCGCCGCGCCGATCGTCTCGAGGTTCACCCCGCCGTCGACCCCGATCGGCAGCTCCAGGCCGCGCCGCTCAATCTCATCGCGCAGCTGCTCCATCTTGGGCAGCACCTCGCTGATGAAGGCCTGCCCGCCGCGTCCGGGATGGACCGTCATCACCAGCAGCAGCTCGATCTGCTCCAGGTACGGCATCACCGCCTCCGCCGGCGTCTCCGGGTTGAGCGCCAGGCCGGCCGCGCGGCCGTAGCCGTGGATCGCGTCGATGACCGCGCCCGGGTCATCATCGGCCTCGACGTGGAAGGCGATCAGGTCGCTCCCCGCGTCGGAGAAGGCACGAGCGTGGCGGAGCGGCTCGGAGATCATCAGGTGCGCGTGGTACGGGACCGAGGCGACCGGTCGCACCGCCTCGACCACGATCGGCCCCATCGTCAGGTTGTCGACGAAGTGGCCGTCCATGACGTCGAGATGGATCGAGTCGGCGCCGCCGGCGACGGCGCGCCGCACCTCCTCGCCGAGGCGCGCGAAGTCGGCGTTCAGGAGGCTGGCACTGATCTGCGGCGGCCGGCGGCCCATCAGACCGCCGATCCGACTGGAAGCGGCCGACCGGCGAGCTGCGCATGCAGCTGGCCGCACGCCGCCTCGATCTCTCTGCCGCGGGTGTCGCGGACGGTGACCGGCACGCCGGCGCGTCGACTCTCCGCGGCGAAGGAGCTGACCCCGGCGGCTGAGGTTCCGCTCCAGATCGAGCCCGGCGTCGGATTCAACGGGATCAGGTTGACGTGGCAGAGCCAGCCGGCGGCGAGGGCGGCGAGGCCCGCGGCCTGCGCAGGCGCGTCGTTGACGCCATCGATCAGGACGTACTCGAGGCTCACCCGGCGGCCCGTCCGGGTTGCAAAACGGCGACCGGCGGCGACCACCTGCATGATCGGCCACTTGCGGTTGATCGGCACCAGCTCGTCACGCAACCGATCCTCGGCGGCGTGCAGGCTGATCGCCAGGTTCACCTGCGGCAGCTCTTCGATCATGCGATCGATGCCAGGCACGACGCCCGAGGTGCTGACGGTGATGTGCCGCGCGCCGATCCCCAGCCGCGCCGGGTCGTTCAGGAGGCGGACCGCGGCAAAGACCGGGTCGATGTTGTTCAGTGGCTCGCCCATCCCCATGAAGACGATGTTGTAGTGGCCGCGTCGAGCCCCCGGCCGCCAATCTGATCCGAGCGCCGACCACGGCCGGCGATGCCAGTGCAGCACCTGGTCGACGATCTCGCCCGCGGTCAGCTGGCGGCCGAACCCGGCCTGTCCGGTGGCGCAGAAGGGACAGCCGACGGCGCAGCCCGCCTGCGAGCTGATGCAGATCGTGGTGCGCGTCGCCGCCCGACCGTGCGCCGGGTAGCGCATCAGGACCGATTCGATGCGTTGCCCGTCGGCGAGCTCGTGCACCGCCTTGGCGGTCAGACCCCCGTCGGCCACCAGGACATGGCTCGCGTCGATGGTCGAGAAGCGGAACGCGGCGGCCACCGCGGACCGGAGGCTGAGCGGCAGATCGGTCAGGTCGTCGAGGCTGTCGACGGTCGGCCGATGAGCGCCGGCGAGCACCTGGCCGGCCCGAAATGGGGGCTCGCCGCGGGCGGCGAGCCACGCGGCGAGCGTGCGGGGATCTACCTCGCTGATCGCCGGTGGTTGGCCGGCGAGGTGAAGATCAGTCACGACGCCCGATGATCAGGGTCAGGTAGTAGAGGAAGGTGAGCAGCGCCGCGAGCGCGGCGGCAACGTAGGTCCAGGCCGCTGCCTTGAGAACTTCGCGCGCGCCAACCTGGCGATCGCCGGAGACGCCGAGGCTGCCGACGAAGGCGAGTGCCTTCCCGGATGCGCCGATCTCCACCGGCAGCGTCAGGAAGGTGAAGGCGACCGCCGCCCCGAAGGCGATGAGGCCGACCCAGGCGAGGCCGAGCATGTTGAACCAGAGGCCGCCGATGATCAGCCATGGAGCCAGCCCGGAGCCGATCTGGACGACCGGCACGATCGACTGGCGCGCGGCCATCCATGGGTCGCGCTCGCGATCCTGGAGGGCATGCCCGACCTCGTGTGCGATCACTGCCGCTGCGGCGACCGAGAGGCTGCCCGATCCGCGAGGGAAGCCGACCGTGCGGTCGCGCGCATCGTAGTGGCCGAGCTCGGTGGTTCCGGCCACGGCCGAGCTGACGCGCAGCACTTTGCCGCGCGGGTCGTAGTGGTCGGTCAGCTGACCTGGAACCGGCTCGATCTTGACATCGGTGAGGCCCTGGCGATCGAGAAGGCGCCGGGCAAAATCGAAGGCTGAAAGATCAATCCCGGAGTCGACCTTCGACCACCGGGCGTAGGTTGAGCGGACGCGCCACGCCGCCCAACCAGTGATGGCCAGGCTCGGAAGCATGACCAGCAGCAGGTAGGGCAGAAGTCCAGACATCGTGTTGCCGTGCTACCTCCTTGGAAGCGCAGCGAGTATAGCCGTGCTCCGGCGATCCTCGGGTGAAGCGCAGGTGAAGATGGCGCTACGCGGGTGCGTCCCCGGCGCCGAGCAGCACGTGCTCGCGCGGGAGACCGCGGCGCCAGGCGTCAGCCGCCATCGTCGGCCTCCCTTCGGGCTGGACAATCTCGAGCGCCAGCGCTCCCTGTCCGCACGCCACGCGCGGCCATTCGCCCGGCAGGAGCGCGCCGATCGGAAGGCCGTCTACCCCCGCCACCGGGTGGGCCGCGCGGATGTGCAGCCGCCTGCCGTCGATCGCCGTCCACCCGCCGGGCCATGGCTGGAGGGCCCGGACCTGCCGGTCGATGGTCGTCGCGCTCCTGCTCCAATCGATCCAGCCGTCCGAGCGACGAAAGGGCCGGATTAGGGTGGCCTCGCGCTCGTCCTGTGGCTGGACGGTGAGCTCGCCGGCTGCCCAGCGCCCCAGCTCCGCCGGCACCTCCAGCGCCGCCAGCTCGGCGAGGCGTGCCTCCAGCGCCGGGGTTGTCTCGCGGCCGTCGAGCGGGACCGGCCACTGGGCAACGATCGGACCGGCGTCGAGCTCCGCGGTCATGACCATCAGCGTCACACCGGCGACCGGATCACCGGCCAGGATGGTGGAGGCGACCGGAGCCGCTCCCCGATGGCGTGGCAGCAGCGATGGATGGACGTTGAGCGGCGGGCGTGGCGCCGCGTCGAGCAGGTCCGCCGGCACCAGCTGGCCATAGGCGGCAAGCAGGATCCCATCCGGGGCGAACGCTCGAACGAGGGCACGCCCCTCGTCAGACCTGAGCCGATGCGGTGTCACCACGGTCAGCCCCTGGCCGCGAGCCCATGCCGCGACCGGAGAGGGGCGGGACTGCAGGCCGCGACCGGCCGGTCGATCCGGCTGGCTCACGACAAGCAGCGCGTCGCACACGGCGGGAAGGCGGGACAGCAGCGGGACCCCGAAAGAACCCGTTCCGAGGAACAAGAGGCGGCCGAGCGTGGCCACTAGATGCTCGCGGCCGTCGTTTCCTCCACCTCGCTCGGGTGGTCGCTCACGCGCACCAGCTCTTCGAGCGACTCGAGGTAGTCGATGTAGAGCACCCCGTTGAGATGGTCGATCTCGTGCTGGAGCGCCCGCGCGAAGAGCTCCTCGCCCTTGACGCGGAACTCCTTTCCGTGCCGGTCCCGCGCCTTGACGGTCACCCTGGCGTTGCGCTTCACCTCCGCCACGAAGCCGGGGATCGAGAGGCAACCCTCCCAATCAGCGATCTCGCCACTGGCGCGCACGATCTGGGGGTTGATCAGCTCGGTCACCGTATCCTCGAGCTCGATCACGGCCACCTGCAGCGGGACCCCGATCTGGTTGGCGGCCAGGCCAATGCCGGGTGCGTCGCGCATCGTCTCGACCATCTCCTCCACGAGACGATGGAGCGACGCATCGAAGCGGGTCACCTTCTTCGCCCGCTCGCGCAGGATCGGCTCCTCGGCCGTCACGATCGGGCGTCTGACCATCGCCGTATTGTACCGACGCCGCCGCGCCGGCCCGCCGCGGCCTACAGCAACGACTCAGGGTCGACGTCGATGGCAATCCCGGACGGCACGCGTTCGAGCGCGGCCGCGCGACGCGCCTGGTCGACGGCGCGCAGGACGACCTGGAAGCGCCAGCGCCCGGCGCGGCGTGGGACGTACGACGGGAGCGGGCCATGGACGTCGACCCCGTCGATCATCGTCGCCGCCGCCGCCTCCCGGCCGCGCGCCTCTGCCCGTCCGCGATCGGGGTCCGCCACCAGCAATCGCGCCAGGACGGTCGATGGCGGGTAGCCGAGCAGGCGCCGACGAGGCAGCTCCTCGTCGGCGAAGGCATCCACGTCGAGCCTGGCCGCAGCGCGGACGGCGTAGTGATCGGCCGCGTAGGTCTGGATCAGCACCCGACCCGGCAGCGGGCCGCGCCCCGCTCGACCTGCCACCTGGGCCAGCAGCTGGAAGGTGCGCTCCGGGGCCAGGTAATCCGGAAGGTTGAGGGTCACGTCGGCGGCGATCACGGCGGCCAGCGTGACGCTCGGCAGGTCGAGGCCCTTGGCGGCCAGCTGGGTGCCGACGAGCACGTCGATCCGGCCTTCCCGGAAGTCGTCGTAGATCGCCTCGAAGCCTCGCCGCACCGCGAGGGCATCGGAATCGAGGCGCGAGACCCGCAGCCCGGGGAAGCGGGCGCGCAGCTCGGCCTCGACGCGCTGCGTTCCGGCCCCGAAGTAGCGGATCCGCGCGCTGCCACAGTGCGGGCAGCGCTCCGGCGGGCGGGCGGTGCGACCGCAGTGGTGACAGCGCAGCTGAGCGCCGGAGAGGTGGAAGACGAACGGCAGGTCGCAGTCGGGACAGCGCAGGCTCTCGCCGCAGTCGCGGCACAGCACGAAGGTCGACGCGCCGCGTCGATTCATGAGCAGGATCGCCTGCTCCCTGCCCGGACGCAGGTCGGCCAGGGCCGAGGCCAGGGCACGCGAGAAGATCGACCGATTTCCATCGGCCAGTTCGGCACGCAGGTCGATCAGCTCGATGCTCGGGGCCTGCCCGACTCGCCGCTCGATGAGCGGCGCGCGCTCGACCATGCCGCCGCGGACAGCGGCGACGGTGACGACGTCGGGGGTCGCGGTTCCCAGCACGAGTCGTGCACCGGTCAGCGCCGCTCGCCGGCGACTCACCCATCGCGCGTCGTAGCGAGGCGTGCGGTCGGCCTTGTACGCTCCGTCGTGCGCCTCGTCGATGACGATCAGTTGCAGGTTGGTGAGCGGGGCGAAGCTCGCCATCCGCGTCCCGATCACGACCCGCGCCCGACCACCCAGGATCCGCCACCAGGTGTCATGCCGCTCCCCCGCCGAGAGGCCGGAATGAAGGACGGCCAGCTCGTCCCCGACGAGCGCTGCGAGGCGGTCGGCCAGCTGGGTGACGAGAGACACCTCCGGCACGAGCACGATCGCGCCGCCGCCCTCCGCGAGCACCGCCCCAATCGCCGCCAGGTACACGTCGCTCTTGCCCGCGGCCGCCACTCCCTCGAGCAGCAGCTCACCGCCCGGCGCCATGCGGCCGATCCGATCGAGCGCCGCCTCCTGCTCGGCCGCGAGGGCATGCGTCCGCGGTGCGCCGCTCGGCCGGTGGGCGCGGGGGTCGCGCTCCACGGTGCGCCAGGCGAGCTGCGCCAGCCCGCGCGCCGCGAGGCGGCGTGCCGCGGCCAGGGCGGCGGACGAGTCGACGCCGACCTCGGCCGCGACGTCGACGAGGCTTCGCTCACCCCCGATAAGCGCCGCGAGGATGGCGCCCTGCAGCGGCGCCCCGCGGGGAACGGGCTCGTCGCTTTGGATCGCCCGCAGCATGCGGACGCGGCTCGCCCGGAGCTCCGCCGGGCGCAGCGTCCAGGTCGCTCGCAGCGCCCCGGCGCGGCGCAGCCGCTCCAGGACCGAATTGTCGCCCGCTCCGATCGCCCGGCGCAGCGCGGCGTCGGCGATCTCCCCGGCCTGGGCGAAGGCAGCAGCCAGCAGCGGTGGCAGCGTGCCGGGGTCCGGGGCGGACCAGCGCCGCTCCAGCCGCGACTCGAGCCCAGGCGGCAGCATGGCCGCGATCGTGGTCCCCAGCGGGGCCCGATAGTAGGCGGCGATCTCCTCGGCCAGCGCCAGCAGGTCGGGGGTGAGCATCGGCGCGGAGACGACGGCCTCGACCGATCGCAGCTCGACCTCTGCCTCCTCAGGTGCGCCGGGGAGCAGGTAGCCGAGCGCCTGGCGGCGCCCGTACGGGACCAGGAGGAGCGACCCGGGGTCCGGCGTGCCGAGCTCGTCGGGGAGCCGGTAGCTGAACGCCCGCTCCGGCCGATCGGCCAGCGCCTCGACCGCGACGCGAACCGTCCGCCCGCCGGCCGTGCCGGCCACGCCGCTCAGACCTGGACGCGCCGCGGTGGGTCGCGCCGTGCCTCGGCCTGTATGATCTCCCAGATCTGCTCGACGGCGGCGTCGGGGTGGCCGGTCTGGTTGACGATCACGTAGTCGTAATCTCCCACCGCGGCCATCTCCGCCTCGGCATTGCGCCGTCGCAGCTCCAGCGCCGGCCCGTCCTCCGAGCCGCGCGTCGCCAGCCGCTGGTCAAGGTCCTCGATCGACGGCGGCGCCACGAAGATGAGCAGCGCGTCAGGGACGAGGGCCCGCACCGAGCGGGCGCCCTGCGGGTCGATCGTCAGGATGGCGTCGCGCCCCGCCGCCAGGATGCCGCGCACCTGGTCGATCGGCGTCCCGTACCAATGGTCGTGGACGATCGCCTGCTCCAGCAGCCCGTCCCGCTCGCGCAGCTGCTGGAACTCGTCGGGACTGAGAAAGTGGTAGTGAACCTTGTCGATCTCGCCCTCGCGCCGCTCACGGGTGGTGGCGGTCACGATCGGGACCACCTGCGGCCGTCGCCGGGCCAGGTCGGCGACGATCGTGCTCTTGCCGACGCCCGACGGTCCGGAGACGACGACGAGCAGCGGGTTGGGGAAGGCGAGCCGCTTGGCAGGCTTGTTCGCCGCCACGTCGCGACTCATCGGCCAGCCTCCGCCAGCGAGGCACCGACACCCACCGGCAGGCGCGAGGAGACGATCCCGCAGGCTGCCAGGCACGAGGCCAGGTCAGCGGGCAACTCGCTCCATGCCAGCAGGTGGCGACCATCGAGCGGACGATCAATGCCGATGCGCGCAGCGTGCAGGAACTGGCGGGCCAATCCACCCGGGCCAGCGCCACCGCCGTAGCGCAGGTCACCCGCCAGCGGCAGGCCCAGGTAGGACAGGTGCGCTCGGATCTGGTGGGTGCGGCCGGTGCGCGGGTGGACGGAGAGGAGGGTGTACCCCGCGCTGCTTCCGAGCGACTCGTAATCGGTGATCGCATCGCGGCCTCCCGCCACCACCGCCATCCGCTGCCGCTCCCGCGGGTCGCGGCCGACCGGCGCCTCGATCCGCCCGCGCGGCGCGGGCGCGGCGCCGTGGACGAGGGCGAGGTACTCCTTCTCGACCGTCCTGGCGCCGAACTGCTGCATCAGCGCCGCCTGCGCGAGATCGGTCTTGGCCACCACGATCAGCCCCGACGTCTCCTTGTCGAGCCGATGCACGATCCCGGGGCGCCCGACGCCCGCGATCGAACCGAGTGGCTCACCCCGCGCCTCGGCCCGCCCGATCAGTGCGTGGACGAGCGTGCCGCTGGCGTGTCCGGCGCTCGGATGGACGACCAGGCCGGCCGGCTTGTCGACGATCAGCATCGACGCGTCCTCGTAGGCGACGCGCAGCGGGATCGTCTCGCCGCGCAGGGTCGCGTCCGGCGGAGCGGAGAGCTCCACGCGGATCGTCTCGCCGCCTGACAGCCGGTCTGCGGACCTGGCACGCCGCCCGTCGACGAGCGCACGACCGTCGCTGATCAGGCGTTGGGCGTGCGCCCGGCTGATGCCGCCCACCGCGCTGACCGCAAGATCGAAGCGGCCCTGGTCCGCCCGGCCGGTCACGACCCGATCACCGATCGCGGCGGTATCGGTCACGCGGCGGCCTCTCGCCGGTCCGGGTTCACCAGGGCGAGGTAGGCCACCAGGACGCAGATGCCGACCACGAGGGACGCGTCGGCGACATTGAAGGTCGGCCAGCGCAGGTCACCGATGCCAACCGAGACCCAGTCCGTCACATATCCCTGGCGGGCGCGATCGGCGAGGTTGCCGAGCGTGCCTCCGAGGACCATCCCGAGCACCACGTGCAGCCACCGGCCGCGGTCGAGCAGCGCCCGATGAAAGTAGGCGACCATCCCGACCGAGAGGATCGACACCACCACGAAGATCAGCGTGCCACCCTGGAAGAGGCTGAAGGCGGCACCGGCATTCTGCGCGTGCCAGACCTGAACCACCTCGCCAACGACGCCGATCCGCTCCCCCACCGCGAGGTTGGCGACCACGAGCGCCTTGGTCAGCTGATCGACGGCGAGGATGACGAGCGCGGAGAGGAGCAGGATGGCGGAGGTCGCCATGCCGCCGCGCCCGCGCCGCTCGTTGCTCATGCGACCGATGGTACGCGATGCGCCCGCTCAGGCGAGGCGCACCGCCAGCCGCAGGCGGCCATCGGCCAGCACCACCTCATCGACGGCGAGGAAGGAATCCGGTTCGAGCTCGGCGGCCAGCGTCAGCTCGACGGCGAGCGTCTCCTCGGCAAGCCATCCCTGGTGCAGCGCCAGCCTGGCGAGGAGGGTCGCATCGCCGGCGACGCTCGCCACGATCCGATCGCTCACCTCGAGTCCTGCGGCCTTGCGCATCCCCTGCAGGCGGTGCGCGACCTCGCGCGCCAGCCCCTCGGCCCCGAGCTCGGGGGTGAGCTGCGTGTCGAGCGCGACGACGAGATCCCCGGCCTGTGCGACCTCGTGGCCCGGTCGAGCACGGGCGGTGACCTGGAACTCATCGGCGGCCAGCCGCACGCCGCCGACCTCCGCCGCCCCGTCCGGGAGCAGTCGCCAGTCGCCGGCCCGAGTCCCCGCCATGATCGCAGCGACGTCGCCCCCGTGCCGCGGACCGATCACGGGGAGGAGTGGGTAGAGGGTCGTCGCGACCAGGTCGGAGGCATCGCTGAGCAGCTCGAGCGACTTTGCATTGAGCTCGTCGAGCAGGTCCGCCTCCATCGCCGCCGCCGTCGCCGGATCGGGGCTCAGCGCGCCCGCGCCCGCGGGCAGCTTCACGAGGACGGCCGCGATCGGCTGGCGCGTCTTCAGCCCCGAGGCGGACCTGGCGGTCCGTCCGAGGGCGACGACCTGGCGGACCAGGGCTACGCCAGCGTCGACCTCGGGCAGTCCGCGACCGGGCTCCCGTTCCGGAAAGTCGGCGAGGTGGACGCTGTCGGGGGCGTCCGGGTCGAGGCCGGCCACGAGGTTGCTCCAGAGCGCGTCGGCCAGGTGCGGCATGAAGGGCGCAAGCAGCAGGCTCACCGTCGTCAGCACCTCGTGCAGCGTCGCGTAGGCCGCGCGCTTGTCGGCGTCGAGCTCGCCCTTCCAGAAGCGACGACGGTTTCGGCGGACATACCAGTTCGACAGGTCGTCGACGAACGCCTCGATCGCTCGTGCCGCGCGCGCCGCGTCGTATGCGTCGAGGGCGGCCCGCACCTCGCCAATCGCCGAGTCGAGGCGCGACAGGATCCATCGGTCAAGGAGCGTCCGCCCGGAGGCGGCGTCATCGCTGCCGGGGATCCATCCGTCGAGCCGGGCGTAGGTGACGAGGAAGCTGTAGCTGTTCCAGAGCGGCAGGAGGAAACGCCGCATCACCTCGTGCCCAGGCCCGTACCCGAAATTGATGTTGACGGCCGGGTTGGCGGCGGCATACATCCAGCGCATCACATCGGCGCCGATCTGCTCCGCGGCCTCATCGAAGGGGATCGCGTTGCCCTTGCTCTTGTGCATCTCTTCGCCATGCTCGTCGTGCACCGTGGCGTATCCGAAGATGGTTCGCGTCATCGGGCCATCGGACAGCACCGTCGACATCGTCAGCAGCGCGTAGAACCAGTTGCGGAACTGGCCGGGGAAGCCCTCGGTGATGAAGTCGGCGGGGAACCATTCGGCCCAGTACTCGCGATCGGTGTTCCAGCGGAGCGTGCTGAAGCTCACGATCCCGGCGTCAAGCCACGGGTTGCCGACGTCGGCGATGCGCCGCGAGCGGCCGCCGCACGCCGAGCAGGCGATCTCCACCTCGTCGATGAACGGCTTGTGCGGCGAGTGCCCGTCGAACGACTCCCAGCCGGCAACCGCACGCTCCTGCAGCTCGTCGCGCGAGCCGATCACCTCCCAGCTCGCACAGTCGACGCACTCCCAGATCGGCAGGGCGAGGCCGTAGTAGCGCTTCTTGCTGATCATCCAGTCGCTCATGTTTCGCAGCCAGTCCAGCTCGCGCTCCTCGAGGCCGATTCCCGCAGGGAGCCACGTGATCTGGCGCGTCACATCGCCGATCGGCTGGCGCAGCGGGTCCATGGCGATAAACCATTCGTCGACCAGGCGGAAGACGAGCTGCGTCCCGCAGCGCCAGCAGACGGGATAGTGGTGCAGGTAGCTCTCTCGGCTGACGAGCAGGCCCTTGCGCTCGAGGTCGGCCGCGACGTCGGCGCCAACGTCGGTCGTCAGATCCTCGCTGGCGCCGGCAAATCGGCCAGTCTGCCAGCCGTAGCCGTCGCGAAAGATGCCGAACTCATCGATCGGGACGAGGACCGCGAGCCCATCCCGCTTGGCCAGGGCAAAGTCCTCCTGGCCGCAGCCCGGGGCGACGTGCACGATCCCGGTCCCCTCCTCGTCGGAGACGTCGCTCCATTCGATGACCCGGTGGTCGACCCCGGACTGGATCGGGAGCTCGTCGAACGGACCCTGATACGTGAGGCCCACCAGCTCCCCACCGAGCCCCTCGCGAATGACCCTCCCCTCGGGCATGACCCGCTGCTGCGAGCCGTGCGAGACCCACGAGCGTCGCCCATCGGCCCCCTCGACCAGGACGTAGGTAAGGTCCGGATCGACCGCCGCGGCAACGTTGCTCGAGAGAGTCCAGGGAGTGGTCGTCCAGATCAGGAGGTCCTCGCCCTCGTGGCCGGTGCTGGTGATCGGCAGCCGCACGGTGAGCGACAGGTGCCGGATCTCCCGGTAGCCCTCGGTCGCGATCTCCATGTTCGACAGCCCCGTGCCGCAGCGCGGGCACCATGGCATCACGTCGTGGCCCTTGTAGATGAGGCCTCGTGCGTGACACTCCTTCAGGAAGGCCCAGATCGTGTAGTTGTTCTCGTCGCTGTTGGTGAAGTAGCTGTGCTCCCAGTCCATCCACATGCCGAGCCGCTTGCTCTGCTCGGTCTGGACTGCGGCGAAGTGGTTGACCCGCTCCTTGCACAGCTCCACGAAGCGAGCGACGCCGAACTCCTCGATCTGCCGCTTGTTGTTGAAGCCGAGCTCCTTCTCGACGTCGACTTCGATCCACAGCCCCTGGCAGTCGAACCCGTTCTGGTAGCGCTGCCGCTCACCGAGCATGGTGTGATAGCGCTGGTAGAGGTCCTTGTAGG
>Ga0184639_10000879_pt1 | contig 12442 bp, 9 predicted proteins | sample PLM31_170_b2_FD_133155 | JGI IMG/M metagenome (GOLD analysis project Ga0184639, IMG submission 133155) | Groundwater sediment microbial communities from an aquifer in East River, Colorado, USA - PLM3-1_170_b2 | ecosystem: Environmental > Terrestrial > Soil > Riparian zone | place: USA: East... | reverse complement strand
CTTGCATAGGTTTAGACCGGGTGTTTTAACGGCTGCGGTTTTTCCGCGACGTGCATGCAAACCGCCCCGCACAGGAATTTGCGCCAGCTTACGTGGGTGAAGCCGCTTTGCTTGAGCATCTCGGCGATCGTGTTGGGGGAATGGAAGGTTCTCACGGAATCTGACAGATATTTGTAGGCGTCGCGATCATGGGCAAGCAGGGCGCCGATCCACGGAACTATGTGATAAAAATAGAGACCGTAAAATCCCGCGAACAGACCCTTGGACGGCGGAAACATGTCCAGAGACACGAATTTGCCTCCCGGCCGCAGGACGCGAAATGCCTGGTTAAAAAAAAGCGCCAAATCCGAAACATTTCTCAAAACGAACGCGCTCATGACGCCGTCAAAGACGGCGTCTCTAAACGGCGACCGTAAGGCGCTGCCGAGGACAAAGTGAGTTCGTTCTCCATGGGGCACGTTGCGGCTTCTTATTTGCGCCAGCCGCAACATCTCCAGAGAGAAGTCCAGGCCGACAATGCGCCCGCCGCCGGCCGACCCTTCGACGCGAGCCCCGGCCTTGGCCGGGGGCTCTTGCTCAGGATTTCGCCCCACGGGCGTACCGGAAGGTGCCACAGGCTTGCCCGTGGGGCTCCACTTCAACGCGGAAAAAGTCAAATCGCCGGTTCCTGAGCCGAGATCGAGGATGAAGGAGTTGCCAGCGGTTGAGATGCTTTGAATCGCCTGCTTTCGCCAGCGGCTATCCAGACGGAAACTGATCACTCGGTTGAGCAGATCGTAACGCCGCGCGATGCGGTCGAACATATGTTGCACTGCGCGGTCACGAGGGTTGTCGAACACGGCCATGAATCTCTGGATGGTGTGAATCACCGATTGGTCCAGGTCGGATCAGCCAACTCCGTGGCGACCTGAACTAGCAATCTCGGTCGATAATTAACTGGACGAGGGTCTTAAGCCCGTTGCGATAGAGCGAAGGCGGAAATTTCCGTAGGGATCTCAGCGCCTCTTCAGCGTAGCGTTTCGAAAGTGTCTTCGCCTGTTGGATGGCGGGGCCCGCCTTGATGGCGTCCAGCGCCGCGGTAATTTGCCCTTCCGACGGCTGCGGCTCCTTGAACGCCGCGCATACCGGGGCGTCGGCGTTATTAAGCGATAGGATGATCGGTAGAGAGGGATTCCCGTCACGCAAATCCATGCCGGTGGGCTTGCCGAGGAGCTCAAGGTGGCCCACCACGTCCAGGATATCGTCAATCATTTGAAAGGCGATGCCCATATTGAGGCCGTAGCGCTCGGCCGCTTCAATCAGTGCGGCATCGGCGCCGGCGAGGTAAGCTCCGATCTTGGCGCCGGTTTGGAATAGGGACGCGGTTTTCCGTCTGACGATTTCAATATAGTCGTCCAAGGTCACAGCGTTATTGCGATTGAAAGTACCCTGAAGAATCTCACCCTCGGTCAACAGCGCGCAGGCATCGGCCGTCCATTGGACTACGGTGTCGTCGAATTTTCCCGCGAATTCGAACGCCTTGATGAAAAGAAAATCCCCCGTTACCAGCGTCGATTTGAGGCCGAACTTTTTGAAAGCCGATTCCTTGCCGCGGCGGGTTTCCGCGCCGTCGAGAATGTCGTCATGGAGCAAGGTGGCGGTGTGAATCAGTTCAATCGAAGTCGCAATGTCCACGATGTCCTGGGTGCGCTTGCCATCGAAGGCGAGAAAGGCCAACAGGGTGACCACCGGCCGTACTCTCTTCCCACCCCCCAGGATCAGGTGCTTTGCGATATCGGTTAACGCCTGTTCACGCGAACGGATCGCCCGGGCGAGGTTTTGTTCGACGAGATCGAGCTCTTCGGAAACGTAACTGAAAGGATCACCGGCCCCGCGAAGGGACGGAATCCGACGCGGGACGGCGGAGGGAATGGCGGAAACGCGTTTCACGGGCTTATGTCTCGAATCTCGAATAGCGAGCCGACGGAAAGCAAAAGATAGCAGGAAAAATGTCATAGATCGGTAGCCAGGTCAAGCTAAACTACCGGGATCAAGGCTCGATGAGATTGGTCTGCGCGGGTGCTCCAGGTATGAGAGCCAGGCTTACGTCTCGCGGGATTTCTCATTTTTATTCCGTGTTAACCCTCCTCTTGAGGCGGGAACATTGAAGTGGCTTCGTTTATTCGAGGAAACTGCTGCTCCGACGGATCCGTGAAATCCCAAATACGAACGCCATCAACCAGGTGCGCATCGGCACGCGTGCGTCATGCCTTACCTCTTTTCTTATCGAATCGTGAAATTGGCGTTGCCGTCATCGGTGATGGAATTGTTAGTGGTAGTGGTGATGCGAATACGATAGTCCCTTCCAAGTGCTTGCGTCGTTGGAATTTGCCATCTGTACGAACCGCGACCTGCGAATCCAATTGGCGCTCTCAGATTTATCACTCGGCTAACTGCGCCCCTGTTAAGAACAGGGTCGAGGAGCGTCTGCTGCGACAGGTTTCCAAATAAGTGAATACGAATGCCTGCCCCGACTCCTTCTCACGCGGGCCGAAACCAAATCATGGCGGCGCTCAGCACCTTATTCGAGCACTTCGGAAGTTCGGTAATAGCCCAGACGGGAGAGCGTTCAGTACGAGGTCACGCGAGCTAAAGCTAATATAGAACTCGGGTTCGCATTTTTTGCACTATTGGATTACGGACGATCTTTCAGTCCAAGGCTGTCCCCAATAATTTCCAAGGCAAAGCGTTTATAACGGCGAATCAGCTCAAAATCTTCTTTATCTCCGGTACAGACCGTGGCGCCTATCTGTAATGCGGACAGCGCTATTAGGGCATCGTTCAATAGAGTGGTCAACTTAGAGTTGTACCTAGGCTCTTTCTGGCTAATCTTCGCTAGAATTCTCGCTGATTCATTCCAAGAGCCGTGGCTCGGTGTAACAACTCGCCCGACCTTCTCTGATCGGAAGACAAAGCCTTGGATGAGTCGTATGCCCCAAAGATCTAAAGCCCCAAGGTAAAGTTCGGCGGAAACAACGGAGCAAAGGTAGGTAGACGGCAAGGAATCAAATAACAGGCGGTATGGTTTGCTGGCAGCTCCTCCGTGGATAGCGTTAATGTAGACGTTGGTGTCGAAAATGATCTTACGACCGGTCTGAGGAGGCATTCCCGATGTGTCCCCTACCTTTATCCAGAAGCTCTTTCAACGCCTTCGCTAATTCCGCCTCGTCAGCGGCCAACTCCAGGGCTCTATGAATAGTCTCAGTCTCAGTCTTAGTGTGAAGCCATTTTTGCGCGTTGCGCAGCTTAGCTACGTCCAGCCGATAGTTCTTCCTCAGAAAGGTTGGTTTCATTTGTAACCGCTCCAATAACAATACAAATCTTTAGCAGCGTGAACCCGTATTGTCAAATTTCAACTGTCTCAATTTCAACTGTCTCAACTAAACCCATTCCGTCAATCATTCCAGCTTGTTTTGATTCTGGTGATATCGCGTCACAGCAGCCGCGCTGACTTTCGGACTTTCGGAATTCCGAAAGTCCGTGGACAAGGTGATTTACAACGGCTCGCAAGATTAGCCGGGAACCGGCTGAAGCGCGGCCGGCCCCCGACAACGTCGAGGGTTCTTAAGGGCGACATGAGTGATCTCATAGAAGCAACCAGTGACGGTTATATCGGATCGTGAAATTGGCGTTGCTGACATTGGTGATTGAATTTTTAGTGATGCTGGTGATGCGGATACGATAGTCGCTTCCGAGTGCTTGCGTCGTTGGGATTGGAGATCTGTACGAACCGCTACCTGCGAATCTACTGGAACCGGCGGTCTCTTGACCGCCCTTAGCGCGTGCAGGTTCATCGGCATTCGAATCGGCGAGCATGTTCTTCGCTTTGATTTAGAGCTGAGGCAGAAGAGTTCGGAAATAAAAGCCAGGCTCGGGATCACGACCGCCGATCGCGGACCATCTCGAAGTTAGGCAACTTGCCCGAGCCGGGCACTAGGCCAGAATCCCGAATCGCTTGCGCGTCAGGTGCTTGCGGGAGTGCCAGTGGCTTCGAAGCGCTGGATGTATTCGTCAATTTGAGCTTGCAGCTGCCGGAGTTGCTCCAACGGGCCTTCAGCGAGCAGGGCGAAGTTGCGTGGATTCTTCGTGAGAATCTCGTTGCGGTAGGATTCGAGGATGCGTTGCATCCGTCCCATCTGCTCGATTGCCTGGTAAAGTTGCTCCGCTGTCTCAATCATAATTTTATCCTCAGAATGCCTTTCTTCAGGCCGGGCCGCTGCTTGACCTGCTGAAAGAACGCAACCGCCTGTTCGAAGTTCTCACTGCCATCTTTAACTACCACTATATCAAACCCAAACCGTTTGCGCACCCGGTGTTGGGTCAACAAGTTGTATTTTTCCGGCGGCAGGTCTGATGAAAAATCATCATCGACGGCTACTACAAGCAACAGGTCGATATCGTTTGGGGCGGGCTCGGCAGTAACGAAACTTCCGTCCACCAAGACCGCGTCCAGCACACCGCACGCCTTGACTTCGCGCACGAACTCCGCAAACCTCGCCCACAACTGCGGTCGCCGGTCGGTGCTCTGAAACGTGCCAAACTGGGCCGCCACTTCTTCCAGCGTACAGTGGTGGATGCCTTCAGGCAGCAAGCCAGTTTCATTAAGAGGTGGAATCACGATACCTAACTCTGGTCACGCCGCGCGTACGGTGGCAGGCAGTCAACCTCTTTAGCGAATCTCTTCGCTTACGACCGGTGGACACGCGCTCACGTTTTATGCAAAAGTGATTATAGTACGGACACACTACAGCACAAGCGAGCAGGTGCAGCGAAATTTACATCGGCCAGATAAGTTCGTCTTCACACAGAGAGCACGGACTCGTATCGCCCTCGCCAATCTTGATTGGTACTAACGACTTGAACCCTTCGACTGCCCTTCGATCTTCCTCTGGGCCGTGAGGTTCTCGAACGGCGCTCAGGATAGGCTCCACAACGCGATTGAACGGGAAATTCCGCTCATGGTGAGCTAGTCGAGCCATTGGAACGGGCTTCAGTATTATGGTTGAACGGCTGGAACAAGTGCATTCTTGCGCTGCGTTAAGTTAGGCAATTAAGGCAAGTCAGGCAACGGCCCCGTCGCAGGAAACTCTGACTGCTAGCCGACCGACAGTGAGCGTTTCTGGATCGTTAAGTTCTATTGAGTATGGGTGCGTTAAGCCCGAAGGGAAAAGACAGCCGCTCGCGAGTGACGAGCAGTCGATGTCACGACCAAAGGCTACCAACGGTAGCCTTTGCGTTCTAATTTCAGGTGGCCGGTGAACAGGATGTTGTCGTTGTACAACCCGGCGATCCGGGGCCTCCCGGCTCGCCGATTTTGTCATGCCAGACCGTCCACTCCCACCACCACCTGGCGCTGAGCGGCCCCAGCCGTCGAAGCTCCTGGGCAGATGCTATTGGGTGAATCGTCAGCTGAGGCCCGCGAGGGTGCCGCTTGTCCGGGTGAATATTGAACGTCTGACGAATCACAACCCCGGAGGTCGTGCAGGCTATTCGTCCCTGTTCATTCACCGCGAAGCCCAACCAGCCCTTGTACACGTGTTGGATGAAATAATAGTAGGTGCCCGACCCAAGGTTAATACCCTGGGGAGCGCGCCCCTTGATGATCATCTTGCAGAGCAAGAGCCCCTGCATAACGGCTGTTGGGAGGGCGTCGCGAACGTACTCGCCCGGCACGTACGTGATGCTAGAATCTCGACCATACCGCTGTTCGATTTTGCCCCGTTCGTTGAACTTCGTCTTGCGCGCAAGCGCGAGGATCTCCGTCCCGCTCTTGAGAACTCGTTTCCCCTCGATGGAGATCTCTACGGGAAGCGTCGTGGGCATAATTAATCCTCTTTACGGATGAGCACAGAAACTATGATGTCAGTCATGGCGCCTCGGGCGGGGCGTGGAAAACAGTACGCCGGAGCGAAGGTGTCGGGCAACTGTTGTTCTTGCCTGACGTTCGTACGCCGGCACCGGCTGGCAGGGCTCGCGCGCCTGCCGGCCGCTCTAAGAATGGACCCAACGAAATGACGACCATTCCTGCGGTTCCTGATTGTAGCCCCGAGTTTAGCAGTCCGGCCCTGCGCGGACAAGAGCAATATAGGGGTCAGGTCTATTATTGTATCTTTCGCGAAGTTGTTGTAGGTTCAAACCATGGTCCGGCCATTACGAATTGAATATCCCGGTGCTCTCTATCACGTGACTTCCCGTGGCGACCGTCAAGAACCAATCTTTGACGATGATCGCGATCGCACGGCTTTTCAAAACGTCCTGGGAGATGTTGTTTCACGTTTTCGGTGGCTGTGTCATGCCTACTGTTTGATGGGTAATCATTACCACCTCTTGATCGAGACTCCCGAAGGCAATTTGACCAAAGGGATGAGGCAACTCAACGGAGTCTTTACTCAGTGGTCCAACCGCCGCCACAAACGCGGCGGCCATCTCTTTCAGGGCCGCTACAAAGCCATCCTCGTTGATCGAGACGCGTACTTTTTAGAACTTGGCCGCTACATTGTACTCAATCCGGTCCGGGCCGCGATGGTAAAGCATCCTCAGCAGTGGGCGTGGAGCAGTTACCGCGCTATGATCGGAAAGTCCAGGGCTCCAGAATGGTTGACGACCGAAGTATTATTGGGAGAGTTCGGTCGGAGTCGTTTGTTGGTCAGAAGGAAGTACCAACAATTTGTCGAGGAAGGAATGGGTCAAGAGAGCATCTGGAAGCATCTCAAAGGGCAAATCTACTTAGGTGACGATGATTTTGTCGAACAGATGCAAGGCAAGATGGGCGAACGACAAGTGGATGTCAACATACCGCGGCTGCAACAACAGGCCCCAGCGCCAACGCTGAATGCGATTTGTCGCCGTCACGACAATCGAGATGAAGGCATTCGGGCGGCATACGAGACCGGGGTGTACAGTTACCAACAAATCGCCGCACATTTTGGCGTCCATTTTACGACCGTGGGCCGAATCGTGAGGGAGGCGGGGCACGGCAAGGGTGCTACCCGAGGAAGGAAGTAGAAAAAGTTCAGCCTTGCGCTATAGATCTAGACCTGACCCTTTTTCCTCAGGATAGACTCCACAACGCGATTGAACGGGAAATTCCGCTCATGGTGAGCTAGTCGAGCCATTGGAACGGGCTTCAGTATTATGGTGGAACGGCTGTAACCGGCGGTCTCTTGACCGCCCTTAGCGCGAGCATGTTCATCGGCAATCGAATCGGCGAGCATGTTCTTCGTTTTGATTTAGAGCTGAGGCAGAAGAGTTAGGAAATAAAAGTCAGGCTCCGGGTCACGACCGCAAATCTTCAACCTTTGGAACGACTGGAACGGGCTTCAGTACATGGTGGAACGGCTGGAACAAGTATATTCTTGCGCCGTGTTAAGTTAGGCAATCAAGGCAAGTCAGGCACCGATCCGGCACCGATCCGTCTCATCCTATTTGCCAATTGCTGCATACTGTCCCCGGAATTGTAGCGGGAGCAGGTTCATCGGCAATCGAATCGGCGAGCATGTTCTTCGCTTTGATTTAGAGCTGAGGCAGAAGAGTTAGGAAATAAAAGCCAGGCTCGGGATCACGACCGCAAATCTTCTACGTTTGGAACGGATTGAACGATTTGAACGGCTGGAACAAGTACATTCTTGCGCCGCGTTAAGTTAGGCAATTAAGGCAAGTCAGGCACCGGCCGGCACCGGCCTTGGCACCGGCCCCGATCCTTTTTATGAGACCGATTCCTTGATGGTTCCTTGACCTTACCTCGTCCCCTTGGTTAAAGGGCATGGGAACTACTCCTATATGTTTTCTTACGGTTACCCCGAAGTGCCGAAGAAACCATTCAGCACTTGGCTAACGCGTGTTCTTCGACTCTTGCTTCTGCCTTGGCCATTAACCTTCACCCTCTAGTTTATCGCCGATACGGCTATTCGCTGGATGACAACCAGGAGGCAACGGGTCGTCTTTCGCCTGTTTAGGGGTCAGCTTTTGTAACTCAACTATCTTCGTCAATCGGCCGACGTCGCGCATCTACTTTTCATCCAACTGCAGCCCCTCACCTTTCCGGTCAAGAAAGCATTTCATCTGGCCACAGGAAGATCCACGACCTGACCCTCGAAGGAAACCCGACCGTCATGATTCTTCGCCTTCTGATCCATGTTACGCCGCCGCCGCTCCAAAGTGCCCGCTCGCGCTCTGCTGCCAAACGTGCTGGTAAACCTGCCTGGCCACGGTCTGTTTTTCGTAATCGGTGAAAGGTGGACTTGGCAGTTCGAAAAATACGTGGTCAGAGATCAGCACTTCCATTTCCGCCTGTGTTTGTTCTTTTTCCGTCCACCGCTCACGTTGCGCGATGAGCTTGGTCACCGCGTCCAACAGACTGCGGCTCGCCAGCTTCACCTTCTCACGGTCGGCCTTGGTGATGTTTTCTTTCTGCAACAGGCAGAACAGCGCGTATTCGTCTTCGCTCAAACCCTCCTCGGCGGCGCGGCGATCTTCAGCGTTCAAGTCGCTCATGAAGTTCACCAGCAGCGCGAACGTCTCCTCGATGGTCACGCGGTCCTTGTCGCGGTTGTAGTCGGCGATGATCTCGGAATACTCCTTGTAGTAATCCATCCGCAGCGGATTGCGCGCGAGCATCTGCGCCAGCTTCTTTTCCACCACCTGCCGGATGTCCTCCAGCGCCGACGCCTTCCGTGTCACCTTCTTCGCGAACTCATCGCGCAGCTTCTCAAGGTCAATCGTGCTCATGTCGAACAGTTTCGCGTCCGTCTGATCGTCGCCGGGCTCGGCGGCGCGGATGGCCTCGTTGACAATTCGATGCAACTCCTTGAGCAAGTCCGTCACGTCCGCCGTGTCGCGGCGCTCCTCCAGCTTCTTGTAAATCGCCTCGATGTTGTCGTGGCGCACTGCGTAGGCGAACGCCGCCTGCTCCATGACCAACGCCTTGAAGCGGATGAACACCTGCCGCGCTAGAATCTCGAACCTCCGCCGTCCCTCGTCGCGGGCATTGACCACCGCCTCTGCGCCGTCCGCAATCGCCGCGATTCGCGCAAAGCCCTTCGCGCCCGTCAACCGGTTCGGCTCGAATCCCAGCTCACGCAAATGCTTCTCCGTTTCTTCGATGGCCGAGAGCAACGCCTTTATCCGCTCCTCGATGGGCGCGACGATTTCCTCCTCGCCGCCGCCTTCCTCGCCGAGAGCGTATTGCGCCAAAGCCTCGCGCAAGTTCTTGAGCATCCCGTTGTAATCCACGATCAAGCCAAAGTCTTTGCCGGGATAAACGCGATTTGCCCGTGCGATGGCCTGCATGAGCGTATGCGCCTTCATCGGCTTGTCCACGTAGAGAGTGGAAAGACATTCCACGTCGAAGCCGGTTAGCCACATGGCGCAAACGATCGCGACGCGGAACGGGTGGTCCGGGTTCTTGAACGCCGACTCCACGTCCACCCGTTTACCATCCGCCGTTTCAAATCCCTGTTTCATCAGTAGGCGATGCGGAATGATGTCGACGCCCCATTTCTTGAAATCAGCAACTTCGTTCTGTCCTTCGCTGATGATGATTTCGATCAGCGTTTCCTCCATCCACTTCGCCTGACCTTGCAGCCCGGCCAACCCCTTTGCCGCCACGTCGCGTTGGCCTTGTTCCCTTTGCGCCGCCAACTCCGCTTCCTTCTGCGGAATCAACTCCCTCACCTTGGCCAGCTTCGCCTGCCAGCGCGGGATGATTCGCTGATACATCCGCCCGCAGGTGATTTTATCAATGCACACCAGCATGGACTTGCCCGATTCCCAACGCGTGGCGCAATGTTCGACAAAATCGGTGGCGAGCTTGTCCAGCCGGTCGTCGGCGGTGATGACTTCGTAATCCTGCCCCAGCAACTTCTCCAGCAATGCTTCCTTGTCCGGGTCGAGTTCGGCCTTGGCGATGGCGTCGGCGATGCGATCGTTCAGATCGAGACGTGCGATGCCCAACTTCTCGCCGCGATTTTCGTAAACGAGTTTCACTGTTGCGCCATCTTCTTCGGAGCGTTTGAAGTCGTAACGTGAAACGTAAGTGCCGAAGATGCGCTTGGTTAGATTATCGTGCTTGAACAACGGCGTGCCGGTGAAGCCGATGAACGCCGCGTTGGGCAGCGCTAGCCGCATGTTACGGGCGAGCTTCCCGGCCTGCGTTCGGTGCGCTTCGTCCGAAATCACGATGATGTCGTCGCGCGTGCTGTAAGGTTCTCGCGGATTCACGTCCTGATTGAACTTGTGAATCAGGCTAAAGATGTAGCGATGGTTTTGCTTCAGTAGCCGTTTCAAATCCTCCCCGGTTGTGGCGCGTGGCGTCTTGTCGTTGGCTACTCCAGCGCCGACAAATGTCCGGTAAATCTGGCTGTCCAGATCGTTGCGGTCGGTCATCAGCAGAAACGTGAATTTCGCGGAAATCTCGCGCCGCACCTTCTCGGTGAAAAAGGCCATCGAATACGACTTGCCGCTGCCCTGGGTATGCCAGAACACACCGAGCTTGCCGAGGTCGGGATGCGCAGACTCGACCAGATCGAGCATGCGCATAGACTCCTGCTCCTCCGGAGATTGGACTGCCACATCCGAAGAATGACTCTGATCGCCGGGAACTGATTCTGCCGCGAGCAAAACTGGCAGCTCGACGACGCGATAGGTTAGGCGCTTCTCGGGCGGGAACTGCCGCTTCAATTCCTCCTGCCACTGCACCGACTCCACCGCATTATTGACGCCGAGCACCTGATGATTGCGAGCGAGAACTTTTCGCGTCGCGCCGGGTTTGCTGTCATCGAATAGGATGAAATTCTCCACCAGGTCCAGCAGCCGGTCGTGCGCGAGCATCCCGTTAAGCAGCCGCTCCGCGTCCACGCTGCCTTTCCGGTCGTCCTCCTCCAACCGCTTCCACTCTGCGAAATGTTCCCATCCGCTAGTGATCGAGCCGTAGCGGGCGCGATGCCCATTGCTAACGATGAGGAACGCGTTGTGATGAAACGCATGGGCGATGACGTGCTCGTCCATGTAATCCCGCAGGTTGCCGTCGAAGCCGGCGCGGATGTTTTTGTAAACCGCCTTCAACTCGATGAACACCAGCGGCAGCCCGTTGACGAAGCAGACGAGATCGGCGCGGCGATTGTAGCCCGGCGTCCGCAGCCCGGTGAGCTTCAACTCACGCACCGCGAGGAATCGATTGTTCGGTTTCCCGTCTGTACCTGGCCCGTTTTTGAAATCAATCATCCGCGCCCGGATCTCGCGAAGCTGGCCTTGCGCGTCCTTGTAACTCACCGGCACACCGTCGCGGATGAACTTGTAAAAGTCTTGATTGTGCTGGAGGAGTGAGCGCGAAAAATCGTGTCGCGTCATCGTCTGCACCGCTTCGACAATAGCGGCGGGCGGCAACTGCGGATTCAGCCGCACCAGCGCCGCCCGCAGATCGCGCGTGAGTACCACTTCGCGCGTGTCCACCCGGCCCAGCGTGCCCTCCGGCCCGAAGGTCTCATCATTCCAAGCGAAGACGCTCTCCCAGCCGAGCGCATTCTCTAGATGGTCGGCGAAAGTCTGCTGGACCAGCCGGTCTTCGCTGTTGATGTCAGTGATCATTGCCTGCGCTGACTTCGCTGAGGAGTAGGATCGCCGCTGACGTATCGACAGACTGGTCCTTGATCTCTGGTTGATCGACGAAGTGGTATGAAATGAACCGTGCGCCGTCCTTCTCGACGCGGTTGAAGAAGTAGCAGGCGTTCTTCGCTGAAGCGGGGGACGGACCTACCTGGATGAGAGGCAACAGCAAGAGGGCTCGACCAGAGTCGCGAGAGGCCAGATAGAGCCGCTCGACGTCCAGCCAAGACGACATCGGCCGAGACTCTTTCAGAAACTCGCTATTGCTGCCGACGAGGACTGCCACCTCGTTATCGAACACGCCCCGACGCGGCTGGCACTGGAGACACCGGATTAGCTGCACCCGGTGCCAGCCATCTGCCATCGTCTCGCGTAGCTTCTGAAGCTCGGTCAGTAGCTGCTCGTTTCTCAGCCGTGCCTCCGGCTGGCTAACAACCCCGCCGTGTCCGGTCCAATCGTTGCGCATCTTGTTCGCCGCTGAGAGCACGGCCGCCATTTCCTTGCGCGCCAGCATTTCAGGCAGCGCGCGCGTCGGATCGCCAAAGAGTTCGGCGCATAGCGCGCCTTTCTCGGTATCGCCGGAAAGAAGCTCCCGCGTTTGCTTGGAGAAGTACTCGACAACAACCTTCCAAGTGCCGAAAGTGGCCCGCTGGAGACTCAAGTTCTGTTTCTTCCATGCCGCTGCGAGCTTCTCCTTGTGGTCAACGAAGAGCGCTGTCTGAGAAGAAAAGGCGCTCAGGTAAATGATACTGAGGAACTCGGCAGCCGCCTCGAAGAAATGCAGCAGATGCTCATGCTTCGT
>Ga0184639_10000878_pt1 | contig 12447 bp, 26 predicted proteins | sample PLM31_170_b2_FD_133155 | JGI IMG/M metagenome (GOLD analysis project Ga0184639, IMG submission 133155) | Groundwater sediment microbial communities from an aquifer in East River, Colorado, USA - PLM3-1_170_b2 | ecosystem: Environmental > Terrestrial > Soil > Riparian zone | place: USA: East... | reverse complement strand
GAAAGTGTAGACGGTCACATCGGCCGATTTTGGCCCGTAATTATCCGGCAGCTCGGCATCAGTGAACAATCGGCCCATGTTCAACACCGCGCGCAGCTTGGGCGACCAGTAGAGCTGGCGCTGCCCCTTGAACGCGTTAGCGTACTCACAAAATAAGGCCATCGCCCTGCCCTTTTTCAACCCGGGGAGTTGGCGCAGCTCGGCAGCGACGGCTAGAAAAGTAAAGGGCGTCACGCCCTTCAACCGGCGCCCGGTCTTACTCGCGCCCTTCACCATTTCCGCGGCGATGCCCCAGGTTGCGCCCGCTTCGAGCTTCGATTCCCACGACGGCTCATGGCCGAACTGGGCGATGTATTCGGCGGCGTAGTCGCCATTCTGAACGTCGAAGGCGGGAGACTCACCGTCCTTGCCGTGGAGCATATCGTTCAACTGCGACCGCTCGGCCAGGCCCGATTTAATCAGTGCATCAACCCAGGCGGTTTCGAGCGCCTGAAGCGTTGCGACCTGGCCCGGCCGGCAAAAGTAGAGAAAGTGAAAATGCGGATGCCAGCCATGCCAGCCGCCCCAGGTCACCTCAAGCGCGCGGACCTGGCCGACGTAACCGGCCTTCTCCCGCGCCGCCCGCGACGCCCGCGACGTGTTGAAGATGTCCGCCGCCTTTCGCATGAGGCCGAGCAGATCACCCAGGCGATCAACGCGCCGATGAGGAAAAGTCGCTGTAACCAGGTAGGATTCACCGCGTTGCTCCTTCCAATAGCCGACCGCGCGTTGGAGCTCATCACGGCGGCCGTTGGTGATGCGATTCGAGCATACCGGGCAGGCCCAGACGTTGTGACAGGTTTCGAGGCCGTGAAAGTGCGCCCGCCCGCTTACCGTGTTGACGCGCAGCCGCACCGTGGCCCCGATCCGGCGGTAATGGCAGCGGCAAATGGCCGCCTGACGGTCGCCCGGCAGCTCGTCATTGAACAGCAGCCGTTGGGCTTGGTCGAGCATCCGATACCGGATGCCCCGATCCCCCCTCCCCCCCCCCTTCCGGGAGGCAGCATTACCCCCCCATGAGCCCCCCCCAGTGTCAGAGCTTTTTCCCTTTAGACCGAGAGGCGCCCTGAGGGGCGCCGGAAGGCATGCCGGGGCGGTCACGGGCGCGTCCCCTTGCCCCAGGCGAGGGTAGCCGACCAGGACAGCCAGGCGAGCGTTAGGGCGTAGCTTGATTGACCAGGGAACCAGGTCAGGGCGATAGACGGCAGAAAGAGACAGTACCGCGCTATGCCGTCCGGGGTTTCGTGCTCAGCCCAGCGAGCGGAAACGTCAATCACCGGGCGCCCTCCCCTGCGGATTGGCCCGCCAGGGCAGCCAGGCGGGCCGTGGGTGTGACCGACCAGGCTAACGGTGACGGAGCTCCGTCACCCGGCGCTCGATCAGTCACGGCCAGGCGTGACGTTGTCGGCGTGACGGGATTTGAAACGGTCACAGCGGCCGCGTCACGCTTGCGCTGCGCGCGCTTGCGGCACGCGACAGTCGCCAGCTCGCGCCGGCCGGCGATGATCCGGCCGCAGCCGCAGCGGCAAACGGATTCACCAGGGACCAGGGCGCGGGCGTCACGCACGGCGGCGGCGATCATGCGCGCCATCGGCAGCGGCACACCGTTACCGACTGCCCGATATCGGGCCGACAGCGTGAAGCCGGGCAGCTCAAAATCACGCGGCAAGCCTTGCAGCTCGCAGAACTCAGGCCAGCCACGGCGATGAGGGCGCGAGAACTCGGAAGCCATCGCGCAGCGTGACGGGTCGACGGCGGCCCTTGCACGTCGGGTCACGATTGGCACCATGCCGGCGGCATGGCCGAACTGAAACACGCGCGGGCGAATCTGGTGCAGCCCGCAGTCGCGCGCGTCAAGGTCAATCCTGCAATGAGAGTAGCCGGGCACCATCACGTCAGGCACACCGGCGACGTTTTCAAGCAGCCACCATGAGGGCCGCGCATGGAACACAAGGCGGCAGAACTCAGCGAGCATCGCCACGCCGTCACCCGTAGCTGGCGCGCGGCGAGCACGGCTGAAGTCCTGACACGGCGAGCCGGCGATCACGCCATCGAAGCGGCCATGCGGCACGCTGAACGTGCGAATGTCACCGCCGAAAATCAGATCAGGGCCGCGCACGACGGCGAAACCTTCGGACTCGAAGCCGCGCCCGAGCAGATCAATACCAGGGAAAAGAGACAGCACCAGTGACGCGCCGGCGGCCGGCCGTTCGAGCTCAGTCACGCCCTGCCCCTTGCCAGGCGCCGCGCCAGCTCGCGCGGCAGCTCTACCGGCAGCTCCACGGCCGAGCTGGCGAACAGCACGGCGAGCGCGAGGGTGAGCCGAGCGCGCAGCGTCATACCGGAAACGTTGACGGACAATCGCAGCGTCACGCTACGCCGCGGCGAGGGTCAACAGCGGAACGCGCAACAGAAGGCCGGGGCCGTCGAGCTGGAAAGACGCCATGTGGTTTTTGGCATCAACTTTCTGAACCTCACCGAGCATCCCCGTAAAATCCCCGCTCACGATTCGAGCGCGCGAACCCTTGACGAGAGAGGCGCCACGCGCCGCCGGTTTCCGAGGTGCTTTGCTTTTACGCTTTGCCATCAGTCACCCTTTGAGAAAAAAGCCCCGCTCACCATGAGCGAGGCCGAACACCATCACCACGCCCCCGGCATCAGCGAGACAAGAACAATCCAGGCCGTCCAGATCAACGCGGCCGCAATCCATTCATTCATGCCGCCACCTTCAATGTGTCGGCGGCAGCGGCGGTAAATTCCTCGTAGGCAGCGTGCGCGGCTTCACACGCGAGAACGGCCGGGCCGAGCGCCGGCACCAGGCCACCATCAAGGGCGGGCAGCTCGCATTGCCGGCACACAAGCTCTAGCGTCAGGGCGCGGCGCATCAGCCCGTTAGCATCCTCAAACATCAGCAGCAGCTCGTCACGCACGGCGGCGGCCATGTCCCGTTGTGCGGGCGTGAGTTTCACCGCTGCCCTCGCTTCGCCTTGCGCTCGGCGCGACGCTTCGCAGCGTAGAGCTTGGCGCCGACGCTGTAGAGCGATAGCACGTCAACCTCGTAGGCCGTGCGCCGGCCTTTCTCACGCACCAGGAGAACGTCGGCCGTGGGCGGCACCAGCACTACCAGCGGCCGGCCGCGATGCGTGACAACGGATTCGCGGCGCACCGTGCGCGTCGGCCGCTTCACAGCAACCCGCCTATGTCGTTGAACACTTCGACATGCCGGCAGCCCTGCTCACTCAGCGCGCGCCAGGCGTCGAGCGTCAGGCAATCGCGCCTGAACGATTCGCAATGCTTGAGCGCGTCAGAGCCGGCGCGGTCCCATGCCGCCTTGTAAGCGGCGCCTTCGGATGGGTGGAACTTTGGATGAAGCGAAAGCCGCTCAACTTCGAGCGTTACGGCCTGGACGATGGGACCGGTTTGCATGTAGCCCTCCTACGCCCTCCCCAGGGGAAAAGTGGTGGGGAGAGAAGGGAGGGCCAGCTCTCCCGCACCACAAGCCCTGGTGGTCGCCTTCATGGGGCGGCATAGAGCTATGGGGAGCATTAGACACGTCCTTTTTGCCCTAGTCAAGAGCCCGTGCCCTTGTGGGGTAAAAGGCATGAGCCTACGATGGGCGGCTTAAATCACGGGGAGGGCCGCGATGGACAGCACCCTTGAGTTACTGGAAGCAGTCCGCCGGAAGCACAACTCCAGCTACTACGGCCTGCAACGAATCCTCGGAGTAAGCAAGCAAGCCATCAGCCGCTATCGGAAACGCCACGGTTTTTTTGATGACGAAGTCGCCCTCACAGTGGCCGATGAACTCGGCCTACCGCATGCCCACGTGCTTGCAATCGTTGCAGCAGAACGGACGAAATCTGAACGTGTAAGGAAAGCCTGGCAGCGAGCAGCAGCAGCGACGGCGGCCGCTGTGCTCGTCGTGCTCGGCGCGGAGCACGGCGCGCAGGTACTCGAGTACGTGAGCGCCGCTGCGCCAGCTCTGTATATTATGTCAAACGCGGCCCTGGCCGTGACCTGCGCCCTCGCCCTCGCCACCCTCGCCGTGCTCTACTCGCAGCAAAGACGCCAACAATAACCACCAGGGGGGCCGATGCGGCCGTATCGCGTCCCGCCCGATTGGGAGGCGGCGGGCGCGCGCTTCGGGCGTGACGGTTTGCTCTATCTTGCGGAATGGCGGCGCGGCTTCACCGTTCACGAGCTGCGCGCGCTATTTTTCGATTGTCAGCAGGTCCGCACGCTGGAGCGCGAGCTGCGCCAGGCCGCGGCCGACCTGGAGCGCGCCACCCTGGAACTCGCACAGACTGAGGCCCGCGCCGCCTGGTATCGGCGGCAGCTCGTGACCGAATCCAGATTTAGCGCGGTCCTCATGTCCCTACACCGAGCAGCGTCCTAGTCCTCAACACCGGGTTCACTTAGCCGCACGGCGCAGCATCCAATAGGCCGCGAACATGACCCCCGCAACGATCAGCCAGGTCATCGGCTGCAATGCAAAGGGCGTCGCCGCGTTGCGGTCGCCGTAGAGCGGATTCTGGACAGAATCGGAAAATAGCATTAGCCCGCCTGCTTTGTTTTCGTGATCGAGCGCGCACCGCGACCGATCAAAGCGCCCTCCATGCGGTCAATACGTTCATGCGCGTGATTCACGTCGCGGCGCAGCCAGCGCAGCTCTACACGAATCCCGCCCCAGGTCACCAGGCCCGTGACCACGGCAGAGGCCAGCGCAATCAGCCAGGTTTCAATCATTTCCCCGGCCCGCGCTTCGAGTAGAACAGCGTCCGATCCCCGAACAGGTAGAAGCCGATAGCGGCGGCGAAATTATCCACCGTCGCCGTGTCCGCTTCGGCCGCAACGGTCAAGTGAATGTAAGCCCAGGTTCCGAGCACCGCCACGGCGACCACGGGACGCATGAGCTTGACGATGCCCTCGACCCAGGGGTAAGACGGATTCGCGCCCCCTGCCCCGTTCAATGCCTGGAAAAATTGCAGGTCCAGCTCGCGGAGCTTCACCGCCTGGTCAATGGTGGCCGGCTTGAACTCACCGGGCGCGATCCAGCGCGACACCGCGGCCTTGCCGCCTTCAACGATCACCGGCAGCAGCGCGGCGAGAATTGTTATCGGGTCCATCGGCTCTACAAGAACAACTCGAAGCCGTAGCGCGTGCCGTCATCTTGCGGCGCGGCGAGAATCGGCGGCGTACGCAGCATTTCATTCGCGCGCCGCGTCGCCGGATCGAATATCTCAGCGAGCCAGCCCCCGAGCGTTTCCGGGCGCCCGGTCAGCTCAGTGACGATGCCGGTCACGCCCCGGTTGACGATGTTTTCAGGATTGAGGGGATTCAACACCGGCAGCGCGCGCCGCGCAGCCCAAGCCGCCGCCAGGATCAGCACCAGGCCGACGCCCGCGCCGATCAAAAATAAAGTCTTGCTCGGCATCACGCCCACCAATCGGCACCCTCAGCCGCCGTGTAGTAAAGGCGCGGCTGGCGCGCGGCGCCGCGCGCTGCGGTCCAGAGCAGATAGACCGCCGCGGCAATCAGCGCAATCGTCACCAGGTCCGGCGCCTTCACGCAACCGCCCTCCCCGCTTCGGCCAGGTCCGCGAGGATTTGGCTGGAGTAATTCTGAGTCTCCAGCGGCTCACTCGGCGCCGAGGCGCCACCACGCAGCCACGCCTGGACGTTCCCCGGCCCCCAGTTGTACGCCTTCAAGGCCAGCTCCCAGGTGCCGAACTGGCGCGCGAGCTGCGCGAGATAGCGCGCGCCGTAGTCAATGGAGGCGAACGGCTCCCACGCATCAACGCCCGGATGCCAGCGCGGGACAATCTGCATGATGCCGGTTGCGCCGCTGCCGACGTTGTAGGCGTCCGCCTTGAAGCGCGACTCCTGCCAGGCGAGGCGCACCACCAGGTCAACCGGGATGCCGTAACGCGCTTCAGCCTCGTGCATCGCGGCAACGAGGGCGACGTTCTCAGGTTCAGCGGCGGCGGCGATCCAGCGCGTGCCCATGAGCCGATACCCGGTCAGTGAGTATTGAAGATCGTCAACGGGGCCGGCGAGCGCATCAAGCAGAGATCCGCCACCACCAGGCGCAGCGATGGCGCCGGCACGCTGCGCGATGAGGGCAAGCGCAATTCCGGCACCAGCAAGGACCAGTAGGCGGCGACCATTCACGTAACCTCCGCATTTACCGCGTCACGGATTGCGCGCAACGCCGCGAGCTGCGCGGCATTGTTGTCGAGCAGCGCGACGGAGATAGCATCCGCCGTGAATCCGCGCTTTACCATTTCCTGTTGTCGGCGCGCGGCGAGCGGTAGCGCGGCGTGTGCCGCATCGCGCGCGGCCTGTTCGCGCGCCTGCTTTGCCACAATGAGCGCGGGCGCAGCCGCGATGATTGCTGTCACCTGGCTGCGCTGCGCGACGCTCAAGCCGTGCGCGCCCTGGTTGCCGTCCGCATCTATCACGCACTCCTGCCGCCCCGGCGCGATGATGATGCCCGCCGCGCCAGGCGCTGCAGCTCCGCGATCCAGCGCGAACTCGGCGGCGGTTGCGATGTAGAGCACAGCCCCGCCCTCAACGACCACGAGGCCATCATGCGTTTTTTGGTAGCGATCCATCAGGCGCGTATCCCCATGGTGCACGCTTTGAACGGGTGCATTGTGTTATGAGCTGTTCCGCTGCCCACGGTTGACGTGACCAACGTCCCCACAAGATCGCTGCGAACGCCGCTTCCGCCGCCGCCCGTTGCTTGCTGAGCGCCGGCTGTATGAGAATGTGCCGCCAGCTCGCCGGTTACGAGCGGATGAGTCTCCGCGCCGCCCGAGGCGGCGAGCGCACGATTGGTCAGCCCCGCGCCCTGTCCGGTGCCGATGCGCGAACGCCCGCGGCAATCCGGCACGTTGAAGGTAGTCGAGCCGTCGCCCACGCCCCACCCAACGCCAATCGCCGCAAATAGCGCGGCGTAGATCGAGCGCGATACCGCGGCGCCATCGCAGAGCAGCCAGCCGCCCGGTAGCACGGCCTGGCCGAAATCCTTAATCGTGCCGACTTCATCTTGTTTCGGGGCAAAGTAGGACACATCACCCCTCGATTGCGTGAACATTGTTCGCTGCCGTTGCCGCATCCATGATGCCGCGCACTTCGCCCGTCGGCGGCGGTTGCGGCTCCCACACTCCACCAGGCGGGATTTTCAGACTGTTGAAGTCCGCGGTTGCCGCCGTGCCATCGCCGCGCGTGTAGAGACTCGTCACCGGATCAGTGTTCTGCACCAGCAGATATTTGCGCGCGGCATTGACGGCAAAGATCACCTGCGAGACGTTAGTGACCTGCTTCGCCGTGCGGGTGTGGGCGACGCCCGAAATGTTCACGTTCCCCGAGAACGTGTTGACATCAACCTGGCCCTTGACAATATGGAACGCGACGCTTTGGTTCACGCTCGAAGTCAGTTCAACGCGGTCGTAGCCGCCCGCCGGCTTGGACTTCCATCCCGAAGTCGCGGCCAGCAATTCACCCTCGGCAACACGCGAGCCGCCACGAAAGAAACGAACATCAACCGAGCCGGACGGCACCGATTCAAGGAAAAAAAAGTCCCCAGGAATGACAAACTCAATCGGGACAGCGGCGGTAAAGGTTTCGACCAGGCGCATTGTCAGCTCACGATTTAGAGAAGGCGAACCAAAGGGCAACCACGGCGGCGAGCGTGCCGAGCGTCCACAACGCATCAGAAGCAAACGATGCATCACTCGCAGCCGCAACGGGGCGCGGGCCGGCGGCGCGGGGCGCCTCACCACCCAACAGCGAGCGCACGGCGCTACCAATCGTCAGCACCGGTTTGACCGCATCGTGTATCGTTTTCACCGTGGCCGGCAGGTTAGAGCCGAAAATGCCGGCAGGCGCCGAATAAGTGAGCGGATTGGTTAGAGCGGGGGCGAGTAGCGATGCGCTACCGGCCGGCACTTGAAGGCCCACGCCCGCAGCTTCAGCGGACAGGCCCAGGCCGTAACTCTGCCCGCCGATCCCGACGCCCGAGCCGGCGCCGGCAAGAGAAAATTCCGAGGCGAGGACCGGCGCAACTTCAGCAACCGGCGCCGCGACCGTCAGCGCGCCAGCCTCTGCCGCCGTCAGCGCGCCAGCCTCTGCCGCTGTCAGCGTGCCGGCTTCCGCCGCCGCCGCGCCCGCCGCGCCCGCCGCAGAGGCAGCGGCAATACCGCCAAAGACGAGGGCGACAAGAGCGACGGCATAATCATTTAGAAAGCCGTGAACGCCGCCCTTTTGCCTCTTTGAAAACGCCCATTGAACCTGGCGCGGATGCCAAACCTCCCAACGCGCCACGTTCCCGTGGACCGGGTGAAAAAAAACGTACGAGGCGTGAATCGAAGCCAGCCCGCCATTCAAGTAAAAGCCGCTTGGCAGTAACGGCCCCATGCGATGATAGTGCACGCCGTCAATCAACACCGAGCCTGGGGCGTCTTTGATACTTTTTTCCAGACGCACACGGGCGGAAGCGGCGTCGGATTGCCACCCCTGATCCATTAACTCCTGACGGCGGCGCACGAAGAACCAAGTACCGCTAACAAATCCGTTATCACTCTCGTCAGGAGGCGGACGCTCAGGGAGCGGGCCGGCGTCGCCCCATTGCCACTGTAGGGCGACAATAGCCTGTTGATGAGCCTGGCGTGCCGGTGAAAGGGACGCGCGGAGAGGGAAGGCCATAGCAACGCCCCGGTGAGCGCGCCTATTTCAGCGCGCGGACAACGACAAAGATCAAGACACCTATGAGCGCAAGAGGAAGGAGCGACGAGAGAGCGGCGGCGGTCGAGGCGTTAACGGCCGGGGCCGGTTGCCCGCGTTGATAGACCGAACCATCAGCGCCGATGCCGGTTTGGGTTCCGGTCGCGCCGGCCGGCAGCCAGCGGATCTGGGATTCGCTGGCGATTTTCCAATCCACCAGCTTGTTGGCGACGTCCCCGAGCCAGGAGCCGGAAAGACCGCCGGTTTCCTCGAACATGAGCGCGCCTTAGTTGTTTTCGAGCGGGTCGAGCAGCTCCGTCACCGCCGTCACGTTGCCGGCGCCGGAAACCGTCATATACCACTCGATGGTCTGCCAGTCCTGCACCCGCATCGCGGAAGCAATGTCGCCGTCGGCGCAGAAGTCAATCGTGAACACGCTCGCCTGCGGAACGCGCCCCCAATCGGTCTGAATGAATGTATTTTGCGCGGCGGTCGCCTTGAAGATGTCCTCGTTGGTTTTGACCCGCGCGGCGGTCACGGTGGCGCCGAATAGGTGCATACGCTTTATCTGCGAGAAGAACTGCCGGGAGAACGTCACCGGGAATAGGAACTCGCCCGCGCCGCCAGGATTGAAGGTCTTTTGCATGACCTTCCCGATCAGCTTGTTGTAGAGAGGATCACCGGAGTACGGCGAACGGCTGACGAGCGCCTGAGCCGATAGCGTCGGGGCGGTCGCGCCGGCGATATCCACTTCCAGGGACATTTTCTTGATGCCGGCGGAATTGGTGTCAATCGCGCCGGCGTGCTGCATGGCGATGGAGCGCGCGCGCGCCTCGTTGAAGTCGAGAATGAGCGCGGTCGCGGCGGAAGTCTCGCCGCGGTACTCCATGCGGTCATCGGCGCGGGCGCCGGTGTCCTCGAAAATCACTTTCTCGTTGGCGAGCAGCCGGATGTTGGTCAGCATCGCCTTCGTGAGCGCGCCACCGCCGAGCGTCAGGATGAGGCGGTCCACCGTGCGGCCGACCAGACTGTTCAGATCGGCGGTTGCCTTGCCGGTCGCAACCACGTTTTGAAACGGCGCAACGTCCACCTGGAAGTAGCCGCGCTGACGGAGGATGCTTTTCATGGTGAGTAGCCTCAGAGAGTGAACAAGGAGGGCCGGGGCGAAGCGCGCCCGCGGTCAGGTCCTGGGCGCGGCGGGCGCGACCGGCAGCGGCAGCCGGCCGGCGAGCACTTGGCCGATCAGCGGCATATTCGCCGCCATGATGCCGGCGATGCTCACGGCGCCGAGCGCGACAATGGCGGTTTTCCCCGGACCAGGGACGGGGATGTAGCGATAGGCAAGCCAGGTCAAGCCGGCGACGATGCCGGCACGAAAGTACCAGGAGGAAAGCAGTCCGTTCATGGTCGAATCTCCGCGTAAAGGGTTGGCCGTTCAGCTCGCACCGTCGCACAAGGCGAGGAAGGCCCGCAACTACCCCCCCCATGAGGGGGTATCCATGAGGGTTTTTAGCCGGCGCCGGGGGCGGGGAGATTTTTTTCGCTCAACAGCACGTCCCGAGGCCAGCCAGAGCGCCACTCGATGCGCCCGCGCCGGATGACCGGCTTGTAGATGCTCCGCTGTATCCAGTAGAGCGGCGGCAGCGCGACAATCTCAGCCCACGGCACCAGGAGAACGCCAGCCACGGTGCGCGCGGACGCATCACCATTCAGGCGACCGCTGCGGATCACCGTCGCCTGGTCCCAAAACCCCTTTTCGATTCCAGCCGGACGCTGCGAGGCAGCGATGATCCGCACACCGCGAGCGCGCCCCAGGCACACCAGGAGGCCCCATCCCGCGGGCGACCAATTCGGGAGCATGACGCGATGCAGCTCATCAGCGATTACCAGCACGTCGCCGGCTGCGTGAGCGACTTTGCAAAACCAATTGAATTGGGCGCGGCCGACTTCAACATCAAAGGAAGGGCGAAACACCAGGCGGAAGGGGCCGGCCCCGGCAGCGGCGAGCCGATCAAACAACGCCTTTCTGGTCACACACTCAAAACCGAACTTAAGATACTCTCCCTTGAAATCCCAGATCATGAGGCGCGGCGCGGGATCAGCGGCGAGCGCGGCGAAGATCGAGGCAGATTTGCCCGCGCCGGTCGCGCCCATCACCGCGACGATATCGGCGCGGCGCGCGTTGTCCGTCACGCGGCGGTCGGGTCGCCCTCGCCGGCCGGCTTCGGCGGCGGCGCAGCCTGGACGCGCTGATAGCCAACGAGCGCGAGCTGCGCGACGACACCGAGCGCGGTTGCTTCCTCGCGCCACCTTTGGAACCAGGCAGCGTTAAAGCCCCATTTCATGAACAGCGGCGCGAGCACGATAGAGAGAGTTTCTTTTTCCTTGTCAGTGTAGGCGGTCGCCGGCCAACGTTTAACAACGCCCGAGGCGATCACGCCTACCACCATCGAGGCCAGGCCCATCGCGCCCATGCGGTCAGCGTCCGAGGCGGCGCTGGCGGCCGCAGGTTGTGACGGAGCTGCGCCAGGCGGCGCCTGGTCCGTCACGTCGCCAGGCTCTAGCGCAGGATCGAGCGCGCGCAGCTCGGCACTTACGGCGGGCGCGGCATCATGAGGCGGCATGGATCAGCCAAGCAGGGTTGTAGCGCGTGCCGGCTTCGCACGCGCGACGGGCGGGTCTTTTTTTTCCGGCGCCGGCTTCGGCTCGGGCGGCGGCGCCGCCGCGCGCTCGGAATCACGCTCCCAGGCGGCATACTTTCCGGTGCCCTTGTGGGCATAGGGCGAGGCGCCGCACTCGTCGCAGCGATAGGACAGCGTGCCGTGCTCATTCAACATCACCACGACGCGGCCAGGCCCGCCATCGCCGTTGACACACTTGCGCGTTTCGCACTTCATGTAACCGTACTTAGATTTTGGCATCAGGTTTACCTTTAGAATTTTCCACCAGCTCGAGCCGTTGATTAACTTCCACCAGCTCCGCGGCCAGGTCCGCGAGCGCCGCGCGCAGGTTGTGAGGGATAGCAACCACCGCGGCCGGCGTCGTAGTCTCAGCCAGGATCACGGCGGCGATTTTCTTGGCGCGAGCGAGCATCAGCGCCGCCGCCGCTTGGAGGCATCAAGAAGTAAGGCATTAACCACCTCGGCGGAACAAGCATCAAGCTCCTGCCGTTCCTCGGCACTAGAGGACTCAAGGAGCGCCTGGCGCTCATAGGTAGAAAGAAGCCACCACTGCATCGCTCGCTCGCTCAATAGACCGCGCTTAACAAGGCCACGAAGCCGCCGGCGCAAATGAATCACGGCGCCACCCGCCGGCAACCATCCGGCGTTGTATAGAACACATTCACCAGGCGCGGCCAGGCGTCTTGCGGCGAATCCAGCCCAACCGCGTGCGTGCCGTCGGGCAGCTCGTGAGCGATGCGCGGATCACGCGGCGGCGGGCCGAGCGCCCGCAATCGCTCAAGCAGCGCGCGGACACCGTCCGTCCGGCTTTCCTCTGCCGCGCGTTGTGCAGCATCGCGCGCGCGATGCGCGAGGATAAGCGCCCATTCCTGACGGTCGAAAGTGTAGACGGTCACATCGGCCGATTTTGGCCCGTAATTATCCGGCAGCTCGGCATCAGTGAACAATCGGCCCATGTTCAACACCGCGCGCAGCTTGGGCGACCAGTAGAGCTGGCGCTG
>Ga0184639_10000872_pt1 | contig 12496 bp, 16 predicted proteins | sample PLM31_170_b2_FD_133155 | JGI IMG/M metagenome (GOLD analysis project Ga0184639, IMG submission 133155) | Groundwater sediment microbial communities from an aquifer in East River, Colorado, USA - PLM3-1_170_b2 | ecosystem: Environmental > Terrestrial > Soil > Riparian zone | place: USA: East... | reverse complement strand
TCGGGATTCCGATTGCCGCGGACACGACTTAAGCGTGAATCTTTTTGGCCGGTGCAGGTATCTCACGAATGTAAGGCCCGACGAGCGCCGATGAAGCAGATCGAAACGCAGGCCAAGCAAACCCGGATCCCTGGCGACGAAGATCTGCCGCTGGTGGACCGCGCGCTGGCCGGCGACACCGAAGCCTTTGAGGATCTCGTCCACCGGCACGAATGCCGCGTCTATCGCACGGCGGTGGCTTTGACGGGAAACGCCGAAGACGCGGAAGAGGCCCTGCAGGACACGTTCCTGAGCGTGTACCAGCACCTCAGCGAGTTCCGGCGGGATTCGCGCTTTACGACGTGGCTGACCCGGATCGCCATCAATGCGGCGCTGCACAAGATTCGCCGCCGGCGTGAGAACATCTCACTCGACGACTCCGAGGAATCTGCGGAGGCTTTCGCGCCCGAGCGATTCGAAAGCTGGCGCGACAACCCCGAGCGGCTCTACGCCTCCGAGGAGATGCGGCGGCTTGTGGAGGAGGCCATTCTCTCCATTCCGCCTGCGTACCGCGTGGTCTTCGTGCTGCGCGACGTTGCGGAGATGGACACGGTCGAGGCGGCCGAGGTGCTGAGGCTGACGATCGCGGCGCTGAAGTCGCGCCTGCTGCGGGCGCGCTTGATGGTCCGCGAGGCGCTGGCGGCGGGCTTTGCGGAGCACCCAAGCTGGAAATCGCGTTTTGTGCGCGCCGGCTGGATGTTGCGCGGGATGATGGGGCCCCGGAAACTGCGCCCGACGGCGCGGAAGGGTGTGAGCTGACGATGCTGGACTGCCGGCAGGTACTCGACGAACTTTCGAACTATCTCGATGACGAGGTGACGCTCGAACTCGCCCGCGCCATCGAGAAGCATCTGGCGCGCTGCCACCGCTGCTGGGTGGTGTACGACACCTCGCGGAAGACCCTCGTAATCGTGGCCGAAAACCGCGCCATTAGGACTCCCGTGGCGGTCAGTGAGCGGTTGCACGCGCGCCTGCGGCAGCTCTTTGCCACGTGAACGTAAGGCGCGGCTTCGTCGCATCAAGGATCTCGGACCCAGGGACTACAAAACCCAAAGGAGGAAACTCGCATGAGAAAGACTGCTTTTCTGACTTTGCTGGCTGTCGTGGTGGCCATCGCTGTCGGCGTCTCGGCTGCGGAGAAAGCCGTCACGCTCGAAGGCACGCTCGTGGACAGCAAGTGCTATCTCAAGGACAACTCGCTCACCGGCAATGACCACGGTCCTGTGAAGGGCTGCGGTACGATGTGCCTGAAGGGCGGGACGCCAGCGGCGTTGCTGACCAAAGACAAGAAGTTCCACCCCATCATTGCCTCCTCGACCGTCCTCGCCGACTACGTGGGTCAGACTGTTCGCGTGAGTGGCACGCTGCACAGTGGCGCCATCCTCGCCAACAAAGTCGAAGTCAGCAAGGACGGGAAGTGGGAAGAAGTAAAACTCGGCATGATGATGTAACGCGTTCGGCCCGCTGATTCGGATGCGCGGGCACAAAAGGGCAGCGGCATGCGAGACCCCGTAACGATCACCGTGTATCGCTGGGCCGGGCGGAAGTGGTTTTTCCGCATTCGCAGCGAGTGCGCGGAGTGCGACCTCGCGGTCGCTCAGGTTCGGGGTCTCGTGTCCGCACATCCGGATTGGCCGGTCGAAATCAAAATCAAACCCTGGTTGACGTTCCTCTGGGAATCGCTGCGCCGCAGTGGGTGGCACGCGCCGGTGGTGATCGTTGACGGCCACCGGGCGTCACAGGGCCGAGTGCCGGAGCGCTCTGTGCTGGAAGCTGCGATGCGGCGCGCGCTGGCCCAGCGCGGCATCGCGGACGTAGGGCATCAATCCTCAACGCCCACCGCGCGTCCATCTCGCGCGTGAGAGGACCCTCTTGCGAAAGACACGCTGGTTGATACTCGTGGTGTTGCTGGTCGCCATCGGCGGGGCCGTCTACGCACTCAGCAGGTTCAGCCTGAGCGCGCTTGAGGAGCCCGGGCGCTTCGAAACCTACGCCGCCACGAAAGCGAAGATCTGGCTCGTGCGCCGCGCTGCGCGCGAGACGCTGCCGCCCGCGCCAGCCAACGATGCGACGAGCGTGGCGATCGGCCAGATGAGCTACACCGGCGAATGCGCAAGTTGCCACGGCACGAGCGGGCACAAGCCGACGGACGTGGGCCGTTGGATGTACCCGCGCACGATCGCCTTGGCCTCACCCGAAGTGCAGCAATGGTCCGACGCGGAGCTTTTCTGGATCATCAAGCACGGCATCCGGCTGAGCGGGATGCCAGGCTTCGGAAAGATTCACTCGGATGACCGGATTTGGCACCTGGTGCACTACGTGCGGAGCGTAGCGAAGCCGCAGCCGTGACTGTGCGACGCGGCTAGGCGGCCAGCCAGCGGCCCACCGGCCGCCAGCCTTCCACGTTGTCGCAGACCACCTTCAGCGTGGCCATGATCGGGATCGCCAGGATCAGCCCGATGGCGCCCCACAGCCAGCCCCAAAAGAGGAGCGCCAGCGTCACCGCCAGAGCGTTCAGGTGCACGCGGCGGCCCACCAGCGCAGGCATCAGCACGTTGATGGCGATCAGGTGGAAGAAGCTCAGCATGCCCGCGATGCCCAGGTACGGTCCGATGGAGCTCCATTTGGTCAGCCCGATGATGAACGGCGGCACCCAGGCCAGCACCGCTCCGAGGTACGGCACCAGGTTCAGCAGGCCCGACGTGAGGCCGGCCAGGAAGGGATAGTCGAGGCCGATGATCCAGAAAAAAATCCAGCTCACCAGCGCCAGGATCCCGGCCACCAGCGCGTTGCCCGCCACGTAACTCCGCAGCAGCGCGCTGAGTTGCTCGAGCGCTTCTTTGACGCGTGTGCGCTCTGTAGCCGGGAAGAGCTGAAGCGTTGCGTGCCAGACGTTGCGCTTCGCGGCCAGCATGAAAAATACCAGGAACGGCACAAACGTTGCGACCAGCAGGATCGAATAGAGCGACCCCAGCCCGCGCAGCAGCAGGCTGCGTATCGGCCACGGCTCTTGGCTCACCAGCACGCGGACACGCCCCTGCGGCGCAATTTCCGAGACGCGAGCCTCCAGCTTTTCCAGCTTCTGCTCAACGGCCGCGGATCCCTCTTTCAAAACCGCCGAGTACTTAGGCCAGTCCGCAGCGAAGCGGTCCAGACGGTCAAAGATGGTGTACCCGAGGCCCCCCACCACCGACAGCGCGAGCAGCAGCACCAGCAGCGAGCCCAGCGCGCGCGGCACGCGCCACCGCTCGAGCCCTTCCACCACCGGGTCCAGGAAATAGGCGATCAGGATCGAGAGCAACAGCGTCATCACCAGGCTCGCGGCCCAATAGCAGAAGGCGATCACGATGCCCGCAGCGATGATGCGCTGGCTTGGGTTGGAACGCGCGGTGACTTTGATTTGCTCAGCTTCCATGGGTGCACTCGATGGCGCCCACCTTATCACAGGCACCGCCTGCGAGGAATTGACCGCGCCGCCGTGTGCGCCAGCCAGCAAGCTCACCGCAAGGTCCGCCGAGCGCAGCAAGCCAGGTGCAATAGAAAGGCAAGCCTCTCTGCGCTTCGCGCGCAGAGAGGCTATCGTGCTGGCGTTGGTTGTGGTACTTAGTAGCGCCGGCCGCGAAGGACGAGCGGCCGATCGAGCTCGAATTCGATCCGCGTGCCGCCGTTCAGCACCAGATCCTTGCCCCCGGAAGCTGCGCCGATGGCGGCTCCAGTGCCCGCGCCGACTCCGGCGCCGATTGCTGCACCCTTGCCGCCGCCCTGCGTCGCGCCGACCGCAGCGCCGATGCCGCCCAGCACCACCGCGCCGATTGCGGCGTTGCGCCCGCGGTGGCTATCAGCCTTGATCTCGCCTTCACTGCCGGCTTTGCTCTTCACGTCCTTCTCGCCCACGACGTTTGTCACTGTGGCCACGATAGGAATTCTCCCGCCCGGCGCTTCGATCTGTTCGAGCCGCAGGATCATCTTGTTGTGCTCGACGTAGCTCACCCGGCCGTGGATTTTCGTCCACGCCGGAATAATGTTGCCGTCGGACGCCCGCATGGCGTCGATTGTGCGGACATCGAATTTCTTGCCGGGCCTCACCCTGCGGGCATCGAGTTTGTCGCGCAACTCGACCATGAATCGCGTGCCCGCCGGAACTTCCGATTGTGCGCGCATCGCCGGTGCGGTGCTGAGCATGAGCGCCAGCGCCACCAACGGCGCCTTCCACTTGTGAAGAATCTGCGTTCTGCGTGTCGTCATCATCTGGCACCTCGCTTGTTCCAGAATCGGGAGGGCTGGCAGCCGGGCTCCACAAGGTGCGACGCAGGAACCCGCCAAAGTGTTGTCCGGGTCCGGCGGGGAGATGCCCGAAGGGAAAACGTGCACCCTTGCCCTTGCTTCTGCTCCTAAGATACCGTAAGCACGCGATGATGCCTGCGGCCGTTCTGTCCTGGAACTCCCTGCCGCGCCCGGATGCGCGCGCGCTGGTGGATATCCTGCTCATCGCCATCCTGCTCTATTACCTGCTGAAGCTGCTGCGCGGCACGCGGGCCATCCAGATGCTCGTGGCCATCGGGCTGCTGATCGTGTTCTACAAGGGCGCGCGGTGGGCGCGAATGGGCATGGTGGAATGGCTGCTCACCACCCTGCTGCCGTATTTCGCCATTGCGCTGATCGTGCTCTTCCAGCCGGAAATCCGCCGCGCACTGGCGCGCATGGGGCGCAACCTCTCCTGGACGCGTTTCTCGGCGCCGAATCCCGGCGGCGTGCTCGACGACGTGGTGCTCGCCGTCAGCCACTTCGCGCAGAACCGCATCGGCGCGCTGATCGCCATCGAGCGCGACGTCGGCCTGCGCACCTACATCGAAAGCGGCATCCCGCTGGACGCCACGCTGAGCTACGACCTGTTGCTGGCCATCTTCCGCCCCGGCTCGCCGCTGCACGACGGCGCGGTGATCGTTCACGGCAACCGCATGGCCGCCGCCGCGTGCTTCCTGCCGCTTTCGCTGAACCCGGCGATTTCAAACCAGCTCGGCACGCGCCACCGCGCGGCCATCGGCGTCACCGAAGAAAGCGATGCCGTCGTCGTGCTTGTTTCCGAGCAGACCGGAGCCATCGCGCTGGCTGCCGGCGGCGCGATTGAGCTGAACCTGACGCCCGAGCAGCTCACCGAACGCCTGGGCGCGCTGTTTTCGCGGTACCGCGTGCCGATCGCGCTGCCGGCGGCGCGTGCGGGCGCGCGCGAGCAGCCGGTGAGGAAGTAGCCGATGCGTTTTCTGCGCGAATGGGTCTTTGCGAACTGGTGGCTGAAGCTGCTGGCCCTGGGCTTGTCGTTCCTGCTTTGGACGATCTATTCCACCGAGCCGGTCGCCGAAGTCGGCTACGTGGTGCCGATTGAGTTCCGCAACGTGCCCGCCAATCTCGAGATCTCCGGCGACGTGCCCGCGCAAGTGCACGTGCGCGTCCGCGGGCGCTCGATCTTCGTCCGGCGGGTGGCACCCGTAGACCTGGCCATCGGCGTAGATCTGAGCCACGCGCAGGTCGGTGAGGTCGCATTCCAACTGACGCCGGACCAGGTGGCGGCGCCTTACGGCGTCACCGTCGTCGGGGTCGCGCCGTCGCTCATCCGCGTGCCGTTGATTCCTCGGCGACCCTCACCGTAGACTCCTCGCTCCGTGTGGTAAAATTTTCTTTTCTTTCGAAGGCACGACTTTCGTCTGCGTCCCACAGGCTACGGCCCTTATGCCCAAAGAACTCTTCGGCACCGACGGCATCCGCGGCATCCCCGGCCAGTACCCGCTCGACGATGCGACGCTCTTTCACCTGGGGCGAGTGCTCGGCACGTACCTGAGCTGCAGCCACACCCGGCCGCGCGCGCTGCTCGGAATGGATACGCGCGAATCCGGGCCGCGCATCGCCGGCGCCATCGCTGCGGGCTTCGCCGAGACCCAAACGGAGACCTCGTTTGCCGGCATCATCACTACGCCCGGCGTGGCCTGCCTGGTACGCAAGGAAGGCTTTTCCGCCGGCGTTGTCATCTCCGCTTCGCACAATCCGTTTCACGATAACGGCGTGAAACTTTTTTCGAGCGCGGGGATGAAATTTCCGGACGACATCGAAGCGGAACTCGAGCGCAAGATCCTGAAGAACCACGACCACGCCGCACAACCCCTGACGATGGCGCCCGATGCCGCGCTCGACGAGGATTACCTCGAGTTCCTCGAGGGCTGCGCGATCCCGGGCGCGCAGCTCTCCGGAATGAAGGTGGTGCTCGATTGCGCCAATGGCGCCGCGAGCTGGCTGGGCCCGGCGCTGTTCCGCGAACTCGGCGCCGAAGTCATAGCCATCCACAACCAGCCCGATGGCCGCAACATCAACGCCGGCTGTGGCTCGCAGCATCCCCAGAGCCTGCAGCACAAGGTGGCCGAGGTGGGCGCAGCGCTCGGAGTGGCGTTCGATGGCGATGCCGACCGCGCCGTTTTCGTCAGCGCCACCGGGAAGCTCGTGAACGGCGACGGCGTCCTGCTCGCCGCGGCGCGCTACCTGAAGTCCACCGGGCAGCTCAAAGGAACCGCTGTCGTCGGCACGACGATGGCGAACCTCGGCCTCGAGCGCGTCCTGGCTTCCGAAGGGCTCACGCTCACCCGCGTGGACGTGGGCGACCGCTACGTGCTCGAAGAAATGCTCCGCAGCGGCGCGACCCTGGGCGGCGAGCAATCCGGGCACATCATTTTTCTCGACGACTCCCCCGCGGGCGATGGCTTGCTGACGGCCGTGAAGGTCGCTTCGTTTGTTTCGCTCCGCGGCCCGCTCGACGGCCTCGTTGCCGGGCTGAAGGTTTTTCCGCAGACCATCCTCAACGTGAAAGTGCGCTCGAAGCCGCCGCTCGATTCGCTGCCCGAAGTGGCACGCACGCTGGCCGAGGCCGAGCGCGCGCTCGGAGATTCCGGCCGCATCGTGCTGCGCTATTCGGGCACGGAGCCGCTCGCGCGCGTCATGGTCGAAGCCGAAAGCACCGAAGACGTTGCGCGCTGGTCGCGCGCCCTCGTTGCCGTCCTGCAATCCTCCCTCGGCGCTTGAGTTTTTCTTGACCTCCCGGGAACTTCTTCTCCGTATCCGGCATTACAGGAATAGAGGAATGTGCAAGAAACAGGCGGCGGGCCGTTCAAGGATGTGGGGCGCAAGAGAGCGCCTGGCAGATGACGAGCGACGAACAACTGATGCTCGAGTTCCAGAGAGGCTCGGCGGAAGCGTTCACCGAGCTCTTCGCGCGCTATCGCGAGCCCATCTACGGCTTCTTCCGCCGCCGGCTGGACAACGTAGCGCGCGCCGAGGAACTCGCGCAGGAAACCTTCGTCGCCATCCTGCGCGGCATTGAGCGCTACGAGCCGCGCGCCCTGTTCCGCACGTACCTCTACGGCATCGCGCTGAGTACAAGGCGCAGCTCCAGATGACTCGGCCATCGGCCGGCTCGCAATTGCGCAACGCGGTCGTGAGCGGCTACCGCGAAGCCGCGGACAGCGTCTTCGACCTAGTGCTATTCGTACTGGAACACGGGCCGGCGCTGCTGCTCTGGGCTGCCGTTCTTTTCTGGCCCGCGCGCTTTGCCTGGCGCCGGCTGAAGCCGTGCTTCCGCCGCGAACTTGCCTAAGTGCTCTCCCAAAGAACGTAGGGCGCAGCGATTTTGTGTGAGAAATCGTAGCTGTTTCGTGTTCAGGGAGAATTTGAATGCCGCGACGCCGCCGCTAACTCCAACACAGACAAAGGGCTGCGAGACTCCGTGAAAAGATTCTGGGGCTGGCACGGTGGTTGCTCATCTCAGCAGCGGCTGTCTCTGATTCCCGGGGTGGGCGCTGTTCTGCCAAATGCAGGGCATGCGTCCTATGGGGTGTAGCAAAAAGGGGTCCCTTAACGGGATCCCTTTCTGTTTCTAGCCTGCCGCCTGATTTGCCTAGGATTCCGCTAGCCAGTGTGAGGCCCCGCATTCTTCGCACGCCACCTGGATCTGCGCGAGCCACTCGAGCGCTTCTCCCGCGCCGGGCAAACCGTCGTCAGTGGGCGATTCCCACTGCGCGTAGAGTTCGCCGTAGCGGTCGGCCACAAACACACCGACGCGGTCCTGGCCCGCCGGGCCGAAGGCGTCTTTGCCCAGGTAGGCGCGCTGCGAGCGGCCGCTCATGTCCGCGGCCAGGACAATCTGCGGCGGCAAGTCGGCTGCCGCGCGGGGCTGCGGCACGCGATCGTACACGGCGAGGACGACGGCCTCGCGCTCGGCCAAATCCGGTGCGCGCGCCGCAAGCTTTTCGAGGAACGCGTCGCATGGCACGCACCCCGCGTGGAGGAACGCAATCACGAGGCTCTTTTTCTGCTTGTAGTCCCAGGCACGCACGGTGCGGCCGTCCGCGGCACGCGCCGTGAGCGGCGGGATGATCTGTCGCAAAGCTAGCATCGGAATCGCCCCAAGCCTACCATGAGGAAACAGGTTCGGCATCCGCCGGCCTTATTGACCCGCCGCCAGGCCGTGCCGACCATCTTTCTTCCTCTCAGCCGAAGGTCCCCGCGATGCTAAACTCGACGTACCCGACTCTTGAGCCGCCTCTCAAGAGGTTGTGGCAAAGGGGGCCGCGCAGCGATGAAGCTCCGCTATGTCGAAGTCGATCCCCAAGCTGTTGCCGAACTTTCACACTGGTCAACCGGAGAACTCCAGAGAGCGTCGGATGAGGCCTTAGAAGATCTGGGGATCGGCCGACGTCCGGAAGAGTCTTACTTGAAGGCCTGGTCACGCGCTATGTTGGCCGAGAATGGCTACGAGGACACGCAAGAAAACCGCGAGCGCCTGGTCGTGCAGATCAAAGGAAACCCCGACGCCATGCTGTTCGTCTGGGCGCTTGGCACGCAAGAACGTCAAGCATTCGGTCTGACTGATTCTCACGGTGTTGCCGAATGGTACGATGCTGAAACACACGCTAAGCTTCTCGAATCACTGGCACAGGCGGGACAGAAAGCGGCGAAGAAAGTGGATGTTATGTGCGTCGTATACTTTTTACTAGCATCGGCCGGTGCGAACTGGGGTCTTTACTTCTGGCTGCACGACGGCGAGCGAATGGGCCTAGTCACAGCTTTGCTCGCAGCCTCATTCGCAGTCGGATTCTTTCGATTCGAAATCCTACCGCCGCTGCTCCAGAGATTTAGGACTCGTCGGCGGCTCGATTCGAGCACGAAGCTCTTGCGGAGGCCCAACAAGAGCCAACCGACGTAGTTTCAGTTGAAGCACTCAATTTCGCCCGCACGAGCCCCAGTCCGGAGCCACCACTGAATGGTGTCTAACAAGCGCCTCCTGTAGGCTCCATCTGCATCATGGTACAAGCCAGCATCCGAGGCCCACGCTTTCAAGGTGCGTTGTTCTTGGCGGCGTCCGCGCAGACGAAAATCGATCATGTAACAAACGCGGTCAGTGTTGGCCGGATCGGGGTCGTTGATAACCCTAGCTTGCCAGTTCTCCCCTTCCACGGAAGAGGAAATGTCATTCAGAGTTAGAGCCTCGACATAATCCATGTATCGATCCCCCTCAACTGCAGCCGGAGGTTGAGCCGCAGTTCTCACACTTGTAGCATCCGCCGTTCGGTGTCATCAACATGCCGCATTCGGAGCACGTCGGCGCGCCATCCACAATGGCACGGGGTGCTTCGGGCTCGGATTCTGCCGCACGCACGGCCGTTGCGGGAGCTGCGGCTTCGGGAACTGCGGCCGGAGCAGCCATCTCTCCATTCGCCATGTTGTTCAGCTTCAAATAGCTTGGCGAGATGAACTTGCCGCCCAGCCACCGCGCGATGTAGTCCAGCACGGAGCTCGAGAAGCGGATATCCGGATTCTGAGTGATTCCCGAGGGCTCGAAGCGCGTGTTGATCAGCTTGTCCACCAAGGCCTTCAGCGGCACGCCGTATTGCAAGCCGATGGAAACGGAAAGCGCGAAGCCGTCCATGAAGCCGGAGAGCGTTGAGCCTTCCTTGGCCATCTTGATGAAGATCTCGCCCGGCGCGCCGTCTTCGTACATGCCGACGGTGATGTAGCCTTCGTGGCCAGCAATCGAGAACTTGTGCGTGATCGAGTTGCGCTCTGCAGGCAGCTTGCGGCGGCGCGCGCGAATGAAGAGCTCCTGCTGCTCGGCCACGGCGGGTGCGGGCGCCGGTTCGGACGCTTTCTGGGCGTCAGACTTGCCGCCACCGGCCGCGGCGGAGAGCGGCTGTGAGCGCTTCGAATTGTCGCGGTAAATCGCCACGGCCTTGAGCCCGAACTTCCAGGACTCAATGTACGCCTGCATGATGTCTTCGACGGTGGATTCCTCGGGCATATTGATCGTTTTGCTGATGGCGCCCGAAAGGAACGGCTGCGCCGCGGCCATCATGCGCAGGTGCGCGCGCCAGGAGATAGAGCGGTTGCCGTTGGCCGGCTTGAACGAGCAATCGAATACCGCCAGGTGCTCGGGCTTGATGCCCGGCGCGCCTTCGATCGTGCCCGTGCGGTCGATGTAGTCCACGATCTGCGCGCCTTCTTCCGGCGGATACCCCAAGCCCATCAGCGCCTGCGGCACCGTGTTGTTCACGATCTTGATTACGCCGCCGCCGACCAGCTTCTTGTACTTCACGAGCGCCAGGTCGGGCTCGATGCCCGTCGTATCGCAATCCATCATGAAGCCGATGGTGCCCGTGGGCGCGAGCACAGTGACCTGCGAGTTCTTGTAGCCGTGTTTTTCGCCGAGCGCGAGCGCGTCGTCCCAGGCCTTCTGCGCGGCGCGGAGCAACTGCGGCTGCACATTTTCCGGCTTGATCGGCCGCAGTGAATCGCGGTGCATGCGGATCACTTCGAGCATCGGCTCGCGGTTCGCGGCGAAGCCCGGGAACGGCCCCAGGCGCTCGGCGATGCGCGCCGATTGCGCGTACGCTCCGCCGCACATCAGCGCGGTGACCGCGCCGCACATGTCGCGGCCGCCGTCGGAATCGTAGGGCAGGGCGAGCGACATCAGTAGGGCCCCGAGGTTGGCGTAACCCAGGCCGAGCGGGCGGAAGTCGTGCGAGTTCTTCGTGATTTTCTCCGTCGGGTAGCTGGCGTTGTCCACCAGGATTTCTTGCGCGGTGATAGTGACGTCCACGGCCTGCTGGAACGCTTCGACGTCGAACGTGCCGTTCGGCCCGAGGAACTTCATCAGGTTCAGCGACGCCAGGTTGCAGGCCGTATCGTCGAGGAACATGTATTCCGAGCACGGGTTCGACGCGTTGATGCGCGCCGTGGTCTTGCAGGTGTGCCAGCGGTTGACGGTGGTGTCGTACTGCATGCCCGGGTCGCCGCAGTGCCAGGCAGACTCGGCGGACTGCCGCAGCAGGTCGCGCGCGCGGAATTTCTGCGTGGGCGAGCCGTCGTTGACGTTGCGCGTCCACCAGTCGCGGTCGTCTTCGACCGCCTGCATGAACTCGTCGGTGACGCGCACGGAATGATTCGCGTTCTGGAAGAAGATGGAGCTGTAGGCCTCGCCGTCGATCGCGGAGTCGTAGCCCTGCTCGATCAGCACCTGTGCCTTGCGCTCCTCTTTCATCTTGGAGTCGATGAACTCGACGATGTCCGGGTGGTCGATGTTCAGGATCACCATCTTGGCGGCGCGCCGCGTCTTGCCGCCGCTCTTGATGACGCCGGCAAAGGCGTCGAAGCCGCGCATGAAGCTGACCGGCCCGGAGGCGATGCCGCCGCCGGAAAGCGTCTCTCGGCTGCCGCGCAGCGTGGAGAAATTCGTGCCCGTGCCCGAGCCCCACTTGAAGAGCAACCCCTCGGTTTTGGCCAGGTTCATGATCGAGCTCATGTCGTCCTGCACCGAGTTGATGAAGCAGGCCGAGCACTGCGGCCGCACCTGCACGCCGACGTTGAACCACACCGGCGAATTGAAGCTCATCTTTTGCTCGACGAACAGGTGGGTGAGCTCGTCACGGAAGGCATCGCGCGCCTGCGGCGTGGCGAAGTAGCTGCCCTGCTCGCCCCAGCGGACGATCGTATTCACCACGCGGCCGATCAACTGCCGCACGGAGGTCTCGCGCTCGGGCGTGTTCAGCTTGCCGTGGAAATACTTCGAGGCCACGATGTTCGTGGCCGTCTGCGACCACGACTTGGGCACTTCGACGTCTTCCTGGCGGAAGATCGTCTGGCCCTTCTCGTTGCCGATCTGCGCCGTGCGCTTTTCCCACTCGACTGCATCGAACGGAGAGACCTTGCCGTCGGTAAAGAACCTCCGGAACTCCAAGCCCTTCCGGGTTTCGGTTCCCGATGCGATTTGCGTCTTTCCGTTCAACACCGTCTTCACGTGAGCCATCTCCGCCTCCGCGCAGGAGGGTCCCCCGGGGCAGGGGAAACCCTACTATTGTACCTCCAAGGGAACGCCTGGAGGGCGCAGCGCTTGATTCTCCGGCAAGCGCCGCTTGATCCAGAG
>Ga0184639_10000871_pt1 | contig 12502 bp, 18 predicted proteins | sample PLM31_170_b2_FD_133155 | JGI IMG/M metagenome (GOLD analysis project Ga0184639, IMG submission 133155) | Groundwater sediment microbial communities from an aquifer in East River, Colorado, USA - PLM3-1_170_b2 | ecosystem: Environmental > Terrestrial > Soil > Riparian zone | place: USA: East... | reverse complement strand
GGCGCCTGGCTCGCCTTCCTGGTCGCCTTCGGTTCGGCCGCGGCGCTCACCCGTCGTCTCCACGACCCCGGGCGGCCGATGGAGCCGCTCGGCGCCGTCGCCGGCGCCTACGCCGCCACACTGCTGCCGATCGCGGGCGGATACCTGATCGCCCACTATCTGACCCTGGTCGTTCAGGGCGTCGTCTGGATCCCCACCCTGTTGGCCGATCCACTCTCGACCGTCGCCCCGCCGCTCGACTGGATCCCGATCAGCGCGGTCTGGTACCTGTCGGTAGGCGCCATCGTGGTCGGCCATATCGCGGCGGTGGTGCTGGCCCATCGGCGCGCCCTCCGCGAATCGGCCAGTCGCCCCATCCTGGCGGGCCTGCCGCTGGTGATCCTGATGGTCGGCTACACGGTCCTGAGCCTGTGGATCATTGCCCAGCCGATCACCCTTGAGCCCAGATCCGGCGCCTCTGCGCTGATCGTCCGCTGACGGGCTAGCATCGGCGGCAGCCATGGACGTCAGCCTCGCCCTTGCCTTCGCCGCCGGGCTGCTCAGCTTCGTCTCGCCGTGCGTGCTGGCCCTGGTTCCCGTCTACCTCGCCTTCCTAGGCGAGACCGCTACCGTCGCGGGCGCGGGCGCCGCAACGCTGGGCTGGCGCGGGCCGGTCTTCAGCCAGGCGCTCCTCTTCGTAACCGGCTTCAGCCTGCTCTTCGTCCTGCTCGGCATCTCAGTCGGCCTCTTCGGGAGCTTGCTCTTTCGGATCGACGGCGCGCGGCAAGTGGCGGGCGTGGCGGTGATCGCCATCGGCCTGCTGACGACCGGCATCTTCGGGCCGGTGCTGGACCGATTCATGCGCATCGGGATCCGAACGGACATCCTTCCCGTGGCTCGCTCGGGGCGGGCCGTTGCGCTCGGTGCGCTGGTTGCGATCGGCTGGACGCCGTGCATCGGTCCAGTGCTGGGGACGATCCTGACGATGGGCGGGTCGAGCCGCGAGGCGTGGGTCGCCGGCGTGCTGCTGATGGCCTACTCGGCCGGCCTGGCGGTCCCCTTCCTCGCCGCTGCTGTCGCCCTCCCCCGGCTGCGGCCTGTGTTCGAAGTCCTGCGCCGGCACGGCCGTTGGGTGCAGCTCGTATCGGGCCTCTTCATCATGCTCATGGGCTTCCTGATCCTGACCAACGCCTTCGCCCGCATGGCAGGCCTCTTCACCTTCTTCATCTAGCGAGAGGTGGTCCGATGCATCCCGTCGCGTGGCTGGCTCTGGCGATCGGCTCCGAGATCATCGCCACGGTGGCCCTCAAGCTGTCCGTCGGCTTCAGCAAGCCGATCCCCTCGCTGATCGTGGTGGTGATGCTCAATGGGGCGGGCGCGCGGCGCACTGACGGGAGTGGCGCCCCCAGAGGGAATCGAGGGCTCACCAAGTAAAGACGACCCGCTCGATTGGTACGCCGTCGCAGCACATGTGGGGCGACCTGACCGACGAGCAGTACTTGGCTGAGAAGGCTCGACTCCGAGCCCAACTCCTGACTGTCCCCGACTCCGACAAGTTGGTGCAGTTCGACCAGCGCCGGAGGGTGGTCGTATCGTTGGCCGAGAGCATCGACTAGGGCGCTGGACTCGGGCACGGGGCGATGCTGGCCACGGGGCCGATGCGACGTAGCTCGAGCTCAGCGCCACGTTCGCTGCGGTACACGGCGCGGTCCGGGGCGACAAGCTCCACGGTTCCCCAATCCATGCCGAGATACATCCCGGGATAAGGGTCGCCCTCCGTAGGCGCATCGGGTGGGTCGATGACGACCCAGTAGTCACCGCCATATGGCCCAACCGGCTGGTCCAAACCGCATGCGGTGTTTATTCCCGCCGTGTACGTGCGGCCCGTCTGCAGAGCGCACGTTTCGGCAGGATATCCAGGGGACGTTGGATCCGCGTATTGGCACACCGACGCTGGGGTGGCCGCTATGTCGCCCCAGAGCACCGCATAGCGCCCAGACGCCCCTGCATCATCGACTGGGTCGCCCTGCATCACCAAGAACTGCGTCGGATCCACTCCAGCCAGGGCGTACGCGATTGGTTCGGCGACGACAGTGTTCGCCCGGTTGATCGGTGCGTACTCGGTGAGCTCGAGTGCCTCCTCATCCAGCCATCCTCCAGCACCCACGGAATACGTCCGGCCATCCACCTCGACGATGGCCGCGCACAGGGCGAGTGCCTTCGCAATGCCGATCCGGAAGCCTGCGGGGCTGCTCCCCACCGGCCGCAGGTCGCAATCATCCTCGCTGATGTCGGCATAGATCCCGCAGGCCGAGACTAGGACCGCCAGAAACGACCCCACCACGAGCGGCCGCAAAGACGCGGTCAACATCGCCGGATCATCGGTGCGCTCAGTGCTAAACGCAAGCCAACCAATCGTCCCGCAGTCGGGACCCCTCACCGCGGGTGCGCTGCTGTCAGAGTCCTAGCAGCCGCTCCGGTCCGCCCGTTCTTCGAGTCGGCTCTACTTGAAGCGCCCCCGGAGGGAATCGAGGGCTCACCAAGTACAGCGGACCCGCTCGATTGGTGCGCCGTCGCCCCTGAGGAGGCGTGACTGGTGCCAAGGACTGGTTCGCATCTCCACTAGCCCTCAAGGCACGAGCCGGTCAACCCTTTGACGGATCGGCGTCTGGGTTAAACACGGCGATCTCGTTCGTCTCCCCTAGGCACTCCTGAGGAATGTCTGCCTCGACATTCTCCGGCTGGTGGTAGCCACCACCTCCCGTCACCCTCTCGCCAAGCGCCAACTCTACGCCCGAGGGAAGCTTGATCGCGAACGGATCCGCGGATGCGATCGACGTGCGGGCGGGCCACACGACGGGGTACCAGACGTGGGATTCCTCCGACTCAAGCACGACACACCCCTCATGCAGCGCGAGCATTCCTTCGATTTGGGCATCCTCTCCTCCTCGCGGGAGCAGGGATGATCCCTGCACGTAGATGGTGTAGTCCCCTGACTCGACAGCATGCTGACCGCCGCAGCTCGTCAGCACCGCCGGCACCATGAATAGCCCCAAGAGCCACAGTAACCCTCGCGGCGTCACTCCCACACCCGCCAACCCACTACCCTTCAATCCGGTCCGCCCGTTCTTTGAGTCCGTTTTACTTGAAGCGCCCCCGGAGGGAATCGAACCCCCGCCAAGCCAACCGACACTCTGATTCACTCGATTGGTACGCCAGCCCGTCACTGTAGCAAGACCACGGCGGAGCGGCCAGACGCGGCCAGCGCGGCGAGGCGCCGGCGTGTTGCGGGTGTCGGGCCGCATGCCTGGTCGAACGGTCGCGACTCACGCCCCCGCGGCAGTTAAGTCAGAGGCACCGGGGCCCCCCGTCATCGGTCGCTGGGACCAAGGGATGAGCAACCCCATCCACCGTCAGCGTAGCTGAGTCGGCAGAGACCAGCCGGAGGGTTCCCTCCACGTAGATCCCATCGCCGGATTCGTTCTCCGTGAAACTCCACTCCGTCCCACCGAACCCCACCCGCTGGAAGTTCGCGTATCCGCAGTGGAGAGACAGGTAGACGTCGTAGTCCACCCCGATCTCGGGCGACTCGATCATGGGCGTGAACGACCGCGTGTTCGACTCGTCTGAGGCAGGCGGCCCGGGGGGGTTTGTATCCCCCGGGACAGAGCCCATAGGCGATGTCGACGCCTCGGGCGAGGTGGACGGCACAGGCGGTGTCGACGCCTCGGGCGAGGTGGACGCCCCAGGCGCGCCAGCCAAGCGACAACCGACCAGAAGAAGAGCCACCAGAAACAGCGATAAGTGCTTCATCGGCGCAGGCTATCACGCACAAAGAAAGACCCGACCCCCGAAGGGATCGGGCCCCAGGTAGGGCCGGAGGAGGTCGGCGCTACTTCCTGTCGCTGGCCGAGAGCATGGACAAAGCCAGCCGGCAGCGCCTCGCGGCGCTCGTGAAGTTGACCGTTGAGAAGGTGCCGGTGGTGAACGGTAAGGTGGACCCACAGCAAATCGTGTGGGCCGCTCCGGTCCGCCCGTTCTTCGGCTCGGCTTTACTTGGAAGCGCCCCCGGAGGGAATCGAACCCCCGACGCAGGCCTTAGGACGGCCTCGCTCTATCCGCTGAGCTACGGGGGCGGCGCCGCTGAGCATCCTATCATCGGGCCATGCCGAACCGATCCGGGGTGACCCTGTACGAGCGTGACGGCTGCCACCTTTGCGACGAGGCACGCGTCCTGCTCGACGAGATGATCGGACCGGACCGATACGCCCGCGTGCACATTGAAGCCTATGACGACCTGGTGCTCCGGTACGGCTTTCGCGTCCCGGTGGTGGCGCTCGATGGGGTCGACCGGCTGGAGGCGCCAATCACCGCGCCGGACCTGCGGGGCCTGCTCGATGGGCTCGGGGCGGGCTGAGGTGATGGCTGTCTGGCGGGCGCGCCGCGGCTCGCTGGTCTGGGTGGCGGGCATCGCAGGGCTGGCCGTCGCGCTGGGCGTGCTGGCCGCGATTCCCCTGCTGCGCGGAGACTCAAGCGGGACGCAGGGCTCGCTGGTCGGCAAGCCGGCGCCACCCATCTCGGCCGACGACCTGGCCAACCGTCACTGGACCCTGGCCGAAGGCGCCGGGCGGATCACCTGGGTCAACTTCTGGGCCACCAACTGCGAGCCGTGCCGCACCGAGATGCCGGCGATGCAGCGCCTGGCGGACGCGTATGGCGATCGGCTGCTGGTGCTGGGCGTGGACTGGGGTGAGTCACGGGCATCGGTCGAAGACTTCGTCGACCGCTACGAGATCAGCTACCCGATCCTGCTCGACCCCAGCCTCGAGAACTTCTACCGCTGGTCGAGCCTCGACGGGCTGCCGCGCCACTACTTCGTGGACGGCAGCGGGAAGGTCGTGCGCGAGGTGATCGGTCCGCTGGCGCCCGCCCGCATGCTCGAGATCGTCGAGGAGCTGATCGGTCTCCCCTAGCGAACGTACAGGGCGCCCTTCATGTCCGGGTGCACGGTGCAGTCGAAGTAGTACTCGCCCGCGGCGAGTGCGGCGACCGTGTAATCGATGGTGCGGTCGGGACCGGTGATGATTTCGCCGTCCAGGTACGTGGTGCCCTTGGCGCGGTCGCTGTAGATCGCCACGTTATGCGGTGGCGACTCGTTGTTCGTGAAGCGAACCACGAAGTCCTGGTCCGCGGGCGCGACCATGCATGGCGCGCTGAAGCGCAGTTGATCGGCCGATATCTCGATGACGCCATCGGCGTCGGCGCGCGCACAGGCGGCCGGCGGCTCGGCGCCGGCGGGCAGCGGCGTCCATTCGGCGGAAGCCGAGCAGGCGGCGAGGGCCACGGCCAGCGTCAGCACAGCGAACAGAAGGGGTCGCGGTCTCATTCGGAATTGCTCCTGACTTGATATCCCTTGGCGGTCGCCTCGATCTGGATCGGCAGGTCGCCGGGGTCGTGGGTGAAGTAGCACCACCAGCCCTCGGCAGCGGCACGCGCCACGAGCTGGTTGCGCATCTCGACGGCCTGGATCGGGTAATCGTCGAAGGCGCTGGTCCAGCGTACCGGGATCTGCCAGCGGGTCGGGATGAGGTCGCCCCAGAAGATAGCGCGCTCGCCGCCATCGTCGCCGCGCGCCTCGGCACGCACGTCGCCGGGCGCCCCGAGCAGGACCGCCTGCGATCCGCGCGTGTGGCCGCCGGTCGGCAGCACGCTCACACCCGCCACCAGCTCCACCTCGCCCGCCACCTCGGCCAACTGACCGGCGCTGCGCACCAGGTCGAGCTGCTCGCGCTCCATGATCCCCGCCAGCCGCAGCTCATCGCCGTGCGCGGCCTCGGCCTCGTCGCGCTGGACCACGTACCGCGCGCGCGGGAAGTTGGGCTGCCCGGCCGCATCGACCATGCCGCCGGCGTGGTCGTAGTGGAGGTGGCTGACCACCACGAAATCGATGCTGGCCGGGTCGATCCCCACCGCCCGCAACGCCTCGGCCGGGTCACCCCCCTCGACGCCCTTGATGTCGCGATCCTTATCCGTCATGCGGACGCCGGTGCCGGTTTCGACCAGCACCCGCTTGCCGCCGGCCTCGACCAGCAGCAGGTTCAGGCGGCACACGATCCGGCCTCGCTCATCGGCCTCGACCAGGCGCGACCAGAGGGGCCGCGGCACGACGCCGAAGAAGCCCCCGGCATCGGGCCGAAACCAGCCGGCGCGCACCACCCGCACCCGCACGCCGCCTGAGTAGGTGCGCGCTTGGCGGGCAGGGGTGATGGCGAAAAGTGGCTCGGGCACGTCGAACTCCGATGGCAGAGGCCTGGGGGCCGGCTCAGCGCTTGATGCGGCCGCGCTCGAAGTCGCGATGGTACAGGCTGGCGGTCGGATCCCGCTGCCCACGGTACTTGCTCCCGATGCGCGCGTCGCCGTAGGCGACCTCGGCCGGGCTGGACAGGCGCTGGAAGCTGATCTGGCCGATCTTCATCCCGTCGTACAGGGTGATCGGCAGGTTCGCTACGTTCGACAGCTCGAGGGTCAGGTTTCCCTCCCAGCCGGGATCGACGTAGCCTGCGGTGGAGTGAATGAGAAGGCCCAGTCGGCCAAGCGAGCTCTTGCCCTCTAATCGGGCCACAAGGTCGTTGGGCAGCTCCACCCGTTCGAAGGTGGAGCCCAGCACGAACTCACCTGGGTGCAGGATGAAGGGGTCGTCCCCGCCGATCTCGACCAGCTCAGTCAGCTCGGGCTGATCGGTCCGCACGTCGATGTACGGATAGCGGCTGTTGCGAAAGACGCGGAAACGGCGATCCAGGTGCAGGTCCACGCTCGAGGGTTGCACCGCCTCGGGGAGGTACGGATCGATGACGATCCGTCCGGCCTCAATCTCGGCCCGGATATCGCGATCGGAGAGGACCACTAGCGGTCCGCGGGCGTGCGCTGCTTCATGAGGCGGTCGACCTCGCGCTTGAGGGTCGAGATGTCCTCGTAGCTGTGATAGACCGATGCGAAGCGGATATAGGCCAGCTGGTCGATGTCGCGCAGCGCCTCGGTGGCCAGGCGGCCGATCTCCTTGCTGGTGACCTCCGGCTCGCCGCGCGCCCGCAGCCCGCTCTCGATGTCGTCGACCGCCTGCTCGACCCGCGCCAGGGTGACGGGCCGCTTCTCGAGGGCGCGCATGAGCCCCGCCTGCAGCTTGCCGCGGTCGAACTCCTGCCGGCTCCCGTCGCGCTTGATGACGGTCAGCCGCGCCCCCTCGGGCCGTTCATATGTGGTGAACCGATACGAGCATGCCTCGCACTCGCGGCGGCGACGGATGGTGCCGCCGCTCTCCAGGTCACGCGAGTCGATGACGCGCGTACCGGCCTGGCTGCAACGTGGACAGATCATGCGGGTTCCCCGTGCGGACTACACCAGTGGTGGTACCGACCCGCACGATACCACAAGATATGGCGTCAGGTCCGTCTGAGGCGGACGCTCACGGTGGCCTCGGCCGGCATTCCCGGCTCCCACGACACGAGTCCCTCCACCAGCTCCTGCATGCGCATCCGGGCGTGGACGATGTTCAGGTGCCCGCGCTTCCAGTAGATGAAAGGCTCCTCGTCCTCGGGCGGGCGGTGGGGCAGGTTGGTGATCCCGCAGCCACGCTCGGCGGTGACGATGCCGCGCAGGGCGCGCTCCAGGTTGCCCTCGTACTCGGCGTGCAGTGCGTGGAGCTCCTCTGGGGCGAGGATTCCCCGCAGGTCCTCAGCCGCCAGATCGAGCTCCTCCTCGCCGGCCTGCAGCTTGACGAGCGCCTCGTCAGGGTCCGCGTCTCGACGGCGCAGGGCATCGACTACGTCGCCGAGCGTGGCGAGCTGGCTGTCGATGCGCGTCGTCCGCTCGACCAGATCGCGGCGGTAGGCCTGGAGCTCCTTGCCATACGAGTGTGGGCGGCGACGACGGCGGCGCCGAAGGATCCCCGGCACCGCTCCGACGAGCGCGAGGGCCACGACGTACGGAAGGGCGTGCGTTGGGCGGTGGCGCATCGGTCCTAGGTCCCCTTTCGGCGCCGGATCTCGGCGGTCAGCTTTGGCACGATGGTGAACAGGTCTCCCACCACGAAGAGGTCGGCGAACTCGCCGATCGGCGCATCCGGATCCTTGTTGATGGCCAGCACATTCTCCGCGGTCTGCATCCCGACGCGATGCTGGATCGCGCCGCTGATGCCGCAGCCCACGTAGAGGGCCGGCTTGACGACCTTGCCGGTCTGGCCGATCTGGAGCTGATACGGCACCCAGCCGGCATCCGCGGCCGCGCGGCTGGCGCCTACCGCGCCACCGAGCGCCGCCGCCAGCTCGTTGAGCGGCGCGAAGCCGTCCGCGCTGCCAACCCCGCGCCCGCCGGCGACGATGACGCTCGACTCCTCCAGGTTGGCGACCGCGGCCTCGGCGGGATGTGATTCGACGACCGTGGCCGACCCGAAGGGGCCGGGTTCGCTTGCCGGCGCCGCGGACACGGTGGCAGCGCCAGCGCCGCCCTCGATCGGGGTGAAGGTGCTCGGCAGCACCAGGACCACCGCCGGTCGCGGCGCGTCGTCGACCGGCTGGCTGACGGTGACGACCGTGCCCTGCAGGGTCGCCTGCTCGCTGCGCACCTGACCGTCCTCGATCCGCACCGCACGCACCGGGCCGAAGGCCGGCAGCCCCAGCAGCCCGACCAGTGCGGCGGCAAGGTCGCGTCCGTTGGGGGTCGCCGGCGCCAGCAGCGCGAGGGGCTCGATCTCGCGCACGGCGGCGACCGCCGCGGCGGCGAAGGTGATGGCCGGGGTGGCCTGGTCGCCCAGTGCGACGGCGCGTCCGGCCCCGAAGGCACCCAGCCCCGCGGCGTCCGCCGAGCCCGGCCCGTAGGCCAGGGCGACCGTCGTTCCGCCGCTCTGACTCGCGAGCTGCGCTGCGCCCGCGGCCAGCTCCAGGGCGCTGCGCGCGGGCGAGCCGGCGGCGTATTCGGCCAGGAAGGCGATCTCGTTGCTCATCAGATCAGCTTCCGTTCGGCGAGCCAGTCGACGATGCGGGCGACCGCCTCGTCCGGGCTGACGTTCTCGACGCGCTCGGTGGGAGGCTTGGCCTCCGGCTTGCGCGCCTCCACCACGCGGGTCAGGGCCGCGCCATGCAGGTCGCCGGGTGCGAGGCCGAGGTCGGCCAGGCTCCAGGTCTCCATCGGCTTGCGCTTGGCGGCCATGATCCCCTTCAGCGACGCGTAGCGCGGCTCGCCTACCTGGTCGGTCACGCTGGCCACCACCGGGAGCGGCGCCTCGACGATGTCGAAGCCCGTGGCCGTCAGGCGCCGGATCCGAGCCACGGCGCCCTCGACCCGCAGCTCGGACCCGTATGACAGGAGTGGCAGCCCGCGCAGCGCGGCCACCGCGCCCGGCACGAGCGAGCCACGGGCGTCGTCGGAGGCCATCCCCATCAGCGCCACGTCCGGCGCGAGCCGATCGAGGGCCGCGGCGAGCACGCGAGCGGTCGCCCACTCGTCGGCGCCCGCCAGGGCCGGGTCGGTCACCAGGGTGGCGTCATCACCGCCCATGGCGAGGGCGCGGCGGAGCGCCTCGGCGGCCTGCTCCGGCCCCATCGACAGGAAGCCGACCGACTCCACCGCGCCGGCCTCCTGGAGGCGCAGCGCCTGCTCGATGGCGTATTCATCGAGGGGGTTGATGACGGCCTCAGCGGCGGCGCGATCGAGCCGCAGGTCGGCGGTGTAGCGCTTCTCCGCCGTGGTGGCGGGCACCTGCTTGATGCAGACCACGATCCTCATGCTGCTCGACCGGCCTGCCGGCTATCCATCGACCGGACTCCCCGGCCGCGCGACACCGGCGCGTCGCAGCAGCTGGCGGGCCACGATCAGGCGCTGGATCTGCTGCGTTCCTTCGTACAGCTGGGTGATCTTGGCGTCCCGCATCATGCGCTCGACAGGGTACTCGCTCACGTACCCGTAGCCACCCAGCACCTGCACCGCGTCGGTGGTGACGCGCATCGCGGTGTCGCCTGCGATCAGCTTCGCGCAGCTGGTCCAGTAGGCCAGGTCCGGGGCCCTGGCGTCGACCGCGGCCGCCGCCGCGTAGGTCAGCTGCCGCGCCGCCTCGTTCTGGCTTGCCATGTCGGCCAGCATGAACTGGATTCCCTGCAGGTCGGCCACCCGCTCCCCGAACTGCTGGCGCTGGGCTGCATAGCCAACCGCGAAGTCGATGGCGCCGGCGGAGATCCCGACCGCCTGGGCGGCGATCGAGAGCCGCGAGCGATCGAGCGTGGCCATCGCGATCGAGAAGCCGTCGCCTTCCTCGCCGAGGCGGTTCGCTGCCGGGACGCGCACCTCATCGAAGTGCAGCTCGGCGGTTGGCGAGCCACGGATCCCCATCTTGTGCTCGAGGCGAGGTGCCGAGAAGCCGGGCGTATCGGTCTCCACGATGAAGGCACTCATCCCCGTTCGACCACCGGCCTCAGGATCCGTCAGCGCGAAGATGGTCACCAGGTTGGCGATCGACCCATGGGTGATGAACCGTTTGCTGCCGCTCAGCAGATAGTCGCCGCCGTCGCGTCGCGCTCTCATCCGGAGGCTTGCAACGTCGCTTCCGGATCCGGCCTCGGTCAGGCCGAAGGCCGCCAGCCACTCGCCGCTTGCCAGGCGTGGGAAGTAGCGTGCCTGCTGCTCCTCGCTGCCGGCCAGCAGGATCGGCAGCGAGCCCAGCTTCTGGACGATCGGGATGAGGCTGGTGGTGGCGTCGGCGCGGGCAATCTCCTCGACTAGGATCGCCTGTGAGATGTCGTCGAGCTCGGTCCCGCCGAAGCGCGTCGGAAAGCAGGTGCCGAGCAGATCCTGGCGGGCGAGCAGCTCCTTGAGATCCCACGGAAACTCGGCGCTGGCATCGATCTCGGCCGCGCGCGGCGCGATCTGCTCGTCGGCCAGCTCGCGGACCACGGCGCGCAGCTCATCGTGATCAGCGGTCAGCCGATAGGTCACGCGGGTCCTTTCGGTGGCGGGGCCGGCGGGCGGCCGGGGGCGAGGAGCAGGATAGCGAACTCGGGCGGGCCCGATCGTGCTCGGGTCATCGAGAGCACCCTAGTCGAGTGGCCCCTGGACCTCCACCTGCCCCTCGTGGACGCGAGCCCGGTAGGCCACCTGGCGGGTCGAGGCGGGCCCGTGGCGCACTGCCCCGTCGCGAAGCCGGAAGGCCGAGGCATGCCACGGGCAGACGATCGTGTCGCCCGCCAGCGTCCCCTCGGAGAGCGGGCCACCGGCGTGTGAGCAGGTCTCCTTCAGGGCGAAGACCAGGTCCCCGCGCCGGACCACCACCAGCGCGATGGTGCCCAGCATCGCCTTGGTCGGGGTCTCGTCCGCGAGGTCCGCCGCGGGCAGGACGGCGGTGAACTCCTTCGCCGCCTTGCCGCGGGCAAAGGCGTTGCGGTTGACCATGTAGCCGTACTTGAAGACGACATGGCCGCCGATGAAGGCGCCCACGCTGAGGACGAGGTACGAGACGACCAGCAGCCACGCGGCGAGCGCATCGGCGGTCGACAGCAGCGCAAGGAACGCAAGGAGCAGCCCGACACTGGCGATGATGTTGATCAGGCCGTGGAGGCCCACCATGTTCCGCTCGTCGCCGGTGGCGGTGTCCTTGAAGTCGGTCAGGCCGGTGACGATCGCGGCCAGGCCGCTCAGCCAGGTGAGGCCGAGAATCCAGACCAGCGCCAGTCGAACCTCTCCCAGACCCAACCAGATGAGCACCTGGAGCAGGACCGCCGCGGTCGACCCGCCGACCACCACGTCGACCACCACCGGATGGAGCGAGTGGCCCAGCCAGGACCCGTTGAGGAGGTCCTGCAACAGCTTGCCCGGACGCCCCAATACGCGATAGGTCGCGTCCAGCAGCCGGGCGGTCCCGTTCCAGAGTCGCGCCAGCGGCCGGGCCCAGCGTTCCAGCATCTGCGTGCCGCTAGCCGGCGATCTCGGCGGCCCAGTCGCGGAAGACCGCCAGGTAGCGGTCGACCTCGGCCTCGGTGTGCTGGACCGAGATCGTCCATTGGTCGTCGGTGGCTGGCGGGATGAGGATGCCGCGGTTGGCCAGGTACCAGAACGAGGATGCCCACAGCTCGTCGTCAAGCCCGATGAAGTCGCGGTAGCCGGTCACCCGCTGGGGCGCGAACATGACGATCCCCTTGGGTCCGACGTTGACGGCATAGGCCGGCAGCCCGAACTGGTCGATGATCTCCTGGCTGCCGGCGGTGAGCTGATCGCCCATCGCCTGCAGCCTGGGGTAGACGTCCGGGGTCAGCACCTTCGTCAGCACCGCCAACGCGGCGGCCATCACCAGCGGCGAGCCGTTCATGGTGCCCATGTGCGCCACGCGCGCGACGCCGCCGAACGACGAGTGGGACGGGCCGGACTCGATCAACGGCGCCTTGGCTCCGCCCTCGATGACGCGCATCACCTCCTCGCGCCCGCCGAACGCGCCGATCGGCGTGCCGCCGCCGATGCTCTTGGCCAGGCAGAAGAGGTCCGG
>Ga0184639_10000870_pt1 | contig 12505 bp, 12 predicted proteins | sample PLM31_170_b2_FD_133155 | JGI IMG/M metagenome (GOLD analysis project Ga0184639, IMG submission 133155) | Groundwater sediment microbial communities from an aquifer in East River, Colorado, USA - PLM3-1_170_b2 | ecosystem: Environmental > Terrestrial > Soil > Riparian zone | place: USA: East... | reverse complement strand
GATGGTAGAGGCAACATCCCATAGATGAAGCTCACTGGAAAGGGCCAAGCCACGCTTGACGTCCGGTCCTGCAGCGGCAAAGATCCCCTCCAGCCTGTGGGAACCGGAGATGACAACGCCGTGGTTCTGGAGTTTGTCGAATATCCTTCTGTTCAGGTGCGTCGAAACGCCGTAGCCGATCTTTGTCACGATAAAGATATCCGGAGCCCTGTCGCTAGCTGCTCCCCAGAGAACTTCCTCGCGTTTGTATAGCTTCTCGATGATCTTTGTGCCGTTGTCCGTCACTTCGTAAAGTTTAGCCATTATTGCATCTCTGACCTTTTCAAACTCTTCGCCCTTTAGGTTGCTGTTAAGATAGATTCCATGGTAAGCGGTGCTGAATGCCTTTGACGCGTCATAGTCCGTCTGGTTCTCTTCGTACGATCCAAGTGGTATGGCCTCCTTTATCATCCTCGGAGAAAGTCTGTAGATTTTCAGTGCTACGCCAGATAATCGCAGCTTGCCAATGATTTCCATGAGCTTGTACAGGGTGAGGCCACTTGAAGTCAGTACTGAGCGCATTGCGCTCTTCTTGATAACCTGGAACCCCTCGCTTGCAAGCCACGTGTTAATGTACAACGCCTTTTCAGTTGGGCCAAATCCGTGGTCCGAAGCTATCAGGACATTAGCGTTCTCCCTGGCAGCTATTTCGAGAAATTGCTTCAGATATCCATCAAGAAGGGAGAAGTGTTTTTTCAGGTACTCGTAGTCCGAATAAAAGACATGCATTAGTCGATCACTAGTAGTAAAGATAGGGGCCAAAACGTCCCAGTCAATTTTCTTTGCAAGGTACAGGGCGGTTTCAGCCTGCTTCGAGGCAACTTCTTCGAGCATTGAATATGCTTCGGGCTTTGCCTTGATTGCCTTTTCATAGAACGTCGACGGAGGCTCGCACATGTAGCCTCCAACGACCTGGTCTACTTCTTCCCTCATTTCTTGAGGATAGATGTAGTTCCGTACGTTGGGAGGGGTCATAAGCCCTGTAGTCATTACGCCGTTGATTGGATTGGGTGGATATGTCACAGGATCGTTTATCACAATTAACTTCAGCCCTCTTTTGCTCATGATCTGCCAGATGGTTTCAGTCTGACGGAATCTTGACTGGGCAATCTCTATCTTGCCGTTAAGTCTCAGCCTAAAGTCGGGCATACCATGCTTTCCTGGATTCACGCCGGTAAAGATGCTCGTCCACGCGGCCATGGTCTCGGTCGGGAAAGTCGAGAGCAGAGTTCCCTTCACTCCTCCTTCAAGGAACTGCTTCATGTTCGGCATGGCGCCCTCGCTAATGAAGCGGTCCACTAAGTGCCATGGGGCCCCGTCAATTCCAAAAAGGATAGTCTTTCTCTTCACACAACCACGCTCTTTTCAGAATAATTAAGATTTATGTACTCCCTGTTCCTGATCTTCGATCACGTGTTTTTCTTTAGAGCTTGCAGTCTGTTCTTAATTCTTGAGGCTTCATAGCCGGTCTTTCTGATGTCTCTCACCGCCATTGCGCTAGTGTTTGTAAATATCTCCTTCATCACCACGCCGTCCATGTAAGACGGAATCGGTAGATTCATCATGTGAAGTATTGTCGGTGCAATGTCCCACACTCTCCTGGCTACTTCCAGCTTGTGTCCCCGTATGTCGGGGCCATAGGACATGAATATTCCTTCAGGCCTGTGGATGCCGGTATTCGCCGTGCCTCCTTTGTAACCTCCCTTGTCATCTCCGATATACTCCGAGTTTGGCCCGTCTGAATAATAGGTTGGGCAGTAGCCGTCGTGCAAGGTAAAGAGGATATCTGGAGCTCGGTCGATGTACTGGCCGCTCATTACGTCCTCTCTCCTATAAACATCAGACACTACAAGGCTATTGTCCTTATCGACTACTTTTCGCAACTTGTTCATTATTTCTTCCCGGGTTCTTTCGTACTCGTTTCTTGCAATGTCGCGATTGATGAAAATCCCTTCTGCCTTTGAGAATGCGACAGACCGTTCCATATCTATAGGCCTGTCATACTGGAAGGCGGCATCCACGATAATGTCAGATTTCATGAGATTTCTGAGTACAATGTCGTACAGGTGTAATTTCTTGAGTATCATCGCCAGCCTAGTAGGCGTTATGCCCATCTTTGTCGCCAGCGCAACAAGATTATTCTTGCGCCTTTGTAGGCCAATGTGCGCAAGCCATGAGTTGATATAGAAGGTCTTGCGCAGGGGTCCAAATCCGTGGTCCGAAGCTATCAGGACATTCGCATTCTCCTTTGCAGCCAAGTCAAGGTACTCCTTCAAGAGACTGTCAATCTGAATATAGTGTCTCCGAATGTATTCCGGCTTGTGCCACAATGTGTGCTGAATCTTGTCGGTGGAGACGAAGATCACCGCTAGTGCATCCCAGTCATAGTTTCTCGCAAGGTGCAGGCCAACTCTTGCGGTCTTGTTCGCAAAATCTTCGATCATCGAATAGGCTTTGGAATCGTCCTTGTTTACAGTCAGGTAGTAGTCTAATGGCAGGTCTGTCCAGTAGCCCCCTGAAACTCTTTCGAGCTCTGCTTTAAGATCCTTGGGATGCACGTACATCGAGCCTGGCGGTGTCATCAATCCTGTCGTCATGATCCCGTTGATCTTGTCGGGAGGAAATGTCGCCGGCTCGTTGACCACTATACACTTGAAATTGTTTTTGCTCATCATCTGCCAGATAGTATCTGATCTCCGGAAATTCGACGTCCCAAATGAAAACTTGCCGTCGATCTTGAGAATGAAATCCGTAATCCCATGCTTCCCCGGATTAACTCCGGTAAACATGCTCGTCCATGACGGCACTGTCACTGCAGGGATTGTCGACATTAGCGGTCCATGCGCACCATTACTTACTACTTTCTCGAATGTGGGGAGGCATCCCTCTGATATGAACTTGTTAAACAAACTCCAAGTAGCGCCATCGACTCCGAAGAGGATTACCTTTTTTGCCTTGTCAACCATAATTCTTGTTCAGTCCTTTGCTAAGAGTATCCATTTCACCTAAAGAGCAGCTCTAGCCTCTTGATCATGTCCAGTTTGTCATCACGGACAAGGAAATTCGGTCTCCAAACGAGCATGGGCTCATCGTAGTAGCTTACTATCCTCTCTTTGATTAGCCCAAGATTTCTGATTTGTGCAAACATGTCGGTGAACCTGGGGGAATTATTGACATTTGAAGAGAGATCAGGGTGGCTTTCCACTATGGCCTCTCCAGTTACCAGATGTCCTGTCCCTTTCTTTGTGCCGATTAATGCGTCGAGAATAAGTTTTTCTTCTCCTACCTCTATCTGGTCGTAAAGTTTTTTATTGGATTTTTGAAGAGAGCTTTGCTTCGAGAGTATTGCGAGAGAGAACAGGGCGGCAATGGCCAATGTTATCCCAAACGGAATGTATGGCCGCTTTGTTATTATGGCGTCAACAGTCCTTAGGCTAAGAGAACTGATGGATATTTCTTCCCAATAGGCAATAATCGGTCGTGCAAGCGATAGAAGAACCTCCTTAGTCTTCTCCGTATCTGAAATATTCTCTATTGCTCCCATTTTTGCGAGCGAGTCCAAGTTTGCCCAAAGAATTATCTGCACGTTTCTCGGCTCGAGTCCCGAATTGAACCTAAGCTCGCGTTTATCTGTCCAATACAAGACCGCCTCTGTGGTGTCAAGCCCTGGTTTCTTGTAGGCGAAGAACCTTCCTTTCTCGTCATCTGTGATATCGATCCACCCTATGTCGAGCACCGTGGCTTGTGGTCTACCGAACTTGGAAGGATAGACCAACAACGAGCCTTCCCAGGTATGCAAAGTTCTTGATATTTGCAGCCCCGCCAGAATCGTTGGTTTGCCGCCGGTGGCAGTTGTCGCGTTGGAAGTGTATCTATATGCTAGAGAGGCGTCCTGATTGAGAATCTTTTCGATCTTGGCATCTCGGTATGCGTATTTCAGATCCCATCCTTCAATGGACGGGAAGAAGTAAGAAGCAGTTTCTGGTCCCTTGATCGTAGCAATATTTAGGTTGTAAAGAGTAAGCTGCGACGCTTCGATCCGAGTAATTCCCTGAATAGCGGCGATTTGAGCTGCAATCACTAGTCCTGAAATTAGGACGAAGAGAAACATTCTGCTGACTAGCTGCGAATTAATACGCGTCGTGGGACGCTTTAGCACCCTTCCACATAGAAGGCAAAGCGATTCGCCAGCAGCCAGACTTTTTTCGCAGGACGGGCACTTCTGGTCTTTTCTCGAGGGTCCGCGAATCCCCAGTCTCAGAACCAGGTCCGCGAAGAAGAGAAGTACTAGCGTTCCTACCGCGCTCATTACCGATCCAGAAACCACATGGAAGGATTCCGCCGCTGCTTCACCGGATGTGTACCAGATTGATATAATCGCCGCTATTCTGATGGCATTCAGAAGATAGAAAACGGGAAAGCCAACTACAAGCACAAGCGCGCGTTTCCAGAGCTTGCCCCGGAGGATATAGGCGACAAAGATCGAAAAGACAGAGAGGCCCACTATCGAATAGGTGCCTGAGCTTGGTTCACCTACGTAAAAGGGTATCTTTGCTCCGTTGGCATCTTGAATGACAAGTGCAGGCGCGCCAAAGCTGGCGTCAAGGCTAATCGGAAGACCAACCGCCCCGAGCATGTACTGTACTAGCACTGCAGAGGACCAGGACATGTCGGCCGCCAATTCAGCTAGGAGCTCCGCTGGCGGGGGCTGGAGATAGGCGAGAAGAATTAATGCCATGAAAGAGTGTCTGAGAGTTGCAACATTGAACAGGAGCATTATGCCGCCGGCAACAAAGACTGGCAGGGAAATAAGGTGATATTCCAACGAATAAAATGTCGTAGAACCGATAACGTACACCGTCACTGCAATCGCGCAAAGGGTTGCGCCTATAACGTCATCGAGTCTCAAAGAGTCCCTATTTGCGGTCCGCCATGTGGCGGTAGCAATAAGGATCTTGCGCTTCCTGTGCAGGACAAAGAGGATGAGCAGCGGGATTACGAGTACGTAATTGGTGATGTTTCCGGCGCTGAAAGCCAACGCCTTCGTGAATACCACGCCGAGATCGGTGCTGTAAATCATTGCAGTAATGCCAACTAGCACCAGGACTTTGGCTAATAGCGATGTGTTATTCCGGAGATCGGAAGGAATCTTGCTTGGATCAACGCTTAGCCGCATCTTATTCATGACTTGATCTCCTCTGGCGCATTATTGCAAGCAGTCCTCTTATTTCCTTCTTTGTGGTCACACGCCAAGAAAACGCAATTGCTCCATAGGTGAGCAGCCCTACCGCAAGGGAGAGAGCAACACTCGGATGGAACATTGTGACAGAGAAAGCAGCGGCTGCGGCAACTAGCATGGATATTGCGGGCTTTAGCGTGCTTTTAGCAGAAATTGTGATGGCCTCTTTAGACCTGAGGCTAATCAAACTTTGGGCAAGGCTTGCTATCGAGCCTGCTAACATTGCGATTGCAGCTCCTTCTATATACAGAAATGGAGTCAGGATGAACGTTAGGGCTATTGTGATCCCAGAAGACACGATGCCGATCTTTGCCACCTCGTAAGCTCGGTTTGCCGCATTCAGCATTGAAGTAATGATTGCGCCGAGCGAATAGATCATCGAGGCAACAATAAGGATTCGCAGCGCGGATGACGCTTGGACGTACTGCTCCGAGATCAGACCTAGGAATTCTCCCGGCTGCACCATGAGGAGCACAAACCCGATTCCGCTGATAAGCATTGAGAGCCTTATTCCAGTATCAAGCGTGTGGCTAAACCCGCTCTTGTTTCCTTTTGTCCATTCCTCAGTAGCAGTCGGGAGAATCGCCCGGGATACCGCGTTGAGGATCCCGCCCACAAGGTTTGAGATCAAAACCGACAAGCCGTAAAATGCCGCCAGCTCAAAGTTCTGTGTGCCAATTATCAAAACCCCGATCTGTGCAGTCAACGTTTTCATTCCCACTGCCGCATAGTTATGGCCGGAAAATTTTATGATATGACGAAGACCACTGATTTCTGATTTGGTTTTGATACCATTCGCATCGTAACCGACCAGCTGTCTGTCGAACAGTCTGGGCACAAAGTACACGTAGCCTAACACTGACGCTATAATCGATGCCACTGCGAACGATACGATTATTCCAAGTCCGCCGAACGAAGCCAGAACGAGAAAAACTGCAGTGGCTAGCCTTATTATCTGGTATAACGAGTCGGTCAAGAGCGCGTATTTCATCTTCTGAGATCCCTGGTACGCGCCCATCAGCGCCGAAACCACCGTTTGCGAGGGAAGGAAGGTCAAGACAACTATCACCAGCAAGATAGCCATTGACGGATCGTGGTACGCTTCAGATGCTATGTAGCCTGACATCAGCGCAATCACCACGGCAACTGACACGCTGACGATGAGGGCTAGTTTAATGCCAAGCGAAAGAATTCTTTTAGAAACTTCCGGCTTTCCTTTTGCGTTGTACTCAGACATGTATTTTGAAATAGTTACTTGGACGCCGTACCCCGCGAAGCCTATCACGCTTGTTGCAAAGGCGACTGCAACCATGGCCTGCCCGAGCGGGTTGGCATCGATCAATTTTGCTAGTACGATCCAGAAGAGGGCTCCCAGTGAGAGATTGACAATATTATCCAGGATGAGGTAGTACGATCCCTTGGCGAGCCTCTCGAACGATTTCATGTTTTCCTCAGTCATTTTGGAAAAATCAGCCCCTTACCTGTTCTATTCTGGCTCATTGAGAAAATCTTTGTGTACCCTGTGCGCCCGCTGTCGCGCTAGGTAATCTTTGTAGCTTGCTAGAAATGCAAGCGCAACAATAAACGATGCTACGAACGCGATGACGGCTTCAATGGTGACGCCTATGAGACTGTAGCTGAGCATGATGCCGATGACAGCGACAATCGCAAGGCTAAGACCGACGCTAACTGCAACGCGCTCTATTGAGCTTAGTCTGTTCCTTTGAATGAAGAAATTGGTTATCGTATATCCTGGGATTACAAATAGAAAGAGGGCTCCTGCAATCCTTCGCACAATCATTCCCAATTCGCCCATGGGCACGATGTAAATTGCTGCCATCACTGCTGCGCTAGTAAAGATAGCAATCCAGAAAGGAGCGTTTGACTCTAACTTTGCTAGATTTCTGAAGAATGAAAGCGGAACTCTTTCTTCTGACACGTTCATCACACCTTTCCTTTCGAGGCGTCTGGCTGCCGCGTGGATTTCGTCCACGCCAACCCACTTGTCCAGTTTTTGAAGATTGGTGACTATGTCGGAGACCTTCTTGCAGTGCTGCTTGTGCATGATATCCACTACCATCCTTTCTATCAGCTCGCTGCGCTCAGAGTCGGCTAGCTGACTTGAATCCGAATTTGATTCCACGCGGTCCCACTCTCGGGTCCAGACGGCCAGGTGAAGACAAAGTTCTCGAACTTTACGTCATATCTCCACAGCTCGACAATGACTCTAAAGTTGTTGGAATTCTCGTTGGCGACATTCAGATTCCCTATTTCATTACCATTTACACTTAGAGTTCTTATTGCATAATGGCCATCTGACACTTCCAGATCTTTGATCGATATATCCAACGGCATCGTCCATGTGGAATTATCTGCGAGTACATGCCTCTCCTCGTATATGTGCTCAGAGGGGCTGGGCAAGCTAAGCTCCCCATCCGGCGCAAATTGGGTAGCATTGAGAACTTTCACTCGGATTGCGACGTACTCGGGCTCTCCCATGTGGTTGTAGACCCTCACGTTCCAGTTCAAGGCCTCGCCTTCACTGACGAAGGAACCAAGCCTGGGATAGTAGTTCCCGGTCGACATGTCGCTTCCCAGCGTACTCAAAGTAAGGAACTGATCCTGAGGAGTCGAGCCAAGACTGGCATATGCCAGGGTGAGCAAGATAGAAAAGCAGGAGGCAAATACAAGCAAGAACAGTCCTGATGTCAGCATTTTACTTACCTTTGTTGCAAACGAAGCTGGATAAAGCAAGGATTAGCTCACTGACTTTTGATGGATGTCCATTTCCTGGAACTTCTTCACTCGACGCGACTTCCAAAGCCTATGCATGACGACCAGAAGCACTGATAGGACAAACGACGATACCGGCAGGTACACAGTGAAGGTCATCACGTTTGCCGCCTCTTTATTGGCTGTGGCTTGGTTTCGTAACGAGGATGCATCGTCGACTATGGCCAGTAGCATGTCGTTGGACTGGATTAAACAAGCATCGTATGAGTTACAGGCTGTAAAGTCGTTTTTTTCAGCCTGCTGCTGGAGGTCTATGGCCACATTGAATCTGTCTATGAGCCCCGATACGTCAGCGCCGGACTCATCGGCATTCTTGATGCTCCTTAATGCCTGGTCGGTTGTAGCCTTGACAAGGTCGGATCGCACGCCCTCAGATGAAACTCCTCCGCTGACGCCAATTGCATCGGCTGCCGCAAGGATGCTTACTATGGAGAGAACTAAAGCGCCAATCATTTTTCTTGACTTTACCTGTTGACCAAAGTCACTATGTTTACAAGACCGATTGCAATGAAGGCAACCACGAATGCTGCCGCTGCAAATCTCAACTTTCTCAAACTAAGGAGAACATTCATTCTGCCGTAGTGCGGCGATAATACTTCGGATACGAGCAGGACAACAATTGAGCATGCGGCCGTTAGCAGACCAATGTCCCAGAGCGTAGCAGCGAAAGTCATTTTGCACGCTCGACCGTCCTGTACGTCGTGCTTATCGTGTGGTCGGCCTCGTTGGTTTTGGTTTCCTGTATCGATATCGGCTTGCCCGTGACCTTGCTGATTATCAATCCTAGTGCGGAGCATAGCGGACATCCGAAATGTTCTCCTATCAGCGTCTCCTTGTTTACGGCCTTGCAGATCCTAGTCGCGGAATCGCCCGTGATATTGATCCGGATGAATTCCGGCCTCTCTTCTATGGCAATGCTGTCAATTATACGTAGGTTGTTCGCCAGTAATCTAGGCAGATTCTCCTTAAGATAAGCCATGTCTACCGTCGCCAAATTACAATCGAGCTCCTTTTCGACCAACTCGACAAGGCCCTGGCTCGGCGCCACTATGAAGATGCCTTTAGGATCCTCGTAAATCAATTTCTCTTCTGCCAGCTGCTCGTCAGTCGGAAGATTGCCCAGAGGAGTATTCTCGTAGGGAATGAATACATAGCCTTGTGCAAGGCCCTTCAGATACCTTGGGTGGAGAAAAATAGTTTTTCCCCTGTAATTCATGTTGACTAACAACCTGTCCATGGCTTTTATCATTGACAATGAAAGCCCTCCAAGGACTTTTTCAGGTACGTATCCGGACGGAGAAATGTAAAGAAGAATCACACCCCAGAAGACCAATCCGAGGCCGGCAAGAGTCAGGATTACCGAGCTAGCGAGATATGATATTATCAGAGATGCAGCTCCCCCTACAATCAAAGCCAACCCGACAGAGATCGTGCTCATGAATTGCTGGCGCCAAAGCTTCTGCTTCAGCTTAGAGTTCTCTGTCTGCAGTTCCTTGAGGCTGCTGTCGGACTTTGTTATTTCGCCGCCAGCCTGAAGGGAATCTGTCGTTGCTTCAGACCGGTTGTGTATTATTGGAATCTTCAAAGGTTTTCAGTAAAGGTGTGCCGCTGCACGACCCGCTCGCTGCTGCCGCCAAGGCTATTCAGCCTTCGATTGATACGAAGTTCAGCCCTTCTCATTACCAGCGAAACTACTCCCACGCTCATTGACTGAATCGCGACAAGCAGCATGGACAGCCCGACAAAGAACCAAGAATTAGACATGTCTTCGCCTGCCAGCCATTGCAGAAACGACATCGCGAGAAAAACGCCGGCTGGTATCATAAGAAGGCTGCCAATCATGGAGTAAAACACGCCTGGGTTGTATGATCTGGCAAGACCAAAAATGCTCCTGATTATTCTAAATCCTCCCTTCCAAGTAGAGAGTTTTTGCCTGCCAAGACGAGGCCTATAGTTGACCGGTACTTCAGTTATCTTGCCGGTAGTGGCGATCTGTGCCGCTATCTCCACCTCAGCGTCGAATCCGGCAGTGGATAGGTTGATCTCACGGACTGTTTCTGTCCTGAGGAGGTACAAGCCGGAACATACGTCAGAGAGATCAGTATTCATTAGCAGATTGAATAGACGGGTAATGACCCTGTTTCCCAGTTTGTGAAGGCTTGACATGCTCTTCTTCTCTGTCGGTTTTCTGGCGCCAATTATTTCATCGTAGTGTTGCATGTGCTGCAGCAGCCTCCCGATGGATGAAGCGTCATAGGTAAAATCGCCATCTATTACCAGTATGAAGGGAGTCTCTGTCTGGTCTATGGCTGTCTTGAGTGCTCCTGTCTTGCCCCTTCCCTGCTGGAAGAGAATCTTTGCACCGGATTGCTTGGCAATCTCGACGGTCTTGTCGCGCGAGTATCCGTCGATGACCATGATATTTCCGAGGCCTACCGAATGCAGCTCCTGTATCACCTTGGCGATGCCTTCCTCTTCATTGAGCGTTGGAACCACGACTGTGACAAACGAGTCGATATCTAGCTTTGGCTTATTTGATTCTAGCATGCTCTGATCTATTCCTTGCAAATCATGTCAAGAAGCAGTTTTTTCTTTTCCGTGACGTCGTTCTCAAGACTGACTACGTCAAAGAATCTCCTGAGGTATTCTATACCTTTGGATGTAGAAACGAATTTGCCGTTAGAGTCATAGTATAGAAATCCCATGTCTATGGCAAAATCGATATGCTTGGTGGACTGCTTGAAATTCAAAAAGTTTTCATTCATTATCCTCGTGCGTGATGCACCTTGCCTCGCGCTGTTAATTATCAGTGCGACGATTTCTTCCTTTGTGCGTCTTTTTCTATTTTGGAAGGATGGTTTCATGTATTATCAATTCCTTCCCAGGTTCTGGCGCAAAATCATGCCGCTTCTGGTTGCGACAAAGCTCCTGCCGGAAACAGTAGAGTGTATGACTCCCATGTACCTTATGTAATTTTTGTCATGCATCCAGTTCAGAGCTTCCTTATTTCCATAAGAGTAAGCCTTCATCGCCACAGCTTCGGCAATGGGCCTCCCTATGGCGTCAAGTCTGTTCAGAAAGCAGTTCCGTATGGCAAGAATTAGCTTGCCCATTATCCTCGCAACTACAGTGGCTAGTGTTGCATTTTTTACTATTTTCACATGTCGTTGTATCAGGGTTGCGAGGGTCCTGTCTTCTAGCGACAGCGTCTGGAACCATATTCCTGTCCTCAGAGCCCTTTTTCTCAGCGCTATCAATGAGTCGATAAGGTTGCCTGAAGATCTCGGTGCTAACAGAGGCATAATTCAAAGGTAAATCCTTTCTTGTCGTTATTAGGCTTGTGTCAAGGGAACTAGTGAGGAAATAATATGTAACTGAAGTTACTTACCTTTGTTAGGGAATTATTCGCTATTTGATTATGCCAAGGGTAGTAGAAATTGTTGATTCTTGCAGCGCGTGCTGCTTGCGTCATGGAATCAGTAGGCGAGTTGTGATCTTTACAAAGGTTTAAGAGTTTCAAAAAAGCTTTTCAACGCTATCACTTGCTCTTACTCGGTCACGCATGCTGGGCGTATCTGACTGGCCGGCTTGTCGCTTATCCGCTAGGTATCAAACCCAACCTCTACCTTCTCCTGATCTTGGGTATGCTTCCGGATATTGATTTGATCTTGGGATCGCTAGGTGTTCAGCACCGAACCATCACCCACAGCGTCGTATTTTGGTCCGCGGCATTCGTTCCTTTTTTTCTAAAGTACAGAATACTTGCTCTTCCTTACTTTGTCGCTGTCACTCAGCACATACTGATAGGCGACCTGATCGTTGGCAAGACCAATATCCTTTGGCCACTTGTAGATCTAAAGATTGGTTTGGGGCTACCGCTATTTTCACCAGTCAACTTGATCCTCGAAGGAATTGGTCTGGTCATCTTTGCCGCGCTGGTTCTTCGAAGCGACAGATCTGCTCTAATCGCCGTCAGAAAAACCCGCTTGTTGTACATCCTTGCCCTCGTCCCGCTAGCTGGCTTTGTAATCTTTGCTTCAGCGGGAGGTCCTCTGATCTCAGTACTTATCGAGCATAGCGAGGCGAGGCATCTGGAAAAAAACATTCCCTCACTACTCAATAATGGCTATCTCCAAGTTGCGACGGCAATGCATCTCGCACTCATATTGTTCATGCTGGTTCCCTTGTTCCAGGTAAGATCTGCCTCGAGGAAAATGAAGAATCAGCAAGTATGAGGAGGGAGGCAATAGTCCTGCCGACCCGCGACGATGACCTTGTCCGCAGCCTGCGCAGTATTCTCGCCAGAATGTCCAAAACCCTCGATTTCTGTCATAAGGGTTCGTCAGGAACGTTCCTATCTCTCATTTAGTGGATTGATGTAAAGATATCAACATATCTTTGTCAATGAGCCGAGCACAAATCTCTTGCGCGCGT
>Ga0184639_10000868_pt1 | contig 12515 bp, 13 predicted proteins | sample PLM31_170_b2_FD_133155 | JGI IMG/M metagenome (GOLD analysis project Ga0184639, IMG submission 133155) | Groundwater sediment microbial communities from an aquifer in East River, Colorado, USA - PLM3-1_170_b2 | ecosystem: Environmental > Terrestrial > Soil > Riparian zone | place: USA: East... | reverse complement strand
TACGCCAAGAGCAAGGGGTGCGCGGTGATCGGTCCGAACTGCCCGGGGATCGTGACGCCCGGCGAGGCGAAGGCGGGCATCATGCCGAACCACATCTTCCGCCCCGGGGACGTCGGCGTGATCTCGAGGAGCGGCACGCTCACGTACGAGATCGTGAACGAGATCACGAAGGCGGGCATGGGCGAGTCGACGTGCGTCGGGATCGGCGGCGATCCGGTGAACGGCACGGACATGGTCGAGGCCCTCGCGCTCTTCCAGAAGGACCGCGCTACGAAGCGGATCGTCCTCGTCGGGGAGATCGGCGGGACCGCGGAGGAGGAAGCCGCAGCCTTCATCGAGAGGCGCGTGACGAAGCCCGTCGTGGCCTACGTGGCAGGCCGCACGGCGCCTCCAGGAAAGCGGATGGGGCACGCGGGTGCGATCATCCAGGAGGGTCGTGGCACCGCGGAGTCGAAGCTCAAGGCGTTCGAGGCCGCCGGCGTGCCCGTCGCGGACTACCCCGCCGACGTCGCGAAGCTCCTCGTGTCGACGTAGTCGGAACGCATCGCGTGCGCGCGTACGCGCGCGATTAGTGTGATCGAATCATACGTTGACGCGGTCCCGCAAATCGTTATATAGACCCCCTCGTGTGCGAGTGAGCCCGTGCGCCGACTCATCGTGACGGAGAAGTTCAACGCCGCCGTGCGCATCGCGACGATCCTGTCCGACGGCAAGGCGAAGCGGACGAACATTGGCGGCGCGACGGTGTTCGAGTACACGCAAGGCCCCGACAAGGTCCAGGTCATCGGACTCCGGGGCCACATCATCAACCTCGACTACCCCGAGGCGCTCAACGACTGGGGTCGAGTCGACCTACGCGAGCTGATCTGGGCGGAGCCAGCGAAGGTCGTCACGGAGGGGAAGATCGCCGCCGCCCTCAAGGCCCTCGCCCCGCAGGCGGACGAGGTCGTCATCGCGACGGACTACGACCGCGAGGGTGAGCTGATCGGTACCGAGGCTCTCGGGATCATCACGGCCGAGAAGCCGGACGTCCGCGTGAAGCGCGCGCGGTTCAGCGCGCTCACGAAGTGGGACATCGAGCGGGCCTTCGCCGAGCTCGCCGACGTCGACTTCCCGCTCGCGTGGTCCGCCGAGTCCCGTCAATCGATCGACCTCGCGTGGGGCGCCGTGCTCACGCGCTTCCTGTCCCTTGCATCGAACCGCGTCGGGAGAGACTACCTGTCTGTCGGACGCGTCCAGAGCCCGACCCTCGCCCTCATCGTGGACCGAGAGCGGGAGATCGAGAACTTCGTGGCGCAGGACTACTGGACCCTCCACGCGAGGTTCCGCAAGGAGGTCGACGGCCAGACGGTCGAATTCGAGGCGGCCCACTCGAACGGCCCCTTCTGGGCCCACCGTGAGGCGGAGGCCGCGAAGGCCCAGGCGGACGGCGCGGACCGAGGCATCGTCCGCGAGTATCTCCAGAACGAGCGCGAGGAGCGACCGCCGCCACCCTTCAACACGACGATGTTCATCTCCGAGGCGAACCGCATGGGCTTCGGCGCCGCGCAGGCGATGCGGATCGCGGAGGACCTCTACCAGTCCGGCGTCATCTCGTACCCACGGACGGACAACACGGTCTACCCGTCGACGATCAACTTGCGGACGGTCCTCGAGAAGCTCCAGGACTCCCCCTTCGCCGACGAGGCGCGCGAGCTGGCGTCCCAGGAACGAATCACGCCGTCGCGCGGGCGGACGCAAGCGACGGACCATCCGCCGATCTACCCCGTCGCCGGCGCGACGAAGGAGAAGATCAAACGTCAGGACCACTGGAGAGTCTACGAGCTCGTCGTGCGCAGATTCTTCGCAACCGTCGCGCCGAACGCCCTCGCTCTGACGTCGGAGGCGAAGATCGACCTCGGCGGGCAGGCGTTCCAGGCGGAGGGCTACACGATCAAGGACCTCGGCTGGCGCAAGTACTACCCGTACTGGCAGGTGCGCGAGGCGACCCTCCCGCCCCTCGCGGTCGACGAGAGCCTCGAGCGCATCGGGCCCGTCGACCTGCGCGAGGACCGAACGAAGCCCCCGCCGCGGTTCAGCGAGGGGGCCCTCGTCCAGGAGATGGAGCGGCTCGGCCTCGGCACGAAGTCGACGCGCGCGGACATCATCAAGAAGCTGTACGACCGGAAGTTCATCGAGGGCCGGTATCCAACGCCGACCGTCTCGGGCCGCGCGGTCGTCCAGGCCCTTGAGGACCACGCGGAGCGCATCACGCAGCCCGAGATGACCGCGCACCTCGAGGAGGACATGGACGGGATCGCCCGGGGCGTGCGGAACCGCGAGGACGTCGTGCGGGAGTCGCAGCAGATGCTCACGGAGGTCCTGGAGATCCTCCAGACGAATCGACAGGCGATCGGCCAGGAGATCGAGGCGGCCCTCCGGGAACAGAACTACATCGGGAAGTGCAACGTGTGCCACGAGGGCGACCTCATGGTCATCCGCTCCCGACGCGGGTCGCGGTTCCTCGGTTGCAATCGTTACCCCGCATGTCGGAACACGCACCCGCTCCCGCAGATCGGCACGATCCAGAGCGCGGAGGAGGCCTGCCCCGAGTGCGGCTCGCCGATGATCCGGCACACGGACCGCGGGCGCACCACGACGTTCTGCGTCGCGTCCGCCTGCCCGACCGTGCGCGAGAAGTCGTTCATCGGGAAGTGCGACAAGTGCGGCGTCGGCGAACTGTCGATCCGTCACGGCGTCCGCGGGAAGCGGTTCGTCGGCTGCTCGACGTACCCGGCGTGCGATAACTCGTACCCGCTCCCCCAACGCGGCCTCATCGCGCCGACGGACGAGCGGTGCAAGGCGTGCAACCATCCCGTGATCAAGGTGATCATGCACGGCCGCAGACCGTGGGTGCTCTGCCTGAACATGAAGTGTCCCGCGAAGAACGGGAAGGGCAAGAAGGCGAAGGCCGCCGGGCCCAAGAAGCCCCGGAAGCCGCGCGCCTCGAGGAAGAAGGCCACGCCGGAAAGTGTCGAGGCGGACATCGCGGCGGGCTAGGCGCCTGGACGAAACTCCCCCGTCGCATCGCGGCATGGTGCGGAGGCAGTCAAGAGGACGGCGCCCGTCATCTTGAAGGAGCCTCGCCCGATGGAACCTTGCCAATGAACCCGACGGAGGGGACCGGGCATCGCGGCTCGAAACCGGTGGTCTCCTTCCCGAGAGATTAGTACGAACGGCTGATGGAACTCCTCGACGACGCGCCACGGCCAGCCAACCTCGAGATGGGACTTTTCCTTCGCCGGAGGGCCGCGGACATCACGCGCGGTCGGGATCCGATGATGAAGGGGCCGGACGGACTGGCACTCGTCTGGGGAGCGAGTTGGGAAGGAAGTCCGAAGGTACTCGCTTCCCGCTACGGGCGAGCGAACCCCTCCGGTGCGTACCTGGCGCTCGGGCCGGGTGCCTATTTCGTCGCTCCTCGAGAGGATCGGGTTCTGATCTGGAGGCAGCTCTGGAAGCGACCTCCGGACGCCGCGATTCGCCTGAGCCTATACGACACCCGACGGCTCCGACCCGCCGGGAAACGTTGGTCTTTGCTGTGGCGCTACGAGGACCGCGATCCCGTCATCGGGGAGGACGGACTCCTCGCGACCGTGGACATCCCGCTCGGTCTCGGTCCGGGGGTCCATTCCTTTGCTTTTCCGGAACCGACGCGAATCGTGCAGGAAGTCCTGATGGTGGGATTCCAGTACGACGACCGGAGGAAGCCGTCCAGGACCTCGATCTTTGTCGCGAGACCTCCGGAGGACGTGGTTCAGGTTGTGCCCCTGGAATGGTGGCAACGAAAGCCGGGGATCCGGATGATCGCCCGCGTCGCGCGAGACGTGCGGTCGGGAAACATCCTGGGCGACGGGGTTGGCGTGAAGCCGTTCCTGACAACACCGTCGGGCGAACTGATCGGCTGGATTGTGCGCCCGCGAAGTCGGCCGTCGCCCTGAATGCTTCCACGCGCTACGCGGACTTCATGAACGCGACGAACTCTTCGAGGCTTCGCGGCTGCAAGGTGTAGTTCGTCCGCTTCTCCTCGCCGATTGTGGACATCGGCTTGGGACCGTAGTGGTGGCCCGGGCAGACGACAAGGGCATCGTCCATCCTTCGGACCTTCTGGAAGAGAGAGTCGTACATCTCCTCGACGCTCGAGCCGGGCAGGTCCACGCGACCGCAGTCCCCGACGAAGAGGCAGTCCCCGGTGAAGACATGGCCGGCCACAATGAAGCACGAGGAATCGGGCGAGTGGCCTGGCGTGTGGACGACCTTCACCTTGAGCTCGCCGACCGGGACGACTTGACCGTCCTCCAGGACGAGGTCCTTGCGTACCTGGCTGAGGCGGTGGGCCGCGACCTTCGCGCCCGTCTCGTCCGCCAGGCGTTCGTTGTCGAACACGTGGTCCGGGTGGTGGTGCGTGTTGAAGATGAGCGCGATGTCGTAGCCGTTCTCCGACGCGGCCTTCTGGAGCACCCGCGCGTCGAAGCTCGGGTCGACCACGGCCGCCGTCTTCGTGAGCGGGTCGCCGATCACGTACCCGAAGTTTTGCATCGTGCCGATGATCCGCTGCTCGAGGAACATCGCCGCCCGTCGAGGGGCGCGGGCCTCATCAGGTTTGCGCAACCCTACGGCCGGCGGGGCGGCGCCTGCGGGGGGGCCGCGGGCGGCGGCTGCGGCGCGTACGCCCGCGCGTAGTAGTCCCGCCACGCCTGGTCGACGCCCGCGTAGTACGCCTGCCACGCCTGCGCGTTCTCCTCCCACGCCTTCCGCACGAGATCCTTCCGCTTCATCGAGCTCGTCACGCCGAGGGACACGAGGAACGCGGTTCCGAGGATCACGATCCCGCACGTCGTGGTGAGACCCGGCGGTCCGGTCAGGTAGCCTCCGGTGATGGCGACGAAGCTGAGGACCCCCGTGACGATGGCAAAGGTGATGTAGCCCGCGACCCGCCGCGTGATCCAGCCCATCGCGGCGCCGTGTCGGCACGGCCCCGAATAAGCGTTCCGAGGCGAGAATCAACGAGCGAACGGATGCCTGGCTAGCGCACGCGCATGACGGAGTAGCCGCGCCCCGCGAGGACATGCGCAATCGCGGCCCACGTCGTCCGCGAGGGATCGAATTCGACGAAACCCCGGTCCACGACGTAGTTCACGTTCGCGTCGTGGACGCCCGGGAGGCGCGTCAGAACGCGGCCCACGTCGAGGGAGCAGCTCGCGCACTCGAGGCCGCGAATCGAGAACACCGCCCGTTCCGTCGCCGCCATCGACCACGTCCAGGCGCCCGTAGGCCATGGGATTGTCGGATGCCGCGTCCGGGCGCGAACACGACCACAACGCGCATTCTCGCCTTTGATATCACGTGAGCCGGGAGAGGATAGCCTCAAATGGCCTCCCTCGATTCCCTCCCCTTCCCGAAGTGGTTAGGGAGGAAAATGGATCATGCATCGACGCAGAACGCTTCTTGTGAGTTTGGTGCTCGCCGGATTCGTGGCCGCGTTCGCCTCGCCGGCGGTCCTCGCCGCGAGCGACTCGGGCGGCCCCATGATCGTGTACCTGAAGGCGCCCGCGACCGCGGACCAGCTGGCGAAGCTCCAGGCGAAGGGCTTCAACGTCGGCGTAGCGTACAAGAATCTGCCCGCCGTCTCGGGCAACCTGCCCCAGGGACGCATCGCATCCGTGTCCTCGCTCGACTTCGTCGTGCGTGTCGCGCCCGACAACCCGCGCGAACTGCACGGCGGAGGCGCGTTGCGGGACGAAGGCGACGTCACGCCAATCCCGCTCGCGAGCACATACAACCTGGACTTCATCGACCGGGAGAACACGGCCGCCCGAGGCGCCGGCGTCTATGTCGCGATTCTTGACTCGGGCCTCGTCTCGAACTGGCGGGACTACCTCGACGCGGGTCGCGTGAGGTACGACCTGGGCCGCGCCTTCACGGGCGCGAACGGGAACACCGTGCCCGACATGCTCGCCCGGGACCGGGGCGGACACGGCACCGCGACGTCGGCCACGGTGATCGGCTACAAGCTCCACGACAAGTCCCAGACGGGGCAGTTCGGCCTGTTCTTCAACGAGCCCGCCACGGGGACGAAGGGCACGTACCTCGTCCCGGGCGTCGCGCCCGAGGCGACGATCATCCCCGTCCGCGTGTGCGACGTCGGGGTGTACTGCTGGGACAGCTCGATCTTCTCCGGGCTCGACTACGTCGTGAGCCTGAAGAAGGGCGACGCCGCGAACGGCGAGCTCAAGGGCAAGCCATTCGTGATCAACCTGAGCCTCGGCGGGCCGTCCTCCTCCCTCGAGGAAGAGGCGGTCTACAAGGCCGTCACCGACGCCGGCGTGCTCGTCGTCGCGAGCGCGGGCAACTCGGGTGACGCGGGCATGGGTTGGCCCGGCGCCTATCCCGTCGTGATCAGCGTCGCGGCCGGGGGCTGGCGGAAGCAGTTCTACGGCGCCGAGACGACCCTCAACAACCAGTGGTGGCTCGATGATGTCCCGGAGGGAGCGGCGTCCGTCGCGGAGTGGTTCGTCGTCTGGTGGTCCTCCCGCCAGTACGCGAACCGTGGGCAGGAACTCGACGTGACCGCGACCGGCCGCTTCATGCTCCTGCCGTACCTGTGGTCCGGCAAGGCCGTCGTACCGGCCGACCCGGAGCCTGCGGACGGGATCCCGAGCGAGTACACGTACATCAGCGGCACGTCGTTCTCCGCGCCGACCACGGCGGGCGTCGTCGCGCTCATGCTGAGCGTGAACCCCGGACTGACGCAGGCCCAGGCGGAGTCGATCCTCCGAACGACGGCCCTCCCGCTCCCCGCGGACTCGTGGGTCGCAGGCTTCCCGTTCCCGGCGTCAAACGCGTGGGATACGAGCAAATCCCTCGGTGGGCCCGGGACGAAGACGGGCTGGGGCCTCGTCCAGGCGGACGGGGCCGTCGACGCGGCGGGTGCCTGAACGGAACCATGGCCCACCTCCGGGTGGGCCCTCTTCCTTCTTTCCTCCAATCGCCTAGCGACAGAACCGCTCGACGAATTCCCTCGTCGTCGCGTCCGCGGCGTGGAGCGTCTCGTCGGCAATGCCCGGCACGCCGCACGTCATGAAGAAGGTGTCTTTCGTCTCGATGGTGACCTTCGTCGCGTTGGCGTCGCGGTACGGGTAGATTGCGACGAGCATCCGGGCGTCCTGCAGGACGACCTCGTGGCCCTGGAGGACGACGGGCTCCGCCATGCCGATCCCGAGGAACGTCTCGCCTGCACGAGCGAGGCGCATCGTCAGGTCGCCGGCCACGCGGGCCGCGTCGAACGCGGCGATCGCGACGTGCGTCTGCATCGACGCGAGGTTGTACGCGTCCACGAGCGTGTTGATCCGCGGGAGGTCCTTCCCCTGGAGGACGCGTCGCAGGAGGGCCTCCGACGCCGGTCGGATCTTCGTGGGGTCGATCCCCACGCGCCAGTAGAAGTCACGATACGCGCGCAGGGACGGCTCGTCCTTGAGGCTCTCCAGCTTCAGGTGCTCCCGGAACTCCCGCACGCGGACGTCGACGAACGCGTCGAGCCTCGGATCCCGCTCCCTCACGGTCAGCCCGCGGATCTCGACGAGGTGCGCGTCGAGGCCGGGGAACTTCGCCCGGAGATCCGGATCGACGTCGAGCCGCACGGGCACCCTCACTTCGCGCTGTAGCCGCCGTCGACGACGAGCTCCGCGCCCGTCATGAACGATGCCTCGTCGCTCGCGAGGAACAGGATCGCCCGCGCGATCTCCTCGGGCCGGCCCGCGCGCCTCATGGGAATCGGGGCGGTGAGCCACTTGTAGTAACCCTCGAAGCCCCGGCCCGAGCGGACCGCGTCCCGCTCCATCATCGGGGTCACGACCTCCCCGGGGCAGATCGAGTTCACCCGGATCCCGTCCGTCGCGTGCTCGAGCGCCATGCACCTCGCGAGGAGGATCATCCCCGCCTTCGAGGCGCAGTACACGGACGAACCGGCCGTCCCGACGAGTCCGGAATCCGACGAAACGAGGACGATCGCGCCCCGCTTCCGGCGGACCATCCCCGGCAGGGCGTACTTCGAGCAAAGCCACGCGCCCTTCAGGTTGATGTCCATGACCGCGTCGTACTCCCGCTCCGTGAACGCGACCGCGGGCTTCTCGATGTAAATCCCCGCGTTGTTGACGAGCACGTCAATCGGCCCGAGGACCCGCCGCGTCTCGGCCACCATGCGGCGCGCGTCACGAGCCTTCGACACGTCCCCCCGGACCGCAAGGACCCGCCCGACCCTGCGGAGGGCCTTCTCCGCCTTCCCCAGCCGGTCGGCGTCCCGCCCGGAGATCGCGACCTCCGCGCCCTCCTCGAGGAACGCCTTCGCCGTCGCGTACCCGATGCCGGTCGAACCGCCCGTCACGAGGACGACCTTCCCGTCGAATCGCCCCATGCGTCGGGAATCGTGGCGAGGGTTAAAGGCCCCCACGGTCGCGCCGAGAGGTTCTTCGCCCCTCGCACGTTGACGGGGCATGGCGCGCTCGCTGGAGGGCCGCGTGGCCCTCGTGACGGGGAGCACGGGACCGGGGATGGGTCGAAGCACGGCGCTGACCCTCGCACGGGGAGGGGCCGACGTCGTCCTGAACTACGGGACGAACCGCAAGGGCTCGGTGGAGGAGCACCGCCGCGTCCTGACGGCCGTGAGGGACTTGGGAGTCGACGCGATCCTCGTCCGAGCGGACACGCGCCGCGCGGCGGACGTCCGCCGGATGTTCGCCCGTGCGAAGGCGGACCTCGGGCCCGTGGACATCCTCGTGAACAACGCGGGCGGGGCGTGGGACGTGCGCCGCGACGTGACGAAGGTCGACGCCGGGTTCTGGCAAGGCGTCCTGAGGGCGGAGATCGACGGGATGTTCCACACGATCCAGGCGGCCCTCCCGGACATGCGCCGGCGGCGGTGGGGACGCATCGTGAACCTGGGCATGGAGCGGTCCGAGGAGTTCATGGGGCCGCCGTACGACTACACGGTCGGGAAGATCGCGCGGCACGGGCTCACGCGGATCCTCTCCGAGGTCGAGATCGCCCGCGGCGTGACGATCAACGCCGTGGCACCGGGCTACATCCCGTACTTCACGCTCGCGCAGGCCCTCGACGCGGCGCGCCATCGCGGCCCGTGGGCGAAACGAAGCCACGGGACGCCGCAGGACGTCGCGGAGGTCGTCGCGTTCCTCTGCACGGACGAGGCCCGGAACGTGAACGGGGCGGTCATCCCCGTCCACGGGGCGCCCTTTGAGCCGGAGTAACCTGTCGGATTCCCCTACTTGCGCCGGCTGCGTCCCTTCTTCGCGCCGCGACCCTTGCTCGACGCCCGGCTCGCCTTCTTGGCCTTCGCCGCTCGAGGCGCGGGCTTCTGCATATTCTCGTAGACGGCCTGCGTCAGGCCCGCCGGGTCCTTGAAGATCGCGAACCACCCCATCTTCGGGATCTCCTGCTTCGGGACGAGGACGGTCCCGCCCGCGGCCTGGATCGCGCGCTGGGTCGCCTCGATGTCCGTCGAGAGGATGTAGTTCAGGATCATCGGTCCCATGCCTTCCATCGGCGACATGAGTCCGCCGCCGGGCGGGCTCGGCGCCGTGAAGGTGCTGTAGTTCATCTGCGGGATGGCTTCGAACTTCCATCCGAACACGCGCTCGTAAAACGCCTTGGTCTTTTCCGGGGCGGGCGAGTGCAGTTCGATGTGCACGATGCTCCCCGGTTTCGGTGTTGCCATGATATGTGCCTCTCCCCTTGGGGACGTCCGGCACCGCGCCGGTCAAACTTAAGGCCTTCGAGGGGGGGTCGGCGAAAGTGCTCGGAGCGAGCCCCGTTCGGCACCGCGTCCCTAGAGCGGCACGAACGTCGCGACGCCCAGCCCGACGAGGAGCAGGATCCCCGTGACCACCGTCGCCAGGATCATCCCCGCGTTCGACGGGATGAGGGCGTGCGGGTCCCCGCCCGCCTTGCGCGCGCCCACGATGGGCTTGAGGGCGAGGGGGAGGGCCAGCAGCCCGAGCAGGGCCCACGGCGTGAGCCGGACGAGGGCCACCCCGAGCACGAGGACGACGTACGCCGCGAGGACGATCCCGCCGAACGCCCTCGCGGACCGCTCGGCGCCGAGGCGGACGACAAGGGTCCGCTTGCCCACCGAGGAGTCCGCGGGGATGTCCGGGATCTCGTTGATCCAGAGGATTCCCGCGACCAAGAGGCCGAGGGAGACCGAGAGGACGATCGCGGGCGGGTCGAACGACCGTGCCTGGACGAAGTAGGCCCCCAGGACCGTGAGGGGGCCGAACGCGAGTCCGACGACGATCTCCCCGACGCCGTGGTGGGCGAGCCGGAATGGCGGGGCGACGTAGAAGTACGACGCCGCGACGCCAACAATCCCGATCCACAGGAGGGGCAGCCCGACGACGGAGACGAGGTACAGGCCAATCAGGGAGCCGGCCACGAGGAACAGGATCGCGACCGCAAGGTGCGTCCGGACATTCAGGACGCCCCGGAACAGGACACGTCCGCCGCCCGCGAAGGGGTTCAAGTGGCGGACGGCGAGGTCGTTCCCGCTCCGGAAGTCCCACGCGTCGTTCGCCATGTTCGTCCCCAGGTGGACGCACGCCAGGCCGACGAGGGAGAGGGCGAACAGGCTGACATAGAACGTCCCCGTGGCCACGTACGCCGCGAACGCGCCGACGAGGCCCGGGATCAGGGACGCGATCAGGAAGGGCGCCCGGAGGGCCTGGAACCATAAGCGCCCGACGGGGACCTTGCTCGGAGGGCCGAGCGGGTGCGTCATCCCCATGAAACCGACCTGCTGCCCGTCCCGGACGAGCGGCCGCACGGTCAGGCGCGCAGGGAACGTCGACGCGTCCTTGCGCATGAGGACGACCTCCTCTTCGAACTTGCCCGTCTCGACCGCCTCGCGAAGGAGCCGCGGCACGAGCGTCGGCACGTTCCGGGGCACGTGGAAGTTCGCGACGCTCATCTTCCCGATGACCTCGTCGGGCGTCCACCCGAACAGCGCCGCCGCGTCCGCGGCGTACTCCTGGACGACCCCCTGCATGTCGCACGTGATGATAGAGGTCTTCGCCTCGAAGGGCTTCCGTTCCATGGGAGGACTCCCTCGGGTCCGGCGGACGGGTCAGCGCTTCCGCGGCGCCTCGAGCGGGTGCGTCATGCCCATGAACCCGATCTGCTTCCCCTCTTCGATCATCGGGCGGACCGTGAGGATCGCCCGGAACGTCGCGCCGTCCTTCCGGCGGAGCATGACCTCCTCCTCGAACTTACCCTTCTCGACCGCCGTCCGGAGGAGGCGCGGCACGAGGGTCGGCACGTTCTCGGGCAGGTGGAACGTCGCGACACTCATCTTCCCGACGACCTCGTCGGGCGTCCAGCCGAACAGGTCCGCCGCGTCCGCGGCGTATTGCTGCACGATGCCCTGCATGTCGCACGTGATGACGGAGGTCTTCGCATCGAACGTCTTGGAGGTCATGGGCTTGCCGAGAGGAACGAGGGGGCAGGCCTATATCCCCGTCCCGGTTTACCTGTCAACCGAAGCATGCGCCGCCTCGAGCTGTCCGTGCCGCTCTCCCTTCTGGAGGACGTCGGCGTGCTGAGCGCCCGCTTCTTCCGCCACAACGCCTCCGTCGAGGTCCTCCAGGCCTTCGCGGTCCGTCCGGAGGTGGCCGCCCTCGTCGTCCGCGTGCGCCGCCGCGGGCCGTTCAAGGACCCCGCGACGGTACGGCGCGAGGCTCGGGCGATCGCCCGGCGGTACCGCCTCGAGCGGTTCGAGGTCCTGTCCGCCGACGCGGGGCGGGGCGAGTACCTCGCGTGGACCGAGTGGACCCTGCCGGATCTCCTACGGGGCCGGTGGGTCGGCGGCCCGGGGGGCGTCGTGCCCCTCTCCGTGACGCTGTCGGCCCCCGACGAGGCGCGTGTCGTCCTCGTCGCCTCCGAGGAGGCTCTCCCCCGGTTGCGGCGGCTCCTCGACGACCTGGGCGCGACGTACCGCGTGCGGGCCGTGCGGTCCGCGATCCCGGGCGCGTGGGCGCCCCTCGCCGCCCTGTCAGCGCGGCAGCGGGAGGTCCTCGAGCTCGCGTACCGCCTCGGGTACTACGACTCGCCCGCACGGGTGGCCCTGGACCGGATCGGGACGCTCCTCGGCGTCTCGAAGGCGGCCGTCTCGAAGCACCTCCGGGCGGCGGAGCGAAAGGTCCTTGCGGCGACCCTCGGCCCGAGGCCATGACGCGGGCGGCGGGGGTCCCCACCGTACGGACGAAATGTTTTTAACGGGAGGTGTGGCCATTAGTACGACCTCCCGCAACGGCGGAGGAGGGCTGGAAATGGGAGCTGGCAGCGGGGGCGTCCCTGTCCTCATCCTGAGGGAAGGGACGACGAGGGCAAAGGGCCGCGGAGCCCAGGAGAACAACATCGCGGCCGCGAAGGCGATCGCGGACGCGGTGCGCTCGGCGTTGGGCCCGCGT
>Ga0184639_10000867_pt1 | contig 12535 bp, 14 predicted proteins | sample PLM31_170_b2_FD_133155 | JGI IMG/M metagenome (GOLD analysis project Ga0184639, IMG submission 133155) | Groundwater sediment microbial communities from an aquifer in East River, Colorado, USA - PLM3-1_170_b2 | ecosystem: Environmental > Terrestrial > Soil > Riparian zone | place: USA: East... | reverse complement strand
GGCAGAGTAGGTCAGATAAACGGAAACACTGTTCCCTGTACAATGTGTGGTGGGGCATGTGTGTATATCATGCTTCCACAGCAAAGAAACAACATTCCAGATGATGTAGCTAAATTACAACAATCTAGCTAGAACCTTATCAAGACTAGGCACTGTCCTGTATTTTGAAATCTCATCAGGACTAATCCATCTGTATTCAGAATTTTCCCAGTTTAGTTTTATTTTTGATTCTCTTATGGTAAACAAAAAGGGATGAATTATCCATCCATGATTGGAATATTTTGAACTTACTTGCATTTCGCTTGCAGTTTTTGAAAGCATGATCTTATTTTCTTCAATTCCAGTCTCTTCAAATATCTCAATTTTTGCCCGTTGCGACGGTTCTTCGTTTCCTTCTATTATTCCACTTACTCCTCCCCACAAACCACGCATGCTTTTTACGTTTTCACTGCGTTTTAAGATAAGATATTTTTCCTCACTGGATAAAAATGAAGTAACTATTTTGGTATAGTGCAACTATTTCTCAATAGCATTTATCATGGTAATTAATTTCTTGTAAGAGTCGTCAAGATCGACGTTTTTGACCAGTCTTTCTTTCACAGCAACTATGTATCTTATTATCTCATCAGATTTGTTTTCCTGAATTAGAGTAAGCATTCTGCCAATGTCTTTCCATAACTCTTCAGCAAATTTTCTAATTTCCGGGTTTGATATTACGGTTTCAATGAGGTCTGGCGATTCAGTCATGATACTTTCAGCAAGGATTTTTTGTGCCTTGAATGTAGTACCAGTCATCTTTTCAGTCAGTAAAATCTTTTCATCCTTTGATAAGATGTTGGCAAAAACCAGATTTATGAGATGAGTCATGCCAAGAATTACTGCGATTTTTTTGTCATGTTCTGGGGCATCAATTGTAACAAAGTTTGCCTCGCTAAAGAGGGATTTTGCTATGGCAAGCTCTTTTTTTCCATCGCGAATTGGAATAGAAATTATATTTACCCCTTTGATCTTTTTTGTTCCAGGTCCAAACATTGGGTGTATGCAAATCGGAATTACCTTGTCTGGCATTTTAGAAAGTGTGGAAACCACTTTGGTTTTCAAAGATGATATATCAATTAGACAAGACTCTCTTTTCATCTCCTTTGCAATCAGTCGTATTATCTCTGGCGTCTTTTTTGTTGGAGTACACAGTATGACATAATCCACTGAAAGAATTGCACCAACAAGTGATTTTGCTTTTGTAACTGATTTGTTAACTATCTCTTTTTCAGCGTCATAGCCAATTACTTCAAAGCCCTTTTCAATAAAATATTTTGAAAACCACTTGCCCATCTGTCCTTCGGCGCCAATGATTGCAATTTTTTTCTTCATTTTATTTGCTCAATGCCTTTTCTATTATTTCCATCCCCTCACTTAGTAATTTTTCTGGCTGACACGCAGAAATTCTTACAAAGTTTTGGTAATTGCCAAACGCTTCTCCTGGAGCAATTGCCACTCCTTGATCTAAAAGTTTGTTTGTAAAATCAACAGCATTGAAATTTTCTTTTCTTACTTTGGCAAATAGGTACATTGCTCCATCTGGTGTTACAAAGTCTAGTTGCATACTTTTTGCCATCTTGACCACTAGATCTAGTCTGTTTTTCATGGTTTTAGTATTATCGCTTATATCAGAATCAAGTGCCTTTAGGGCCACATACTGGATTGGTTCTGCCACGTTTGTCATACACAGGGCCTGAAGCTTTGCCATTCTATCTATTATATCAGGGTGTGATACAGTGTATCCAATCCTGAATCCTGTCATTGCATGAGATTTGGAAAACGACTGTGTTATGATGCTTTTCTCATATTCGTATGAAAGGACACTTTTCCAGTCATTATATGAATAATCAGAATAGATCTCATCGCTTAGTATATGGAGATTGTTTTTGATTGCCATTTGAACAATCTCGTCTTGCAGTTTTTTTGGCAATATCTTTCCAGTTGGATTGTTTGGGTAGTTTAGAACAATCATTTTGGTATTTGGATTTATCATGCTTGCAATCTGGTTTACCGACGGTTCCCATTTGTTTTCTAGTGTAGTTTGTACAGTTCTTACCTTTACGCCAGAATTTAATGCATTTTCTTGGTATGCAGGCCATGCAGGTTCTATGACAATTATTTCATCGCCTGGATGCAAAAGAGTTGATATGGCCAAAAATACTGAAAATCTTGCTCCAGGGGAAACCATCACATTTTCTGTTTTTGTTCTAGTGTGGTATCTGTCAGCAGTTTTTTTTGCAAGAGCTTCTCTAAACTCTGGCATCCCCTTTGATTCACCGTATTTTGTAAATCCCTTGTCATAGACTTCAGCAAGGGATTTCTTGACTATTTTTGGTGGATTAAAGTCTGGTTCGCCTACTTCCATGTGTATTATTTTTTTTCCTTGTTGCTCCAAGGATTTTGCTTTTAAAAATACGGAAAGATGTGTCTGTTTTCCAGTTGACTGGACCTTGATTGACTCGTTTAAAAGAAAGTTTAAAAACATTGTAGCAATTTTTTCATCCAGCCCTAGTTCTTTACAAAGTATGATGACCTTGTTTCGAAGATGACTCTCTCGCTGTTCGTCTGTTATTCCAAGGCCAAGGTTATTTTTGATAGAACCTATTTCCTTTGATATCTCAACTCTCTCCTTGAGAAGTTTTATCATCTCAAGTGTAATCTTATCAATCTGATCTCGAAGCTTGTCAATGTCTGACATTTTCTATCTGATCACGGGTGGTATAAGGCCGTATTTTATTGCATGATCTGCCAAAACTACAGAGACTAGAGAATCAACAACTGGTGGGGCCCGTGGTACAACACATGGGTCGTGTCTTCCTGTCACAACAAGCGATGCTGGTTTTTTAGTCTTGATGTCTATGGTGTTTTGTTTTTTTGCAATAGACGAAGCTGGTTTGAACGCCACACGTAAAACAATGGGCATTCCATTTGATAATCCGCCCAATATTCCACCAGCATTGTTTGTCTTTGTTACAATCTTTCCGTTTTTTATCATATACTGGTCATTGTTTACATAACCACTCGTAGTAGAACCGTAAAAACCTGAACCAAATTCTACTCCCTTTACTGCCGGAATAGAATATAGTGCCTTGGAAAGATCAGACTCTAATGATCCAAATATTGGCTCGCCAAGACCAACAGGAATATTTGTTGTTATGGATTCTATTACTCCGCCAAGAGAGTCTCCACTTTTTCTTGCAGCAAGAATTGCTGTACGCATCTTTTGCGCGGTTTTTTTATCAGGACAACGCACATCGTTTGAATAAATTTCTTTTTTCATCTTTGATGTAACCTGTCCTTTCATTTTTATCCTGCCTATTTGTGAAGTGTAAGAGTAGGTATCTATTCCAATAGTCTGAGCAAGTAATTTTTTTGCAATTGCTCCTGCCATTACAAATGTTGCTGTTAGCCTTCCAGAAAATCTGCCTCCGCCACGAAAATCATTAAATCCCTTGTACTTTGCCCACGCTGGATAGTCAGAGTGTCCAGGTCGTGGTTTCCTAATCAATTGTTCATAATCTTTAGAGTGCTGATCTTGGTTCCAGATTATCATTGCAATCGGAGCTCCAGTTGTATATCCTCGAAAAACTCCAGATAAAATCTCCACAACATCTCCTTCCTTTCTTTGTGTTGATACCAGTGATTGACCAGGTTTTCGAAGATCAAGCATCTTTTGAATGTCTTTTTCTTCCAGCTCTAAACCTGCAGGACATCCATCTACTACAGCTCCGATACATCTTCCATGACTTTCACCAAAACTTGTAAAACCAAATCTTTCTCCAATCGAACTTCCTGTCATATAATGAAATTTTCTCTTAGATGCTTATAATCCTTCTATGTTAAAATGGAAGAATTTTTGCACCAACTTTGTTCATGTCTTCAATAAAAGTTGGATAAGAAACATCAACAGACTCTGGGTCAGACACGGTACAATTGCCAACATACATGCCAGCTATGCAAAATGCCATAAACAATCTGTGATCATCTGATGAGTCCAGTTCAGATCCTTTGGGATTTTTTGGAGCTTGTAGTATCAACCCGTCTTCTTTTTCTTGCACTACTACTCCAAGCTTTCCAAGTTCGCTTGCCAAGATGGCAATTCTATCGGTCTCTTTGAATCTTGCATGCTTTACATTGTAGATATCAATTGGTTTTCTGGTTTTTAGTGCAAGTATTGCCATTGCAGGCAACAGATCTGGAGTATTTGATAGGTCAAATCTTCCACCCTCTAAAAATGGTGGGTTGTTTACTGTTATGGTATCATTGCTTATGCTTATTTTGACACCCATCTTTTGAAGATGTGAGATTATCTCTTTGTCTCCTTGAGGCAAGTCCCCTAAAGATGCATGTATTGTAAGGTCATCTCCTAGAAGTACTGCTGCTGACAAAAGTAACGCCATGCTTGAAAAATCAGAAGGAATTACAAAATTAGTAGATGTATAGTCCTGTCTTGGAATCTTGTATTTCTTGTATGGAGATATAGTTTCAACTTTAGCTCCAAATTTTTTCATTGCAGCTATGGTTGCTTCAAGATATGGCTTTGATACTAGTTCTCCTTCAATGTTTAATGTGATCCCATTTTCTGTCTTTGGTGCAGCAATCATCAATGCAGAAATGAATTGACTAGACACAGAGCCCGGAATCGCAACCTCGTCTCCTCGAATTTTCCCCTGTACCGTTATTGGCGGTTTACCATCAGTCGACGTGCAGCTTGCTCCAAGTGATTGCAATGCATCAAGTAAAAGTTGCATTGGTCTTTTTCTAAGGCTGGCGTCACCATCAAGTGTAACCTTATTTTCAGAAAGTGATGATATTGCAGCGGCAATTCTAATCGTCGTTCCAGAGTTTGAAGCATCAATCTGTGAGCTTTGCAATTTGATGTCTCCTGAACTTTCTACCGTCAAGTTGGAACCATCAATTTTTATTTGCGCGCCAAAATTTTTGCATGCGTTTATTGTTGCAACAGTGTCTCTTGAAAGCAAAACATTGCTTATCTTACTTTGACCTTTTGCAAGTGTTGACAAAAATATGGCTCTATGTGTGTAACTTTTGTTTGGTGGACAGACTATTATTCCAGAAAGTTTTGCCTTTTCTATCTTACATCTCATAAACTTCAGCCTTTTTGTTGTTGATGTCTGATACTATGATCTCTCCATCATGAGACAAAAATGCCCTTTTCACACTAGAGACATTTCCTTTTTTTGATATGGCTGCAATCGAAGGTCCATTGCCTGAGACTGATGCTCCAAGTGCACCTCCCTCGATAAGATCTGTAAGAATTCTTGGGTCTGAGTTTAGTATGGTCGAGGTGGCAAGACCGTTTAACAACATCGCATTCCAGTAATCCGAATTATTGGCAAGTGACCATGCTTGTTCAAAGACTCCCTGTAAAATCTTTAGCTTGTTCACATTGCCTCTTTTTCTTGACCTTGGTATGAATATTACAGCTGACAGATCCTCTGGAGCTTTTTCAGATTTTACAATTTTCAGATTATAGTTGTCTGTCACTACAAAACCTCCAAAATAACATGCACAGGCATCATCGTATCCACCAGTAATGCTTACTTTGGTTTCTATGGATGCTTGTACGCCGTGTTTTAGCACTTCAAAATCATTTATCTCTGGTCTGAAAAGTTTGGCACAAGCTAAGGATATTACAGAAGATATTGCACTTGAACTCTTAAGGCCATATCCTGACGGTATTTCTGATTTTAGCGAAATTCTCAGTTTGGATTTTTCAAGCTCATTTTTTGGTACAGCTTTTTCAATGACGCTTCTTATCAGACGCGAGCTAAGACTGGATTCTTTATTTTCAAATATGATTCCAGTGCCTTGAGTTGCTTCTATGATGGACTCTACATTGAGTGAAATACCAAGTGTTGCTCCTTTTCCTGTGGCAATTGCATTTACAATTGAGACTGCACCATGCATGACTGCCTTTGCTGTTGGCATTTCAAAACCTCCCCAAAAGTGTAAGCTTCATTGCTTCATAAGGCGCTTTTCTTTTTGTCCAGATCTCAAAAGAACGCATTGCTTGAGCAAGAAGCATCTCCCAACCATATATGATAGTCGCGCCTTGTTTTTTTGACTGTTCAAGTAATTCTGTATCAACTGGCACGTATACTATATCATATACTGTACAATCTTTATTGATAGCCCTTGTCGATATTGGGCTTGAATTATTTTTCATGCCAAGCGAAGTCGCATTTACAATGAACTTGTAATTTCCTGCAGTGTTTCCGGCATTTGTTAAATCAGTATATTCTGATTCCAGCCCTAACTTGTTTGCAAATTTAACAAGCTCTTCTGCTTTTTCTCTAGTTCTATTTGTAATGGTAATCTTGTGAGCTTTTTCTTTTGCAAACGCAGCTACAATGGCTCTTGCAGCCCCACCTGCACCAATAAGCAAAACATTAGAATCCTTGCAACTCAGGTTTCGCTGTTTTATTGGTTCCAAGAATCCATCCATGTCAGTGTTGTATCCTTTGAACTTTCCATTCTCGTTGTTAACAGTGTTTGTAGCTCCAATTGTTTTGCAATCTTCATCCATGTCATCAAGAAGCTTCATCATATCCACCTTGTGTGGTATTGTCACGTTAAATCCTGCAATGTTGATGAGCTTTAACGCCTCAATTCCTTCAGCTAACTCTCCTTTTGGAATTCGATATGCAATGTATGCACAATCTAATCCTAGGAATGCAAAAGCAGCATTGTGTATTGCAGGCGAAAGTGAATGATCAATTGGGTCGCCTATCACCGCATAAGTCTTTGTCATGATATCATTTTTTCAACTTGAAGATTGATTTAACTTCATCTAGGCTAAACTGACCTGGTGCAACTGGTTTGCCAAGTGATACATATGTGTAAGGACTACCAAACTGTGTACAGAGGATCCTAGACATGCGTCCGCTGTCTCCCATTGCAAAGGCAATCAGGCTGTGATTTTTTGGCAGGTTTCTATACAAAGATAAAACCTTCATAGAGTCACCTATCGTTTTTGCAGTAGTTACAATCTTGACATTCTTTGAAAACTTGATCATCTGTCTTAACCTCTTTTTTAATAAATTCTCCTCTGGAGTTTTTTTAAAATCATGCCATGATACAAGCAAACTTGTTTTTGTTCTTTTTAGATATTGATTCAAGTCTTTGTTTTTTCTTATGGTATCAAACTCAACATCAAGCAGATACGGATTATATTCTGCAATCAACTTTAGTATGGAAGTCCTGTCTTTTTCGCTACCCGAAAACTTGCCGCCTTCTGATTTTGGTCTTAAGGTACAGATGCATCTCTTCAAATCTTTTTTTACTAGATCTAGTGATATTGGAATTTTTATTGGAACCATGAAATCAAATCGCAATTCTGCATAATCTGATCTTTTTAATGCCTGCCTTAGACGCAAACGTAACTTTGCTGGACTTGACTCAGCTAGTGTAACACAGGTCTTGTTTGCCATAATTCTTTGTGTAATGTTAGAAAATTAAGCCTTTGTTCAAACTAAACTTGCAACTAATTTTATTATAGGTTTTATACCGTCTTTGATTTTAGAGCCTCTGATCCTCTCAGCCCTGTTCCCAAGTCGATAGCATCTTCAATTGGCGTTACAAAGATCTTGCCAAAGACCTTCTCTCCGTCACTATGAACTGCTTTTAGAATGGCTTGGATTACCTCTTCAGATTTAGAGTCTTCAACAATTGTGTAAATTAGATTGCGTGTATTGAAATCAGCAGCATAGCTGGCAGTTCCTCTGAGTCCTGAAATCATTGGAGGTTCAACAGACCCTCTTCCTCTAACTTGGGCTACAGTAATTCCAGTTACTCCGACTTTTTTTAATGCGTCAAGGATTGGTTTTAGATTTTCTGTTTTTGTGTGAACCTCGATTCTTTTCATACTAAAGCTAAGATGTGAACCCAGATAAACATATGTCCAATTAATAGCCAGATTCAATCTCACGTTAGACGTGTTAAAAAAACAAGAAATCTAAATCATTAAAGGTACGTTTTTGATCCCTGCTCCAAATATTATATAGTGAATCAATTCATGATTTCCGTGTGGAAACCAAATTCTATTGTTAACGCTGATTCACGAGATCTTTCCAAAATAGGCAAAGACAAAGTTGCACTCACTGTTACTTCCCCGCCATATCACAATGCAATAAACTACCAAGAGCATCAAACCTCAAACGAATGGTACAGAGGAACTGTAGGCGTATCACTTGACAGCTGGATTGATGAGATGAGAGATGTTTTCTCCCAAGTATACAAGGTTACAAAACCAGGTGGTCATTGCTGTATAGTTATAGGAAACGAACTTGTTGAAGAAACAACTAAACTTCCCCTTCCTGCAATTTTACTTGTAGAACTAACAAAAAAAGAAATTGGCTGGAAATTTTTTGAAGAAATAATTTGGAACAAAGTTACAGGTGGAAAAAAAAGGTTCAGAGTGACTGTACAACATCCATACCCTACATACTACTACCCAAATATCATGCATGAACAAATCATAGTTCTTAGAAAGCAACCATTTTCTAATGTCAAGGACAAAAAAAGTAAACTAAAAATCAATGACTTGATGAAAAAAGAAATTGCAAACTCTGTGTGGCATATTGCACCAGTTCCACCAAGTTACAGAAGGTTTCATCCAGCTGCATTTCCAGAAGAAATTCCATACAGATTGATACAGCTTTACAGTAACGCCGGTGATCTAATTTTAGATCCTTTTGTTGGAAGCGGTCAGACAACCAAAATGGCCCGATTTCTTAAGCGAAAGTATATTGGTGTTGACAAGTCTGCTAAATATGTAAAAATAGCACAAAAACGAACAATGGAACATCCATCTCTTAGAAACATGCAGCTTGTTCCATATTGGAAAAAACCAGAACCGCTTGACATCTGATCTTTGTTTCGTAAAGGTTATCTACGAATCTCTCTAAACCAAATCATGGTTACATCAAATACCAAAAGCTATTTCAGAAGCGTTGAAAATAGCCATAGAAAATATTCTTCTGCAATAAAAAAAGCAAAAACAAGACAGGGTATATTGAACATTTATTGGAGACACAAGCGAGAACACGAGGCAATTCTTAGAAAACACCTAAGAGAAGAAATGGCAGAAGTAAACCAACTAAAAAAGAAGATAAAAAGTAGATAAAATAATTCTTTTTTAATAATTTTTTATTTTATACAACACTTATTCATTTCATGTAAAAATACAAGAAAACAACTTTACAGATAGTTTTTGTCTAAATCTTTATCATTATGACGGTTTTACATCTCCACTTTTTTGTCCAAATGCTGCATAGCAACTAGAATGATATGCTTTGTTATTTATGAAAACCAAGGCACCACGAATTATTCCTTGCCTACATATTACACAAAGATCTACAAATTCCGTAGTCTTGTCACTAGTAGGTGCCATATATGATTGACTGTGATTCATGATTTAAAGAATTCTCTAATTCATAGAATAATACATTATTTTTCAATAATGTATTCATCATCTACTTCCATACCAAAGTGTCTTCCAGTTGCTGGTTTGCAATGTGCCAATACGACGTCACCTTTTTTGAGATGTGTGACAGATACCAGATGACCATCTGGTCTTACAAAGCGTATTGTCTCAGCGTTTTGTGCAATTATTCCGCCAACTTCGTCTCCAACCTGTGCTTTTATCATAAGCATGGGTCTCCTCTCTATTTTAGAACGACCAACAGTTGCTCTCCTGGCCTTACCTTTTGAATCCAAAACTAGAACTTCAGAGCCTGTTTCTAACTCTGATAGATATTTTGTAGTTCCATCAGGAGAAATTGTATAGCAATGAACTGCTCCTGCATTTACTCTAAATGGTCTTGGCGAAGTAAAAGAAGAACCGACTGATTCATTGTGCACTAGAAACAAAAAGTTTGATCTACTTCCAATCAGCATTCCCTCACCTCTATGAAGCATTGATGCAGTATCGACACATACTCGCTCACCATTTCCTACCTCTTTTATCTCCAAAATTTTTGCTGGCTTTAACTCGAAAGATTTTGTTCCTAGGTAAACTAGGGCCTCTCTTACTTCGTTAATAGAACTAGTTGAAAATATTACTCCATCCACACCTATTTCTAAAATAGAAAACATCTTTCGTACTTCTTCAGGATTATTTGCAAGTGCAAATATTTTGGTGTGTAATTTGTGTAGTTTTGCTATGATATTTTCAAGCGGAATTATTTTCCAATCTTTTACATCAACAATGACAAAATCAATTCCAGTCTTTGCAAACTTGAGTATGCTTTCGATATCTGCATTTGATAAAACCTTGAGTCTGATTCCCACTTTTTTGCCCCTGGGTTTTGACGAAGAGATTTTGTCTAGTACTTTATAGTTTGCACTTTCAGAGTTGTATAGTGTTGCAAGCTTTGTCTTAATTCCTTTCAAACTCTTTGGGTCTACATTAACAATCTTGATTCCTTCCCTCTCAAGTTCTAAAAGAAATTTGCCAATCTGTCCCCTTGGAACTTTTGGGGATATTATCAGATCTCTACTTTTTGTCAAGTCGTTTTGCCGCTTCCTTTGCAGTCTCTTTTTTAAATATTATTCCTGCCAAAGCTTCGGTCATTCTGTCTGGTCGCTTGTGTTCAAAGATGTTTCTTCCATATGTAACTCCTTTTGCTCCTGCTTTCATTGCTTCTTCTGTCATTTCTAAAATGTCATTGTCAGTTTTTGCTTTTGGACCACCAGCTATTACTATTGGAACAGGAGTGCTTTTGACAATGCTTGCAAACGAATCAAAATCTCCAGTGTAGACGGTTTTTACAATATCTGCGCCCATTTCTGCTCCGATTCTTGCTACATGTGCAACAATTTCTGGATCATGTGGGTCTTTGATGTTCTCACCTCTTGGATACATCATAGCTAAAAGTGGCATGTCCCATTTGTGACAATCATCGGCCATCTTTCCGAGTTGTTCAAGCATTTCAGGTTCTTCTTTTCCTCCTATGTTGATGTGAAGCGAAACTCCGTCTGCACCAAGTCTTAGCGCATCTTCAACAGAACCTGTGAGCATTTTTCTGTTAGGTGATTTTGAAAGTGACGTGCTACTTGAATAATGTACCAAAACTCCAATTGCTAGTGGTTTAGGAAGTGTTTTTAGAATTCCTCTGTTGACAATGATCGAAGTCAGTCCATAGTGTTGACATGCGTAAATCACACTATGAGGATCCTCAAGTCCCTTGATTGGTCCACTTGATATGCCATGATCCATTGGGATACAAAGCATCTTTCCTGATCTTAAAATTCGATTTAATCTAATCTGTAGTCCAGATACCATTAAGAGATATTCCTTGGTGTACCCTACTTAAAAATAGCGGGGATATAGACAGAGCCGTTTCATATGATTTGAAACATTTGAGGAACTGCTTGATTATGATAACCCGTTCTAGATAAGTTATTCCAAGTTAGGATTAATGGGAGAACAATTAAGATCAAAGTCATTTCAAACTTTTTACGAACTTGACCTTGACAATAACTTTATTTTTTACTGTTTCGATTTGTACGTTTTCAATTGTCGAAGCATATTTTTTTAATGTTCTATTACCATTCTTAGATGAGCTATTTGGTACTAGCAGATAGTTTTCTATCATAGAATTGATTATTCTGTAGGCCGAAGTCTTTGGTATTTTACAAATAGCTATTATTTCCGTAATCGTCTTTGGATTATACAAAGTAGAATACATAATCTCTCGCTTATCATTATCTGCAAAGGTTTCTAGAATTAATTTAACAAGGGATTGTTTCTCGATTATTACCCATTCACGATTGACAAACTCCTCGCTTTTCCTGTACTCCTTAACTATTTGGTTTCTGAGAAACTGTAAGTCCATCGAAGAATCAATTGGTTCCCCTAGACTTACGTTCGAGTCTGAAACTTCATTCTCGTATTTACTAGCTCTAATTGAAGTCATTGAATTATTTTTGCAATGAAAGTTAAAAAATCCCGTCTGCCAAATGTGGAAATGTTCTATTACAGGCTATTCTATTTCTGTTTGTAATTTTCTTTTCACTTGGTTTTAGATTATATTTGTACTAAATTGCAGTACAATTTCATCTAAACAATTTTCATTACATCATCAAAATTAACAAGAGATCACGAATACACAGGTCATCAAGGATTAAATAGCATAAAACGAAAGCAAAAACAAAATGAGTCAGATAACAAAGGATCTTTATGCTTCTGAAATAGGCGACATTCTTGAAAACTCGCTTGCAGGACACAGGCCTAGCTTAGAAGACTGTGTTAGACTGCTAGAATCTGACGACGTGCACCTATTGGGACTGGTGGCAGGTCATTTGACTCGCCAAAAATACGGAAAAAAGGTCTCATTTGTAAATAACATAATACTCAATTATACAAACGTCTGCGTTACGGACTGCAAATTCTGTGCATTTTACAGACCACCAGAACATGAAGAATCCTATACAGTATCACTGGCAGAAATTGAAGCACGTGTTAAAACAG
>Ga0184639_10000866_pt1 | contig 12536 bp, 11 predicted proteins | sample PLM31_170_b2_FD_133155 | JGI IMG/M metagenome (GOLD analysis project Ga0184639, IMG submission 133155) | Groundwater sediment microbial communities from an aquifer in East River, Colorado, USA - PLM3-1_170_b2 | ecosystem: Environmental > Terrestrial > Soil > Riparian zone | place: USA: East... | reverse complement strand
CTCGCCGGGCTGACGCCGTCGGAGATGGCGGATGCGGCTCGGCTGATCCGCGAGATCCGCGACCGGGGGACGACCGTGGTCTTCGTCGAGCACGTCATGCGGGTCGTCATCGACCTCACGGATCGCGTCGTCGTGTTGAGCTACGGCCAGGTGATCGCGGAGGGGACCCCCAGAGACGTCATGCGCCACCCCGATGTGGTGAAGGCGTATTTAGGAAAGGCCTATGCTTGAAGTCGCCGAGCTCCGGGTGGGGTACGGGGACGCCACCGCCATCTGGGACGTTTCGCTGCGGGTGGGCGACAATGACCTTGCCTCAATCGACGGGCCAAACGGGGCGGGGAAGACGACGCTCATCAACGCCATCGCGGGACTCCTGCCGATCCGGGGCGGCAGCATCAGGTTCGGCGGCCGGGACCTGTCGCGGCTCGCGGCCCACGAGTTCTGCCGCCACGGCATCGCCATCGTCCCCGAGGGGAGGCGTCTGTTCACCGGGATGTCGGTGGAGGAGAACCTGGAGATCGGCTGCTACGTCCCCGAGGCGCGGGCCGTCCGGGGAGAGAGCCTCGAGCGCGTCTATGCGATCTTTCCCATTCTCCGGGAGCGGCGCCGGCAGATGGCCGGGGCGCTCTCGGGCGGGATGCAGCAGATGCTGGCCATCGGGCGCGCGCTGATGGCTCGGCCGCGCCTCCTCTTGCTCGACGAGCCGTCGCTCGGCCTGGCCCCGGCCATCGTGGACCAGGTCTTCGAGGTGGTCGTCGAGATCCACCGGGAAGGGGTCGCGGTCCTGCTCGTCGAGCAGAACGTCGGCAAAGCGCTGGAGATCGCGTCGCGGGCGTACGTGCTCGAGGAGGGGAGAATCATCTCAGAGGGCGCGCCGGCCGATCTCTTGCGGCAGCCCCACATCCAGGAGGCCTATCTCGGCCTCCGCGGGCCGGAGCCGGGCTGATCAGGGTTCCACCGGGGAGAGGCTCACCTTGTGGCGCCGGGCCAGCTCCTGGTAGAAGATCGGATTCGACAAGACCCACTGTTCCGCCTGAGTTCCCGCGAGCGGCTGCTTGACCTTGGCCGGGATCCCGACCGCCAGCACCCCTTCCGGAATCTCCGTCCCCGGCGCGACCACGGCGCCAGCCGCCACGAGGGAACGCGCCCCGATCCTGGCGCCGTCCAGCACGATGGCGCCGTTGGCGATGAGGCACTCCGCGCCGAGGATGGCGGCGTGCACCACGCAGTTGTGCCCGACCGTGGCGCCCGGCCCCACCTCCAGGTCGCCGTGGAGCACCGACCCGTCCTGGATGTTGGCCCCGGCCCGCACGATCACGGGGGCCAGGTCCCCGCGGAGCACCGCCCCGTACCAGACTGACGCGTTCGCTTCGATGGTCACGTCGCCCACGATGGTGGCTGTGGGCGCGATGAAAGCCGTCGGGTGAATACGCGGCGACTTTCCCTCGTAGCTGTAGAGCGGCATGGTGTCTCCTCCTCGAGCAATGACGGGCCCCCGGGCTTTAATCGAAGGGGGCACATCCCCCTCCGAGCCACCCCCTAAGCTTGCGCGGGCCAAGCCCGCGCTCGAAAGAGAGGCGCCGCGCCCGTCCGGGGTTGAAAAACCGCGCTCACCGTATCATCGGCGTCCCGGGCGCGTCAAGGCGCGCCCGTCCCCTGGACAGGAAGGTGGCGCGGACGTATCCTCCAACCACACATGATCGCGCCGAAGATCCTGGCTGTGGCCACGGCCACGCCCCCCAATTTCTTTCCGCAGGACCGGCTGGCGAGGCTGGCGGGTTACGCTGATCCTCAGCGCGCCGGGTTCTTCGCCAGGAGCGAGATCGACGGGCGCTATCTCTATCTGGACGCGGACTGCGTCCGCACGGATGAAAGCGTGGATGAGCTCAACGACCGCTTTCGCCGGGGAGCGCTGGAGCTGGGGCGGGCCGCCGCGCTCCGCTGCCTGGAGCGCGCCGGGTGGGAAGCCCGCGACGTGGACTTCCTGGCCACCACCACCTGCACCGGGCGGCTCTGTCCCAGCCTGGACGCGCACCTGATCAGCGAGCTCGGCTGCCGGTCCGACATCCAGCGGGTCCACGTCGGGGACACCGGCTGCGCCAGCGCTATGGTGGCGCTCCAGCAGGCGCTGAACCACCTGGCAGCGTTCCCTGGCCACCGCGCGCTGGTCGTCGCTGTGGAGATCTGCTCGGCGGCCTACACCATGGACGACCGCCCCGAGACCGCCGTGGCCAACGCCATCTTTGCCGACGGCGCCGGCGCCGTGGCCCTGGGAACCGGCGGAGACGGCCCGAGCCTCGTCGGTCACCGGACGCTCTTTCGCTCCGAGCACCTCCCCGCCATGGGGTTCACCTACCCGGGCGGGCGCCCGCGAATCGTCCTCTCCAAGGAGGTCCGGAAGATCGGGGGGGCGATGATCCGGGAGATGGCGCTCGTGCTCATGGCCGCCCAGGGACTGAAGAAAGGGGACGTTCGCTTCTGGGTCCTCCACTCGGCCGGCCGGCGGGTGATCGCCGAGGCCCAGAAGCTCCTGGATCTGGACGACGCCGACGTCCAATTCTCCCGCTCGGTGCTCCGCCGCTTCGGCAATATCTCGTCGGCCACGGTCTTTTTTGTCCTCGACGAAGTCCTTCGGACGCAGCGTCCAGCGCCGGGCGACTGGGGCGTCATGATCGCCCTGGGTCCGGGGTTCGCCGCCGAAGGAGCCCTGCTCCGCTGGTGAAGGTTCGCGGGCTCTTCAGGCTGAAGGAGTGGCCCCGAAACCCGGCGGAGCGCGCGGCCTACGTGGATGTTGTCTTCGGCTCCATCGCGCCGAAGTACGATCTGGTGTCCCGGCTCCTCTCCTCCTGGCAGGATCGCCGCTGGAAGGTGCGGGCTCTCGGCGCGCTTCCTCAGAACGGCTCTTGCCGGCGCCTGCTCGACCTGGCCACCGGAACCGGCGCCTTCCCGAACCTCTTGCGACGCGCCGGGTTCACCGGGGAGATCGTCGGTCTCGACCGGAACAGAGCCATGCTGGCCCTGGCCGTCAGAAAGTGCGGCGCCCGGGTCCGGCTGATCCAGGGAGACCTCACCCATCTCCCCTTCACCGACGCCTCGTTCGACGCGATCACCATGGGCTATGGCCTCCGGTACGTCGAGGACACCCGCGGGACGCTCGGGGAAATTTATCGTCTGCTCCGACCCGGCGGGGTCTTCGTCTGTCTGGACTTCGGACTTCCAGACAACCGATGGCATCGGCGGCTCTGCCTCGGGTATCTCCTGCTCTTCGGAACCCTCTGGGGCCTGATCCTCCACGGGCGGCGCGACACCTACTGGCATATCGTGGAGTCCCTGCGGGCGTATCCGGGGCAGCAGGCGCTCGCGCGGTGGATGGAGGAGGCGGGGTTTGCCGACGTTCGCCTGATGGAGCAGCTCGGGGGGATCTCGGTGATCGCCCGCGGCCTCCGCCTGTAAAACAGCCTGGCATAGCCAGCTTCTCGCCTCACGAGCCCGATCTTTAGGTAGTGGGTCAGTTTGACTGAGCCCAATCGAGCAACCCGACGATCTCCTCAAGGGACCAGACGTGATCGGACACTCCCGCTTCCATCGCGGGCGTCACCCGAAGGGTCTGGTGAATCCGGGCGAAGTTGTAGTGCATGTAATGGAGGGCAACCGCCGCCTTGTGGTTGTCCACCTTCTTTGAGAAAGCATTAGTCAGCCGAGTAAACCGACGCATACTCATTCTCATCGTGAGATTCTGGCGCTCCGAGTAGCTGGTAGAGATAAAGCGAGGGTCGGGCTGGCCTGTGACGCAGACCGTCCGGGTCCCAAGACACGAGGGAGGACTGTAGCGGGCCTGAGTATCGCGTTTCCCGCTATCTCCCTCGTACATCTTGACCAGCATCGCGTAGTCGATCTCCGAGCCAAACGCGCCCTCGATGGCCTCCAAGTAGACCTTGTGGCCGTCGGTGGTGAGTTGGACCCGCGTGGCGAGCCGGTCGGCCAGATCGCGGATGAACGCCTGGGCGGTGAAGCCGTCGCGCCGTCCGACCGCCCACGAGGGCACCAGCTTGCTGTCCGCGTCAATGGCCGTCCAGGTCCACACGTCGCCATAGCCCCACTCCCCGGCGTGCTCCTCGGGAACGTTCTTGGCCTTGGCGTAGCAGAAGGCCCAAATCTCGTCGCATTGGATACGACGGCACTTGAGGTCGCGCAGGGTTGCGTCCTGATACCGCTCGCAGGCTGCCCCGAGGTCCACCAGGAGCTTTAGGACTGTGCCCTTGGCGGCCCCGGTCATCCGGCAGGTAGCCCGGATGCTGTTGCCTTCCACGAGGGCGGCGACGATTTGGGAGCGGCGCAGATCGTTAAGTTTGTTCATAAATTCATTATGCTTGAACGATTAAGGATTGTCAAGTATGATGTCAAGCAGTCAGCCATTTATCCTGCCATTCTCGACGGAAATATAATTGACATGATTAGCAACTATCTGTATTATAAGTGCTGTATGGAAGATAAGCCATGCCATCATTGATGTCAAGTAAGATGTCAAACAAGGAGTCAAGTATGGAGTGGTCGAAATTCAGGTTCGAGTACAACCTGGATCAGCAAGGTCTACTGATTGGTCTCGTGCCGATCGAGGCATACAAAGAAGCTGCCCTGAATCTTGTGCTTCCCTCGAATTGGAGAGACCAACTAGATCGGCTTAACCGTGTCCGGGCCGTTTTCGGTACCACTGCGTTAGAAGGCAATCCGCTATCGGAGGCGGAAGTTTCCCACCAGATTGAGCTCCTTGAGAGCGGACACGCGCCAAATGGGCAAGTCAAGATCACGAGAGAACAATTACAAATCAGAAATGCGGTAAAGGCTCAAACGTGGATGAAACTACGGTTCCGCCCGAGCGAGCCACCGCTTCGACTAGATGACATCTTAACGATGCACAAAATGGTTACAGAGCATTCTGATACTACGAACAACATCCCTGGCAGGCTGCGTACCTTCTCTGTCCAGGTTGGCTCCGAGGATATGGGGGGCGTTCATGTCGGGGCACCACACAACACACTCCAGAAACTCATGGATGCTTATGTTCACTTCGTGAGTTCTAGGCGCATGATAGACACCCATCCGGTGGTAAAGGCGCTTCTCTCACACTTCTTTCTCGTGACGATACATCCGTTCGGAGATGGGAATGGCAGAGTTTCTCGGCTTGTAGAGGCCGGAATTCTGTTCCAGGGAGGATACAATGTGTATGGCTTTTATGGCCTGTCCAATTACTTCTATCAGAACGAACGCCAATATAAAACTCTGCTTCAGGAGTGTCGTAAGCAGCAGCCGTTTGACGTAACACCCTTCATAAGATTTGGTATTGAGGGTTTCGCTCTGGAACTCAAAGGGATAAACAATTTTATCAAGTCGAAATTAAATCGTGTAGTGTATCGGACGATGCTGGTTCAGGGGTTCAATAGAAGGACCGGCATACGGCGTCGTCTTCTTAATCAGCGAGAATACAATCTGCTCGACTTCTTGCTTATTGAAACTGAACCCACTGATCCCTTTTCCAATGACCCATCACGCAAGATAAAGCTTTCTGAACTGAGGCAGGCCAAGTACGTGCTAGCCGCATACAGAGATGTCAAGGCCCGGACTTTCTTCAGAGAACTGACCCGACTTGGAGCACTTGGTTTCATCAAGTTTACCAGGGACGACACATCCAAAGATAAAGCTTGGATTGTGGAAACAGACTTCGAAGCGATCACCAAATACGCGGTCACTTAGACCTTGACCACCGAGCCATCGCTGCGAGTTTGGCTATGGCCTTGCGCTTAGCAGCGGACAGCTTTGCCGCCCTCGCCTTCCCCCCCTTCGGCCCCCCGAGCTTGCCGAGGGCGACGGCGTGGGGATTCTTCGCAGGGGCGGATGGTACTGACGGCTCGCTGCCAGTGGCTTGCCGGACCGTTAGGAAAGCAATACGGTTAGGATCGGTCTCCTGGCGCTTGCTTGAGCGTTTTGGCATATAGAAACTATACAGGAGAATACGGATGGCGACAACACCCCCTACATTGACAGAACCTCAGCCGACCGCCGCATATGTCTCATTCTCCGCTGAGATCAACCAGACTACGACGGAAGGGCTGCTCGCGGCGATCGCAGAACTGATGATGAAGGGCGTTCAAACGATATATCTGATGCTTTCGACCTCTGGCGGGAACGTGATGAACGGAATGACGATCTACAACGTCTTGCGGGCGTTGCCAGTCAAGGTCATCACGCACAACGTGGGAAACGTTGATTCGATAGGGAACGTCATCTTCCTGGCGGGGTCGGAACGTTACGCGACGAAACATTCAACGTTCATGTTCCACGGAGTGGCCTTCAACACCACCGGACCCGAGAGCGTCGACGAAAAGCTACTCCGTGAGCGGATGGGTGTGGTGAAGGCTGAGCACAAGCGAATCGCCAGCATTATGGCTGAACGTACCAGAAAGCTCAAAGCCGAAGAAGTCGAAAAACGGTTTGCCGAGGCCATGACCCGAGACCCAAACGAGGCCCTGGCCGACGGGATTATTCACGATATCCGCGAGGTTCAGATACCCGCTGGCGCTCCGTTCTATCAGCTCGCGTTCAAACGGTAACCCTCGGTTGAAGAGGCCGACCGGCTGGCTCCATTCGGCAGTACCGTTCATGAGTGACCCATTTTCAAGCGTAAGTATTCTAGCATAACCCCGGCCAGGCTCAAACTGACCCACTACCGATCTTTACGCGCTCTTGACACCCATGGACCGTCTTTTGACGGCGCGTTGACACGGCGGCAGAGTACTAATGAAGTGTGCGGTTGCATCGTCTGAAGCGTTTGCTGGTCGGCACACCACTCCCCACCGCTCAGGCCCGTCACGAGCGGCTCGGGAAGGCGACGGCGCTTGCCGTGTTCGCCTCCGATCCGTTGTCGTCGGTGGCGTACGCGACGGAGGAGATTCTTCTCGTCCTCGTCCTCGCGGGCCCGGCGGCCCTCAGCTACTCGCTCCCCATTGCGCTGGGCATCGCGATGCTGCTGGCGATCGTCGTCACCTCCTACCGTCAGACGGTGCGCGCCTATCCTCAGGGCGGGGGCGCCTACCTCGTCGCGAAAGACAACCTCGGCCTCTTTCCCGCGCTCACGGCGGCGGCGGCCTTGCTGACCGACTATGTCCTGACGGTGTCCGTCTCGGTCGCGGCCGGAGTCGCCGCGCTGACATCGGCGGTGCCGGCGTTCATTCCCTACCAGGTTTCCTTGTGCGTGCTGGCCATCGCGGTGATCGCCATCGGCAATCTTCGCGGCGTCCGCGAATCCGGGAAGCTGTTCGCGGCGCCGACCTACTTCTTCGTCGTCAGCATCCTTGGAATGGTAGGGTACGGCCTCGTCGCCGCGAAGTTGAACCTGCTTCCCGAAGCGCCCTACGAGCCCCACCCTCCGGGCCTCGAAGGGGTGGGACTGTTCCTCTTCCTCCGCGCCTACGCCGCGGGCTGCACGGCCCTGACCGGCGTGGAGGCGGTCTCCGACGGCGCGCCCGCCCTCAAACCGCCTGAGGGGCGTAACGCCCAGATCGTCATGACCCGGCTCGGCGTGATCTCGATCGCGATGTTCCTCGGGATCACCTACCTCGCCTACGACTTCGGAGTCGTCCCAGGGGGCGCGGAGACCGTCGTCTCGAAGATCGCACGCCGAGTCTTCGGCACCGGCGTGCTCTACTTCGGCGTCCAGGCGGCCACGATGCTCATCCTGGTTCTCGCCGCCAACACCTCTTACGCCGACTTCCCGCGTGTCTCGTCGATTCTCGCTCGCGACCGCTTCATGCCGAGGCAGTTCGACAACCAGGGGGACCGGCTCGTCTTTTCGAACGGCATCCTCATCCTGAGCGGTTTCGCCATCCTGGTGATCCTGATCTTCGGCGGTGACACCCACGCGCTTCTTCCGCTCTACGCCATCGGCGTCTTCCTGTCCTTCACCTTCTCCCAGAGCGGAATGGTGGTGCGCTGGCTTCGGCTGAAAGAGAAGGGCTGGCGCTGGCGGGTGTGGGTCAGCGGTGTCGGCGCCGTAGCGACCGGCCTCGTGCTGCTGGTCCTCGCCGTGACGAAGTTCAGCGAGGGCGCGTGGATCGTCGCGGTGTTGATTCCGGCGCTCGTGTGGGCCCTCATCCTGGTGCATCGACATTATGGGGAGGTGGCGCTCCAGCTCTCGCTCGACGCGATGGGAATGTCTAGCCCGCTGACGAACAGTGTTCTGGTACTCGTGGGTGATCTTCACCGCGGCGTCGTCCCGGCCTTGCAGTACGCCCGCTCCATCTCGCCGGCGGCGCGGGCGGTCTACGTCGAGGCTGACCCCGCCGGGACGCGACGCTTGGAGGAGAAATGGCGCGTGTGGGGACTGGGACTGCCGCTGGTCGTCCTCAGGTCGTCGGGCTCGCTGCGCGGGCGGCTGCTCGAATACATCGACCGCCTGCAGGAAGAAGGGGGCGAGAATCACATCGTGACGATCGTGGTGCCCGAGTTCGTTCCAGCGCGCTGGTGGCAGCAACTCCTGCACAATCAGACCGCGTTGCTGATCAAAGGCGCGCTGCTGTTCCACCGGAACGTCGTCGTGACGGACGTGCCCTACCACCTGAAGCATTAGGCGGTTGGACTTGCGTTGCGGGAACGTTACACTTGGGACGTGAGCCAGGGCAGCGGGGACGTCGATATCAAGGCCAGCGGGGAGCTGACGGCGGCGCGAGTGCCCGGCTGGTGGCGGGGATACGCCGAAGCCGTCGGCATCGTGTCCATGACCACCGGCATCGCGTGGGCGATGTTCCCGTTCTTTGAGCTGTCCAACCTCATCATGGCGTACCTCCTGGGCGTGATTGCGGTCGCGACCCGTCGCGGGCGGGGGCCTTCGCTCTTTGCGTCGGTGCTCAGCGTCGCCGGCTTCGACTTCTTCTTCGTTCCGCCCTATTTCACTTTCGCGGTCGCAGCCATCCAGTACGTGGTGACCTTCGCCGTTATGCTCGTGGTGGCGCTGGTGATCAGCGGCCTTACCAACCGCATCCGGACCCAGGTCTACGCCGCCCGCCAGCGCGAGCGGCGCACGGCGGCCCTCTACGCGATGAGCCGCGAACTTGCGAGCACGCGGGGCGTGGCGGAACTGCTGGAAATTGCCGTGCGGCACATCGCCGAGATGTTCGTGAGCCGCGTGGTCGTGCTGCTCCCCGATGCTGGCGGGCGCCTTGCCCCCTGGAGCGGCGGGCAGTTCGAGATGGACGCCAACGAGCCGGGTGTCGGCCGGTGGGTCTACGAGCATCGGCAGCCCGCGGGCCTCGGCACCAGGACGTTGCCGGACGCCAGGTCGTTCTATCTGCCGCTGATCGCGTCTTGCGGACCGGTGGGTGTCCTGGGTGTCCGGCCGTCGGACCCGCGCGCGCTCAAGGCGCCCGAACAGCTCCACCAGCTCGAAACATTCGCCAACCAAACCGCGCTGGCCATCGAGCGGGCGCGCCTTGCTGACGAGGCCCAGGAGGCGGAGGTCCGGATCGAAACTGAGCGCCTGCGCAATGCGCTCCTGAGCTCGGTGTCGCACGATCTCCGCACCCCGCTCGCCACCATCACGGGGGCGGTGAGCACCATACTCGATTCGAGTGAGCGGCTCGATGCGGCGACGCGCAGGGAGCTGCTCGAGTCTGTGCACGACGAGGCGGAGCGGCTGAACCGGCTCGTCGAGAACCTGCTGGAAATGACGCGTCTGCAATCCGGCGCGCTCCGGCTCCGCAAGGAGTGGCACCACCTAGAGGAGGTTATCGGGGTGGCGCTGGCCCGACTCAGCAAGCGCCTCGCCGACCGGCGGATCACGACCCGCGTGCCGCCCGAACTCCCCTTTGTCGCGATGGACGCCCTCCTCATTGAACAGGTGCTGATCAACCTGCTCGACAACGCGCTCAAATACACCCCGCCGGGGAGCCCCATCGAGATCATCGCCACGGCAACCGACGAGGCGGTCGCTGTCGAAGTCGCGGATCGGGGGCCGGGATTGCCGCTCGGAGACGCGCATCGCGTCTTCGACCAGTTGTACTGGAGCGAGCGGAACGCGGGGCGGGGCGCGGGTCTCGGATTGACAATCTGCCAGGGGATCATTCGAGCGCACGGCGGCCGCATCTGGGCCCACAACCTCCCGGGTGGCGGCGTGGCATTCCTCTTCACGCTACCGATTACCGACAAACCTCCTGCTGTTGTTCCCGCGGATGCCTGAGCCGATCATTGTTCTGATCGAGGACGAGCCCCAGATCCGGCGCTTCCTGCGCGTGACCCTCGCGGGCCAGGAGTACCGGCTCTTCGAGGCGGTCACCGGCGCAGACGGGCTGGTGGAAGCCGCCACGCGGCAGCCGGACGTCGTCATCGTGGACCTGGGGCTCCCGGACATGGACGGGATCGAGGTGATCCGGCGGCTGCGGGAATGGACGGCCGTCCCGATCATCGTGCTCTCGGCGCGTGGCCAGGAGGGTGACAAGGTCGCGGCGCTGGACGCCGGCGCCGACGACTATGTGAGCAAGCCGTTCGGAGTCGGCGAGCTTCTGGCGCGGATCCGGGTGGCCCTGCGTCACGCGGCAGGCGCTCTCCGCGGCGGCGACGACGCGCTGTTCGCGGTCGGGGATCTGAGGGTCGATCTCGCGCGGCGCCACGTGTTCGTCGGGGGCCAGGAGGTGCATCTGACCCCGATCGAGTACAAGCTGCTCACGACGCTCGTTCGTCACGCCGGCAAGGTGCTGACGCACGGTCAACTTCTCAAGGAAGTGTGGGGGCCGTCGCACGGAGAGGAGGCCCACTATCTCCGCGTGTACATGGCGCAGCTCCGGCGCAAACTGGAAGCCGACCCCACGCGGCCTCGCTATCTCCTCACGGAACCGGGGGTTGGATACCGATTGGCGGGTGAGTGATAATCAGGGGTAAAGGCTCGCGGCTACCGGCGCGGACGGCGCCGCGGAGGTTTCTGGGCCGGAGCCTCGGGCTCCGCGTCCTTCTCGTCTCCTTGGATCAGCGCGACCCCCGCCTCCTTGAGCGGCTTCGTCACGTGATCCCTGATCCACTTGGCGTCCCACCACTCCAGCGGCGTGACCGGGAAACCGTGAATCAGCACCTCGTAGTGGAGGTGGTCTCCCACGGCGAGCCCTGTGGCCCCCGTTCGTCCCAGCGGTGCGCCCTTCTCCACCTGATCGTCCATCTTTATGTCGATCCGGGAGAGATGACCGTAGAGTGTGGCGAGTTCAAGCCCGTGATCCAGGATGATCGTGTTGCCGTAAATCGTGAGGGGGCTGGCGAACGCGACCACGCCCGAGTTGGCGGCCGGGACCGGGCTCTCCTTCAGTGAGGCCAGGTCGAAGCCCCAGTGGATCTGGCTGTCCACCTCCTGGCCGCGGAACCGGTAGCTCCGGCGCTCGGCGAAGTTGGAAAAGACCTTGGTGTTCCGGGGCTGGATGAACGGTCCTTGCCAGAGCGGCTTTCCCTGGGTTTTGGCGGCCACCTGGCGCTTGGTCTCCTCCGCCTCCCGCCGCTTCTCCCGGTTGACGAGGAGGAACCCGTCGAGAATCTCGGCGTCCCCGATCTCTCCCTTCTCGGGGAGCAGTTCGGGGAGCTTCTGCCTGAGAAACTCCGGAGAGAGATCAACGCTGCCGGAGGGAAATTTTCTGGGCAAGATCGTGCTGGTCACGCTGCGGGACGCGTTGTTGCCGGCCTCGTCCTGAGCGGTGAGGCGGAGCGGGGTGGTGGCCTGCGCGTCCACCGGGAGCGCGAACATCGCCACGTGGTATCCGTTTTCCTCGTCTCCCGCCGGGAAGCCGGGGAAGAATGTCCCGCCCACCCTCACGCCGGACCGCTGGGCGCCCTTGGTCCGGTAGACCGCCAGCCCGCCGCCGCCCTGATAGAGGTATTGGGTCGCGCTCAGGAGTTCCAGCGACGGCGGCGTCAAGTCCACCGCGACGGTGTGGGTGAGGACGGGGCTGTCATCGAGCCGGAACGGGCGCCAGAAGCCATCCTGCGCATAGACTTCCAGCTTCGCTCCCCCTTCTCTCAGCCTGAGCGCTCGTCCCTCCACCGTGAGCTGAATTCGCTGCTCGCCGGATAACGGCGGGGAGAACTCCTGCCGCGCCGCCACGACTTTGCCGGTGAGATGGACGATGTGGAGCTCGAACGAGCGGACGCCGCCGCGGATGGCGGTGAGCTGAAGGGTGAGTGGGGTTTTGAGTCCGATGAAGGCGGGGGGCGGGACCAGCGCGGCGCCGACTCCCGGAACCCACTGCCGCCACGCGAGGTACGCCATCGTTCCGGCGACGAGGAGAACAACGGCGAGGGAGAAGTAGAGCCAGAACTTTCCACGGGATCGAAGCACGACACCGATCATATCGGTGAACGCCCGCTCCCGTCAACTTCCGGCGCTTGACCGGGTGTGCGACAAATTTGTGGGTTCCAAGGGCTACCCGACTGAGCGTGCCTCCCAGAACTCCTCCCAGCGGCCACTGAGTTGGCAGCAGCGCAGAGCGATGATGGCGTTGGCCCCCCGGACT
>Ga0184639_10000865_pt1 | contig 12536 bp, 12 predicted proteins | sample PLM31_170_b2_FD_133155 | JGI IMG/M metagenome (GOLD analysis project Ga0184639, IMG submission 133155) | Groundwater sediment microbial communities from an aquifer in East River, Colorado, USA - PLM3-1_170_b2 | ecosystem: Environmental > Terrestrial > Soil > Riparian zone | place: USA: East... | reverse complement strand
GTAGAGTGGCGCGCCGTACCCGCTCGCTATCAACGGCCAGTCCCGATCTTCCGCTGTGGGCAGTTCGGCGCAGACAGCCTCGACAAAACGCTCGCGGCTGACACCGACAACCGCTTCATCGAACAGAAATGATTGCACATAGAAGGTGTGCGTACAGCCGGTCCGGACGACCGGCGCCGTAATGCCGGGCAGGGCTCCGATATGCTTCGAGAGGTAATCGGCGTTCTTCACCCTCTGCTTCAGAAGGCGTGGCAGCTTGGCGAGTTGGGCGAGCCCGATCGCCGCCTGGATTTCCGTCAATCGCAGGCTGAACCCAAAGGCGTTGACGAGATCCTTCACTTCCTTCTCGGCCACCACCGCCTCGCCATGATTCCTGATAAGCTGCAGCCGTTCGGCAAAACGGTCGCTGTTCGTCGTGACGATGCCGCCTTCTCCTGTATGAATGTGCTTGTGATAGTTCAGGCTAAAGACCGTCATGTCGCTGATCGCCCCCAGCCTGCGCCCCTTATACATAGCTCCCGGCGCCTGGGCGGCATCCTCGATGACAACGAGGTTATGTTGTCGGGCGATTTCCATGATCGGATCAAGATCCGCCGGATGACCGAACAGGTCCACCGCGATGATGGCTTTGGTGCGCGGCGTGATCCGCTCCTTGATGCTGGCTGGATCGATGCAGAAAATGTCGGGCTGAATATCCGCAAACACGGGAACGGCGTGGTAGCCGATGACCGCTGTCGCCGTCGCCGACATCGTATACGGTGGCACCAGCACTTCGTCGCCCGGCCCGACGCCGGCCGCGCCGATTGCTGCGAATAATCCAGATGTGTTCGAGTTTACGGACACTGCGTACTCTGCACCCACAAAGTTCGCCCAGGCGCGTTCGAACGCTTGCACCTTTTCCCCGCCGTAGAAATCCTTGTGCCAAGCACCCAAAAATCTGGACAGGACACCGCTTTCGATGACCTCAATTGCGGCTTTCTTCTCTTCTTTCCCGATCGGATTATGGGCTGGGAACGGCTTCGTGCGGACCGGTTTCCCACCCAGCAGCGCTAATGCCGGCACGTGTCTATTCCTCCCGCCATCATGCCAGTGAATGATGCGGTGCTTCGAGCCATCGCAAGACCTGGCCGCTGAATTCCTGGCTGTCCATTTCGCGTTTGGCCTGTGCCTTTGCCACATCAGGATTGGCAATCATGTCTGCCAACGTCTCCAACATCCGGACGAGCAACGGCTCGGCTTCCATCTGAAAGCTCTTGAGCGGTGTCAGCACTTGAAATGAGGGATATAGGGGGTGAGGCCTGAGCTCGTTGATATCCAGCATCTCGGGGCTGTGAGACAGTTCAATTTTTCCTTTCTCACAGTAGACCTGCATCTCCAGCGCATAGTAGGACTCAGCCGGCATATGGATGAACGACGTCGCGACGACTTCGGATTTCCGATTGAACGTCATGTGGGCAGCATTACCCTGACGACTCTCCAACACCACGTTCCACCCGCCTCCCCACCACGCATGAAACAGATCCAAGAGGTGCACCGCGGAGTGTACAGCCTCGCCTGAATACACGAATGTTGCCGCGACCGGTTTTCCCAGACGTCCCTGAGCGATCTGTTCCGACACAGCCGCAACGCCCGTATGCCACCGACGCGGGAAGTCAACGAGGACGGGAATTCCGAGACGATTCGCCTCGCGCAGCAGGCCGGACGCCTCTTCCCGATCAGTCGCCACCGGTTTTTCCATCAGGATCGCTTTTGGCTTCCGCGCCAGCAAATCGCGGAAATCGGCCGTGTGCTGGGCGTCCGGTGTGGCAATACATACGATGTCCCACGGATGATTGAGCCAGGTCGTACGATCACGCGGACTCGCGTCGCAGCCCCATTTGCGTTCAGCCGCTTCAGCGCGATCCGGCTTGCGGTCAAAGAATCCGCCCAGCCGGAATGCCGGACAGGAGCAGACGGCATGAGCCAAAGTCAGGACATTCTGATCGCCGGGTTTATCAAATCCCTGTGCCATCCTTCCAGCTCCTATGATGCCGACGAGCAGCGGTTTCATCACCTTATGCATGACATCCTGACGGCCCGGCACCGTTCCTGAAGACCGGGGTGAGCCCTGACCCATCGAATGATGTCCGCTGCCCCGTACGCCGTCGAGGTCAACGACAAATCTTCATGCAACTGCTTGATCATCGTGTAATCCTCGGCATAGTCGAGCGTGACCAGAAGGTCTTCCGCGCCCGCGCACGAAGGATGGGTGATGAAGCGGGGACTCCACTGGTCACCGCTCTCAGATCGATAGAAGCCGTACGAGACATGTTCACGGTCTTCGGGATCGGCGGTTTCGGCTTCGAGCCGATACAACGCTTCAGCGAAAAACACCTGAACGTCTAACCCGGCTGGGACGGAGCGATACGGGTCCGAATTGCTCACGTACGGATGCCGATCTTTCGTTTCAAGAAACTCCTGGATCGCCTCGCCTACGATCTGGGGATCAATCAACGGACAATCGCCGGTGATCTCGATGCAGACGTCCGCTTGCGCGGCACGCAGAGCACCACAGACCCGGCCCAGCACGTCGTTCTCGCCGCCTCGAAAAACCACGACGCCCAAGGCCTCGCCCAAGGCGGCCACGGGATCATCGGTTGTGTTCAGCGTCGTCGCAAGCACGATACCGTCCAGCCTTGGCGTTCGCTGCAACCGCTCGATCAAGACTCGAAGGAGCGGCCGGCCGGCCGCCGGCATCAGCACTTTGCCGGGCAGCCTGGTCGAAGTCATGCGGGCTTCAATCGTGGCGACGCATTTCAAACCGGAACCGCGGTTCATATGCTCAGGACACCCTCTTCTGCTTCACGCCCACATTCACCGCTGCCACTTCCGGATGGGAGTGCACGTGTGCTAAGTGCTCTCGATATCAGACAAACCGATCGCCGAGAGCCAGTTCCTCACACAACCGACGAACTATCTCCAAGTCTTCAGCCACGTCCACGGTCCATCGCAAATCCGAGTTGTTCTCAGTATCGGTCACTGATTGGATCGCAAACAGTTCAGGACGTTCATTGAGAATAAAATCCGCCGCACCACGTTCGACGCATAGTCGCACTGCTCACGATGGGCAAGGAGAGCCTCGATCGCTCGATCGCTTTTCTCCGGATCGATCAAGGGGTAGGCCGCGTACCCACGAGGACGAGCAGGTGGTCGCACTGATCAACAAGGCGTTGCATCGAAACCCAAGCACGCCACGCACTGGAGCGTGCGCTTGGCGGCTGATGACACAGGTATTTCGAACGACGCGGTGCATCATCTCTTCAACCTGTTCTGTCTGTAGCCGTATCACGCCAGATCCTTCAAGCTTTGCCTCTGGTCCCTTACTAAAAACCAGAACGACGATATCCGCCGATTTGTACAGACCCTAGTACACTTGAATAAAATAGGATTCCGCCATCGGCTACACGAGCCGTGCAGGCGGCTTCATCGATTTCGCGTAGGCGGAGTCACCCTACGCGACTGCTTTTTCAGACAAAAACCGTCTGCCTTGGCCGCTCATGCGACAAGTTCGAGTGAAGGCTATACAGCCCAGCGACCCCACTCATAGCGTTGAATCTCTGACCACATCAAGCGTCGTGCAGTGCAGGCCGCCAAGCATGGTGTAACAGTGCCGCATCCGTACCGGAATTACTGTGTATCCCTTAGTCTCGAGTAAGCTGATCATCTTTTCCTGACGGTCATGCACGAGAACAGTCTTCGGGTCGATAGACATTACATTAAGACCGGCCCAAGGCGAGCTAATGTAGTTTAGTGTGGATTCGACGCCGAGACCTCGGAGTTCATGGTAGACGGGGGCGCGCTCAGAACGATGAAATTCCACCTCCGCCTCTGGAAGAGGGGCAACTTCAGTGAAGAAGATTTTTTCCCAACCCTCAAAAATTAAAGGGGCCGTCTTTTCATTCACACGTACCCCATTCATTAAAACCTCCCCAGGCCGCAAAGGCAGTATCGTCGAATCCAGATGCGACGATCGGTAGGCATGTGTCAGATGAACCTTGTATTCGGAACCCAATACATTGGCCAGCCACTGTGCCGCCTTGCGATTGCCCGTGCTCGAGACCAGAAACAGAATATCCCGACCAACCCGAATAATGTTGGCCGCATCAAATATGACCTCGTCTTCATCGAGCCGACGAAAAGTCTCCGTTAGGCCACGACTCATTTCCCGATGCAAAACATCTTCTGCGGTCTCTAGTTCGCTCAGAGGTCGCTGTATCTCGTGCAGGTACTTACCCCGCAGACAAGGGAGAGGAGCTGATACCCACTTGAATCCCTCATCGAAAAAATTCTGGTAGAATATATCTCGAAATGCATACGTTTCAAATAATCGAAACCGAGAGGATGGCGCACTCACGATCAAGGTATCGCCGATGATGATGTGCAGGTCTCGAACGTTGTAGGTGTCAAACCCCGTCGCCGACCAATTCGGCGTTGAGAATTGCGCAGTATCCGCCACCCAATTAGGCCGAAGCACCGTTATGCCTGCGTGCCGGAAGATCGAGCATAGTCCCTCAAGATCCTCTGCGACTTCATCGAGATACCATTTGGGGTAAGCCTTTTTAACCAATCCATAGGCTTGGCCCCGTATTGCCTCAGAGGTTCCAGCAGAAAACTCTAGACCTGGGCTGAAGTTGTCAACAGTGCCAACAACAACCACCTTAAGTGGGTCCCATTCGTTATTAGAATTAAGTTTCACTTTTTTAATGCGCTTCATTCTTTAATTCCGAAAAAGGTATACCTAAACTCACTTCCTTCTTCCCTGAAAGATGAATCATAGTGGTCTAAATACACCGGCTTGAACATCTTGAACTTTTCTTTCATCTCGTCTTTGTCTCTGACAAAATTCAAAAATAAATCATAATCTACTCTGTCAGTTTTAAATTTTATGTGCCACAGCCCATCCCCAATATGTTTACCATGCTTTCGATAATACATATCCCAGCCATTCATGCTGGCGTATATCTTTGCACCCGGCTTCATGTTTTTATATAGACATTTGATCACTTTTTCAAAGTCACTATTAGACAAAAAATCTAGGGTTTGAATTGAAATAACGACGTCGAATCCCCCTCTGTCAAAAAATATTTGATTTTCGTCAGGTTTGGGGTCAATGACTTTAAACTGCCTGGCAATGTGGGGCATATGAGACTGGGCAACTTCGATATCATTTTTCGCAATATCAACTCCAAAACAGTCGAATCCCAACTTATCAAAGTAGTTGAGAGCGCCGCCTTGGCCACAACCGAAATCTAAAATTCGCTCGTGCTGTGACCCATCAATGCCATAGTCGAACTTTAGAATGCGGCCATAAAATCTGAAAATAAAACTCTCTACATTTGGCGCTTGGTATCTACCACTCCAATATTGGGAATTCTTATCTAAATAATCTGTCATTTACTGGGTCCTCCTGTTGACCTAAAGCTTGATAACAGCTCGTTTTGCACTCCTCCATCTATCAAATCCCATGACATCGGCATCTCTGCGTCGATATCTCGAGCAGCGCACTTTCCGATAACAAGCTGGTAATGCTTCGGCGGAAGGCCATTGCCTGGGCGAATTATTCGTATGTTTTTCTCTGTAAACCTTTCTCCTTTTTTAACGCGACCAACCACATAAATTGATGGGCGCTCCTTGAGCGAAGTTTCCTCAATCAGCCGAGGTCCATAGGAGATACCGCCTCGACTAAGCCATACCAATTCCGTTCCCTCAGCAAGCTCACGGAGTTCTGGTGGCTCTAACGAGAATGCTGCGTCCACCCCTCCCTCAGCGCGACTCAATGTGACATGCTTCTCGATAACTGTCGCTCCGAGTGCTACTGCTGCGTAAGCCGCATACGGGCGGAGGGTATGATCTGATAAGCCAACTTGGCACCCATATCGTGAGCTCATATCTTGCATCGTTAAAATATTTGCCTCTTTCTCTTCTGAGGGGTACGCACTCGTACATTTGAGCAGGATGAGCCTATTGCAACCATTGACGCCCAGCACGGAAACTGCATCATCTATTTCACTAATATTTGCCATTCCTGTCGAAAGTAGAACTGGTTTCTCCGATCGCGCTGCCGCCTCGATTAATGGAATATGAATGAGTTCAAATGATGCGATCTTTATTGCGTCCACTTCAAGCTCAAGCAAAAACTTTAGAGAACTATCTTCAAACGCGGTGCTTATGCATGCCAATCCATAGGAATGGGCTATAGCGAAGATCGGCTCGTGCCACTCCCACGGTGTATGCGCCTCATCGTAGAGATCCCACAGCCTGCGTCCGTGCCAAAGACTAGCGGGATCATCAATAAAGAACTCTGGCCTTTTGCTGTTGACCGTTAGGGTCGCAGGAGTGAAGGTCTGCAGCTTAATTGCGTCAGCTCCGCTCTCTGCCGCCGCGCGCACAATCTTTAGAGCCCGCTCCAGACTACCTTTGTGATTACCGGACATCTCCGCAATGATTAACGGGGGATGTCCGGCGCCAATCAGCTTTCCACCTATATTGATAACTGGGTCCGTCATCCCCATCCTCCCGGGTCCACACAACATTGCCTGGTCATCGGGATGCCAGTTCCAACGACATCAGCATTGCGGCGGCGATCCTCTGGGCGCCCAAGTGATCGAAGAGCGGTCGGGATGCGACATGCGTTGCGAACACCTCAAATTCAGTCAGGATATCAACGATCCCTTCCGCAACATCATCCGGAGCGACCGCATGCTGCGCACCGAGCGAACGGATCATCCCCTCCGCAGCGAGCTGGCCTACCATCAACGCTTGGTTGTCACCCGTCACGGTAACAAGGCACGGTTTTCGTAAGGCCAAAGCCTCCACCATAGAGTTGCCCCCTGCCGTCAGGAACAGGTCCGCCGCCCGCATCAGCTTGGCGAGGCCAGGGGGCGCCATGTGCACCACGACATCCTGGATACCCTGCACTGCCCGTGCAATGTCTTCGGCCACGGGGTTCAATTGACCGACGACAACATCTACCCGTCCCAACAAGTCGCACGCAGCCGCATTCTCTCTCAGCGAGCCAACTGCCGTAATTGCTTTCATGGTCTCGCCCGTGCGATCGCTTCCGCCGTACGAGACTAACAGGCGCTTCGGTCCAGTCCTTCGCGAGACGGGCGTGTCGGAATGTGCGTACTCCGGACCGATCAATGCATACTCCCGTCCGACAAGCGTCCGCACCAGGCCAGAGCGCTCGTTCAACGCTGGATCGAACGGGATCTCCGAATCACTTACCAACAGGTCGGCGTGATGCATCCTGTCCCTGAAGTCATCGATCACCATGACTCGATGGCCCGCATCACGCACCTTCCGCTCCCAACGGCGGCCGAGCCGGTAGCTGTCGACGACCACCCATGATGTATCGACCTCGTCCCGCCCGATCACAGACAACGTAGCGTCCGCATCCCAGAGCTCCTCGTCGGCAAGCATGCTGCTAGCTACGATCCGCGAACCCCTGTCGAGCCGGCAGACTATATACGATGCCGCCAGAGGTGCAATCGAGAGTCCGAGCTGGTCCCTGCACACAAAGCGAACCTTGCAGCCGATGTCACGAAGTTGACCCGCCAAGGTCAGACACCGACGGAGATGGCCAAGTCCGATTTCCTGGCTAGCGTCCACTCGGAAAGTAACGTTGCACGTCGGAATCATCGATCAACCAACCCCGTCATGATGCGGTACTTCAACTCTGCGCGCGCCCAGTCCTCCACGGTGTTAATATCCTGGCGTCGATCGCTAGGGATCACGAACGCCACTGAATCGACGCAGAATAATCGGCTTTCGGTTAGAAATTTTTCCACATCAAACCAGTAGAACATTCCCGCGTCATGATAATGGTCTGGAAGATCCTGCGACCTCTCCATGAGTTTGTCTGGCCACTTGGCACAAGGGCGCGTTCCATTAAGTAGAAGCGCCTGCTCAATTGGAAAGTCGTACTTCACGACAGGAAACGCACTTGTTGCCTTATGTGCTAGGAGAATGCTGAGACCGCGGTTGAGGTCGCCTGTTGTCAAGAAAGGGCTCGTGGGATACACACAACATCCCTGCCGTAGGCTCCCGTAAATTCGCTGACTTTCTTGCATAGCATGAAGCACCACGCTATCTGTCGACGCATGGTCGTCACTAAGCTCCGGTGGCCTTATGAAAGGTACCTCTGCGCCCAATTCCTTTGCTACTTCTGCAATTTCAGCGTCATCAGTGGAGACGATGATGTGATCGAACAGCCCTGACGCCTTCGCCGCCTCGATCGGCCAAGCGATCATGGGCTTTCCGCAGAAATTCCTGATGTTCTTGCGAGGGATGCGCCTGCTGCCGCCACGGGCGGGGATGATGGCAACCGTGCCGTTGCTCACGCTTTGCGCCTCAATAGCAGGAGTTCTGAATGGTAACCGTCCACAGTCCGATATCCGAAAGGTAGAACATTACGCTCTATAAGTTCGTATCCAGGCAACATCGCTGGGTAGTCATCAGAGAGGATTGGGGTGTGCACACCGAAAGAGTTACTATCTGTCCTTACTATCATGCCTTCTCGGATATTGCGCAGGAGAACCCAACGCACGCCAAGACGAGCAACATGGCCGAGATAATTGTTTACGATCTGAGGTTCCATCTCCTGGAAAGAAATGAAGTTTACAAACAGATCCACCTTGCCTTGCAGCCTTTCGATCTGCCAGGAGCAGAGCACAGAAGCTTGCGGCAGCAAGCTGATCTCTATGGACAACTGGTCACGGGTTTGCACATAGGTAGCCACATTGTTCTTTCCCAACACTTCGCTTAGGTAATGCTGGGCCACAAAATTCATTGGGGGGATGTCAATGTCGATGTAGCGCAGCCCGTCGATGCCCGCGCCCGACAGCACCTCTCCCAGCGTGCCAAATCCACCGCCGATCTCCATGACGATGCGCGGCACATCGCCGTCCAGATGCTTTTTCAGCATGGCTAAGCCCAACAGGTAGTTGAGCGATGAGCGGCTGAAGCGGCGCCCATCGAACTCAAAGTGCTCCAGGGGTTCTCCGAAGGAGCTTTCGGAGAAGGTATGCAGATGCGGCAGACTCCGCGGATCATCCGCCGCCAGCAGCACGCGGTAGTCGGTCAGCGCCGACATCTCGCCGGTCAGAAATTGATCAAGGGCCAACTGGGATTTGTTAGCTTCGGGGAGCCCTTGTCGAAGCCAGCCAAGCAGACCCTCGGATTGTTCCTTAGTGAACCCGCTGCCGGGTGGGCCATAGGTGGGCGCGAAGAAATAGGGCGCGCTTGGCAGCGAGCGTAAGTGTTCGACGCCATGCGTGCAAAGCTCAGCGACGATACGCAATGAAACCTCATCCCAGAAGATGGTGGGCCGGTACAGTTCACTCTGCGCCTGCATGTCTTCACGTGCGCGGGTTAACTCTGGGTACTCACGCATAAGTGTGCTCCATAAATGGTCAGATTGGATCGCCGTCCAACAGGAACAGGCTCTGTGCTCCCAGATCACGAGCGCCAGCGCAAGCGAGAGGCAGCGGCGGAGATGGCCCAGCCCGATGCGCCGTCCTCCGCCTGTGCGAAATGCCACCCGTACTTCATGTGTCATTTCCGGAAGTGGCTGACCACCTTTGTGACGGCCGCGATGACGTCTTCCACGTCCCCATTCGTCATGGCCGGAAAGATCGGCAGGCTGATCATCCGCTCATAGGCGCTTTCGGCAACGGGCCACTCGCCCTTTTTATATCCGAGCGCTTGATAATAAGGGTGCCAGGGAACGGGAATGTAATGGACATTCACGCCGATATTCTCGGCCCGCAGGGCCCTGAACACCTCGGCGCGTCCTGCACGAAGACGATCCAGGTTCAATTGGGTGACATAGAGATGCCACGCTGGATCGCGATCCGGCAGAACGGTCGGGGTCTCAATTTCCGGCAGGTCAGCGAAAGCGGCTGTGTACCGAGCTGCAATATCGCGGCGGCGCGTGACCCACCCGTCAAGCTTCCTCAATTGCGAGAGCCCGAGCGCGGACTGGAGATCGGTCAGACGATAGTTGAAGCCCAGCTCCACCATCTCGTAAAACCAGGACCCCTCCCTCTCACGGTCACGAAACTCCGTCGTGATCCCGTGTGAGCGGAATCTTCGCAGGCGCTCGGCCAGATCGGGATCGTCGGTCGTTACCATCCCGCCTTCCCCTGTCGTGATGTGCTTGACCGGATGCAGGCTGAACGTGGTTAGGGGAGCAAGTGCCCCTACGCGGCGACCGCGGTACATAGCGCCGAGAGCGTGGGACGCATCCTCAATAACGATCAGGTGGTAACGCGAGGCCAGTGCATTCAGTTCGTCCAGATCCGACGGCTGACCGGTGTAATCCACCGTGATGAGGGCCTTGGTCTTGGGTGTGAAGAGGGCCTCGGCTTTGGTCGGGTCCAGATTGAGCGTGTCTTTCAGCACATCAGCGAAGACGACGGTCCCTCCTTGGTACCGCACGCAGTTTGCCGTAGCAGCGAAGGTCATGGGCGTCGTGATCACTTCGTCGGTTGGACCGATCCCCGCCGCAAAGGCAGCGGCGTGCAACGCGGCGGTTCCGCTACTGACCGACACTGCGAACCTTGCTCCGACAACCTTTGCAAAAGCATCCTCGAATTCCGCTACCTTGGGGCCGGTGGTCAACCAGTCGGACCGTAGCGTTTCCACCACCGCCAGAATGTCATCCTCCTCCACCAAATGGCGCCCATAGGGCAGCATCCTTGTCCGGATAGGCGGCCCGCCTTCAATCGCCAGCTTAGTCATCGCCCTCTATTTCTGCCCGCTCCACCGGTTTCACGAGGCAGAGGTCGGCTGCCGATTTTCTTCATACCATTCAATGGTCCGCTTCAATCCGTCGCGAAACCCCGTCTTCGCTTCAAATCCGAACAACCGCTTTGCCCGACTTACATCAAGGCACCGCCGAGGTTGCCCATTGGGCTTGGAGGTATCCCATACCACCTCACCTTTATAGCCTGTTAGTTCTCGTATGAGCGATATGAGATCTTTTATTGAAATCTCGTTGCCACTCCCTAAGTTCACGGGTTCACTACCGTCATAAAACTCCAGAGCCCTAACAATACCGTCGGCAGCATCTTCGACGTAGAGGAATTCTCGAGTAGGTGTGCCATCACCCCAAACTTCCACCTTATTCTTACCAGCGTCACGTGCCTCCAGACATTTTCGAATCAGGGCTGGTATCACATGGGAGCTGTTCAGCGAAAAATTGTCACGTGGACCATAGAGATTCACTGGTAAAAGGGATATGGTATTCAATCCGTATTGTTCTCGGTAAGCCTGTGCTTGGACCAGCAACATCTTCTTGGCTAGACCATACGGTGCATTCGTTTCTTCAGGGTACCCGTCCCAGAGATTCTCCTCTCGGAAAGGAACTGGCGTGAATTTTGGGTAGGAGCAAACCGTCCCAACCACTACAAACTTTTCCACGCCATTACAACGCGCCTCCTCCATAAGCATCGCCCCCATGACCAGATTCTCGTAGAAAAACTTGCCTGGATTTTCACGGTTAGCCCCAATCCCACCGACACGGGCTGCAAGGTGAATGACAATCCCAGGACGTGCATCTTTGTAAAGACGTCTCACAGCTTCCATCTCAGTAAGGTCATAAATCCTGCTGCGTGGGACAACTATCTCTTTGCACTCTCTCTGTTCGAGTTTTTCCACCACAAACGAACCGAGGAAACCGGCACCACCAGTTACAGTAATACGTTTATTGCACAAGAGGCTCATGTGGGTACAATGTCAGATGCATCGATCTCGACGACGGCGGCCTGCTGGATCAAGTGGACAGCAATGACTAAGCGATGACGTTTGTCCTTGCGAAGCAGGATGCCCCGCACACCCTCCAGCGGGCCGCGGATCACTTCCACCGCCATCCCCTCGTGCAAATAGGGATGGGCATCGTAGCGAAGGGTGCTCGCCATGAGTGTCCTGAGTGTGTGGATCTCCTCATCCGGGATCGGCTCAGGACGATTCCCCCCTCCCACGATCTCCACGACTCCGGACACTTTCAAGACCGGACTTCTGTCCTGCCACAAGAAACGGGCAAAGCAGTAGCCTGAAAAAAGAGGAAACTCGATTTCCTTCTTGCGGTCCTTCCACTGGCTGAGTCGCTTGACGGTGGGGAGAAGCTGTTCGATCCCCTGACCAGCCAGCCGATCCCGAACCAGCTTCTCGTGCCGTGACCGTGTACGGAGAGCATACCAGCGGGGGGAACCGTTAGGCTGGGTTGTTTGGTTCATAGCGCGAGACTAGCGAGAAAGGCGAGAAATGCGCGAAACGACAGAAACAAAAACAGTTTATTGATTTGTCTGGTTGATCTCGTTTGTTTGGTTTATCTGGTTGAGCAGCGCGCGAGGCATGCGGGACACGTACGCGAAAGGTGCAACAACTATCGGTTTGTCCGGTGGATCTGAGTTAACTGATTGAACGGGCAACCGTGATGCACGAGCCATATAAGGATGGTGACTGACGAACGCAAAGGAGCAGGTGGCGGGTGC
>Ga0184639_10000864_pt1 | contig 12538 bp, 9 predicted proteins | sample PLM31_170_b2_FD_133155 | JGI IMG/M metagenome (GOLD analysis project Ga0184639, IMG submission 133155) | Groundwater sediment microbial communities from an aquifer in East River, Colorado, USA - PLM3-1_170_b2 | ecosystem: Environmental > Terrestrial > Soil > Riparian zone | place: USA: East... | reverse complement strand
CCAAGTAGGCGGGGACCTGCCAGTGCCACGGGACGCGGTGCGGCACGTTGTATGTCTCCCGCGGGGCTCCACTCCGCGCGGGACCTTGCGGTCCCCCGAACCCCGGGGCCGAGCGCAGTAGCGCCCCCGCCATTCTGCCCTCGCCAATCTGGATCGGCCCGCGCCAATCCTCGCCCTCCGGCTGCGACGACCACAGGTGCCCCTCATCCTGCGCCGCGAGAGTCGGCAGGATCGCGGACTCCTCGGCCTCGATGTAGAAGAGCTTGGGCCTCGTGCCCTGCTCGGGCTTTCGGACAGTGACGCTCTCCGTCGCGAGCGCGCGCGCGATCTCGGAAGCGGGATCGTCCATGTCGCCGGCGAGGATGGCGTGCACCGGACAGACGATCACGCAGGCGGGCTCCAGGCCGACGTCCGTGCGGTGCGCGCAGAAGTGGCACTTGGCGGCCGTGCCCGACTCCGGGTCGATGTGGATCGCATCGTAGGGGCAGGCCTGGAGGCAGGCCTTGCAGCCGATGCAAAGATTCGAGTCGAACTCCACGATGCCGTCGGCACGGGCGTACATGGCGGTCGTCGGACAGATGGGGACGCAGGGCGGGTTCGCGCAGTGGTTGCAGCGCGTCACCTGGAAGTAGCGCCGCGTGTTGGGAAAGGTTCCCTTCTCGACGTACTTGACCCAGGTGCGGTTGACTCCTACGGGGACGGAGTTCTCCGCCTTGCACGCCGTCGAGCAGGCGTGGCACCCGATGCACTTTCGGTTGTCGATCAGGAAGCCGTAGTTCATGGACGCTTCAGCCGCGCCCGCTGCGTTACGCGGCCGTTTCGAATTTCGCCTGGTTCCAGGCGGTCATGCCGCCGATGACGTTGGTGATCTTGCGGAAGCCCTGCCGCTCCAGGAGGCTCGTCGCGATGGAGGAGCGGTAGCCGCCGGCGCAGATCGCGGCGACCGGTCTTTCGGCCGAGAGCTCGCCGGCCCGCTCGGGAAGGACGTTGAGAGGCAGATGCGTGGCGCTCGGGATGTGGCCGGCCTGCCATTCGCCGGGGCGGCGGACGTCCAAGACCTGGAGATCGGGCCGCTCTGGAATGCGCAGGGCGAGCTCGTCCACCGTGATCTGCTCGGTCACCGCGAGGGGGAGTCCCGCCTTGTCCCAGGAGAGGACTCCACCCCCGAGGTGCCCCGCGACGTTCTCCATGCCCACGCGGGCGAGCCGCATGCGGGCTTCCTTCACCTTCTCTTCGTCTTCCGCCACCAAGACAATGGGAGTCTCGGCGGAGAGAAGCGTCCCCGCCCAGGAGGCGAACTGGCCGCCCAGGCCGATGTTCCAGGAGCCGGGAACGTGGGCGGCGCCGAACTGCGCGGAGGGGCGCGTGTCCAGGACCGCCGCGCCGGACTTCTGCAGCCGCGCGACTTCCCGCGGCGAAAGGGCCGGCGGCGCGGTCAGATCCTCGAGAGCCACGGCGCCTTCCCGGTTGATCCGCACGTCGCGCCCGAAGTAGGCCGGGGCCTCCGGCAGGTCGGTCGTCATCATCCCAATGAACTCCTCGCGCGGCATGGGGCGCAGGGCGTAGTTGAACTGCCGCTGCTGTCCGATCGTCGAGGAGGTCTCCTTCGAGATGTTGCGGCCGCAGAGAGAGCCCGCGCCGTGCGCCGGAAAGACCTCGACGGAGTCGGGGAGCTTCAAGAGCTTGCCGTGGAGCGAGTCGTAGAGCATCCCGGCCAGCTCCTGCGCGGAGATCTTCGCGCCCAGAAGGTCGGGGCGGCCGACGTCGCCGATGAAGAGTGTGTCGCCGGTCAGGACCGCCTTGGGCTCGTCCGACTTCGAGCGATCGATCACCAGGATGGAGACCGATTCGGGCGTGTGCCCCGGCGTCTCCAGGAAGCGCAGAAGGACGTCCCCGAACGCGATCTCGGAGCCCTCCTTAACCGGCACGTGCTCGAACGCCGCGCCTGCCTTGCCGCTGATGTAGATCCGCGCGCCCGCCTTCTCCGCCAGCTCGCGGTGCCCCGAAACGAAGTCCGCGTGGAGGTGCGTCTCGATGACGTGCCGGATCGCAAGGCCCTGTCGCTCGGCCTCCCCGAGGTACTCCTCCACGTCCCGCCGGGGATCCACGACCGCGGCTTCTCCCTCCGATCCGATCATGTACGAGGCCTGGGCCAGGCAGCCCAGGTAGAACTGCTTGAAATACACGGCGGAGCCTCCCGAAGCTCCCGGAAGTTTATCCCCTCTCAGCTCTTGCCGGAGGGCACGCGGCGCCGCAAGTCGCCAAACCATCCCAGCACGACCTGCAACCGCGTCTCACCCAGATCCCGCTCGCTTTCGGCGATCATCAGGAACCGCTGGCCGTCGGGTGCGACGTCGTAGGTGTCGTGGTACCGTCCTTCGAAGAGAAGCCGCGGCGTCCCGGCCCGAAACTCCCTCCCGGCGTCAACCGCGACCGACATCATCTTGTCTCCGCTCCTGTAAAAGAGCTCCCGTCCATCGCGGGCCCACACGGCCTCCGTGCCCCCCTGCGTCGAGATCTGCCATCTCCCGCCGGGTCCAGGATAGGGCGTGACGTAGATCTCGAGCCGCCCGGACTCGTCCGACCGATAGGCGATCCAGCGGCCATCCGGCGAGAACGCCGGTTCAGACTCCCGCGACGGCGTCAGAAGGAACTGGCGCGGCCTGCGCTCACCGAAGAGTGGGAGCGCCATGAGGTCCATTCCGGTAACCGGGTTCTGATCCGTGCAGAGCAGCACTTGCCCGTCGGGGGACCAGGAGCCCGGAAACGGCCAGGAGTCCAGGTTCGTAATCTGCTCCACGGAACCGCTGCGGTCCGCGGACATCAAAGAAGACGTTAACCGGCCCGTTTCTGTTCGAAGCGAACGCCAGCCGGTTGCCGTCGCGCGCCCAGACGGGCCCCCAGTTCAGTCCGCCGAGTGTCAGCCGGCTCCAGACGCCTCGCGCCAGCTCGTACATCCAGATGTCCCAACTCGCGCGATCCCCCACGACGATCGCCAGCCGCTGTCCGTCGGGGGACAGCCGGGGCTCCGAGTAGTCACGCCGCGCCTCGGTGAACGGCCGCGCCGTGCCCTTGCGATCAACCCAGACGAGCCCGCGCTCGAGCGCCTTCGGATTCTTTCCCAGATAGACGAGGGAACCGTCGTTGGAGTGGGAGAAGAGCGCGAACCCCGCCGGCCCCACGATCCTGACGTCGTCCGTAATCGGGGCCGGGGGGCCCGTCACGTCGAGGCGCTTCAAGTCGAAAGGAACGGCAAGAATCGAACCGCCCCGGCTGTAGACCAAGTGCCCCGTCGGAACATACCGCGCGTCCGTGCCTCCCTCCAGAACTGTCCGGCGCTCCCCCGTATCGAGCGAGACGACCCCAATGCGTGCCTGGTCGTAGTCGCCCGTCAGGCTATTGATCGTAAAGAGCGCCGCCTTCCCGCCGGGGAGGATCTGCGGCCATCGATGGGTCATTTCGTTCTTTTTCGGATCCGGGCTGGTGAACGCCTTGGGCTTGCCTCCCTCGGCCGAAATCCGCGAAAGGCCCCCTTGGGGGAGGGGCGCGAAGAGGATCGTGCCGCCTTCCCCCCAGCTCGCGCCGCGAAAAGCCGGAGCGTCACAGAGGGTCAAGGGAGACCCACCCGCCAGGGAAACCTTCTTCAACTTGCGGTCGGCCCAAAAGCCCACCCACTCCCCGTCGGGAGAGAAGAAGGGCCCGGTGCCCCCCTCGGTGCCGGGTATCGGAGTCGCTTCGAAGCGATCCATCGGGCGGAGATAGAGCCGTCTTTTCTCGCCGCGACGATAACCGGAATAGACGAGCTTCGTCCCGTCGGGGGAGAGGGCGAGGACGGGAGTCGCCGTCTCGGTTACGAATTCTTCCGGCGGCAGCGTCAAGGTCAGGCGCGTCAGAGGCTGCGTAAGAGGGGCGGTGCTCTTCCATCTCAATGCGACGAAAACCGCGGCGAGCCCCGCGACGAGGAGGAGGGCCGCGACACTCCACGCCAGGCGCTCCCGGCTCCGGCGCCGGGCGGCGGCCGGCACGGCCGCTTCGCCCCCGCTCACCTCCGAGATGTGCTCGCGCACGTTTGCGAGGTCGCGCGCCAGGTCGCGCGTGGAGGCGTAGCGCTCCTCGGGGTCCTTGGCGTGGCAGCGCTCGACGATCCAGCGGAAGGGAGCGGGGACCTGCGGATTGACAGAACTGACGGGCTCGGGCTCCTCGCGGATGATCGCGGAAAGGGTCTCCGCCGCGGTGCCGCGGGAGAAGGCGCGCTTGCCCGTCGCCATCTCGTAGAGGATCGAGCCCAAGGAGAACTGGTCCGAACGAAAGTCCAGAGGCTGGCCGCTCGCCTGCTCCGGAGACATGTAACCGACCGTGCCTAGGACCGTGCCGGGCCGCGTGTCGTCTCGGGCGACCGTCGGCATCCCCGAGAGCGCGCCGGAGGCGGGCGCCACGAGCTTGGCCAGGCCAAAGTCCAGGATCTTGACGAGCTCGTCTTTGGAGACCATCAGGTTCTCGGGCTTCAAGTCCCGGTGCACGATCCCGGCCTCATGCGCCCGGGAGAGCCCGCCCGCCACTTGCGCCGCGATGCCCAAGGTCTTGCGAAGCGGCAGCGGACCGGCGGCGAGAAGCTCACGCAGGGTCCTCCCCTCCACCAGCTCCATGGCGATGTAAGGGGACGAGTCCGCCTGGCCGATCTCGTAAATCGTGACGATGTTGGGGTGGTTCAGGGCCGAAGCGGAGCGCGCCTCCTGCTCGAAACGGGCGAGCCGCTCGCGCTCCGAGGAAAGCTCGGCCGGCAGCACCTTGATCGCGATCTCCCGCCCCAGCCGCGGGTCCCTCGCGCGGTAAACCTCCCCCATCCCGCCCTCGCCCAGCGGCGAGAGGATCTCGTACGGGCCCAGACGCGCGCCCGGAGAGAGAGGCATGACGTTGGGAAAGAATCATATCCGGCGGGGGCGGAGGGGAAGCGGTATCCCGCCGGAACGGGAGACGGTCAGCGGTCCGGAGCTTCGATCTCGACCGCGAATCCCGGCGTCAGCCGGAGGCGCAGGCGCGCCAGCCGGCAAGGCCAGCCTTCCCGCCGGATCCTCCCGGCGACGCGCTCCCAGATCCAGACGGCAAGGTTCTCGGCCGTGGGCGGAGTGTCCCGGAAGGCGGACACGTCGCGGTTCAAGTTCTTGTGGTCGAGCGGAGCGTCCACTTCTTCCTTCAAGACCCGGTCGAGGTCGGTCAAGTTCACGAGCATGCCGGTCTCCGGGTCCCGCTCCCCCTCCACGGCGACTTCGAGGACATAGTTGTGCCCGTAGCCGTGAGGGCCTTCTTCGCCATAGACGGCCCGATTCTTCTCCTCGCTCCAGGCCGAGCGCCAGAGGCTCCGGCCCGCGTTGAAGTGGATCGTGCGGGAGAGGCGGATCACGCGAAGATCTTCCCGGGGTTCAAGATGTCGCCGGGATCGAAGGCCCTCTTCACCGCGCGCATGGCTTCGAGCACCTCGGGAGGGTGCCGGATCGAGAGATAGGGCCGCTGCGTCAGGCCCACGCCGTGCTCGCCGGTGATCGTACCCCCCATCGCGACGACGGAGCGGAAGATCTCCCGGATCGCGCCGTCGCGGTTGGCGAGCCAGCGCTCCCGCTCTCCGGGCGGCTCGACGATGTTGACGTGGATGTTGCCGTCGGCCGCATGGCCGTAGGAGACGACGAGGAGGCCGTAGCGCTCCGCGATCTCACGGACCGAACGGAAGAGCTCCGGCAAGCGCGTGCGAGGGACCGAGCAGTCTTCCTCGGCGTAGGGGCCGAGCCTCTTGACCGCCTCCCCCGCCGCACGGCGCAGCCGCCAGAGCTGCCGCTGCTCCGGCTCCGAGACGGCCAGCGCCACGTCCGCCGCGCCCGCGCCAACGAGGATCTCGCCGAACCTCTCGATGTCCTTCTCGACCTCTCCCTCCTCGAAGCCGTCCGCCTCGACGAAGAGGTGGGCGTTGGCATCGGCCGGGAGCTTCAGGGAGAGCGAGGCCGCCGAGACCTCCGCGGCCCGCCTCTCCATGAACTCGCAGGCCGAGGGCTCGTGACCCGATGCATAGAGGATCGCGACGGCGGCGAGCGCCTTCTCCTCCTCCGCGAAGGAGGCCCAGAGGAGCCTCCGGTGCGAAGGGAGGATCAGAAGGCGCAGCGTCGCCTGCGTGATGACCCCCAGCGTCCCTTCGCTCCCCACGAAGAGGGAGACCAGGTCGTAGCCCGCGACGTCCTTGCGATTCTTTCCCCCAAGCGGCAGCACCGCGCCTCCCGGCAGGACGACGCGCAGCCCCGAGACGTAGCGCCCTGTCGTCCCGTACTTGGCCGCGCGCGGGCCGCCGGCGTTTTCGGCGATGTTGCCGCCGATCGTGCAGGAGCCCCGCGAGGCCGGGTCGGGCGGATAGAAGAGGCCCTCCCCCTCGACCATCTCCTGGAGCGTCTGCGTCACGACGCCGGGCTCCACCACGGCGAAGAGATTCTCGCGGTCGATCTCCAGGATTCGGTTCATGCGCGTCAAGTCGAGCGCGACCCCCCCCGCGGAGGGGAGCGCTCCGCCGGAGAGCCCCGTCAGCGCACCCTGCGGCGTGACGGGGAATCGGCGCTCGGCAGCCAGGCGGAGAAGAGCGCGGACCTCTTCCTCCGAGCGCGGGACGACGACGACATCCGGGCGGGCCACGAGGTCCTCGGTTTCGTCGTGGGCATGACGGGTGAGACTCTCCTCGTCGCAGGCCAGACACTCCGCGGGAAGAACGCCCGAGAGGGCCTCCAGGAGAGGAGCAGGATCCATCGGAAAAACGTAGCACAGAGGGGTCCGGGACCCCGCCCGGCCTTGGATAGAATCTCGCCGGCTTATCGAAATCCCCTCACCCCGACCCGCACCCTTCGGGAGAGGGGAGACGCTGAAACCGGAGTGCGCCATGAATCTCTACTCCACAGCAGAGGAATTGACGGAAGCGGTCGGGCGGTCCGGGGCGGCGCGGTGGGAGGGGCCGCTCGCCGTGACCGACGCGGACTCCTTTCGTGAGGAGGTCTTGGACGGCCTCGTCTGGACAGCCGTCTTCGGGGTTGGCGACGCGCGCGAGGCGGCGCGGCGGTCTATCCGCGAGGCGGCGCGCTCGCTCCAGATCCTCCCCGCCTCGATCCTCCCGCTCTACGAGGCGCGCGGGAAGGGCGAGGTCTCCGGCTTCACCGTCCCGGCGATCAACGTGCGGATGCTCTCCTACGACACCGCTCGCGCGGCCTGCCGGGCGGCCCGGGCGCTCGACGCCGGCGCGGTCATCTTCGAGATCGCCCGGAGCGAGATCGGCTACACCGATCAGCGCCCCGCCGAGTACGCCGCGGTCGTGCTGGCGGCGGCGATCCGCGAGAAGTGGGAAGGGCCTATCTTCCTGCAGGGGGACCACTTCCAGACCAACCCGAAGAAGATGAAGGAGAGCCCGGAGAGGGAGATCGCCGCGATCGAGGCCTTGATCGACGAGGCGATCCCGGCGGGGTTCTTCCAGATCGACATCGACACCTCCACGCTCGTGGACCTCTCGAAGCCGTCCCTCTCCGAGCAGCAGGCCGTCAACTCGGAGCTGACCGCCCGCTTCACGCGTTTCATCCGGGAGCGCCAGCCGGAGGCGATGCCGATCTCGATCGGGGGAGAAATCGGCGAGGTGGGCAAGCACAACTCCACGCCCGAGGAGTTCCGCGCTTACATGGACGGTTACGTCCGGCGGCTGGAGGGAGTGAAGGGCATCGCGAAGGTCTCCATCCAGACCGGCTCCTCGCACGGCGGCGTGGTCGGACCGGACGGGACCGTCCAGCGCGTCTCGATCGACTTCGACACGCTGAAGACGATCTCCCGCGTGGCCCGGGAGGAGTACGGCCTGGCCGGGGCTGTGCAGCACGGCGCCTCGACGCTCCCGGCGGAGTTCTTCGGACATTTCCCGGACAGCGGCTGCGCGGAGATCCACCTGGCGACAGAGTTCCAGAACATGATCTACGACCACCCGGCCCTCCCCCTGCCGCTCCGCCGCGAGGTCGAGCGGTGGCTCTTCGCCAGGATGGCGGACCAGAGAAAAAAGGGGGAGACGGAGAGCCAGTTCCTCTACAAGAACCGCAAGCAGGCGATCGGCCCCTTCAAGGAGAACTTCTGGAACCTTCCGGCGGGAACGCGCGGGGCGATCCGCGACTCCCTCGAGAAGAAGTTCTTCTTCCTCTTCGAGAAGCTCCGCGTCGGCGGGACGCGCGAGGCGGTTTCGAAGTACGTCCGCCCCGTGGATGTCTTCGCGCCCGGCGAGGCCTCAGCGGGCGCGCGCGGGGGATACGTGCGCGACGACGAGGCGGGGGATTAGGGACGAAGTGGCGCGCCTCCCGAAGAGAATGACCGCCGTCGTCAAGACGAAGGCGGCGGCCGGGCGCCGCGCGACCGAGGTCCGCTCCGCTCCTGTGCCCGAGCCCGGCCAGGCCGAGGTCTTGATCCGCGTGCTCGCCACCTCGGTCTGCGGCTCGGACAAGCACATCTATCAGTGGGACCCCTCGATGGCCGGCATGATCGAGCCGCCGCGGATCTACGGCCACGAGTTCTGCGGCGAGATCGTCTCCTTCGGCCCCGGCGGGAAGCGCCCGCATCTTTCGGAGGGCCAGTACGTCTCCGCGGAGATGCACGTCACGTGCGGTCACTGCCGCCCCTGCCGGACCGGGCAGCGGCACATCTGCGAGAACACGCGCATCCTGGGTGTCCACGGGGACGGCTGCTTCGCCGAGTACGTCGCCGTCCCGGCCTACAACGTCGTTCCTCTCGACCGCGACGTCGTCCCGCTCCGCGTGGGGGCTTTCTTGGATGCCCTCGGCAACGCCGTGCACACCACACAGGTCGCCGACCTCTCGGGCAAGTCCGTGGCGGTTCTGGGCTACGGGCCGATCGGCGCCATGTGCGCGGAGATCGCGCGCTTCTCGGGCGCCTCCTCCATCGTCATCACGGAGGTCAACGCGCACGCCGCCGCGCACGCGCGCCGCTGGGCTAAGTCGCACGGCGTCAACCACGTAACCGTCCTGGATCTGACCCGCACCAAGGACCCCGCCGGCAGCCTGCGCGAGGCGGCAGGCGGCGGAGCAGACGTCGTGCTGGAGCTCTCCGGGGCGGAGGCCTCCATCAACCTGGCGCTCGCGGCCGCGCGGCGCGGCGCCACGATCTCCCTCCTGGGCCTGCCCCGCGAAAGGGCGGTTACCATCCGCGAATACACGAACGATCTCATCTTCAAGGGGCTCACCCTCCACGCCGTCATCGGCCGCCGCATCTTCGAGACCTGGATCAAGATGCTGGATCTCTTGCGGGCGGGACTGGACGTCGCGGACCTCGTCACCAACGAGTTCGAAGGGCTGGAGAGATTCCACGAGGCCATGGGCCTGCTCGAGAAGCGGCAGGCCATGAAGGTGGTCTTTTATCCAAACGGGAAACCCTAGTAAATTTGGACTGCGGATTGCGGATTTCGGATTTGAAAGCCCCAGCGCCTTCATTCCGAAATCCGAATTCCGAAATCCGAAATCGGAGAGCACCATGCCGACCAACAAGCCTCCCCGGCCCGATTCGAACCAGGAGTTGACCGAGCGGCGCATCGCCGAGTTCGCGCTCGAGGAGTCTCACCTCTCGAACCTCGCGTACCGCTTCCAGTTGACGCCCAGGGAGCGCGTCTGGAGGGACTGGGACAGGACGCAATTCGAGCCGAACAAGCTGCGCGTCCTGGGGCTCGCCGGGGTCTGCTTGAACCGAGACGAGACCGATCGCGCGCACCGCGCCGCGTCCCGGGCGCTCGAGGACTTGGACGACATCCTCTTCTTTGTCGGAGACCCGGCGCAGGCCATCATCGTGAGGAACGCCACCGGGACTTCCGAGATCGTGAATCGTCCCACGCTCTGCGCCGAGACCATCGCCGCCGACGGCGCTGGCTTCAACCGTGCCCTCGCGGCGCTCGACGCCGCGTTCCCGGGAGGGCGCGTGGCGGGAAAGATCCTGTCGGAGGAAGGGTAGGGGCGGTCCGGACACTCCTGTGAAACTCATCGATCACCTCGCCGGCCAGATGGCCGAGCTGCGGAAGGCGGGGACTTACAAGGAGGAGCTCGTCCTGGAGTCGCCGCAGGACGCGCGCGTGAAGGTGGGCGGCCGCGAGGTCGTCATGCTGACCTCGAACAACTACCTGGGCTTCGCCAATCACCCGAGGGTGCGCGAGGCGCAGAAGCGGGCCATCGACCGGTGGGGGGCGGGCATGGCCTCGGTCCGGTTCATCTGCGGAACGGAGCAGCTGCACAAAGAGCTCGAGGCGGAGATCGCCTCCTTCTTCGGCGCCGACGACGCGATCCTCTACATGTCCTGCTGGAACGCGAACGAAGGGCTTTTCGCCGCGGTCTTGGACGAGCCCGACGGCCTCTACTCGGACGAGCTCAACCACGCTTCGATCATCGACGGGGTCCGCCTCTGCAAGGCGAAGCGCTTCCGGGTTCCGCACAACGACATGGCCGCTTTCGAGAAGATGCTCGGGGAGGACACGACGTCGCGCTTCCGGCTGATGATCACGGACGGCGTCTTCTCGATGGAGGGGGAGGAGGCGAACCTGCGGGAGCTGGTCCGCATCTGCGAAGAGAAGAACGTCCTCCTCGCCGTGGACGACTCGCACGCCACGGGGGTTCTCGGTCAGACGGGGCGCGGCACGGCCGAGGAGCAGGGCGTTGGTGACCAGATCCCCGTCACGACCGGAACGCTCGGTAAAGCCATGGGCTCGGCCGCCGGAGGTTTCGTCGCGGGGCCGAAGGCCTTAGTCGAGACGCTCCGCCAGAGGAGCCGGACGTATCTCTTCTCGAACTCTCTTCCGCCCGCCGTCGCGGCCGGCTCCCTGGAAGCTTTCCGGATGCTCCGCGAAGACCCGGCGCGGGTCGCGAAGCTGCGTTACAACGCCCTCTACTTCCGCAAGGCCATCTCCGAAGCCGGCTTCACCATTCCCCACGGCACCCATCCCATCGTCCCGGTCATCGTCGGCGACACGGCCAGGGCGCTCGCGATGGGCAAGGCTCTCTTCGAGGAAGGTGTCTACGTCTCCGGCTTCGGGTATCCCGTCGTGCCCCAAGGCCAGGCGCGCCTGCGCTGTCAGGTCTCCGCCGCCCACGAGAAGAGCGATCTCGATCGCGCGGTCGAGGCCTTCCGGAAAGTAGGGAAACGGTTCGGCGTATTGCCCGCGTGACGGACCCCATCCAGGCGCCGCGGCGCTCGCCGGGCGGCTGAGACGGTCAGTATCGAAGCTCTGCCGGTACCCAGGCCATACCCACTCACCCGGCTGGTGAGGCCGCGCGCTTGACCTACGCCTCCAGCTTCTTCCTCGCGTTCTTGACGAGCAGGACGCAGAGGACCGCGAAGACGGCGCCGCAGAGGATTCCCCCGGTTACGAGCCCTTCGCGAAACTCCCCGTAGAGCTTGTTCCCGAAATCCGTCGCCTCGAGCAGCGTCGGCGACTCCATCTTGAGGACGCGGTCTCCGAAGAAGGCGAGAAACGCGATCAGGACCCCGCCGATCGAGCCCCCCGCGACGAGGCCCGTCGCGTAGAGCATTCCGGAGGAGAGCTCCGACTCCTCCTTCGTCTCCCCTTCCTTCTTCCGGCGCCAGGAGTCCACGAGCGACTTCATCATGCCGCCGACCCAGATCGGGGCGGTCGTCGAGACCGGCAGATACGCGCCGACGGCCCAGGAGAGGGCATGGGCTCCGGCAAGCTGCGCCATGAGGGCCAGGAACACCCCGACCAGGACGGGCGCCCAGGGGAGGTTCTGCGCGAGCAGCCCCTTGATCATGGTGGCCATCAGCGTCGCCTGCGGGGCGGGCAGGCGCGGGCCCCCGATACCGTGTTCCTCCGTCGGACCCTTATAAGTCTCGTCCAGCACGAAGAGGGTCACGGCGATCACGAAGGCGGAGGCGACAACCCCGATGATGAGCCCCCACTGCTGGTACTTCGGGGTCGCGCCGACGAGGAAGCCGGTTTTCAAATCCTGAGAGGTCGCGCCGCCGTTGGCCGCCGCGATGCAGACGATCGCCCCGACGGAGAGGGCCACCGCCTGGTAGACGTCCCCCTTCCAGCCGATCGCGACGAAGACGACACAGGTCGCCATCAGCGTCGCGATGGTCATGCCGGAGATGGGGTTCGAGGAGCTTCCGATGATTCCGACGATCCGCGAAGACACCGTGACGAAGAAAAACCCGAAGACGACGATGAGAAGTGACATGAGAAGCGAGCCGGGGAAGGGGCCGTGCGGAAAGTTGGGAAGAATGGCGAGGATCAGGACGAGGGCGAGCGAACCGCCGATGACGATCCCCATCCCCATGTCCTGTTCCGTGCGGAGCGTGGAAGGCCCGGCCCGGCGGTCGCCGAGGCTCTTCAAGGACCCGCGGAAGGCCGCGACGATCGTCGGGAGCGTCTTGATGAGCGTCATGACGCCCGCGCACGCGACGGCCCCGGCGCCGATGTAGCGGATGTACGCGCGATAGATCCAGTTGGCGTAGGAGTTTCCTTCCCGCCATG
>Ga0184639_10000863_pt1 | contig 12557 bp, 11 predicted proteins | sample PLM31_170_b2_FD_133155 | JGI IMG/M metagenome (GOLD analysis project Ga0184639, IMG submission 133155) | Groundwater sediment microbial communities from an aquifer in East River, Colorado, USA - PLM3-1_170_b2 | ecosystem: Environmental > Terrestrial > Soil > Riparian zone | place: USA: East... | reverse complement strand
TCTACGAAGACAAGGCGACCGCGGAGCCCTGGCAAAATGCCCAAACGCTCGCCTCCGGTTTGCGCGTGCCTCAGGCGGTGGGCGATTTTTTAATGTTGCAGGCGATCCGCAAAAGCGGCGGCACGGCGTTGAGCGTCGGCGACGACGAGATGCTTGCGGAAATTCCCCGAGTGGGGAAAGCGGAAGGGATTTTTTTCTGCCCCGAAGGGGCCGCTTGCGTGGCGGCGCTGCGCCGTCTGGTCGCGAACGGTTGGATCAAACCCGCCGACGAGGTGCTTATTTTCAACACCGCTTCCGGCCTGAAGTATCTGGACGTTATTCAGAAAAACCTTCATGCAATTTAATTCGACCCTCGACCGTGGACATTCCTGGAGAAGGACGAAACAGGGATGCGCCGAAAGGAAGGAGCCTAACAATGGGCCAATTAGACAAAGATGGAATTCTCACGCTGCAAGAACTCATGATAACGGCGCTCGCAACGGCTGACGTTGTGGCGAAGCTATTAATCGACAAGGGCTTCATTACGAAGCAGGAGTTTGACGTGAAGCTTTTTTCAGAACGAGCCTCCTACGAGGGGCTGTTGCAGCGCGTCGGGGGAGCTTCCGTTTAGGCATGGCGTGGATCAATGAAAGGACTCGACGGAGGTAACGGTGGCTAGGACCAAGTATAAATACGATGATTGCACGTATTGCGGCGGCCGTGTGAAAGAGCGGCGGGTGCAGAAGCCGTGCTTCCGGGGTGATAAATTGGTTGCGCTCGCCGACAAGGTGCCGGCAGGAGTGTGCGAACAGTGCGGTGAGCGCTACTACAAGGCGGCCGTGCTCAAGCGAATCGAAGCAGACCTTAAAACCCGCCGTCGCGCCCGACAGATCCGCCTCCCCGTCATTGAATACGCGGCGTGAAGCTTGTCTTCCTCCGAACGAAAGAACGCCATCAACAGCTACCTTACCGAGCTTAGCTTGCTAGCGAAGCTATTAATCGACAACGGCTTCGTTACGAAGCAGGAGTTTGACGTGAAGCTCTTTTCAGAACGAGCCTCCTACGAGGGGCTGTTGCAGCGCGTGGGCGGGGCTTCCGTTTAGGTTTTGCGTGGAAATCCCGAGGGTTAGGCCTGGGAATTCAATTAGCTCGTCACCTAAACTTATCGATTTAATAACGCCACCACCGCCAACCAAACACAAAGGCCATTTTTTCCATGACCTTTTTCACGTCCACTTATTTGCGGGCGCAACAACCCGGTTAAGCAGTGCGGGTGTCATTGCGCTCCTTGAGCCACCCTATCCGCTTCGTGTCACGGTGTTATACACGTAAAAAAAGAATGAGGCCGAGAGCCATCAATAGATTATTAACCCCATGCGCGATGATTGCTGGTAACAGACTCTTAGTTTTCTCAACCGACCACGCCGCGAGAAAGCCACCCCACAACAACGCACAAGTGCCGGCAATCCCATAGCCGTGCACGGTGGAAAACAAAGCTGCACTCGTTGCGGCTGCCACCCCGAACGAAAAACGTTGCCTAAGTGTCGCAAAGATCAGCCCACGAAATAACAGCTCTTCGAAAATTGGCCCAAGCACGATCAGCGCAAAAAGAAGCAAGCCCAATTCCAGGTAATTTCCCCACACTAGGTCTTCAAGAAACCACTCGGTCCAATGGACTGCGACTCCCAGTAAATCACCGAGCCAAAGGATTGCCAGGTCTCCCAGGGTTGTCGCCCCTGCCAAGACCGCGACCCAAGGCACGACTCGGCTCACGCTCACCGTTAAGCCGAACGCTTCGGCAACAGTTTCATCTAAATTGGTCAGCAGACACTTTCGGTACAAGCTAAATAAAACGGCAATTCCAACCGCATAAACAGTCGTCAAGATGAGTGGCTCTCCAATCATTAGAGCAGGAGTCAAAAATCCGACGCCAATACCCAGCAGCAAGAACACGGCCGCGCATCTTAGAGCTACCGCGAACGCCGTCGAGGTATGCCATGCTGGGGGAATTAAAATCTTCCCAAGGGTTACATGCGTCGAATCGGATCTGAGTCGCGCCAAAATCGAAGCCATAGATAGGAGGCCCGTAATGACGATCAACAAGGTCGCTCCCACAAATATTCGAACCAACGTCAACGATACCCTAGGTCCTTGATCCCCGACCGGCAATGCGGCATTCCCAAGCATTGTGACGAGGCGAGCGGTTAAGTGATCACGAAACCACCCCGCCTCCAGTTGCTCGAGGATAGTCGAATCAAGAATGTTAGTTCGATTCCCGGAATCTGGGGTCGTGAGGTAAGCTAGCTCTATTAGTTCCGCAAAAGCGGGGAAATCTCCCCCCAATCGATTCCACGCTGCCACTCGGTCCGCGACCTTTTGCGTCAGACCGTTTTCCGCTTCCAGTATTGCGAGTTCAACGCTGGCAGTAGCTTCATCAGAACTTGCAACGAGTTCTTCAAACCACTTTATCGCGATGGGAACATCCCGTGGCGTGCTTACCAAGAGTGTACTATATAGTTGGCGTTCCCATGGTGATCCCCCTGATATGGCATCTCGCAGTTCCATGATGCGACCCACGATCAATGACAATGCAGCTGCGGGGTTCGCGACCAAACCGAGCCGATGGGATGACCAAGACATCCACACCCCTGCAAGACTTACCGCAAGGACGACAATGGCTGAGAGGACCGTTCCCATCTTCGATAATTCGCGACGGGCCGTCACGTCCATGGAAGGAGGGACGATTTCTGGTCTATCATTTTCAGGTGATTCCATTGGATTCACTTTTCTCGCCGAGTTTTGAAATACTAAAGTCCATCTATCGATTCAACAACGCCACCGCCGCCATTCCGACCACCAGCCCCACGGTTTTTTGCCGTGACAATTTTTCTTTGAATATCAGCGCCGCCAGGAGCGAGCTGACTGCAACCACGCCGACGCTATAGATCGGAAAGAGCTGGGAGCTTTCCCAACCTTCCAGAGCGAGGACCTTCAACAACGCATAGACGGCGGCGTAGTTGATCACGCCGAGAAATATTCCCGTTCCAAGGTGGCGCAGGCGAAAATCAGCGCTCGTGAAGACTCCTTTGGCCGCGCCGATGACGATGCTCGACAGCAAGGCGAAGACGAAAGCCGACATCACGTAGGAATGATACGACGCCTCCGTCAGATAGTAGGTCTGAAGGTACTTCAGGATGGTGAAGTAACAACCGAAGGTCAGGAATAGCACAATGGGCGAGAGTTGAAGCAAATTGGAATTGGCCGCCCGGGTGCGCCGGTCCGGCGCCGTGCATAGATAGAGCGCCAGCAGCGCCGTCGATAGTCCGGCACCTTTCGTGACCGTCAGCGAATCGCCGTAGAGCGAGAACGCGAGCAGCGAGGGAATCGCCACCGACAATCGGTTTGCGAGCGAGGCGATCGCGACTCCCACCCGTTGCGCCGTATGGGCAAGTAGGTAGAAACTCACGGCGAGAATCAATCCCTGTAGGGCGGCGAAGAGAACCCAAGGCTGTGACCTCAGAACGGAGGGCGTGAGCGATTCTCCAGTCAGAAGGCTGCCGACGAAAACACAGGTGAGGTAATTCGCGGGAATTGCCCAGAACACGTTGACGCGCCAACCGTCGAAGGCGCGAAAAACGACTGGAAGAATTCCCGAGGCGAAGATGGCGAGGAGCACGTAGATCATTCTATGCTGGCGTTCCGTCTTTGCCGTCTGTTCAAAAATTCTTCGCCGGCGATCTACGGCCGCTGGCGAAAGAAAGATTTCTCCCGGAGCCTGCCCTGAGTATAGCCGAAGGGGTCGAAATGACATTCACCGCCTACCGTGTCATTTCGAGGAAGCGAAGCGACCGAGAAATCTTTCCGCTCCGGTCATTCCCGGCGAGTGACGACCATAAATGCAATTTTCACTTGTCCAGCGGAATTCCGAGGCATTGAACTAGAACGAAGACCGACTAAGCCGCTCCATCAGATCCCGATTGGCGGCCTTCGCATCGGCGAGTATCCACTCGTCATCGAGCCGCGTGAGCGCGCGGTCCTTCATCAACACTTCGCCGTTGACGATCACCGTCCGAACGTCGCTCGCCTTGGCGCAGTGGACGATCTGGCTGAAAATATCGTTCATCGGCTGACTATGAACGGTGTCGAGGTTGACAAGAATGAGGTCCGCCCTCTTCCCCGCTTCGATCGTGCCGCAGACGGACGCAAGGCCCAGCGCCTTGGCGCCGCCCACCGTCGCCATGCGCAGGACCGTATCCGGCTCGATGACGCCGGCGTCTTGATAATGAACCTTTTGCAGCAAAGAAGCGGCTTTCATCGTGTCGAAGAGATCCTGCGAGTGATTGCTCGCGGCGCCGTCGGTCCCAAGCGCGACGTTCACCCCCTGGCCCAGCATTTCCACCACCGGCGCCACACCGTCGCCGAGCATCATGTTGCTCACCGGGTTGTGCGATACCGACGTGCCGGTCTGTTTGAGCAGAGCGATTTCATCCTTCGAGACGTGAACGCAATGGGCGAAGATCGAATTCGGCGCAGCGAGACCGAACTGGTGCAGCAACTCGACGACCCCGGCCTTGCCATGTTGTTGGCGAACGCATTCAACCACGGACCTCGACTCCGCCACATGGGCGCTGATGCCGATCGACTTGTCGTCGGCGAAGCGGCGGATCTCCTTTAATAACTCGGGCGTCGTATTAATCGGGGGCGTATTAGGACCGGTCATGAAGCTGAAACCAGCGTCGTGCTGGTGTTTCGCTATTATGCTTTCGATATGGCGAAAGGCCGCGTCAGGTTTTTCTTTTACGCAGTCGGGCACGATCTCGCCGGTGTCCATGATCGTGCGCGCGAACACGGCGCGCAGGTCGGAGTCTTGAATGGCACGAATCGTCTCGAAGGCGCACTCCGGACTCGGATTGAGAAAGTTATGCTCGCACACCGTGGTCACGCCGCCGCGAATCGCTTCGACGCAGCCGAGCAGGCTGCCTGCATAGAAATGCTCCGGGCGCAGCACGCGGGCGCAACCATAGATACGCCGCAGCCAGGGCAACAACTCGAGATCTTCCCAAACCGCGCGCAGCAGGACTTGATACAGATGGGTGTGCGCGTTGACGAGCCCCGGCATCAAGACGCAGCCGGTAGCATCGATGATCTGATCGCCGCTCGCGGTATGCTGCGGCGAACCTTCGCCGACCTCCGTGATGAGATTGCCGTCGACTCGAACGTAGCCCGCTAAGCTCCGCCGCTCCTCGGTCATCGGCAGAATGGTCGCATTCTTGATCGTCAGGCTGCCCATCCCCGCTTCTCTATCCCCTATCCCCTATCCCCTATCCTCTATCCTCCATCCTCTATCCTCCATCCTCTATCCTCCATCCTCGATCCTCGATCCTCTATCCTCCATCCTCTATCCTCTATCCTCTATCCTCCATCCTCTATCCTCCATCCTCTATCCTCTATCCTCTATCCTCGATCCTCTATCCTCGATCCTCTATCCTCGATCCTCTATCCTCGATCCTCGATCCTCGATCCTGTTTCTCCGCCTATCTCCCGTACAGCCGGTCGATGAAGCCGCTCTTTCTTATCTCTTCCAAGAGGCTCGTATCCATGAAAGCGCCCGCGCAGGCGCCGCGCCTTCCGAGACGCGAGCGTCACCATCGACGATACCGTTCACGGTTCACTTTCGAATCCTACGCGCGCAATGGTCGCGCGTCTCTCAAAACAAGTCATGTTCGATGGACAGATATAGAAACGCGCCGTGATTATCGGCTTTTCGGTTCAGGCCGACAGGCGCCGCCGCCCCGACGACGACCTGCAATTTTTCCTCGTTGATCACGGCGGCGCGCAATCCCGGCGAGATCGTCGGCTTGAAGGCGCGCTCCGACCCGCCGGCATCGTTGATGCTCTCGTCGAAGCTGCCCACCCACTCCAACATCAGATGAAGCCGCGGCAAGAGCGCAAAGATACCGCTCGCGCCGATATTATAGGAGACCAGCGACCGCCTTGGCGAAAGCTGGCCGGCCGCCATCGGCGCTCTAACGCGCGGCAAATAGGTCAGGCCGAGGTTGGCGTGCATGGCGAAACGCGATGCGACTTTCTTGCTGAAAGGCAAGTTCCACTGGTAGCCGACGACGTTGTTGCCGGTGCCGCGGTCGCGGCTACCGGTGGGAAGTATGAGACTGAACCGGGGCGCGAACGCAGGCAGGACCTCGCCTTCTGCCAACGCCTGGTAGCGGTAGTTGAGCAGGATGTCGCCGACACCATAAACGCGGTCGGACCCTTCGACTATGCGATAGGAAGGAATGGTGTAAGAGAACTGGTGGTCCTGGGAAAAAATCGGCCACTCCTGCGTGAAGCTGAAGGACCAACCGCGATGCCGAGAATCGTTGGTATAGACGGCGTTGAAGATATGTTGAACCACGCCGGCCTCTTGATTGTAAGCTTCTTCGATTAAAAAACTGTTGTCCTCGATAACGTCGATCGGCCGCTCCGCCGCCCAGGCCGCCGTTAAACCGAACCAAAACACCACCCCAGCTGCCAACAAGGCTCGTGCTAATTCCACAATGAAACTCCCATGCGCAACTCCCCGCGCTCTAGATCCGCCAGCGCTTCGTTGATCTGATCGCAGCCGTAGCTCTTGGTAATCAAGCTTTTTAATTCGATCCGGCCAAGCTTCGCCATCTGAAACACCTCCTCGACGTCGTTCGCCTGGCGGCTTGATACGCCGGTGATGGTAATTTCGCGCGTGACGAAATTGCCGCTGCTGATCGTAAACGGCCCGTTGCCCAGGCCGCCGATGATCGTCGCCGTGCCGCCGGGTCGGGTCGCTTGAATGATCTGATCGGCGGTCTTGGGATTGCCGATCGCCTCGAACGCTTTATCCACGCCGCCGTCGGTCAGTTTGATCACGGCTTTCACGGGATCTTCCGATTTCCCGTTGATGGTGTGGGTGGCGCCGAACTGTTTGGCGGCTTCGAGTTTCTCCTCGACGATGTCCACGGCGATGATCGGATAAGCGCCGAAGCACTTGAGAAATTGGATCGTGTTGAGGCCGATGCCGCCGCAGCCGATGACCAGCGCCGAATCGCCCGGCTTCAAGCGCCCGCGATGCTTCACCGCGTTGTACGCCGTCGTCACCCGGCAGCCGACGATGCTCGCCTCCTCCATCGACATCCCATCTGGAATCTTAAAGATCATGTACGCGGGAACCGACACATACTCGGCGAAGCCACCGACGTTCCAGCGCGTCACCACGGTGCCGTCGGTTTTTTTCAAGGACGGCGGCGCCGGGCGCCTTTCGCAGAGGTTTTCCCGCGCCGTGAGGCAGTAGCGGCACCGGCCGCATTTATACCGCATGCCGATGATCACCCGGTCGCCTGCTTTGAAGTCTATGCAGCGAGCGCCGACCCGCTCGATCGTTCCCGCCACTTCGTGGCCGAGTATCGTCGGCGGGGTGAAGCGGTTTCTTCCCTCCACGACTTTCAAATCCGTATGGCACACGCCGCAGGCAGCGACTTTGATGAGCACGTCCTCGTCACTCACCTCAGGCACCTCAAGCTCTTCAATTCTTAGAGCGTGGCGAACTTCGTAGAGCACTGCGGCTTTCATAGACGATTCCTTCCGCGGGCCGATCGGATTAAATCTAATTACGCCAGCCTAAGGGCAACCGTCAAGGGAACGCCAAAACCTTGACAGGTAAGCACAGGCGGCGATAGCCTCCTGACGAGGAAAGTTTTCTCACGGAGTTTACCCTGAGATCGCCGAAGGGTTCGAAATGACGCGCGATTGATATCTCATATCGGCATTTTTCTGTCATCTCGAACAACGTGAGAGATCTTTCCCTAATCCATCAAAGCACGAAAGGACGCCATCATGCCCAACAAACCGATGCCCCAGGAAGTAACCGTCGACGCGAAGACAACAGCGTTGTTGGTCTTGGACCTCAACTGTCGTTGCGAGGACCCCAAGGAGCGCTGTTATCAACTGATCGATCCCGTGGCGAAGTTTTTGGAGCGCGCCCGGCAAGCCAGCATGTTCATCGTCTACACCGCCGCCGACCGCTATAAGGGCACACCGGAAGCAAGGATGCCGCACGCCTTCAAGCAGCGCGCCGACGAGCCGGTGATTTTCCCGCCCGCCTTCGACAAGTTTTACAGCGGCGAGCTACAGCCGATGCTCCAGCAGCGAAACATCAAGACCGTGATCGCCTGCGGCGCGTCGAGCAACCAGGCGGTGATGTACACCGCTACCGCCGCGGTGCGACCCTTCGGCTATACCTGCGTCATCCCGGTGGACGGCCTCATCGCCCGCGGCGACTACGAGCATGATTTCACGCTGCATCAGTTCACAATTCTACCCGGCGGCGCCGCGGAGAAGTTCAGGATTACGGAGTTCGACAAGATCAAGATTGTGTGATTCAAGCTGCTGGCCGGTTCTCGACTTCAAAACGGCTTGAACGAAGCGCCTGTCCTGAGCGTAGCGAAGCGAAGTCGAAGGGAACTGCTTGAACGGCTTGAACGCCGCACCGCGGTTTACCGCGGATAAAGCTCCTTGATGAACCCTTCCTTGGCGAGCTGCTCCAGCGGCGCTGGGTTGTAGAACTGTCGCACATCCACTCCCTTGGCTTTGGGATTGCGCTGCGCGATGTCGTCCATGACCGCTTCCATTTCCGCGTGGGTCACTGTGGGGATATCGCGGATGTAACCGAGAATGTAACTTTTGAACGCGCTGGTAAGAAGCTTGGTATCCGTCGTCCGCGTGTACTTGCCGAGGATGCGCACGGTGAAGTCTGGGTTCGCTTTCGCGTACTTGATTCCCTCAAGCGTCGCCTTGAGAAAACGATTGAGCGTTTGCGGCCGGCTGCGCACGAAAGCATCCGTCGTCACCAGCGCCGTACCCGGATAGCGGTATTTGAGATCGGCTAGATTCATGAATTCCTTGTAGCCCAGTTCCTTGGCCTTCTCCAAAGTGGGCGAAGAAATCAGCGCGCCCTTGATCACACCCTGCTGCATGAAGAGCAAATTTTCCGGCACGCCGCCGGTCTGGATCATCTTGATGTCTTTGTTGGGATCGAGGCCGAATTCGCTCACCGCTTTTCTTAGCCCCAGATCGGTCAAAGAACCGAAGCGGGTCACGCCGAAGGTCTTGCCCTTGAGGTCCTGCGCAGTCGCAATGTCCGGCGTCGTCACCAGGCTCATGGGAATCACATTGATCGTGGTGCCGATCACCGTCAGGTCCGAACCCGAGAGACGCGAGAGCGCCGCGGCGGCGCCCGAGCCTTGAACGATTTGGGTGTCGCCGGAAATCAGCGTCGTGATCGCCTGGGCGCCGGCGACGTAGATGATGCGGACGTCCAGGCCGTACTTTTTGTAAATTCCGGCCTCGTGCGGCACCCAGGTCGTGATCGAGGTCGCCGCGATCGACGAGTAGCAGATGTTGAGCCTTTCGACTTCCGCGGCCTCGGCGGCGCGATGCTCTGCGACCGTCAATAACGCCACAATCGCGGCGATCGTCCTGAAAAATCCCATCGCGCCCCTCCTCCATTGTGCAGCCCCACGAGCAAACCCGTGGGGCGGAATCCTGAGCAAGAGCCCCCGGCCAAGGCCGGAGCTCGAATCGAAGGGCCGGCTGCTTAATAGCACGGTGTTACTTCCGCCCATCGAGATCGAACTTAGAAAAGGCTTCCCGGCAAGTCAAGACGAGCGCCGCCGCGCGTTGAGTTGGGCCTCTGCCTGTGGTATTTCCAGTTGCATCAATTTGCTGCGGAACTCGGTAACTTTTGAGCGGCTGACTTCGCCGCCGCGATACGATTTCCCATGCGCCGTTGAAAGGGAATCGGGCCAAAGTTCCTGCGCCGTCTTGTAATCGAGGTTGACAAATTCACCATGCGCGCCATCGACGTTCACGTTCACCCGAGCACGCGCGGGCTCGACACCCACGCCTGCGGCTACTTCAGAAGGAATCTCGCGGACATCCCGCGGTCGGCGGATCAATTCGCCGATCTGTTCATCAAGCAAGACGTCAAGGCGTTGCTGATCGGCTGGCACCCATCGACGGTAACCGAAGGCGCGCGCAACACCAATGAACACGCGATCGAACTCGCGGCGAAGTTTCCCGATGCCTTCGCCGGGGTGCTCGCTTCCCTCGACACCGGCGCGGCGAACCTGGACGAAGTCGCAAAGTACGCCGGCGAGCTGATCAAAAATCCCGCGGTCAAGGGATTCAAGTTTCATCCCCCCGACCAGGCTTTTTATCCCAGCGATAAAAAATATTACGGCATCTGGGAAGTCCTTCAGGCGGGCGGCAAGCCGATCATGTTTCACGTCGGCTTTACTGTATTGGGAGCGAATACCGACGGCGGCAGCGGCATCGCGCTCGACTACGGCCGGCCGATTCATCTCGACACCCTGGCCCGGGACTTTCCGCGCATGAAGATCGTCGCGGCGCATCCGGGCTGGCCCTGGGAGCAAGAGCTGATCGGCGTGCTCACGCATAAGAGAAACGTCTACGCGGACACTTCGGGCTATCTCGCCGAGCAGCTTCCCGAAATCTTTCTGCGCTCGATCCGCGGCCGGCTCCAGGACAAGGCGCTTTTCGGGACAGATTATCCGTACGTCGATCTCGCAGCGGCACTCGCCAGTTTCGACAAGCAGGGTTTCAAGGACGACCTGAAGGAAAAAATTCTTTGTTCCAACGCCAAAGCGCTGTTTCAACTATGAGATCAGGAGGCGCCCCTAAATGAAGCTCGCGCGGTTGATCTTTCTCCTTTCACTCGCGGTTCCATTCCTTAAACCGGTTTGGCTTCAGAGCGCCGAGCTGACCCGCATCCGCGTCGGCTACCCCTCCCCCAGCGCCAACTTCTTTCCGCTGTTCGCGACCAAAGAGGCAAACCTCTTTGAGAAATACGGCTTCGAGCCGGAAATGATCTACGTCCAAGGGGTCCAACTGATTGCGGTCCACGTGGCCGGCCAGCTCGACTTTTCGTCGGTCTCCGGCCTGGTCTTTCTCCAGGCTTCGGTGGAAGGATCGGACTTGATGCTCCTGGCAAGCTCCAACGACAGCCAGCCGATGAAGCTCATGGTTCACTCCGGCATTACGGGCCCCAAAGACCTCAAGGGGAAGACCGTCGCGGTCACGCGCTTCGGCTCTCTCACCGATCTGTTGCTTCGCCCAGTTCTCAAAAATTGGGGGCTCGAAGCCCAGAAAGACGTAAAGCTGCTGCAGATCGGACGGTTGCCGGATATGGTAACGGCCATCGCTCAGAAAAAGGTCGACGGCGGCGTGATTTCCTTTCCCAATTCGTTGCAAGCCGAGAAATTGGGGATTAAAACTCTTTTGGACTTCGCCGACTCGGGTTTGGACATTCCGTCCACCACGGTAGTGGCAAGCCGCAAATACGCCAACTCCCATAGAGACATCGTCCTGAGATTTCTCAAGGCATACATCGAGGGAACTCGCCGCCTCTTGACCGATCGGGAATTGGGCATCCGCGCGCTGCAGAAATACGGCGGCATCAGCGATCGCGAAATGCTCGCGACCACCTACGATCTTTTCACTACCCGCTACACGAAGAAGGTCCCGAAGATTAATCCGAAATCGGTGGAAACGGCCTTGAATCTTCTTGCCGAGGGCAATCCCAAAGCGCGCGGACGCAAGGCGGAGGAATTCATGGACACAAGCTTCATGGACGAATTGGAATCGACGGGATTCATCAAGTCGGTGTGGCCGTGAAGAATTTTGGATTTTAGATTTTCGATTTTGGATTAAGGGGGACGAAATCATGAACCGAGCTTGCCAAATTTCAGTTCTTAGTTTTTATTCCGACAATCCAAAATCCAAAATCAAAAATCCAAAATCGGTGGGGCTTGTCACCCTCGCTTTCACATTCGCATTGGGTGGGGCTGTGGGGGCACAGCCAACGAAAGTCCCCCGGATAGGATTCCTAGGCGGTACTTCTGCTCAATCGGCCCGCATCGAGCCATTCCGCCAGGGACTGCGTGAGCTTGGGTACGTGGAGGGCAAAAACATTGTCATTGAGTGGCGACATCATGAGGGAAAACAAGATCGCCTCCCCGTGCTCGCGGCCGAGCTAGTGCGTCTCAAGGTAGACATCATTATCACAGTTGGTCCGCCGGCAGCCCGTGCCGCCAAGGAAGCAACTGCTACGATTCCCATTGTGATGATGCAGGTTGGCGATCCTGTTGGAAGCGGGTTCGTCGCCAGCCTTGCGCGACCTGGTGGAAACATCACTGGAGTGTCAAGCCTTGACCCGGAGCTAAGCGGAAAACGATTGGAGCTTTTGAAGGAGATCGTTCCCAGACTCTCCCGCGTGGCCGTCTTCGGGACTTCGACCAACCCGGACAACGCGCAAATGTTAAGAGAGGTGGAGCTCGCCGCAAAGGCGCTCGGAGTGAAGCTTCAATACCTAGACATAGGAGATCCCAAGGATATTGAGACCGCATTCCGAACCGCGAGCAAGGGGCGGGCTGACGCGGTCATTATGAGGGTAGGGGGCGGCGTCGGCGGCGCACATCGAACACAAATTGCGGACCTTGCGGTAAAGAGCCGGCTCCCGGCGATATACTACG
>Ga0184639_10000862_pt1 | contig 12576 bp, 8 predicted proteins | sample PLM31_170_b2_FD_133155 | JGI IMG/M metagenome (GOLD analysis project Ga0184639, IMG submission 133155) | Groundwater sediment microbial communities from an aquifer in East River, Colorado, USA - PLM3-1_170_b2 | ecosystem: Environmental > Terrestrial > Soil > Riparian zone | place: USA: East... | reverse complement strand
CCTCGATCACCGCATCCCGTCTGGCCGAGTTCCGCCAAACCAGGGACGATGCGCTTGCGCTGCTTGAGGGCGTTCCCCTTCCCGATGAGGTGCGAATCTCGTCTCGCGAGCGGGTCCGTTCGGGGCGCGCCTCCGGGTTTACCAGAGCCAGTGGAGCTCCCTCCACCGCTGCCCGTCACGCACGGATGTAGGCAGCAACAGGTCCAACCCACCGGCTGATGGCGCTGCCAGCAGCCGTTCCGGCGCGGCGGGATCTACGCTCAGTGTCCATGCTGGACCCCGGCGCGACATCGCGAAGGCGAACGGATCCAATCGGAAACCGCCCGTGGACAGCACAATCCTCGACGAGATCGGCGCGACCTTAGTGGTCGCCGAATGGGGGGGCCATCGTGTTCACTGGTCACAGACGCTTCGAAACGACGAGCTTTATCTCATCGTGCCGGACGGCCCGGCTCCGCAACTTACTCCTACCGGTCACCGTTGACCAAACTCCGAACTGGGGACCCAAACCCCAGAGCTGTTTGGACAGGAGGGTCAATGAGGGGATTCCGACTCGGGTGGTCCGCGCTCCCGGTATTCCCGGTCTGAAAAGGCTTATCCGGTCTCCAAAGGTTGCCGTAGATCCCTAGACGTCCAGCGCCCCCGGAGACGCATCTCGTGGGGGCGCTTCTATTTCGTTGACGCGCTGGAGCTTGGTCGGGCGGGCGCCATTTGAGTGGTCGAATCTTAAAAGGCAGGTGCTCTGCCGACTGAGCTAACGGCCCATCCGGGAAGGAGCGTGGAAGTTAGCAGGTTTTGCTGAAGTGTCCTCGGGCGCTGCCCGTAGGATCGAAAATTCACGGATGGCGCGCGGATCCGGCCGGGACCCGCCTCCGTGATGCCACTCTTCTTTGCTCGGGGGATCCCCCATGTCGCCGCACGGCACGGAGGGTCGCAGGATGAGCCCGCTGTCTCCAAGACTGGTCTCCTCCGACACCTTTCTCTCGAAGTGTAGCGATTTCGCTGCGGATCGCGCTGGCGTGCCAGGCGGCGCGGCCAACGTGGCGTCGCACCTCCTCCGGCAGGCCATTCGGCGCCTTGTCATCGTCTGCATCTCCGTAATGGCGGCCGTAGTCGTTCTGTGGCTCCTCGCCACCCTCCTCCGCGGCACGCTCGAGAGCGAATTCCGTCACCTCCACCAGTGGGTTCCACCCAGCAGCATCCTGATCGCCTCGGCATTCATGATCGCGCTCGCGCGAAGCAGAAGGGTCCCTCCCGCCAGCCTCGTGCGCGTCGGCCTCGTTTACGAGGTCATCGTGAGCTACGGGATCGTCGCCAGCGGATACTTTCATGCCTTCGCCGGTATGGACCCGGCGCAGTTCAACTCGGACCGCATCGGCGTTAGCCACGTCGCGATCTGGATGGTCTTCTTCACAATCCTCGTTCCCGCTCGGCCGCGAGAGGCGCTCGTCGCATTGATCCTCTCCGGCACCGCCGTTCCGCTCATTTACGCGGCGGAGATTCGTGGGGGTACCGCGCCGGCGCTCCCAGCAGTCGCCTTCTTCACGGTTTTCGTACTCCCCTACGCCGCGACGATCGCATTCGCATACGTTGCGGCGCGCGTCGTTCATCGACTCGGAGTCGAGGTCCGCCGAGCCCAAGAACTCGGCAGCTACCGCCTCGAAGGACTCCTTGGGCGTGGCGGAATGGGCGAGGTCTGGCGGGCCTCCCATCACACCCTGGCGAGACCCGCCGCAATCAAAGTAATCCGTCGCGGCGCGCTCGGCCACGATCCGGCGACTGTGGAAATCGCGGTGAAGAGGTTTCAACGCGAGGCGCAGGTCATCGCGAGCCTGCAATCGCCCCACACGGTCGCCCTCTACGACTTCGGCACGACCGATGACGGCGCGGTCTATTACGTCATGGAGCTGCTCGACGGCGTAGACCTGGAGCAGCTCGTACGCAGGTACGGACCGCTCCCGGCCGAGCGGGTGGTGCACGTGCTGACGCAAGCGTGCGCCTCCCTGGAGGAAGCGCACCGCCACGGCATCGTGCACCGCGACATCAAGCCCGCGAATATCTACCTCTGCCGCAGGGCCCTCGAACACGATGTCGTGAAGCTCCTCGACTTTGGGCTGGCGCATCAGCACGCGCCCGTCGAAGCACTGGAGGCGACAAGGCTCACCCTCGCCGACCTCGTCGCGGGTACTCCTGCTTACATGGCGCCGGAGATCGCCTTGGGACGGAGAGAGGTGGATGCCCGAGCCGATATTTACGCGCTCGGATGCGTTGCGTTCTGGCTTCTCACGGGGCGCGTCGTCTTCGAGGCGGACACGCCAAATGCATTGATCGTCGCTCACGTGAAGGACGAGCCGCCCCGACCCTCCGCGTTCAGCGAGTTCCCGATTCCGGCGCCGCTTGAGACGCTCGTGCTGGAGTGCCTCGCAAAGAACCCGGCGGAGCGGCCGCAGAGCGCTGCGGACGCCGCGGCGCGGCTCGGAACGGTGCCACTGGTGCGGCCATGGACGCGCGAGCTGGCGGCGCACTGGTGGGACACGCACCGCCCGGCCAGCCCTGCCGCAACATCGGAGGGACTTCGTGAAGGCGATACCCGGCTTCGATGAAGTCGTGAGGGGGGTGTGGGGGTGATGCTCGCGCCGCTTTTGCGACGCGAGGTCGATTGGAGCCTCTTACTCCACCAGGGTGCCTCCCGCGGAAGGGGCCGGTACAGGGCCAAGCCCTAGCCAGACGGCGCGATCCCGGGTACACTCTCGCCTCCTCCGAGTCGAACCAGCGGACCCATCCGAAGCGCTCCATTAGGGGATCCACCGGTACGCCGCCATGAAGCAGGAAGGAGTCCGCCAAGCTCCGATGACCGTTTCCGGAGTCCTTGAAATCCTAGAGCGGGGCGGCGGTTTTCTCCGCGACCGCGCTCGGTCCTTTGCGCCCAGCCGGGAGGACGTCTTCGTCCCCGCGGCGCTCATCAACCGCTTCCAATTGATCTCAGGCGGCCTTGTGACCGGCACCGCCCACTCGGAGAGACAGGGCGTGCGGCTCGACAACGTCGAATCGATTTGCGGCATGGCTCCCGATGCTTTTCGCGTGTGCACTCCGTTCACCGAACTGACGGCCACGAATTCCGATCGACGCTTCCACCTGGGTGCCGGCGGAAACGCGTCGATGCGAATCGTCGACCTCTTCGCGCCCGTCGGACGCGGGACACGCGGGCTCATCGTCTCGCCGCCCAAGGCCGGCAAGACGCAGTTGCTGGAGGATTTCGCCACCGCGATTCTCGCCGACGCGCCGGACACCCATGTGGTCGTCTTGCTCGTCGACGAGCGGCCTGAGGAAGTGACCCACTTCCGGCGCACGGTTGCGGCCGAGGTGCTCGCGAGCAGCAGCGATCAATCGCTGGAGGATCACGTCCAACTCGCGACCATGTGCATGGCCATGGTGCGCTGCGAGCTGATGTGCGGGCGCCACGTGGTGGTGCTGGTCGACAGCCTCACGCGCATGGGCCGCGCCTTCAATTCGTACGGCTCGGACTCCGGGCGCACCATGAGCGGCGGATTGGATTCTCGCGCGCTCGAGATCCCACGCAAGTTCTTCGGGATGGCTCGCAACGTGGAGAATGGCGGATCGGTCACTGTTCTCGCGACCGCCCTGATCGAGACCGGCTCGCGCATGGACGACATGATTTTCGAGGAGTTCAAGGGAACGGGAAACAGCGAGATCGTGCTCGACCGCGCCCTTGCCGAGCAGGGGATCTTTCCCGCCATGAACATCGCCAAGAGCGGCACGCGGCGCGACGAGCTTCTCTACTCCAAGGCGGAGATCGACGCGATCAATCGGCTCCGCCGACGGGCACTCGAGGTGCCGCCCAAGCAGGCCATCACAGACCTGCGGAAGGCGTTGGAGCAGTGGCCGACCAACGAGAAGCTTCTGAAGCACCTGGGGTGACAAGAGAGCCCCCAAGCGGCTAGACTCCGTGGCTATGCTCCTTTCCTCCGGCACCCGGCTTGGCCCCTACGAGATCGTCGCGCCACTCGGCGCGGGCGGCATGGGGGAGGTCTATCGCGCCCGCGATCCGCGCTTGGGTCGGGATGTGGCGGTGAAGGTGCTGCCGCGCGCGGTGGCCGGCGATCCGGAGCGCCTCAGACGCTTCGAGGCGGAGGCGCGCGCCGCGGAGGCGCGCGCCGCGGGGGCGCTCAACCATCCCAATATCGTGACGCTGCATGACGTCGGCGCCGATGGCGGCGCGCCGTACTTGGTCACCGAGGTGCTCGAGGGTGAAAACCTTCGGGCGCTGATCCTCCGGGGACCCGTCCCCGTGCGGCGCGCGGTCCCCATCATCGTCCAGGTGGCGAACGGGCTCGCGGCCGCGCACGCGAAAGGGATCGTCCACCGCGACCTGAAGCCGGAAAATCTCTTCGTCCTTCCCGACGGCCGGGTGAAGATCCTCGACTTCGGAATTGCCAAGCTTACCGCCGGCGCGTCATCAGCCCTGGCGGAAACCACACCTGTCTTCTCGTCCTTGACGGCGGCCGGCACGATCATGGGCACGGTCTCCTACATGGCACCCGAGCAACTCAGGGACCTGCCGGTGGACCACCGCGCCGACCTGTTCGCGCTCGGCGCCATCTTCCACGAGCTGCTCACCGGGACACAGCCCTTCAGAGGCGATACCGCCGCGGACCGCGTGAGCGCCATCCTCACGGCCGAGCCTCCGCCGCTCCCACCGGAGGTGGAGCGCGACGTGCCAGGGATCGGCTCGGTGATCGCACGACTCCTTGTCAAACGGCCGGAGGGGAGGCTCGAGTCGGCCGCCGATCTCGCCTTCACGCTCGAGTTGCTCGCGCACCGTCCGGCGCCGGCCGCGGGTAACGAGCCGGTCGCCGGCTCCGCGGCGTCGCCCGCGGGGCCCGGTGTGCGGTTCCGGCCCCTCACGTTTCGCGATGGGGAAATCTATTGCGCCCGGTTCGCGCCCGACGGCCAGACCTTTGTCTATCAGGCCGCGTTCGCGGGCGGACAGACCGAGATCTTCCTCGCCCGCGTGGAGTCCCCGGACGCGCGATCGCTGGGCCTTGGGAATGCCGACCTCCAGGCGGTCTCCTCGACGGCGGAGCTTGCCGTGACCCTTCGCCCGAGGGACGTCGGCGGCTTCGTCCGTCTCGGCACGCTGGCCCGTGTGCCGCTCGTCGGGGGGAGACCTCGGGAGCTGGTAGACGACGTCTACCATGCCGACTGGTCTCCCGACGGGAAATCCCTCGCGGCGATACGAAAGGTCGGCCCGACGTTTCAAATCGAGGCGCCGATCGGCACGGTAATCCACAAGACGAACGGCTGGTTGAGCAGCCTCCGCTATTCCCCCGATGGAAAGCAGATCGCCTTCCTCGATCATCCAACGCCAGGGAGCAACGGCGGAACCGTCTGCGTGATACGCCCCGGCGAGCCCCCTCGCCGCCTGACCGAGCCGATGCCGACGATTTGGGATCTGACATGGCATCCCGACGGCGGGGAGATCTGGTTCGGGGCTCAAGGGGAGCAAGGTCCGGACGGTGTCTACGCCGTCACCTTTGGGGGAGTGGCGCGGAACGTCTACTCCGCCCCCGGGTTCGCCGTCGTCGAGGATCTCGCCGCGAACGGGGACGCCCTCTTCACCATGATCAGCCACCGCATGCGGATGGAAACGTCGACACGCACCGGCGGGAGGTCCGCGGCGGTCGACCTCTCCTGGCTCGACTGGTCGTTCCTCCGGGACGTGAGCGCCGACGGCTCCATGGTCCTGTTCGAAGAGACCAGCATCGGGTCTGGTGGCACTCCAGGCGTCTACGTCCGGTCGATCGACGGCGAGCCTGCCGTTCGTCTCGGCGACGGAATCTGCTTCGCGATCTCCGAGGACGGACGCTTTGTCTTGGCCGGCGAGCTCGGCGTCAAGAATTACTTCACCATCATGCCGACCGGCGCCGGCGAGCCGCGGCGCGTTCCGATGGGCGACCTCTCGCTGTTCTGCGCCGACTGGCTACCGGGCGACCGCGAGGTGATCCTGGTGGCGGCCCCCGAGGGCCAGGGTCGCCGCTCTACCGAATGGAAATCGAATCGGGAACCATCCAGCCGCTCCACGACCAAGTGGTCGGCCACAACCTGATCTTGGTGTCGCCGGATGGTACGCAGGTGATCGCCAGAGGGGGAGACGGGGCGCTGGCGCTCTTCCCGGTCGACGGCGCCGCGTCTCGTTCGTTCCCCGAGCTCGATTCCATGTTGCGTCCGGCGGGATGGGCGGCCGACTCCAAATCTTTCTTCATATTCCGCGGCGGCGCCGTCCCCGCGCCGGTCTACCGCGTGGACGCCGCCAGCGGAACGATGGAGCCGTGGATGGAAATCGCCCCGATCGAGCGGAGCGGGGTCAGCGGCCTCAACACGGTGATGGTCACCCTGGACGGCGAACGCTATGTCTGTTCCTACCCGCGCACGGACTCATCTCTCTTCCACGCGCGCGGTCTAAGCTAGCGGATCGGCGGCGCGGCCGACTCGCCGCTCCGCCCGCGCTCCTCGTTTCACGCTGCCTGCCCGAGCGCTACTTCATCGGCTCGATCGAGATCTTCCCTCCCGTGACCGTCACCCGCGCGTCGATTCCGGCCCGCTTGAGCTGCGAGGTGATCGCATCGGTGAGGGCGGCATCGCTCATCGCGTCGGAATTCGCCTCCTCCGCCATGGCTCAGCCCTCGAGCGGTGGCCACGGCCTGCTCATGGATCGGCCTCAGAACCCGGATCAGCCTGTCCCAAAGGTTGCAGGAAATCTCAGGCGGCCGGGAGCCTCCGCCGGGCCCATACCCCGTCATTGAGAAAGCCGCAAGACCGGCCGATAACCCCCGGGATTGCCCTAACTCGATCCGGAGGGAGCGTCGTGAAGCTGGTTGCCTGCCCTCAGTGTCACGCCCAGTACGACGTCGCCGACGTCGGCGAGGAGGCGATTGCCTGCCCCTGCGGAGCCAAGGTCGCCACGAGTCCACCAGCCGTGGTGGACGCGGCCGTGAGGCGATGCGCGTCGTGCGGAGCGCTCGTGGACGAGGCCGAGCGGGTCTGCACCTATTGTCAGGCCGCGGTCAGCAGGAATCCAGCCCCCGCGGGCCCCGTCTGTCCGGAGTGCTACGCCCGAAATCCCGAGCGCGCGGGCCATTGCACGGCGTGCGGCATCGCGTTCCTACCTCAGCCCGTGCGCCGCTCGACCGATCCCCTCGAGTGCCCGATCTGCCCCGGGGTTCGCCTCGCGGCGCGCAGCCTCGGCGGGCTCTGGGTCGATGAGTGCCCGATGTGCCTCGGCCTCTGGGCTCCCGGCGAGGTCCTGGAACGCATTGTGGAACGCGTTCGCGAGAAGAGGCGGCGCGAGGGAACGCCCGAGGGGTCCCTCGCGCACCGGGAGCGTCGCGCGGACTGGCAGGCCGTGGTTTCGTATCGACGCTGCCCCGTTTGCAAGGAGGGCATGCACCGGAAGAACTTCGCGCACCGCTCCGGCGTCATCGTCGACTGGTGCGGCAGCCACGGCACCTGGCTCGACGCGTACGAGATGGAGGACATCGCTGCATACGTACTCGAGGGCGGGCTGGAAGGCCCGACCAAGGAGGGCAAGGACGGGGAGGCGAATCTCACCGCCGATCCGGCGCGGGCCGCGGCGAGCTTGGCGGCGGAGCAGCTCCTGGTCGAGGAGCGGGCTCGGACCAACGCGCCCGATCTCCGCAGGCGCTTCGGTCCGCAACGCGCTTTCAAGGGAATCGGCGATCTGATCGCGGAATTTCTGAAATAACGGGCGGCGTGGCCGCATTGCGCAGCAACCCAAGGAGGTCAGGATGGGACTCGTAAGCAAGCTTCGCGGCGAGCTGGTCGACATCGTCGAATGGATGGACGACACGCGCCCCACGCTGGTCTGGCGCTTTCCGCGCTACCAGAACGAGCTCAAGAACGGCGCCCGTCTCGTCGTTCGGCCGGGCCAGGCCGCGATCTTCGTCGATCGGGGACGCGTGGCCGACGTCTTTCAGCCGGGCTCCTACGAGCTGACCACGAAGAACTTCCCCATCTTGAGCACCCTCCGTGGCTGGCAGCACGGCTTCAACAGCTCCTTCAAGGCGGAGGTCTACTTCGTCACCACCCGCCAGGTCACAGAGCTCAAGTGGGGAACGCCGCACCCGGTTCTGCTGCGCGACCCTGAGTTCGGGCCGCTCCGCGTCAGGGCGTTCGGAACCTACGCGCTGAAAGCGTCGAAGCCCGAGGCGCTCCTGACCGAGCTGGTGGGCACGGACGGCACGTTCGAGGCAGATGAGATCGAGGTCCTGCTGCGATCGATCGTCGCCTCCGAATTCTCGAACATGGTGGCTTCGACCGAGATCTCGGTGGTCGACCTCGCGTCGAACTACGGCCGCCTCTCGGAGCAGCTTCGAAAAACGGTGCTCGCGAAGATCGACGACGAGTACGGGCTCGACCTCCCGCAGCTCTTCATCGTGAACGTCTCGGTTCCGGAACAGGTGGAACGCGCGCTGGACGCCCGTTCGAGCATGGGCGTGCTCGGCGACATGAACCGCTACCAGCAGTATCAGCTCGGTTCGTCGATTCCGGTCGCGGCGGAGAATCCCGCCGGAGGCCTTGCCGGAGCCGGCGTCGGGCTGGGGATGGGTATGGCCATCGCAGGGTTGGGCACGGCAGGGGCCGCGCCAAAGTCGGCACTCCAGCTCATCCCTCCCACTCCGGAGGCCCACACCGCCCTGTGGCACGTCGCTTCAGGCGGGCGGACGTTCGGCCCGTACTCAGTGGCTCAGCTGAGGCAGGCGGTGGCGGCGGGACAACTTACCGTGGAGAGCATGGTCTGGACGGCGGGGATGGACGCTTGGACGCCGATGGCGCACGAGCCTCGGCTCTCGGTACTCTTCGCGCCGCCGCCTCCGCCCGTAACGGGGTGATCGAAGGGATCGCTTACGCGCTCTTGGGGGGCCGCTCGATGGCGTCGCCGAGGAGTCTCGCGGCCACGCGACCCAGGCGTCCCGACTTCTCGAGCTGATCCCTCAGCTTCGAGATCTCCGCCTCCCGGGCCGCTGGGGTCGTGCGGTCTTCGATCGGGATGTTCGCCATCCGCGCGAGCCATTGACCGAGCTGGCGTGGCACGGTGGGCTCGTTCGTCGCGGAGGCGATCCGCCTACGGTTCTTCGTGCTTCCCTGCGACCAGTGCTCCAGAGCCTGCGTATCGAGCGAGCCCTTGAGCGCCTCCAGGTGAAACCACTCGTCGCCATCGCTGTCCGTCGAGGGGACGAGCTCAAGCCGCGTCGCCTCGAACAGATCTTCCGACGACGATCCGACGGTGCGACGGAGCGTCACGCACCCCCGTCCGATCCGCCATTCCATGCGGCAGCGCGCGAGCCGGACCGAGCCCCACGCCAAGCCCAGCGCTCCGAACGAGGCGATGATCCCCACCGGCAAGAGTGGAAGCTCCCGCGCCGACTCTTGGAGGATCGCGAACCCGATGCCCGCGACGAGAAGTGCGAGTACGCCCACCGCCCTGGACTGCCATCGGCGCTTCGCCGCGCTCCCCGCCACCGCGCGTCCCCCTTCGGGCGTAAGAACCTCTTCCCATCCCTTCGGTAGTGCGACGGATCCCGTCTCGGACGCTCCTTCGCTCAGACCGAGCTCGGAACTGAGAGCGGCCGCCGCCCCCGCCCTTTCGGCGAGCGTCCCGAGGCGGGAGAGATCGACCTGTCCCCGGGTCGTCTCGGCAGCCAAGGTGTTTTTTCGAGGATCCAACAGGATCCGCCGGAGCGCCTCCCGCGGGATCTCGCGCCTCATCCGGAACGGTCCTCGCGAGCGGAGGACCGTGACCCCGCCGGCGTGCGCGATGATTCGGTCTTCGGACCAGAGAAGCAGGATCACCTGGGCGATCGCGGCGAAGCCGCCGAGGGTCCAGAGGGTGAGCCAGAGCAGCAGAAACCCCCCCATAGCCAGGGCGAGGCCGGATTCAAGGGGCGCCTGCCCCCCGTCGAACGGGGTGCCGTTCATTACCGCCAGGACGCCCCTGATGAGAAACCAGACGGCTAGGCCCTCCCCCACGGCCCACGCGCAAAGCCAGAAGAGCAGGAAGCCGGCGGACACGTACCGAGCGGTGCCTTGCGGCTTCAACCGGACCCGCCACCCTTCGGGGACGCGTTCTCCGAACATACGATCGAATATCGGCAGGGAACAGGGCCTTGCCGAGCAGTTTGTGGGGCCCGACTGGGCCGGCAACCTCAAGCGGTTCTTGTGTTCACCTTCAACAAGTCATCCTTGACGGAGAAGCCTGCGCGGGGTAAACTCCCAAGAGTTCGTGCCCCGCCGCGCGCCCCCAGCGCGCACGTAGCGCTTGGAGGTGCCACATCTCCTACTGCTCGGCCGTGTTCCCGTCGAGCCGAGGGGCTCGCATGAACCGAGCCCTTCGGTTCATCCTCCCGGCGATCCTCCTCGCTCTGACCACGACCCCCGCCGCACTGTCACCCGCATACGCTGCACCGACGCCAGAAAATAGTCCCATCCTCACGCTTGGCGCGACGCACGCGTTGCGGCAGGGCGGGCAAGCTACTCTCTGGGTCTACTTCTCGGATAAGGGTGAGACCGACGCGGCGAGCTTGGAACGAGCCGTTGCCGAAGCCGGCGTGCGCGTTCCGATTGCGTCACGTGCGCGCCGCATCCGACTAACGAGCGGCAGGTTCATTCCCGATTACACCGATGTCCCTACGCTTCCCCGTTATGTCCGAGGGATCGAATCCGCAGGCGCGCGCATCCGGCACGTATCGCGGTGGCTCAATGCGGTGAGCGTGGAAGTGGATGAGGCGGGCGCTCGCAGGATCGCGGCACTCCCCTTTGTACGACGGATCACGCCTGTGATGCACACCGAGCCGCAATACGGACCCCCGGGCAGCTACGGCGGTTCTTTGACTCAGAACCAAGGAATCAATGCCGTTGCCGCTCATGATTCCGGGTACAGCGCGGCAGGGATCGTCGTGGCGGTATTCGACACCGGGTTTCGAAAGGATCACGCCGCGCTGGCGCCGCTGAAGCGGATCGCCGAGTGGGATTTTGTCGGGTCCGACGGCGAAACGGCGAACGAACCCGGGGACTATATCGATCAATGGAACCATGGGACCGGGGTTTGGTCCATCCTCGGCGGCTATCTTCCGGGTGACCTCATCGGACCTGCGTTCAACGCATCGTTCGTCTTGGCGAAGACCGAGGATCTCACCGTGAGCGGGGCCGCAGATGAGGACCGGTGGGTCGCGGCCGCGCAGTGGGCGGACAGCATCGGCGTCGACATCGTCTCATCGTCGATGGTGGTCTCTTACGCGATCGAGGAACTTGACGGAGAGACCACCGCCATGGCGCAAGCGACAAACATCATGACACGCCACGGAATCTTGGTTGTGTCCGCCATAGGCAACTCCGGTCCTGGCCCAGGTACTCTTTGGACACCCTCAGACTGTGACAGCATCCTGGCCGTTGGCAGCGTGGATCAATCCAATCTGATCTCGGGTTTCTCATCCCGCGGCCCGACGTTCGATGGTCGAGGCAAACCTGATCTTGTAGCCCAAGGCGAGAACTCGATCTGGGCAACACCCACTTGCATCGACTGCCTAGGCACCTACCCCGGGACTTCACTCGCCACGCCGCTCGTGAGCGGCGCCGCCGCCCTCGTCCAGGAGGCTCATCCCGAGTGGTCCTCGCAGCAGGTGCGCTACGCCCTCAAATCAACCGCCGACAAAGCGAGCACGGCGGATAGCACAACCTACGGCTGGGGGAGACCCAACGCTGTTTCGGCCATCTACCGATCGACGCTGGGTGGACCCGTCTTCCCGAAGCCCTTTCCACTGGTCGCACCGCCCTCGGGATACCCGAACGCCACCACACCCGTGGTATTTCGGTGGCGGCGCGCGATCGATCTCGATGCCGGCGACGTCGTGGGCTACACGCTCGAGCTCAAGAAGGTCTCGCCGAGCATGGTTGTCTTTACCACCTCGATACCCGATACCACCGTCAGCTATTCCGGTCCCCTGGATCCGGGAACGCTCTACGAATGGAACGTCGTCGCCACCGATCTCGGAGGACACGCTCGATCCTGTCAGGAAGTCTTCCGCTTCACGACCACAGGGGGGGGTGCCGATCAGCCCCCCGCAGCGACGGCCCCGGCTACGGCGGGCGGCCCCGAAAACGCACTCCTATCGTTCGGGGTGACGGTGGCTGATCCCGACGGAGACGCCATTTCCACCCTCACGGCCGCTCCGCTTCCGGCGGGGGCCACGTTTACGCCGAACGGAGCGAACACGTCGGGGACGTTCAACTGGACGCCGAGCTTCACCCAGGCGGGGCTTTACAACGTGACATTCACGGCCTCGAATGCCCTCTCCGGCGTGGCCACGACGGCGATCACGGTGACCAACGTGGGTGGTGCGCCGGGGCCCGCGATTGGTCTTATGGCCGCCTACGCCTTCGATGAAGGTTCTGGCACGACCACCGCGGACCTCTCCGGCAACGGCCACACCGGCGCTCTGACCAGCGGTCCCACCTGGGTCGCCGGGAAATACGGCAATG
>Ga0184639_10000860_pt1 | contig 12587 bp, 13 predicted proteins | sample PLM31_170_b2_FD_133155 | JGI IMG/M metagenome (GOLD analysis project Ga0184639, IMG submission 133155) | Groundwater sediment microbial communities from an aquifer in East River, Colorado, USA - PLM3-1_170_b2 | ecosystem: Environmental > Terrestrial > Soil > Riparian zone | place: USA: East... | reverse complement strand
TTTCGCTGTGCGCAGTGCGGCGGCGTGCTCCATCCGGACGAGGGCCAGGTTTTCCTCACTTGCCCATTTTGTGGCTCAGCGGTCTACCTCGACAAGTCCAAAGTCGTCTTTCACTGGTCGCTCAGTCCAACTGTCAACCCGGACGAGGCCGCCGCCAACCTGCGCCGCTGGATGGCGGGCAACCAGACCGTCAAAGACCTGGATCGTAAATCGAAAGTGGTCTCGACCATCTTTCAATACTTCCCTCTGTGGTACGTGAAGGAGCGCGACCGGCAGACGGGCAAGGAGAAGATTTTCATCGAACCGGCGGCGGCAATCTCCATCAGCGAGATCAAGGCGCTCGACATCCCCGCCGGGAATCTGGAAAAATACGACTCTGCACTCGACGCGCAAGCCGTGGCTCCCACCGTCCCATTCCCGGCGATGCTGGAATGGCTGGCTCCGCGCGGGGTGCAACCGGACGAGGTCGCGGAGGCCGCGCTGGTGCACCTGCCGGTCTACATCTTCAAATATGAGTTTGCGGGCAAGACGTACACGGCCATGGTTGAAGGCTCGTCCGGCAAGGTGTTCGCAAACATCTTCCCGGCGAAAGCCGAAGCGCCGTATTATCTGGTCGCCATCGTCGCGACTGCCGGGTTCCGGTGCATCAGCAGCCTTCCGTTCATGGGATATTTCATGGAGAGCTAGACGGGCATTGGCCCAGGCTTGGGTCTGCTGGCGTGCGTGGTAGCGGGCGCGCTGTTCGCCATCCCGGTGTTCGCGCTGGCGGCGTTCGTCTCGGCGAAAGTGTAAAGGCATGGCAGACATCATCACCGGCCTCAGTTGCCCCAACTGCGCGGGCACGCTCTCGGTGCGCGAGGGGCAGCGCATCGTCAAATGCCCGTATTGCGAGGCGCGTTCCTTTGTGCGCGGCGAGCGGGGGACGGCGCGCTATCAGGTCGCGCGGCGCGTGGAGCGCGAAGCGGCGGCGCAGGCCGTGCGCGGATTCTGGTCGGGCATCAATCGGGCGATGGACTTGCAGAGCCGCGCGCGGATCACCGAACTGTTCCTCGCGTATCTGCCGTACTGGCGCGCGCAGTCACAGGTGGCCGGGTGGATTTTCGGGCAGAAGAAAGTCGGGTCGGGCAAGAACCGGCGCTACGAGCCGCGCGAAGTGCAGATCATGGAGAACATGGAGTGGACGGGCGCAGCGGGCGACGTGGCCGAGTTCGGCGTGGAGAGTGTGAGTCTGGCAGGGACGCAACTGGCGGTCTACGACTCCGGCGGCCTGCACGCCGAGGGAATGGTGTTCGAGCCGACCGGGTCGGAGACCGATGCCAACGACGCCGCCCGCAACGGCTGGGGAGGGCGCGCGCAGAAAAAGGCCGGGCTGGACAGGCTGGCGCAGACGTTCCTGCGCTTCCTGCGCGAGTCGCTGTCCATCGTCTACTACCCGCTGTGGGTCGCGCGCTACACGTATCGCCAGCGGGCGTATCAAGTGGTGGTGGACGGGCACGGCGGGAAGGTGCTGTACGGCAAAGCGCCGGGCAACATCTACTACCGCGCGCTCATGCTCCTCGGCGGGACGGCGCTCGGGTCGTTCGCCATCGTGGACGGGCTGGCGCTCGCTCTGGTGATTATCGGCAACTCCAAAAAGAACGATAGCGGCGACCTCGCCCTGCTCGTGCTGCCGTTCATCGCCGGGGGGGCGCTGATCGCCGGGGGCTACCGGCTGTTCCGCTGGGGCGAGGAAATCGAACAGCGAGTCAAAGGCAATCAGTGAATTATCAGGTGCGACGCACTTCCAAAGTGCGTCGCACCTCTGGGCAACTCGATGACGACGAGTATCGAACTTATCTTGCTCAAGTGCCTGCGCTGCGGGAGGCCCCTCCCGGCGGCGGAAGAGGAAGTGGCGTGGGTGTGCGCGCAGTGCGGGGAGGGCATGCAGCTCACCTCCACCGGCCTCGCTCCGCTCGCAGTGAACTGGGCCGCGCCCCGACCGGGGGCGACGGAACTGCGCTGGCTTCCGTTCTGGGTGTTCACCGGGACAGTCACTTTTAGTCGCCGGGAGAATTACGGTGGGCGGAGCGAACCCGACAAATTGTGGAGCGGCCCGAGGCGGTTCTACATCCCGGCTTTCCCGGCTCCGCTCCAGCAACTGGAAACCCTCGGGGCCGACTTGACCAAACAACAGATTTCCTTGCGCCCGGGGCCGCCCATGGGCGCGCTCCAGAACTGCACCCTCTTCCCCGCCGACGCGCGGCAGGCGGCGGAGTTCGTCGTCCTCACCATTGAAGCCGACCGGAAGGACAAGCTCAAGATCGTGGAGTTCAGGTTGGATCTGAACGAGCCGGAGATGTGGATGTTGCCGTTTGTAGGGGAGGCCCTCACGCTTCTCTAAGCATTCGCGCGATTTGCTTGATCGAAGGCCGTTTGCCGTACATCAGCAGACTCGCGCGGAACACTTTGGCCCCGGCCCACAGGATGAAGGCGTTGGCGAGCAGCACACGGCAAGGTTGCCGGGGAGGTGCACTACGGGCGTGTTCCCGAACGCCAGCCGCCGGGATACCACGACAGCATGGGCATAAACAAAAACAGTGCGAGCAGGGGCTGGCCCTCGCGCAGGTTGGGGTCAATCAACTCACGGCGGGTCTGGTCTTCGTTGCGACTCATATGCATTGGTTAATCATATTCAGTATCAACCAAATATCCTGTTCGCCCTGGGCATGTGAAGGTTTGGCCACTCCCTTTATGTGGATTGAGGGCATAGTTCAACTTCTTTCGGCGAAATCGCTTGCCACAGACAGTACATGCGATGACGTATGTTGGACCAGCAAATGCCTTTTGCCTAACAGAGTACGATGGTCTGGTCAGCCATGGCGAACGAGAAGTCGGTAGAGCGGCAATCAGGCCCACAGGAGAAAATTCAATACGGAAGACCGGCTTGAATGGCATGGTCGTAACCTTTATACTTTGAATGCGGTCAACACGGTAGGCGCGCATCTCTTCGGTTTCCACCTTCCTCCCGTAAAGCAATAGGTCTCCAGCCCGGGTCCGTCGTAGGGAGTAAGGCTCTATCCGTCTGATGGTATCATCGTATCCAAGATCAACACATAAGTGATTGGCTGCGGCGAAGCGGACAGTTTCGAGAGGAACACCCTGCCCCCATGACCAGACCGTCGGCGGCGGTGTCCATTGCTCGTCCAGGTCTACTGTAATTGGAGCAGGAGGTAATTCTTCGAGCGTGATCTGCCCTTCCAACCACGCAAAAAGCGTTGGAAGCTCTCCCCAAAAGTCTTCGAGGGGCGGCAATGCAGGGAGTTGATGGCGCAGCATGTTGCCCCACTCGGAGATCAGTTCCTCCCGATCAGGAGAACGCTCCAGATCGTGGAACGTTGGCATGGTGATGCCCTTCACCCGGCATTTTTCTTCCAGAACATTACGAATCACATCCGGGGCCAGGCGAAGATCGGGTCGGCGAAAGAGGTAAATGATGTCGTAAAGATCACGCGGTCGGCATCGCTCCTGCATGGCCCTGATTTTCTCGGCAAACAGTTCTTCAAAGGAATAACAGCGCACATTATCCGCTTCAGGGAACCGATCCGAATATGAGTGCCCAATTGGGCGCAGGACTGGGGGCCGAACCACATTTTCCGAACGGTCCAAGTCCAATTTCGCGCTCTCAGGAGTTGGGGTCCCACGTGGCCCTCGATAGTAGATGCGCCCTTGGCACGTTTGGTCGCGAAGGCCTCGTCGAAAACTTGGTGACCGAATGGAGAAGTCAATGCCGGATGCCTCCGAGAGACGAGCCAGCATTCGCGGCAGAATCGAGGCGAGTTCCTCAGGATAGAGCGGTCCATCCGGAAGTACAGTGAAGTCGAGATCCTCAGAGAAGCGGAAGGTCTCGATATAGCACTTTTTCAAGCATGTTCCACCCTTGAAAACCCACTTCTCGCCAAGTACCGGATCAGTCGCGATACCCCAGAGTAGCCAACTCAATATGTAGTCTTTCTCGACCACCTGCTCGGAGAGTCCCCATTCAGCCGCGTGCTCTTGCAATTCTATGCGTCGTATCATCGCTCAGGAGAAAACTTTACATTCTCGACGACTCGCCAGGTGCGATTCAGTGGCCCACGGTCTGATCCGTCAGGGTCAAGCTTAGCGGGCCCTCGGCTTATCCGCTCTCGACATGCCTCCAAAAGCCGATCGCTGCCCACATGTAGCCGTTCCGCCATCAAGCCGAGGCGCTTGTAGATTGCACGATTGCCGAATTGCTCTATGTATTGAAGAAGCACTTCCTCATTGGCGTGATCAGAGCGGAAATAGCTCTCGATGACCTCACCGACGTGGCGTATGCCACCCCCTAAGGCGGGTGTGTCAAGCACATCCACGATCGTACGGCTTGGATCGGAAATGCTTACTGGTATCTCCTCCCGCCATGCCTTACTTAATCCGAACAAACGTGAACTTCCAATCACATGGGCAATATAGGGAGTGCCGTCAATCGAGCCCTCACGCTCTCGAATTGACTTGGTTGTATAGATAACGACTGCGCGAAATAGCTGGTCAGTCAATCCCCAGTGGTGACACGCGCTCCAACCGCCGATGTATCCTGGTTGGAAGACACGGGAAAATAGGGCCCAGGGATCTTTGACCCATTGGTCAGGGCTGGCCGCTTCGAGAGGGACGACCGTATATAACCCTTGGCGCACACGCTTAAGCCAGCCTTGGGAGGCAAGATAGGGTAGGAGCCGCGCAACTCGATCGTAGTCGAGTTTAAGAACATCTATGGCTTCGGCAATCGAGAAAGGACCAGGGAAGTTTCGGTGCAGGATAGTTAATAATTTCCTGTTCTCTCTCGATATGCCTCTAGGATTTGCATTTACCCGTGTATTTTCTCTGATCACATCAGTGATTTTACACTACAAATTGCGCCAAGAACAATTACAAAACCTGCTTCCCTAACCTCATCTCCTTCAGTATCTCCTCCGCCCGATCAATCCGCACCACCTTCTCGGCCACCATCCGCCCGGCCACCACGTCAACCCACTCGCCCGTCGCGCCCGCGGCGATGGCGACCTGCCGCGCGTGGAGGGTCATGTGCCCGCGCTGGATGCCCTCGGTGGCGAGCGCGCGCAGCGCGGCGAGGTTCTGCGCGAGGCCCACGCTTGCGATGATCTCCGCAAGTTCGCGCGCGTTGCTCACGCCCATGAGTTTGAGCGCGGCCTGCGCCGTGGGATGCACTTTCGTCGCGCCGCCCACGATGCCCACCGCCATCGGCATTTCGAGCGTGCCGACGAGATTCCCATCGGCGTCTTTGCCCCAGGTGCTGAGTGAAGTGTACCGCCCACTGCGCGCGGCGTAGGCATGCGCCCCAGCCTCAATCGCGCGCCAATCGTTGCCCGTGGCGATGACGACCGCGTCCACCCCATTCATGATGCCCTTGTTGTGGGTGCTTGCGCGGTACGGGTCGGCGGCGGCGAAGGCGTAGGCTTCGATGATGCCGTCGCGCACACGCTCGCCGCTGTAGAGACGACCCGGCGGGTCGTCTCTACGGAATTCCAATGCAGCTACCGGGATGGTGCATCGGACGCGGGCGAGGCGGCGGTCGGCGAGGTTGGAGAGGATGCGCAGGTGCACGCGCCCGCCCGTGATTTGCTCGACGGTGGGGGCGAGGCGCTCGCAGGCGGTGTTGACCGCGTTCGCGCCCATCGCGTCGCGCGTGTCGTAAATCAGGTGCGCGACGAGGAACGGGCCGATGGGTGAGTCGTCCATCACGCGCACTTCCAGATCGCGCGCGCCGCCGCCGAACTTGACGATGACGGGGTCAACCTCGTTCGCGAGGTCGAGGATGCGCGCTTTGTTTTCGAGCAGCGCCAGCCGCGCGGCGTGCAGGTCCAGGACCCCGAGGATTTGCATCTGGCCGATCATCTGCGGCTCGGTGGTGTGCGCGATGAAGCCGCCTCCAGCGCGGGCGAGCTTGGCCATGAACGACGCGCCCGCGACGACCGAAGGCTCCTCAATCGCCATCGGCACGAGCACTTCGCGGCCATTGACGAGGAAGTTGGCGGCGACGCCGAGCGGCAGCGCGTGCAGGCCGACGACGTTCTCGATCATGTGGTCGGCCTGCTCGGGCGAGAGGCCGCCGGAGCCGTCGAGCGCGGCGAGCTGTTCCGGCGCGAGCTGCGCCCACGCGGCGATGGTCTGGCCTCGGTCTTTCAGGCTCTGGTTGTAGAAACCGGGGAGGCGGGAGGTGCGGTTGGTGTCAGGCATGGGAACCTCGCGTTTCGTATTGCGTCATGCGTAGTGCGTAAAACGGAATATCGCGCAGCATCCCTTTGGGACGCACTACGCATTACGATTTATCAAAGTTCGTCTCCAAAAGACTCTCATGGTTGCAGTGGGTCATCTTCCAATCCAGCCACAAACTGTTGCAACGTACCCTGCCCGCCGACGCGCACGCGGGTGAGGGTGTAGACCGAGTCGAGCGTGTGGGTGCGGCCAGACTCGACCGTGACCGCGCCCCACAGGTCAAGCTCGCGGTCGAGCTGCAAGGTCACGTCGTCGTACTTCCCGAAGGGATAGTTGAAGAAGCGCGGCATGACGCCGATGTGGGCTTCGATGGTCTGCATCGAGCCGAGCATCTGGTAGAGCTGGAAGTCGCGGCTCTGGCCCGCGAGTTCGTCGTGCGTTTTGGTGTGCGGCTCGATCTTCCAGCCTTGCGCGTACAGGCTCTCGGCCTGCGGCCACGTCAGGTATCGCTCGAACTCGCGATCCATCAATTCGGTGATGACGAACACCGTTCCAGTGTAACCGTACGGCTGCATCACCAGCGCGGCATATTGCATCAGGTCGCGGTAGCCATCGTCAAAGGTGATGACGACGGCTTTCGGCGGCAGGGGCCACCCGAGCATGAGCGCGTACAACAAGTCGTACAGGCTCACGGTCACGTAGCCGTGATCGTGAAGATACCGTATCTGCGCGGCGAAGTCCTCCGGCTGCACCGTGAGGTTCTTGCGAATCTCGCCCGCGTTCACAGGCCACGGCTCGATGTAGTGATACATGAGAATGGGCAGGCGCACGGCCCGGTTGCGCGCGTCGGCGTCCGGGGTGGGCAGGGGCGTGGGGGTGGGAGTGGCCGTAGGCGTGAGAGTCGGCTCGGGCGTGGCGGACGGCGTCAAAGTCGCGGTGGCTGGGGAGGCGGTGAGTGGAGCCTCCGTCGCCGTTTGCGAAGGGTGTGCCTGCGTTGCCGGCACAGTCGTCACCGTCCCGGTGGGTTTGGAGGTGGGCAATGGGGGAGAGTAGATCACGCCAACGTCGCACGCCGCCGCGCTGGTCGCAAGCCCGATGGTGGCCAGCGCGCCCAAAATTCTTTGTAATGGAAATCGGCCCATGTCGCGCGGATGATAACATGGGAAGTAGCCGATGGCGAATGGCGGATGGCGCGTGGCTTGAGCCTTGTATTACAATCAGTCTATGGACTCACATCACCCTGTGCCGCTGTGGTTGTGGCGACTCGCGACGTGGGGGTTGGGCGTGGCCGTGGTGGGGGTGATCGGCCTGGCGTGGGGGCTGTCACGCGGCTGGGCCGACCCGCCGCGCGCCGGGCCGCTGTTGTGGTACGAGAACTTTCAGGGCGATCTGACCCGGTGGGAATTCATCACGTCGAACGGGGCGGCGCTCGGCCCCGGCGAGGGGGCGCTGCGCGCCGAGTTCACCGCGCCCGAGCAGCTCGCAGTGGGATTGACTTCCGGCCCGGCCGGCGATTTCACGCTCGAGATCGCCGGGACGCAAACCGCGGGCGACATCGGGGCCGCCTACGGCTTGATCTTCGCGTGGCAGGATGAAGCGCATTACAGCGCCGTGCTCGTCAACGGCAATGGTTATGCGGAAGCGTACCGGCAGGCAGGCGCGGAGCGCACGAGCTGGTTCGCGTGGCAGCAGTGGCCGAACATTCTGCTGGGGACGGGGAGCAACCGGGTGCGGGTGGACGTGGGCGGGGGACAGATGATTGCGAGAGTCAACGACGAAGTGCTCGTGGAAGCGGAGACCGACGCCGGGGGGCGCGTCGGCGTCTTGGCCCGCAGCCCTTCGGCGTCGCTCAGGGCAGGCTCTGGCCCGAGCCGGGTCGTATTCAGTTGGGTTCAAATGTGGGCAAGGCCCTGAGCGACTAAAAAGCCCCGGAACCTTCCGGGGCTTGTCTGCGTTTAAGAGAGTGAATGTCAACTCTTGAGGATCTTGGTGTCGAGGAAATAGTCCAGCCAGATCCCGGCGAGGCACGCGATAGAAAGAAATAAGAGGATCACATTGCTATAGGCGAAGTCGTGGAGGTTGGTGCCGAAGCCGAGCGGAATCGGGAGCGAGAACGTTCCGATCTTGACAGTGGGGGAGGGGACGTAAATAATCATCCCGGTCGCCACGGCCCCGATGACGAGCGACACCACCACGACGATCCAGCGTTTGATTTGCATAGCTAGGTCTCCGAAAAGGGTCTAAGATGACGGGGGAGATTGTATTCAATTCGGCTTGAAGCGTCAAACAATACTTTCTCCCTCTGAAGGAAATGCTCCATGCCACGCTCAACATTCAGCGCCGTGATCGGCGCGGCCCTCGGGATACTGGTGGTGATGGCGGCGATCTGCACGATCAGCCTCCTCAACCCCATCTGGCTCAACGCGGCGAGGCAGGCGCTGCCCGGCGCGGTCACCCCGGCCCTCAGCGCCTCCCCGCAGCCTATCCCCATTGACGAAGACAATCCCGTTCTGCCGCCCACGCGCGTCGGCCCGGTGGCCCCCACCCCCACGCTGGCCCCGCTCCCCACCGCGCCCGGCGCGGCCTGCGGCGGCCCGGAGCGAATGACGATTGCCCTGCTGGGCGTGGACAGCCGTGAGGCCGATTACACGCGCCCGACGCGCACGGATGCCATCGTGCTGGTCACGGTGAACTTCAAGACCCGGACCGCCGCACTGCTCTCCTTCCCGCGCGATTTGTACGTGCCGTTGGCCAATGGGAAAGAAATGGGCGTTGAACAGAGCCGCCTCAACACTGCCTATCTGTACGGCGAGCTCTACGGCATCCCGGGTGGCGGCCCGGCCGAGCTCAAGGACACCATCGCGTTGAACTTTGCGATCCACGTGGACCGGTATGCGATGGTGAACTTCGGGGCGTTCGAGGCCGCGGTGGACGCGCTCGGCGGGATTGACGTGGAGGTCCCCGAGGCGATCTACGATCCCGAGTATCCCACCGCCGATGGGGGGACCATGCTCCTCGAGATACCGGCCGGACTTCAGCACATGGACGGGCAAACGGCGCTTCGCTACGCCCGCACCCGCCATCAGGACGACGACTATCATCGCATGCAGCGGCAGCAGATCGTCCTGCTGGCAATCCGGGACAAACTGCTCAACCCGGCGGTGATCCCGCAAATCCCGACCCTGTTACAGTCCATGAGCAATCTGGCGCAGACCGATCTCTCTCCCGTGGAGATCGCGGCGCTGGCCTGCATCGGCCCGCAGATTGACCGCTCCACCATCATCGCGCTGGCGATTGACGGGACGATGGTCATCCCATGGACGACGCCGACCGGGGGGCGCGTGAGCATCCCGAACCGGGAGGTTGTCGCCCCCATCGTCGCGCGGTTCCTCGGGCAGTGAAACGCTCCCCTAACGCGGTTGGCACTCTTTCCCGCAATTGCCAAAAAGGCCTTGACATCGTTAGGCCAATTGAGTATCATATAGCCAGCGAGTTAGCACTCTGCCTGGGCGAGTGCTAACTTGTAACCATGTCAGCCAAAAACCTTTAAACCGCATCACTTCAACAGGAGGTAAGCAAAGATGGCACTTAATCTCAAACCCCTCGGCGACCGGGTGGTGGTGGAACCCATTGAGCAGGATGAAATGACTGCCAGCGGGCTCGTGCTGCCCGAGACCGCCAAGGAAAAACCCCAGAAGGGAACCGTCGTCGCGGTCGGGCCGGGCGCGCGCGATGAGGGCGGCAAGCGCATTGCGATGGACGTCAGCACCGGCGACGTCGTGCTCTTTGCCAAATACGCCGGCACGGAGTTCAAGGTGGACAGCAAGAAGCTCCTCATCCTCAAAGAGAGCGACTTGCTGGCGATTATAGAAGCCGACGACACGGCGAGCAAGAAAAAGAAGTAACCCTCGCGAGACTATCATCAAAGGAGTAATGACCCATGGCTGCTAAACAAATTGTCTTCTCGGAGGATGCCCGCCGCCGCCTGCAGCGCGGGGTGGACGTCCTCGCCAATGCGGTGGCCACCACCCTCGGCCCCAAGGGCCGCAACGTGGCGCTGGACAAGAAATTCGGCGCGCCGACGGTCACCCACGACGGCGTGACCGTGGCGAAAGAGATCGAGCTGGAAGACCCGTACGAGAACATGGGCGCCCAGCTGCTCAAGGAAGCCGCGACCAAGACCAACGACATCGCGGGCGACGGCACCACCACCTCCACCGTGCTCGCCCACGCCGTCGTCACCGAAGGCCTGAAGAACCTGGCCGCCGGTTTCAACCCCATGCTGCTCAAGCGCGGCATCGAGGCGGCCACCGAGGCCGTCGTCGAGTCCCTGCGCAAGCAGTCCCAAAAGATTGACACCAAGGAAGAAATCGCCTCCGTCGCGACCAACTCCGCCGCCGACGAGGAAATCGGCAATCTCATCGCCGAAGTGATGGACAAGGTGGGCAAAGACGGCGTGATCACGGTCGAAGAGTCCAAGTCCCTCCAGTTCGAGACCGAGTACGTCGAGGGCATGCAGTTCGACCGCGGCTACATCTCCTCCTATTTCATCACCAGCGTGGAGGCGATGGAAGCCGTCATCAACGAGGCGTACATCCTGATCTACGACAAGAAGGTCTCCGCCGCCGCCGACATCGTTCCGGTCCTCGAGAAGCTGGTGCAGATCGGCAAGCGCGAGCTGGTCATCATCGCCGAGGACGTGGACGGCGAGGCGCTGGCGACGCTCGTGCTGAACAAGCTGCGCGGCATGCTCAACGTGCTGGCCGTCAAGGCCCCCGGCTTCGGCGACCGCCGCAAGGCCATGCTGCAGGACGTGGCGGTCCTCACGGGCGGCACCGTGATCACCGAGGAGCTTGGCAAGAAGCTCGAGTCCACGACCCTCAGCGACCTGGGCCGCGCGAAGAAAGTCGTCGCGACGAAAGACGACACCACCATCGTGGACGGCGCGGGGTCGGACAAGGCCATCAAGGGCCGCATCGAGGAGATCAAGGTCGAGATTGACAAATCCACCTCCGACTACGACAAGGAGAAGCTGCAGGAGCGGCTGGCGAAGCTGTCCGGCGGCGTGGCGGTCATCCGCGTCGGCGCGGCCACCGAGACCGAGCTGAAGGAAAAGAAGCACCGCGTCGAGGACGCGCTCTCGGCGGCCCGCGCGGCGGTGGAAGAAGGCATCGTCGCCGGCGGCGAAGTCTCGCTGCTCAACGCGGCTTCCGCCCTCGAGAAGCTCAAGATGGACGACGAGGACGCGCAGGTCGGCGTGAACATCGTCCGGCGCGCGCTGGAAGCCCCGCTGCGCAAGCTGGCCGCCAACGCCGGGCAGGACGGCTCCGTGATCGTTGACGGCGTCCGCCGCAGAGCCAAGGAAGAGAAGAACAAGAACATCGGCTACAACGTGCTCACGGGCGAGTACGTGGACATGTTCAAGGCCGGCGTGATTGACCCGGTCAAGGTCGTGCGCGGCGCGCTGGAGAACGCCACCTCCATCGCGGCGATGATCCTCACCACGGACGCGCTCGTCACCGACGTGCCCGAGAAGGAAAGGGCGCCCGCCATGCCCCCCGGCGGCGGCATGGGCGGCGATTTCTAACGCCCGTGTTGTAGAGACGCGGCATCCCACTCCGCTTCGCTGCGGGGACTATGTGCCGCGTCTCTACGCGAGAATTCTCTCTCAACGCTTGCGCGAAAACGGCCCCTCGGTTGAGGGGCCGTTTTGGTTTAAGTGAGCGGGTCTCTACGGCTAATAGCCGATGGCCGATAGCCGATGGCCAGTCTGCCATAGGCGATCAGCCATAAGCCATCCGCTACAGGCCATCGGCCAATTGTCAGCCAACCGGAAGATTAGGGGCAACCCGGGATGGGCGATTGGCGTAGAAAGGATTGCAAACGAAGTGCAACCGATTCGGAGGATAATGCGATGACCGATCAGATGACCAAAGTACTGCGCCGCTCACGGCGCAACCGTGTGGCGGCCGGGGTGTGCGGGGGGCTGGAGGAGTTCTTCGGGATCAGCGCGTTCTGGTTCCGGCTGGCGTTCCTCATCGCCCTGCTGCCCGGCGGCGTGCCGGGATTCGCCCTGTACGTGCTGTTGTGGCTGATCATGCCCTCGGGGTAGGCCCTCACCCCCAACCCCTCTCCTGTTCGGCTCTTCGACTGCGCGGCGCGCACCCCTTCGACCTCACACAGGGCGCGGCCTGAGCGACCCTGAGCAAAGCCGAAGGGCGCGCCGCTCCGCTCAGGGTACGCCGAACGGGCGAGGGGAGTCACTTGCCGTACAGCAATACAAACGCGACTCCCACCACAATCAACAACCCCAGGCAGCCGATGGCGAAGATCTTCATCGTCAGCCGCAGGACGAA
>Ga0184639_10000858_pt1 | contig 12590 bp, 21 predicted proteins | sample PLM31_170_b2_FD_133155 | JGI IMG/M metagenome (GOLD analysis project Ga0184639, IMG submission 133155) | Groundwater sediment microbial communities from an aquifer in East River, Colorado, USA - PLM3-1_170_b2 | ecosystem: Environmental > Terrestrial > Soil > Riparian zone | place: USA: East... | reverse complement strand
TAGCCTTGCCGCTGCTTGTGCCGCGGGTTCTCGCAGACGATCCGCACAACCCCCTTGCGTTTGATCACCTTGCACTTCTCGCAGATCGGTTTCACCGACGCCCGCACTTTCAATACAGCCTCCAGCAGTCAGCTATCAGGCGTCAGCAATCAGCCGAGGCCCCTCAGAGCTGACCGCTGACTGCGGACTGCTGACAGCTACTTATAGCGATAGATAATGCGACCCCGGTTCAGGTCGTAGGGACTCAGCTCCACAATCACCCTATCCCCCGGAAGGATGCGGATGAAATGCATCCGCATCTTCCCCGAGATGTGGGCCAGCACCTTGTGGCCCGTCTCGAGCTCCACCCGAAACATGGCGTTCGGGAGGGGCTCCACGACGGTCCCCTCGACCTCGATCGCCTCTTCCTTCTTGGTCTGTCTCGTGTCCTTCTTCGCCATTTACCTGCTACCAGCCTTCCCCCGAATCGGCACGGGTGAGAACCTCGGGACCCTTTTCGGTGATGGCGACCGTGTGCTCGAAGTGGGCGGACAGGGAACGATCCTGACTCACGGCCGTCCACTGATCCTCGAGGATGGCCACCTCAGGGGTCCCGGCGTTGACCATCGGTTCAATGGCCAGCACCATCCCGGGCCTGAGCACGGGCCCCCGATCCGGGGGGCCAAAGTTCGGGATCTGGGGCTCTTCGTGCAGGGCCCGCCCAATCCCATGCCCGACAAAGACCCGAACCACGGAGAAGCCATGAGACTCCACATAGCTCTGAATCGCGTGGGAGATATCGGTCAGGCGGCGACCCGGCACGGCCTGCGCGATCCCGCGGTGCAACGCCTCCTGGGTGACCTGCAGGAGTCGCCGCGCCTCGGGAGAGATCTCCCCTACCGGGACGGTAAGCGCCGCATCGCCATAATACCCGTCCACGATCGCCCCTAGATCCAGGCTGAGGATATCTCCCTCCTGAAGCCGTCGCTCCGCGGGGAGCCCGTGGACCACCTCCTCGTTCACCGAGGTACACAGCGTGAAGGGATAGCCCCGGTACCCCTTGAAGGCGGGCCGCGCTCCCCGGTCACGGAGAAACACCTCGGCGAAGCGATCCAGCTCGAGCGTTTTTACCCCGGGTTGGCTCTCGTCCCGGAGGGCCAACAGGGCCTCGGCAACAATCCGACTCGCCCGTCCTATGCGTTCAACCTCCCACGGGGCCTTGTACTCGATCGGACTGTGGAGCGGCAGTCTGACCGACTCACCCTTCGAGTGCCCTCGAGACTCGCGCAAGGACCTCACCCGCCTCTCCCAGCCCATTCACCGTTTTTAGTAGTCCTTGGTTCTGATAGTAACCGATCAGGGGCTCCGTCTGCGTGCGATAGACCTGGAGGCGACGACGGATCGTTTCCTCCCTGTCATCCTCCCGCTGGATGAGGCGCCCGCCGCACTTATCGCAGATTCCCTCGACGCGGGGAGGATGGGACTCCACGTGAAAGGGCTCACCGCAGGCCGGGCACGTTCGGCGTCCGGACAGGCGCTTGACAAGCTCCTCCTCCCCCACCTCCAGGCTCACAACCCTGGGCAGCGGAGCCCCGAGCTTTTTGAGCATTCGGGTCAGGGCCTCGGCCTGCGCCACGGTTCGGGGAAACCCATCGAGGAGATACCCCTTCCGGCAATTGGGTTCGCCCAGGCGATCGCGGACGATGCCGATCACGACCTCGTCGGGGACCAGCGCACCCCGGTCCATATAGGTCTTGGCCTCCTTGCCGAGCGGAGTCCCGGCCGCCACAGCGGCTCGGAGGATATCCCCGGTCGACACCTGGGGAACCCCATATCGTTCGGTGAGCATCTTGGCCTGCGTCCCCTTCCCGGCCCCAGGAGGTCCCAAGAGAATCGCCTGCATTCCTAACCTTTCAAGATAACGGAAATCGCACCCACATTCAAGCGTCAGAAGGCCCGTCCCTTGATCTTCCCCTTTTTGAGGAAGCCTTCATAGTGGCGCATGAGGAGATGGGCCTCGATCTGTTGCGCGGTGTCCAGGGCGACTCCGACCACGATGAGCAGGGAGGTCCCGCCAAAGAAGAAGGGGACATTTGACCAGAGGATCAGGACCTCCGGAAAAATGGAGATCAGCGCCAGGTACACGGCTCCGACAAAGGTAATGCGGTCGAGCACCCGTTCGATGAACTCCGACGTCTTGGCGCCTGGGCGGATCCCGGGCACGAAGCCGCCGTACTTCTTGAGATTCTCCGCCACATCGGCAGGGTTGAAGATGATCGCGGTGTAAAAATAGGTGAAGAAGACGATGCTCCCCCCATAGAGCAGGAAGTAGGTGAGGGTCCCCGGCGACAGGACCTGCGCCACCCACTCCATCCAGGGATGGGTAACGAATCGGGCCACGGTGGGAGGCAACACGACAATGGACGCGGCGAAGATGACCGGGATCACCCCGGCGGTGTTGACCCGAAGGGGGATATGGGTCGCCTGTCCCCCGTACACCTTCCGGCCGACGACCCGTTTGGCATACTGGACCGGGATCGGCCGCTGGCCCAATGTCATCACGACCACCCCCGCCACCACGAGGACCATCACCACCACGATGAAGAGGAGGACGTAGGCCTTCAACTCGCCGGTCGTCAGGAGCTGGTAGGAGTTGAACATCGCCTCGGGAAGGTTCACGATGATGCCCGCAAAGATGAGGAGCGAGATGCCGTTGCCGATCCCCCGCTCCGAAATCTGCTCTCCCATCCACATGAGGAGGACGCTGCCGCCGGTCAGGGTGAGGGTAGCCATGATGCGGAAGCCCCAGCCGGGATTCGGCACCACGATCTGGCCGCCCTCCATAACCCCCTCCAGACCGATGGAAATGCCCATCCCTTGAATCAGGGCGATGAGGATCGTGCCAAACCGGGTGTACTGGGTAATCTTCTTGCGTCCCTCGGCCCCCTCCTTTTGGAGCCGCTCGATGGCGGGAACCACCACCGCCAGGAGTTGCAGAATGATCGAGGCATCGATATACGGCATGATCCCCAGGGCGAAGATGCTGGCCCGTCGTAACGCCCCGCCGGCGAAGAGATCGAAGAAGCCGAAGAGCGTGCCGGCCGCCCGGGAGAAGACCTCGCCCAGCACCGCGGCGTCGATGCCGGGGGTGGGGATATGGGCCCCTAAGCGGTAGACGATCAGGACCACGCAGGTGAAGAGGATTCGCCTCTTGAGTTCAGGGACCTTGAAGATGTTGACGACCTCGCTCATCGGTCTTCGATCACCTCAGCCGCCCCACCTGCGGCGCGAATCTTCCGGAGGGCCGCCTGCGAAAAATGGTGCGCCGCCACCGTGAGGGGATGCGAAAGCTCGCCATCCCCCAGCACCTTCACCCCGTCCTTCACGGCCTTGATGAGACCCCGTTGCAGCAGGAGCAGGGGAGTCACGGGTGTTCCGGCCTCGATGCGATCCAGGTCCCGCAGATTGACGATGGCATACTCTTTTCGAAAGGGATTCCGAAAGCCGCGCTTGGGAAGGCGCCGGCTGAGCGGCATCTGGCCCCCCTCGAACCAGGAGGGAATGCTCGCGCCCGCCCGGGCCTTCTGCCCCTTGTCACCCCGGCCAGAGGTCTGCCCGTGCCCCGACCCTGGGCCGCGACCGACCCGCTTGCGCCGCTTGCGCGAGCCCACAGCCGGCTGAAGACCGTGAAGCCTCACCGGGCCCCCCACGCTAGCCACCCGTTGCCTCACGTGTCCCTTCCTCTTTCCGGCCCCGAAGCCGGCCGACCTCATCGGGCGAGCGAAGATCCCGAATCCCGGCCATGGTAGCCTTCGCCACATTGTGCGGATTGCTGCTTCCGAGAGACTTCGCCAGCACGTTCTGGACACCGGCCGCCTCGAAGATCGCCCGTGCGGCGCCACCCGCCACGATCCCGGTCCCCTCTGCCGCCGGCTTCATCAAGACCTGCCCCGCCCCATACCTCCCGAGGATCTGATGAGGGATGGTCTTTCCACGTAGCGGCACCTTGATCAGACCCTTCTTGGCCGCCTCGATCCCCTTGCGGATCGCCTCGGGAACCTCGTGCGCCTTCCCCAGGCCGAGCCCCACATGCCCCGCCTGATCCCCCACCGCCACCAGGGCGCTGAAGCTAAACCGGCGGCCACCCTTGACCACCTTCGCCACCCGGTTGATATGGATGACCCGCTCGGTCAGGTTCAGCGTCTGGGGATCGATCTGCTCCGCCGCCACGATTTCCTCCGCTAATGCCGTTCTAACTTTCTCGCCCAATCAACAGCAGAACTGCACGATGCCAAGACCAGGCCTGCTGGCTTCCTTGGCCCGTTCCATGGTTGGAACGGGCCTTGCTCACCTTCGGGGCAATAAGTTGAAACGGCACTAAAAGCTCAGCCCTTTTCCCCGGGCCCCGGTCGCCAACGCCTTGACCCGCCCGTGAAATTTGTACCCGCCTCGGTCAAAGACGACCCGCCGAATCTCGCCCTTGAGCGCCTTCTCCGCCAGGATCTCCCCTACCACCTTGGCGGTATCGGCCTTCGCCCCCTTCACGCCCCGGACCTTGCATTCCGGGGAGAGGCTCGAGGCGGCCACCAGTGTCCGCCCGTCCAGATCGTTGATAATCTGCGCATAGATATGCCGACGCGACTTGAAGACCGACAGCCGAGGCTGCTCGGGCACCCCGAAAACCTTCTTCCGCACACGCCGGTGCCTCCGCTCCCGGCCACGGCGCTTCGCATCCCAAGCAATGACGCTCATGCCTTCGCTCCGGCCTTTCCGGCCTTTCCCGCCTTCCGGCGAATCCGCTCGTCCACATACTTGACGCCCTTCCCCTTGTAAGGCTCGGGGAGCCGGAAGCTGCGGATCTTGGCGGCGACCGCCCCCACGAGCTGCCTGTCAATCCCCGAAAGGGTGATCAGCGTCTGATGCTCCACGGTCGCCTGAATGTCGGGGGGCAGGACGTAGACCACGGGGTTCGAGTACCCGAGGCTCAACGTGAGCACCTGACCCTGGACGGCCACGCGGTACCCTACACCGCTGAGCTCGAGCTTCTTCTGAAATCCCTCGGTCACGCCTCGGATCATATTCGCGATCAGGGCTCGCGTCAGGCCGTGCAACGCCCGGTGAGATCTCTGATCGGTCGGACGCTCGCAGACGACCTTTCCATCTTCGACTCCAACGCGGATGGTGGGGTGTACCTCCAGCGCAAGCTTCCCTTTGGGCCCCCGGACCTCCACCACCCCCTTGTTCACGGAGACCTGAACATTCCCGGGGACACCAATCGGCAATCGACCAATCCGCGACATCGCCTTACCTCACAGTGCTGTCAAGGTGTCCGATGGCCGAAGTCTACTGGTAAAACAGCCCCTCCTGGGGATTTCTTGCCTATTGACCTCGGACGTCGGACCACGGACGTCGGACGTTCTTACCAGACGTGGCAGAGGACCTCGCCCCCCACTCCCTGCCTCCGCGCCTCCCGATCGGTCATGACCCCCTGAGAGGTCGAGACGATTGCGATCCCCAGGCCGCTGAGGACCCGAGGGAGCTTGCGCGCTCCGGTGTACACTCGCAGTCCCGGCTTACTGGTCCGGACAATTCCCCGGAGAACCCGCTCATTACCAGGGCCGTACCTGAGAGTCACGCGCAGGATCCCCTGCCTCTGGTCATCGATGACCTTGTAGTCGCTGACGAACCCCTCATCCTTCAGGACGCGCATGATCTCCACCTTCAGCCCCGAGGAGGGGATATCTACCTTCTCATGTCCCGCGGTATTGGCGTTCCGAAGGCGCGTCAACGCGTCCGCAATGGGGTCGGTCAACACTGTTCAACTCCGTTCATGGTTGATGGTTCATGGTTCACGGCACCCTCTGCACTTTCTGCACCTTCTGTACCTTCTGCACTGTCTGCACTCCCTGTACTCTGAACTTACCAGCTCGCCTTGGTCACACCAGGAATCTCCCCCCGGAGGGCCAACATGCGGAAGCAGATCCGGCACATGGCAAATCGCCGGAGATAGCCGCGCGGTCGGCCGCAGAGCCGGCACCGGTGATACCCCCGGACCCGAAACTTCGGCTTCTGCTGCGCTTTCAAGACGAGGGCCTTTTTTGCCACGATCCTCCCCCTCAGGACCGAAAGGGAAATCCCACGTGCTCGAGCAGGGCCTTCGCTTCTTCGTCGTTCCGCGCGGTGGTTTGGATACAGATATCCATCCCCCGCACCATATCGACCTTGTCGTATTTCACCTCGGGAAAGATGAGCTGCTCCTTGACCCCGAGCGCATAATTCCCGCGACCATCGAAGGAATGCGGAGAGACCCCTCGAAAGTCCCGGATCCTCGGGAGGGCGATATTGAGAAATCGGTCCAGGAACTCGTACATCCGGTCCCCCCGCAGCGTCACCTTGCAGCCGATCGGCATTCCGGCCCGGAGCTTGAAGCTTGCCTCGGACTTCTTAGCCCGCGTGATGATCGGCCGCTGTCCCGAGATCGCCGCCAGCTCCTCGACCGCATTGTCGATGATCTTGACATTCGCCACTGCCTCCCCCAGTCCCATGTTGATCACGACCTTTTCCAGGCGAGGAACCTGAAGGACGTTCCTGTAGCCGAACCGCTTCATGAGGGCGGGCACCATCTGCTGGCGATACCGCTCCCGGAGGCGGGCCGGCGTCTTGGGGACGGCAGGCTTCGGCTCCGATGCCGGAGCCTTTTCGGCCTTCTTTTTCCCCTTCTCCTTCTCCTTCCCCTTCTCCTTCCCCTTCTCCTTCCCCTTCTCCGCCATCTTAGTCTACAGCCTCCCCGCACTGCTTGCAGACGCGAACCTTCCGTCCGTCGGCGAGGAAGCTGTGCCCGGTTCGGACCGGCCGGTCACACCGTGAGCACACGACCATCACATTGGAGACGTGCAGCGGCGCTTCCTTCTCGACGATCCCCCCGTGCGGGGTCTTCCCTCCCGGACGGGTGTGGCGCTTGATGATATTGATCTTCTCGATCACCACAGCGCTTCGCTTCCGGATGACCCTGAGGACCTTCCCCCGCTTCCCTCGTTCCTTTCCGGCGATGACCATGACCAGGTCATTCTTGTGGACCGGAAACGCCCTGCGGACCGCCATGTCGCCCCTTCCCCCTTCGGTGGGCTCACCCGAGACCCCTTCAGACGACCTCCGGGGCTAGGGAGATAATCTTCATAAACTGCTTTTCCCGAAGCTCCCGGGCAACGGGGCCAAAGATCCGGGTCCCCACCGGATTGTTCTGTTCGTTGATGAGGACCGCTGCATTCCGGTCGAACTTGATATAGGAGCCGTCGGGACGCCGGAGTTCCTTGGCCGTCCGCACCACCACCGCCCGGACCACGTCCCCCTTCTTGACCGATCCCTCGGGGATAGCCTCCTTGACGTTCGCCACGATCACATCCCCGATCCGCCCATAGCGCTTTGCCGAACCGCCGAGGACCTTGATCACCGAGATCCGCTTGGCCCCGGAGTTATCCGCCACATCCAAGATGGTCCTGAGCCCGACCATGACCTTTCACCATCATCATAAGAAGTCGACAGCGTGAAACCCACCCTGGAACACAGCGGGTGGCGCCACCGGCGAGCCGGCGAGGGAAGCAGCCACGCCGTCAACCCCTCACACGGCCTTTTGAACGACCTCGACGACCCGCCACCGCTTGTCTCGACTCAAGGGACGGGTCTCCATGACCTTGACCCGGTCCCCCACCCGGCATTTCTGCTCTTCGTCGTGGGCCTTGACCTTGGTCCGTCGGCGGACCAATTTATTATATTGCCGATGCCGGAAGAATCGCTCCACGGAGACCACGACGGTTTTCTGCATCCGGTCGCTAAGCACGGTCCCCACAAACACCTTCCGCCGGCCGCCCCGTTCCACGTTAGCTCGCCTCCCTGCTGCCCGCACCCTGCTCTGCCTTCCGCTCCCGAAGGATGGTCTCGACCCGGGCGATGTTCCGGCGGAGCTGGCGAAGGCGGACAGGGTTTTCCAGTTGCGCGACGGCCTTCCGCATTTTCAACCGGAAGAGATCCTCTCGCAGATCACCCCGCTTCTGCTGGAGCTCCTCAATGTTGAGTTCTCGAAGCTCCTTGGCCTTCATCGTCCCCCCGCCTCCTTCGACCGCATCACGAACTTGGTGGCGATGGACAGCTTGTGCGCCGCGAGACGCATGGCCTCCCGGGCCTCAGTCTCGGTGACCCCCTCCATCTCGTACAGGATCCGGCCCGGCTTCACCACCGCAACCCAGCCCTCTACCGCACCCTTGCCCTTTCCCATCCGCGTCTCGGCTGGCTTCTTGGTGACCGGTTTGTCGGGGAAGATGCGGATCCACACCTTTCCACCCCGCTTGACATACCGGGTAATGGACCGCCGCGCCGCCTCGATCTCACGATTGGTGACCCAGGCGGGCTCCAGAGCCTTGAGGCCGTACTCGCCAAACAGCAGCGCCGTCCCCCCCTTGGCCACCCCGCGCATCCGCCCCCGCTGCTGCTTGCGGTATTTGGTCTTCTTGGGCATCAACATAGACGACCCCTACTCGGCAGCCGCAGCCTATCTCCGCCGCCGCTCCCTCACCTCGGGGACTGGCTCCGGGCGCTTATCCGCAAACGCTGCGCCCGTCTCGGGCAGGACCTCGCCGTGAAAGATCCACGCTTTCACCCCGATCCTTCCGTATGTCGTTCGCGCCTCGGCCAGGCCGAAATCGATATCGGCTCGCAAGGTGTGCAGCGGCACCCGCCCTTCTCGATACCATTCGGTTCGAGCGATCTCGCCCCCCCCCAGCCGCCCCGAGACCATGACCTTGATCCCCTGAGCCCCCAACCGCAAGGACGACTGCACCGCCTTCTTCATGACCCGCCGGAAGGCGACCCGTCTCTCCAGTTGGGCCGCAATGTTCTCCGCCACCAACTGCGCGTCCGTTTCTGCCTTGCGGACCTCGGTGATGTCGAGTTGGACCTCCTTCCGGGTCATGGCCGCCAGCTCCTGGCGGAGCTTGTCGACCTCGGCGCCCTTCCTGCCGATGATGATCCCGGGCCGGGACGCGTGCACGATGATCCGGAGTTGATTGGCCTTGCGCTCGAACTCAATGCGAGAGATGCCGGCGTGGTAGAGCCGCTCCTTGAGGTACCGGCGGATCTTGAGATCCTCGTGGAGCTGATCGGCATACGATCGGGACGCGAACCAGCGCGACTTCCAGCTCTTGATGTATCCCAAACGAAACCCCGTGGGGTGCACCTTCTGACCCATTGCGATTCCCCTCGCTACGACGCCGGACGTTCTTCGAGGACGATGGTAATATGGCTCGTCCGTTTCCGGATCGGGGTGGCCCTGCCCATGGCCCTCGGGGTAAACCGCTTCCACGGGGGGCCCTCATTGACAAAGGCCGCCTTTACATACAGACGATCCACGTCCCTGACCCCGTCGTTATGCTGCGCATTGGCCATGGCCGACCGGAGCACCTTCCCGATAACCCGGGCCGCCCGCTTCGGCGTGAACCGGATGATGGTCACCGCCTCCTGCACATCCCGGCCCCGGATCAGATCGATGACCAATCGGGCCTTCCGGGGTGGCACCCTGACAAACCTGAGGATCGCCCGCGTCTCCATGGCCTCTCCCGCCCGCGGCTCCTTCGTTACTTGAGAGCGGTGGATTTCGCCGTGGGTCCGCTGTGCGCCCGGAACGTCCGGGTGGCCGCGAACTCACCCAGCTTGTGGCCGACCATATTCTCGGTCACGTAGATGGGAATGAATTTCTTCCCGTTATGCACTGCCAGTGTGTGTCCCACGAACTCCGGGGTGATGGTGGATCGCCGCGACCAGGTCTTGATGACCTTGCGATCATGGCTCCGATTCATCTCTTCGATCTTCTGGGTCAACTTCGGATCGACGTACGGCCCCTTCTTCAGCGATCGCCCCATCTTCTCACCTCTAGCTGTCGGCCATCAGCGGTCGGCTGTCAGCAGTCAGAGACATGAGACCGGAGACGGGAGACCCCAGACCCTAGTCTCACGTCTCCAGTCTCTAGTCTAGTACTCCCCGGCTGGCAGCCGACTGCTGACTGCTGCTTCATTTTTTGCGCCGGGCGACGATCTCGCGGTCAGACCGCTTTCCCTTCTTCCGCGTCTTGTACCCCTTGGTCGGTTTGCCCCAGGGAGTGCACGGATGTCGTCCCCCCGCACTCTTCCCCTCACCACCCCCCAGCGGATGATCGTGGGGGTTCATGGCCACCCCCCGGACCGATGGTCGGATCCCGAGCCAGCGGGAGCGGCCCGCCTTGCCCACCGAGACATTTTCGTGCTCGATATTACCCACCTGGCCGAGGGTCCCCATGCAATCGACGTCGACCTTCCGCACCTCTCCCGACGGCAGCTTGAGCAGGGCGCGATCGCCCTCCTTCGCCACCAGTTGAGCCGAGGCCCCGGCGCTTCGACAGAGCTGTGCCCCTTTGCCTTTCCAGAGCTCGATGTTGTGGACCACCGACCCCACGGGGATCTGCCTGAGGGGAAGGGCATTGCCCGGGTTGAGCTCTGCCTGGGGGCCCGACATGATCTCCGCCCCGATCTGGAGTCCCTCGGGGGAGAGGATGTAACGCTTCTCGCCATCGGCGTAGCGGAGCAGCGCGATCCGTGCCGACCGATTCGGATCGTACTCGATGCTCACAACGGTCGCCGGCACGCCCATCTTCTCCCGCTTGAAGTCGACGAGACGGTACCTGCGCTTGTGTCCACCCCCCTTGTGACGGGTCGTAATCCGCCCCTGGGCATTCCGCCCGCCCGTCTTCCGGAGGGGAGCGAACAACCCCTTGGGGGCTCGCGTCTCGCTGAGCCCCTCAAAGGTGGATACCGACTGGAAGCGACGGCCCGGTGAGGTCGGTTTGTAGCTCTTGATTCCCATCTTATCCGCTCTCAGCAGCTAGGAGGCCATTGCGTTCCAGCGTCCTAGCATGCCAGCATCCCCGCCAATTAGGCGCCTTCGAAGAACTCGATGCTGTGCCCCTCCTTCAGGGTGACAATGGCTTTTTTCCAATCGGGCGTGCGCCCCGAAAAACGGCCCACGCGCTTCACCCTCCCTCGCATGGCCACGGTGTGGACGGCCGCGACCTTCACGTTGAAGAGGACCTCCACCGCCCTCTTGACCTCGATCTTGTTCGCCCGCCGATCCACCTCAAAGCAATACTTGTTCTGCTCCTTCAGTGCCGTTCCCTTCTCGGTGACGGTGGGGCGGCGGATGACCTCATGCGGTTCCCTCATGGCGTGAGCGCCTCCTCGACCTTCACAAGTGCCTCTCGGGTAAACAGGATGACGTCAGCACCGAGCACATCCGAGACGTTCACGCCACGGGCAGGGAGGACCTTCACCCCCGAGAGGTTCCGGGCAGATTTCTCCACCGCCTCCTCCCTCTGCGGCGTCACCACCAAGACCTTGCCAGTCAGGCCCAAACCTCGCAGGAGCCCCTGGAAGCTCTTCGTGCTCGGGCGATCCATGCTCAAGTCCTCCAAGACCTGGACCTCTCGGGCCGCGACCTTGGCAGAGAGAGCGCCGCGGAGGGCCTCCCGGCGCACGCCCCGGGGCAAGTGGAAGCTCCAATCCTTGGGCTTCGGACCGTGGATGGTCCCCCCGTGCCGCCAGAGCGGTGAGCGGTTGCTCCCGGCGCGCGCCCGGCCGGTTCCCTTCTGACGCCACGGCTTCCTCCCACCCCCGGAGACCTCAGCACGCCCTTTGCTCGAGGCGGTGCCCCGTCGCTGTCTCGTCCGCTGCCAGCGGACGGCCTCGTGGAGCAGGTGTCCCTTCACCGGCGCCTCAAAAACGACCGGTGACAGGGTCACCTCATCCACCTTTTCATTCTGGGCGTTCACGACATCGAGGGTCCGAGACATCGCGCCTCCCGCTCAGCTCTCATTCCTGTTTCGCTCTCTTTGCGTCGGACGCTTTGGCTTAGCTTCCCACACCGGTGCCTTTGCCCGTCTTCCGCACGGCGAGGAGTCCACCCTGAGGCCCGGGGACGGCACCCCGAATCAACAGGAGGTTTCGACTGGGATCGCTCCGCACGACTCGGAGTCCCCGGATGGTCACCCGTGCCCCTCCCATTCGTCCAGGCATATGGTGTCCCTTGAAGACCCGGGAGGGAAAGGAGGAGGCGCCGATCGATCCCGGGGCGCGGTAGAACATCGACCCGTGAGTCTTGGGGCCACCGCGATAGCCCCAGCGTTTCACTCCTCCCTGAAATCCCCGCCCCTTTGACGTTCCGGTGACCACCACCTCCTCGCCTTCGGCAAAGAGGCTCACCGTCAGGGTTTGGCCCACTCCGTACTCTGTCGCTGAATGAAGCCGCATCTCTTCCAGATGCCGCATGGGGGCAACCTGGGCCTTGGCGAAGTGCCCGGCAAGCGGCTTGGAGACGTGTCTCGGCTTCTTCGAAAGGTAGGCGACCTGGACCGCTTCGTAGCCGTCTTTGGCCACCGTCTTTTTTTGCACGATGATACACGGGCCGGCCTCTACGACCGTGACGGGAATCACCCGGCCCGCCCCATCGAAGACCTGGGTCATCCCTACCTTTCGACCGAGAAGTCCGATTCCCATCCGCATGATCAATGTCCGATGTCCGAAGTCCGATGTCCG
>Ga0184639_10000855_pt1 | contig 12608 bp, 9 predicted proteins | sample PLM31_170_b2_FD_133155 | JGI IMG/M metagenome (GOLD analysis project Ga0184639, IMG submission 133155) | Groundwater sediment microbial communities from an aquifer in East River, Colorado, USA - PLM3-1_170_b2 | ecosystem: Environmental > Terrestrial > Soil > Riparian zone | place: USA: East... | reverse complement strand
GCGCAAAGTCACTAAAGCCGCAACGTCCCCCATCCCGTCCCCCATCCAGCGCCGCCTCATCGCAGGATGCCCTGCTCGAACCCAGGGGAGAGGCTGCCCTGACCCCTCTCTCGAGCCCAAGGTCGGTGACACGCTTCGAGAGCCTTGGACGGACTGCCAACGGATAAGCCGCCCTCGAACTCTTGTTCCGCACATTTTCCATTTGACAGTGGACTCCTGTCCGGTAGGGTGGCCGCCGTCACAAGACGGCAGGTACTCTCCGGTGAATTTCACCCCGAGGCTGTGGAGGATCGTGCAGGATCGCCTGTGTCCGTGGCGTGTGGGACGCCCAGACCGGATGGTTCCGCTCTGCCGAGCGCCCGGGGTTCGCGTCAGGCACCGTGCCGTTGAGAGAGGCCAAAGGAGAGATCCATGAGGTATCTGAGCAGCATCATCGCCGCGGCCCTCGTTACCTGCGCCACCTTTTCAGCCGCCTCGGACGGATCAGTGGGCAGAGTGAAAACGGTCAAGGGATCAGCCTCCATTGCCAGGGGACAGTCATCTCTCCCGGCAGTTGTCAACGAGAGGGTTCTCCAGGGAGATATGCTGAGGACGGGCCCTGATGGATCGTTGGGGGTGATTCTCAAGGACGACACCTTGCTGTCTCTCGGTCCTAACAGCGAGGTGGTCATCGACCAGTTCCTCTTCGCCCCGGCCGAGGGCAAACTGTCGCTCGTGACCCGCATGCTCAGAGGGACCGCTGTGTACTTCTCTGGGGTCATCGCAAAACTGTCTCCGCAATCGGTACGATTTGAAACGCCCAACGCAAGCATAGGAATCCGCGGAACGAGGTTTCTGGTGAAAGTTGATGAAGGCTGACAGCCCACGCACGGTGGTCAAGGGGGGGATCCCAATGAAAGCGTCCATGCTCCTCGTCGCCTGCGGCGTCTTCCTCGTCTTCTTGACTTCATGCGCCTCTTCCAAGAAGAGCCTGTTTGTGCTTCAGTCTGACCCAGACGGCAGAACAGGGGAGATCGTCGTCACGAACGAGGGAGGGTCTCAGGTCCTGGCGAGGTCTGGCGATGCCACGGAAGTCAAGGATGCCAATACGGCCCCCAGCGCACCTTTCCGAGTAGAGGAGGCCGAGATCGCCAAGACCTTCGGGCCCGCACTGGCGGCTCAGCCTGCTCCCCCTGGTCTCTACCTCCTCTATTTTCGAACTGGTTCCACCGACCTCGTGGCGGAGTCCGAGAAGCTCATTACGGAGATCCTCCAAAGTGTCACGGCCCGGCAATCCACCGACATCAGGGTCGTCGGCCACACCGATCGCGTCGGGATGAGGCAAGGCAACTACATGCTTGCCCTCGATCGCGCTCTCCAGATAAGGAGCATGCTCATCTCCAAAGGCGTCGATCCTGCCTTCATCGAGGTCGACTCACATGGCGAGGACAACCCGCTGAATCACACTCAAAACGAGATTCCAGAACCCCGGAATCGCCGGGTTGAAGTGACCGTAAGGTAAGCCTGCCCGTCCCATGCCAGAGCCCCATGGCCCGACCGGCAGAGGATCTGACCTAGGCCAGACGGTCAGGATGCGCTTTCCAACGACGGGGGACACGCCGAGAGAGATGGGCCACCAGAAGACTCGACTGCTCTGACCCCGGCGAGGGGACACAAGACAATCCGGACGAGGCCCAGACAAGAGCGCCAACCTCTCCTCATTGGGGGGATCATTCTCACAGCCCTGATCGCACTTCTCTACCTCTACGAGCCACCCTTCTTCCGCTTCCTAGACAATCGGCTCTACGACACCCTGCTCCGCTCCACTGCGAACGGCGACGTCACCGCGGTTCCGGTCATCGTCGATCTGGACGAGAAATCCCTTGCGCAATTCGGTCAATGGCCATGGCCGCGGTACCGCGTCGCCCTCTTGCTGAGGAAACTGAAAGAGTTGGGGGCTGCAGGCATCGCGCTGGACATGGTGTTCCCCGAGGCGGACCGCACGTCATTCGCCACCTTACAACGGGATATCGTCCGGGATTTCAAGATCCGTGTGGGAGTGAGCGGGCTTCCTGCAACCCTGAGGGACAATGATAGAGGGCTTGCCGCTGTCCTGGCTCAGGGGCCGTTCGTGTTAGGGTACAAGTTCACCCTCTCCGATGAGGAACATCCTCGCGGCGAGCCTCACCTGCATCCCATAAACGTGGTGACCGTAGGCCCGACGAAAGTCCTCCAAGACAGCAACTTCCTCTTCCAGGCACACGATGTCGTGGGCAACCTCAAAATCTTCTCCGCGGCTGCTCCGGCATCAGGATTCTTCAATGTCGCGCACGACTTCGACGGGATTCTTCGGCGGGCCCCACTGCTCATGGTCTACAATGGCAAGTTCTATCCCAGCCTCCCCTTGGCAACACTGATGCAGACCCTCGGCACAGATCAGGTCACCCTCACACTGACCCGGGGAGGCGTAGATTCCCTGCATTTCGGCCGCACCAGCATTCCCCTCGACTCACGGGGGAACCTGTTGATTCACTACCGTGGCAAGTCCAGGACGTTCAAGTACTTCTCTGCGGGGGATGTCCTCTCGGACCGCATTCCCCGAGAGCACATCCAAGGGAAACTCGTCTTTGTGGGCATCTCGGCCACCGGGCTTGGGGATGTTCATTCGACCCCCCTGGACACGGTGTTTCCGGGGGTGGAAGTCCACGCCACCATCGCGGACAACATCCTGAAGAGGGATTTTCTCGCGAGGCCCACCTGGGCTCCGAGTCTTGAGCTGTGTCTGCTTCTTGTGTTCGGAGTGCTCTCCACCCTCCTTCTCGCCTGCACTGGACCTGCCTGGAGCATACTGGTCCTGGGGGGCGGCGCGCTCAGCCTCTGGCAAGGTGCCCAGTGGATGCTCCAGACCAAAGGGATCTTTCTCTCCCCTCTGATTCCCATCATCGCCCTCGCGGGCAATTTCGCCTTGCTCACGTTGCTCAAGTACTGGCAGGAGGAAAGAAAAGCCAAGGCACGCGCCAGAGATCTCATACGCACCCAGGATTTCACCATCCTGTGTCTCGCCTCGCTGACCGAGACCCGACATCGCGAAACTGGAAGACATATCCTTCGCACCCAACGCTATGTCAGATGCCTGTGCCGGCAGCTGGCATCCAATCCCAAATTCCGCGCATTCCTGGATCCCGAAACGACTGAACAGCTCTACAAGTCCGCACCGCTTCACGATATTGGCAAAGTGGGCGTGCCGGACAATATCCTGCTCAAGCCTGGGAAGTTAACTCCCGCTGAGTACGAGGAAGTGAAGAAACATACGACCTACGGGCGGGACGTGATCCAGAGAGCCGAGGAGAAGTTCGGGGCTGTTGCCAACATCTCCTTTCTTCGCTTGGCAAAAGAAATCGCGTATTCTCATCACGAGCGATGGGACGGCTCTGGATATCCTCAGAGCCTCAAGGGGGAGAGTATTCCTCTCTCCAGCCGGATCATGGCCTTGGCAGATATCTATGACACGGTGACCAGCCCACGGGTCTACAAGGCTCCCATACCCCATGACGAGGCGGTCACGCTTCTTACCCAGCTACGCGGGAAGGCGCTTGATCCCGATCTGGTGGATGCCTTCATGGCAGTCCAAGTGGAATTCCGGCAGATCGCCTTGGAATATGGCGATCATGAGAAAGAAGAGGCGCGAGTCGAATCGCTACCCCGCCACAAGCAGTCTTGCCCTGCTCCGGAAACTCAACAGGTGTGAGAGGTGATTGGAAGGGGGACTCAGCGTGGGAGCAGCCGCGCCGCCGCCAACAACTCCTCCTCGCTCGGAAACTTCCCAATATCGGCCGCGCGATCCTTGGCTTCCACGTGCGCCCAGCGGACGAGACCATCTCGATCGACCAGGAAATGCCCGGGTAACACGGTGCCGTGCGCGCCCGCGATTTGCTTATCGACCTCGGTCAACTCGAAGCCGTCTTTCTGATTAATTGCATTCATGGCCTCCACCGGATTCTTCGGCTCCGACAACTCGCCGGTTGGGTTAATGCGCGCGGCCAGAAGCTCCTCGAGCCTCACCTTCAGTGGCCAGTTTGATACGCCCCCCGTGGCCGGGTCTGTGATCAGTTCGACCTTGGGCAGTCCAAAGGCCCGGTGCGCGATCAAGTCCGGGTCAGCGAGGAGGACGACGCGCGTGGGGCGATACTTGAAGTAGAGGCGGGCACGCTCCACCGGCGTGTTCACGATCGCCAGCGTCTCCACGCCCGCTGCCGCGAGTTTCTCCTGCGTCGCGCCGAGCTGCACGAGCTGGCGGCGGCAGAACGGTCAGTGGAGCCCCCGGAACAATCCGACCAGGACGGCGCCCTTCTCCCGGCAATGCTCAAGCGACACGACTCCCTCGCGGTTGATCGCCGGCAACGTGAAGGCTGGCGCCTGGTCTCCCGGCTGAAGTAGTCGGCGTGGCTCCAGCGTCATTGTGTGGTCCCCCTTTCCGTGGGTGGTGTCCTCAGGTGAGGAAGGGCAAGACGATGAGCGAGTCCGGCTCCAGTCCTGCCCGCTCGCACACCTGCTGGGCCTTGCGCATATACTGCTCGGCCTGGGTTTCATCTCCCATCTCCAGATACAGGGTAGCCAAGCCATCGTAGCAGGGGAACAGGAGCTGTGGCTCTCCGGCCTCCTCGGCGAGGCCCAGCGCCTCGGTGTAGCATTTGAGCGCTCGCGTCGGATCGCCGCCATGACACTGGTAGATCTGTCCCAGCACGATCAGCGGGATCGCCAGGTGGTCGAGCTGCCCAAGTTGCCGGTCAAGGTCTACGGAAGCCTGCGCCGCGCCGATCCCCCTCTCCTCGCACTGGTCGGTCAGAGCGCAGTAGGCGACTGCCAGGTTGGCGTACAGGCGTGACTGGAAGCCGAGATCGCCGATCTTCTTGGCCATCTCCAACCCATTCACACACGTCTCGATCGCCCGGCTCGGGTCGAGGGTGCTGTAGAGTACCCCCAGGTTCGTATAGCCTCGACACGCGGCTTGAAACAGCCCATGCGGCTCCGCGATTGCCAGGCTGCGCTCGATGTGGGCGACGGCCTCCCTCAATCTGCCCAGCCGCGCCAGGGCAACGCCCAGCGTGTTGTAGGCGTGCGAGATGGCCGCCGCAGCCTCCACCTTCTCTGAGGAATTTGAGACCGCAGATCCCGCGGATCCGGCGGCCAGCCGGTCCACCTGACCCAGCGCCCGGGTGGCCCACTCCATCGCGCCATGGTTGTCGCCGCCCCGGAATGCCAGCCGCCCCATTTCCTGGTAGAGGTGTGCCAGCTCAATGTGTGGGGCGTCCTTCTCCAGGAGCGCCAGCCCAGCCTGGAAGCAGGCCAAGGCACGATCGCGGTCCCCGGTATCCCAGTGCAGGCCGCCAATCTTGCGGTCGATACGAGCCTGCATCGCCCGGTCGGAAGCCGCCTCGGCGGCTCCACGCACCGCCTCGTAGTGCTCCAGCGCCACCTCGCGCCGTCCGATGGGACCCAGGAGATCCCCTAGCCGTTCCCGCACGGCTAACCGCTCTCCGTCGCAACCCCCGCACTTCTCCAGCGTCTGCAGGGCCCGTTCGTAATGCCGACGCGCATCGTCGTTGGCATAGATGGCACGCGCCCAGTCGCCTGCCGCCATGAGGTAGCGCGCGCCCTTGGGCTTATCGGCGCTGAGGCTGTAGTGATGCCCAAGTGCCTCCATGTCCTCCAGCCGCTGCGGTTGCTCGCCGCACCCGCACAACGCCTCCAGCACCTGGCCAATGTGCCCATGCAAGTCGGTGCGCCGCCGCACCAGGAGGTTCTGGTAGACCACCTCCTGCACCAGGGCATGGCTGAATCGGTAGTGCCCCTCGCCAGCGGCCGGGGTATGCCTCCCGGTCGCCCGCGGGACCTCTGCGAGCAGCTCGGCATCCAGAAGAAATTCCACGTTGGATTCCGAGGCCTCCGGCTCGCTGCAGACCTTGCGGAGGACCTGAACGTCGAATACAGGCCCCAGCACCGCGGCTTCCTGGATGAGGCGCCGCGCTCCGGCCGGTAGCCGGTCGAGGTGGGACAACAGCAACCCCTGAATGGTGGGTGGAACGACCACCGTCCCTGCGTCCATCGTGCACGCCCAGCCGCCGTTCCTTCGTGCCAGCGTGCCGGACGCGATCAGACTCCGCACGATCTCTTCCAGGTAGAAGGGATTGCCACCGGCGCGTCCGATGATAAGCTCACGCAACGCGGTTGGCAGCCAGTTCGCGGACGGGCCGAAGAACGCGGCGAGGAGACCATCGGTGTCCACGGCGGACAATGGGGCCAGGCGGATGGCGGTGTGCGTGGCCCGGCTGGAAACCAGGGTGCTGGTGTCGAATTCCGGCCGGTACGTGAGTAAGAGCATCAGTGAGCGATCGGCCAGGCGGTCCACCAGGAAGCGCAGTATCTCAACGGAGGCGGCATCCGCCCAGTGGAGATCCTCCACGACAAGCATCAGAGGGCCACGCTGCAGGCGCCGCTCGCACAGCGTGCGCAGGGCCAGGAAGATCTGCCGCTTCAACTGCTCGGGTTCGACGTGACGCAACGGGTCGCCGGATCCCAAACCGAGGACGTACCCGAGGACCGGCGCGACGCGCGATACCTCGTCTTCGCCCGCCCCGAGTGCTTGCAGCCCGGAGGTGAGTTTCTGCTGGGCCACCTCCAGGGAATCATCCGGCGCGACGCCGTATGCCTCCCGGAAAAAGGCGGCGACAACGCCGTACGGCTGCTCGCCAATGGAGGAACACGCGGCGCGGCGCACGGCCGTCGTCTTGGGTTGCCCGCCGGTTTCCAGCTTCAGGAAAAACTCACTGAGCAGTCGCGTCTTGCCGACCCCCGCCTCGCCGATCAGGCTGACGATCTGCGCGCGGCCGCGCTGCATGCGGTCGAAGGCGGCAACGATCTGGTCCAACTCTTCCCCCCGGCCTATCAGCGGGGCCATGAGGCCATGCGCCTCGAGACCTCGTGCGGACCGTGGCGCGCCCAGCACCCCGAGTACCCGGTAGACCGGAAGCCGGTCGGATTTCCCCTTCACCGCCAGGTCCCCGAGCGGTTCGAAGGCAAAGGCGTGCAGCGTGAGGCGGTAGGTGGCCCCGCTGACCAGGGTCTGCCCAGGCTGGGCGGTGTTCTGGAGCCGGGATGCGGTATTCACCGTATCGCCGGTGACGGCGTACGCCGCATCTCCCGTCGAGCCGAGACTGCCCGCCACGACGGGTCCGGTATTGATGCCGACGTGGAGAGCGAGCGGTCGGCCGGCACGAGGCTCCCACCGACGATTCAGCGCCGGCATCACCTCGTGCATGGCGATGGAAGCCCGGATGGCGCGTTCGGGGTCATCCTCGTGCGCCACCGGCGCGCCAAAGACCGCCATGACCGCATCGCCAACGAACTTTTCAACGAACCCGCCATAGCGGTCAATGACCGAGGCCATTTCCTGGAAGAGGTCGCTCTGGAGGGCTCGGATCTCCTCGGGGTCGAGCCGCTCGCTCAACGCCGTGAAGCCGGAGAGGTCGGCGAACAGGACCGTCACCGGTCGCCGGTCAGTCTCTGGCGCGCTACTCTCTGCGGCCCGGGCCGGCTGTTTCGCCGGCTCGGCGGCCAGGCGCGCACCACACTTGGGGCAGAAGGCAAAGTCGGGCTGAGCGGCAAAACCGCACGACGGACATCCCGCGGGAAGCTTGCCTCCGCACTTCGGGCAGAAGGCGAAATCAGGCGGTGCTTCAAATCCGCAACCGGTGCATTTCATGACGCTTCTGGGAGAGCTCCTCAGGCGCCCGCGCCCGCGCGAGCAGCTCGCCGGGGACCAGAAAACCGGCGGTGCGCTGGCCGCGCCTTCCCAACAGGGTTGCAGGGAGACAGTGGACTCAATTCGCAGTGATGTACCTGCGGACCCTCGGAATGTGAACGGTTGACAGGAATATAGCGGTGCCGCGAGGCCGTGGAAGGCCTGGGATTCCACCGCGGGAGGCCACTTGGCCCCTCAATAATGCCCGGAGGATTGCTCTCTACGATTCCAGTGTCAAGGAGAAAGTCAGACGAAATTCTTATCTGAGCAAGGAGTCTGGGAGCGCAAGCTCCCCAGGGCTTGACTCGCGTCCGAAAGCAGGTCACCATCCGCCTCGGGGCGGCTGGCGCATCGCTTCGAGGACAAATGAGCAAAGAACTCTTGCGCGCCCTGGACATGGTTGAATCCGGGAATTGGGACGGGGCGCATCAGATCGCCCAAGAGGACAAGACCGAGATTGGCTCCTGGCTGCATGGGATCATCCACATTGTGGAAGGCGATCAGGGCAACGCCCAATATTGGTACCGCCGGGCCAATCGGAAGTTCCCAGGCATGGATGCCGTGAAGCGCGAAATCGAGACAATGCGATCTGCCCTCGAAAGGGGACGTGCCGGCTAGGCAATGATGGCAAGGGTCCCAACGATATCCGATGTCAAGGAGGAGCGATGCGAGTCGAACAGGAGCTGGAGAAACTGGGGTTCTTCCTGCCCACACCGAAAGCAGTGGCGGCCTACATCCCAGCCGTGCGCGTTGGGGAGTTGGTGTTCACGGCGGGTCAGGGGCCCATGGTGGACGGCAAGCCCAAGTTCACCGGGAAGCTCGGTCGCGAGCTCACCGAACAGCAGGGCTACGAGGCCGCGCAGCTCTGCGCGGTCAACTGCCTGGCCTGCGTGAAGAGTCTGATCGGCGACCTCGACAAAGTGGAGCAGGTGGTCAAGCTCTTGGGGTTTGTCGCCTGTGTGGACGGTTTCACCCGGCAGCCCTGGGTGATGAACGGGGCCTCGGAACTGCTCATCAAGCTGTACGGGGACCGCGGGAAGCACGCCCGTTCGGCCGTCGGCACCAACCAGTTGCCGCTGGATATCTCCGTCGAGGTGGAGATCATCGTGCGGGTGAGGGACTAGGGTTGGGCCTGGCTACTTTGTTGTGCCGGAAGCCGACGAGATCCCCGGACCCAGGGCCCGGGCCGAACGTGGAGGGGGGGATGAGGGAGGGTCGCAGGATGAAGGCCAGGCAGAAAACTCTTGCGCACCACTTCGATTTCCTGCTATACGATAGCGAGATCCCACACATCTGGTTTGCTGGACATCAGGCAGAATCACTCGGAGGGTTGCGGTTCCGGATCCGTCTTCACGAATGAGGTCGGATGCTCCCGCATCAAGCGCCGGAAATCGTAACGACGGAAGATAGCTCTCGGCTGGTCCGATCCCGCAAGTGGTTCCTCCTGGGAGGGGTTGGCCTGGCCATCATCCTTCTTCTGGCGCTCGGTCTGCCTCTCTTCTGGGGTCGTCCAACCCAGCCCCCCGCGATTCCTGCTTCCCCGCCACCAATAATTCGCACCCTGGAAAGAGGCCGGACGTTCGTGGATGCCCTGCTGGCCCATGGCATCCGTCAGGACGTCGCCGCGCGGATCGTCCAGGCCTTTCGACCGCACCTGGACTTCCGGCGTCTCAAGCCTGGGGAATCCCTGGAATTCCACCACGACGCCTCGGGTACCGTCACGAAGGTGGTATTTCGTCAAAGCCCGGTGGACATCGTGGAGGCCTGGCGGGACGGAGATGCGTGGACGGCGTCCCGGCGCGACGTCCCGGTAGACCGCCGGGTGGTGCTGGTGGCGGGCACGTTGAAAGAGAATCTCTTTGAGAGCATGGAGGCCCTGGGGGAACAGGCCCAGCTCGTCCTGGACTTCGCCGAGATCTTTGCCTGGGATTTCGATTTTGCCTCCGACTCACAACCCGGGGATCGCTTCCGGATGCTGGTAGAGAAGGTTTCCACGGGCACGCAGTTCGTGAAGTACGGCCGGATCCTCGTGGCCGAGTACGAGAGCGAGGGGAAGACGCACACCGGGATCTACTTCCGGGACAAGGACGGCGGCGGCTACTATACGCCGGCGGGCGAGTCATTGCGGCGGTCCTTCCTGAAATCCCCGCTGGAGTTTACGCGGATCACCTCGCGGTACAGCCGTGGCCGGCGCCATCCGATCCTGGGGGGCGTGCGGCCCCACTTGGCCGTGGATTACGCCGCCCCCCATGGCACGCCGGTCTGGGCCGTGGCCGATGGGATCGTGGAGTTCGCGGGCTGGAAGGGAGGCAACGGCAACACCGTGATCCTCCGGCACCGGGCGAACTTCAAGACAATGTACAATCACCTGTCGGGATTCGGCAAGGTCATCCGGGCCGGCGCCACGGTGAAGCAGCGGCAGGTCATCGGTTACGTCGGCTTGACGGGGCTCTCCACCGGCCCCCACCTGGACTATCGCATCATCAAAGACGGACGCTTCGTCAATCCCCTGAAAGAAACCTTTCTTCCGGGCAACCCGGTCTCCCCGGCCTCCCGCCCGGCCTTCATCGAGGCCCGCGATTCCCTGCAGGGCCAACTCCGCTCCGCCCTGGCCGCGAAAGCCGGGTCGGCCCCAACCTCCTGATCCCCGACAGGGGATGGTCGGGACACCTCGCCTTCCGGCGAAGACGACACTACCCCTTCCTCCCGTACCGGGTCCCCTTTGGGTGAGGTATGGGGGAAGGCGTGGATGGGGGTGTTGGAGCGGGGAGTCGTTCAGTTTTCCAGAGAGGCGATCAATCGCAGATCGTCCAGCAGCCGGTTGAGGGCCACCGGCCCGTATTTGCCGACGAACTGCACCGCCTGCTGCGTGAGGAGATTCCGTTCCTCGACCGTGACGAACTTGCCTGAAAAGGCAATCACGGGCACTTGCTCCAGCCCGGCGGTCTGTCGCAGGCGATTCACGACCTCGAAGCCGCTCAGGCCCGGGAGGTGCAGGTCCAGGAGAATGATGTCTGGCCGCTCCGCCGCCGCCCGGCGCAAAGCCTCCTCGCCGTCCTCGGCCCGCAGGACCTCGTGCCCCTCGCGGATGAGCAGTGCTTCCAGTGCTTCCAGCACCACCGGCTCGTCATCCACCGCCAGGATGCGAAGCGGCTGCCGGATGGCCCCCAGCGCCTGGCAGCGCCGCAGGGCCGCGAGGAGCCGCTGTGGATCCACCGGCTTCACCAGCCAGTCCACTGCCCCCAGGGAGAGCCCGAGCTCTCCCCGCTCCTGGGCGCTCACAATCAGGACCGGGATACCCTGGGTGGCCGGCTCCCGCTTCAACCGGTAGAGGACCTCCCACCCATCCATGTCCGGCAGACCGAGGTCCAGGGTGATGGCGTGTGGTTGCATGCGTCTGGCCGCGCCCAGACCGGCATGGCCGGTGGCGACGAGGACGACGCGGTATCCCCCGATCGTGAGGTGTGCCCGGATCATCTCGGCCGCCCGCAGGTCGTCCTCGATGATCAGGACCAGCGGCCGAGAGGCGTCCGCACCCCCCGGCTCGACTTCGACCGGAGTCGCCCCCGGGAGCCGGACGGTGAAAAGGCTGCCCTGGCCGGGCGCGCTCTCCACCCGGATGCTCCCGCCGTGCAACTCCACCAGCCGTTTCGTGATGGCCAGGCCCAGGCCCGTTCCCTTCTGTCTCCCCTCGGCCGAGCCGACCTGCTCGTACACCTCGAAGATCCGCTGGTGGTCTTCGGGTGAAATCCCCACCCCGGTGTCGCGCACGCTGAGCTCCAGCTCCAGCCCGATCTGCTGGGCGGTGGCCGTGACGATGCCTCCTTCCGGTGTGAACTTCACGGCGTTGGACACCAGGTTGTGCAGGATCTGCTGCAGGCGGATCCGGTCCGCCATGAGGTCCCCCAGAGGAGAGCCGATTTCCACCGCCAAAGTGATGCGCCGCGCCAGCGCCTGCGTCCGGAAGAGGGCCAGGGTCTCCTCCAGGATGGTGGGCACGTGGCACAGCTCCGGATGGATCTCCAGCTTCCCAGCCTCCACCCGAGTGAGGTCTAAGATGTCGTTGATCAGGACCAGCAGGTGCCGGCCCGCGTTGGCCACGTGCCCCAGGTAGCGCTGCTGCTTGTCATTCAGGGGGCCCACCTGCTGGAGGAGGAGCAGATCGGCGAAGCCGATCACGGCGTTCAGCGGCGTCCGGAGATCGTGGGACATGCGGGCCAGGAACTCCGACTTCACCTGGGACGCGCGCGCCAGCTCCAGGTTGGTGGCCTTAAGAGTGGCAGTCCGCTCGGCCACCTTGGCTTCCAGGTTGGTGTACAGGTCCTGGAGGGCAGCCGCCATCCGGTTGAACGCCGCCGCCAGGTCGCCCAACTCGTCCCGCCGATCCTCGGGCAGGCGCGTGGCGAATGCCCCCTCGCGCAGGCGGGACGCCGCCTGCTGGAGGTCCAGGATCGGCCGGGACAGGGTGCGCGCCGCCAGGGCGCCCGCCACGGCCGCCAGGGCCAGGACCACCAGCAGAGCCGGCAAAAGGCCCTGGACCAGTTCCGGCGCGGAGAGCCACGACTGGTATGGATGCGTGTACACCAGGCCCCAGCCGATCTCCGGGAGCGGTGCGAAGACCCCAAGCTGTGTTTCTCCCGACTCGTCCTCCCACGTGACGGAGCCGCGCCGTCCCGCCAAGACGGCCCGGACCCCCGTGTCTGCCTCGGCCACCTTCGTCGCTCGCTTGCTCGGATCGGTATGAGCCAGGATCACACCCAAAGGAGAGACAAGGTACACCTGGCCCTGTTCCATCCCCCGAGATCCCGCGGCGCGTGCCGGGGCCAGG
>Ga0184639_10000854_pt1 | contig 12609 bp, 11 predicted proteins | sample PLM31_170_b2_FD_133155 | JGI IMG/M metagenome (GOLD analysis project Ga0184639, IMG submission 133155) | Groundwater sediment microbial communities from an aquifer in East River, Colorado, USA - PLM3-1_170_b2 | ecosystem: Environmental > Terrestrial > Soil > Riparian zone | place: USA: East... | reverse complement strand
CGGGATCCGGGCGCGGTGATCGTGCTCTTCAGCGACCATGGCGCGCGCTACAGCCTGGCCCTGAAGGAGACCGAGTGGCACCACTCCTTCCTGGCGGCCCGCACGCCCGGGCATCCGGACCTGTTCGGGTCCGATCCCAAGCCGACCGCCATCCTGCGCACGCTGCTCCCGACCTACGTGACCCGGTGAAAGGACCCTTGAGGTGACGATCCCATGACCGCGCAGACCAGCGCTCAGCCGGCAATCGGCAACGTAAAGATGATCATCGGCGGCGAGCAGGTGGATGCCGCCGACGGGCAGACCTTTGACGTCATGAACCCGGCCACTGGTGAGCTGCTGGCCCGCGCCCCGCTGGGCGGCAAGGAGGATGTCGACCGGGCGGTGAAGGCCGCGCAGGCGGCCTTTGAGGGTCCGTGGTCAACCTGGTCGGCGGCCAAGCGCGGTCGGACCCTGATGAAGCTCTCGAACCTGGTCAAGGAGCACCTCGAAGAGCTGGCCCGGCTCGAGAGCCGCAACGTGGGTAAGCCGATCTCTGGCGCCCGCGGCGAGGCGCTGGCAGTGAGCCTCGTCTTCGAGTACTACGCCGGCGCCGCCAACAAGGTCTTCGGCGAGACGATCCCGGTCAGCAAGCCGGGGCTCGACTTCACGCTGCGTGAGCCGATCGGGGTGGTGGGCCTGATCGTGCCATGGAACTTCCCCATGAACATGGCCAGCTGGAAGCTCGGCCCCGCCCTGGCGGCCGGCAACACGACCATCCTCAAGCCGGCCAGCTACACCCCGCTGACGGCCCTCCGCCTCGGCGAGCTGGCGCTGGAGGCGGGCTTCCCGCCGGGGGTGGTCAACGTCATCACCGGGCCCGGCGGCACCGCCGGCGCCGCGCTGGCCGGGCACGCCGGCGTCGGCAAGGTGGCCTTCACCGGCGAGACGACCACCGGGCAGGAGATCATGCGGCTGGCCGCCAACAACGTGAAGAAGGTGAGCCTGGAGCTCGGCGGCAAGAGCCCGAACATCGTCTTCGCCGACGCGGACCTGGAGAAATTCGCGGCCGACGCACCCTACGCCGTCTTCGACAACGCCGGTCAGGACTGCTGCGCCCGCAGCCGCATCTTCGTGCAGGACACTGTCCACGATCGCGTCGTCGAGCTCTTCACCGAAGCCACGCGCAAGGTGGTGGTCGGTGACCCGGCCAGCGACAAGACGGAGATGGGCAGCCTGGTCAGCCAGCGCCAGCGCGAGCGCGTGGCGGACTACATCGCCATCGGTCGCGAGGAGGGCGCCGAGCTGGTGTACGGCGGCGAGGCGCCGACCGGCGACCCGTTCGACATCGGCGCCTACCTGATGCCGACCATCTTCGACGCCTGCCGCACCGACATGCGCATCGTGCGCGAGGAGATCTTCGGCCCGGTGGTGGCGATCATCCCATTCAGCGATGAGGCGGACGCCATTCGCCAGGCAAACGACACGCCGTATGGGCTGGCCGGCTCGATCTGGAGCCGCGACATCGGGCGGGCCCTGCGCGTGGCGAAGGCGGTGAAGGCGGGGGTTCTATCGGTCAACTCGAACAGCAGCGTGCACACCGAGGCGCCGTTTGGCGGCTACAAGATGAGCGGCATCGGGCGGGAGCTGGGGATGCACGCGGTCGAGCTGTACACCGAGGTCAAGAACGTCTTCGTCGACCTGACCTAGGACCGATGCGCCGCGCTGCGCGCGGCGTCGACGAATGCGCGCCACAGGCGCTCGAACTCGGGACCGATGAACTCGGGGCGCTCCGGATGGAACTGGACCCCGACCAGCCAGTCGGTCGGGTCGGCCGCCTCGAGGGCCTCGACCAGGTCGCCGTCGTCGTGCGGTGCCATCCCCGAGGCGACCAGTCCGGGGGCCAGGTCTTCGGGCCGCACCGCCTGGTGGTGATAGCTGTTCACCTCGGCGCGGAGCAGAGGATCGGTCTCGCCCAGGATCCCCGCCAGGCGCGAGGCGGGGTCGAGGTGCAGCGGATGCGCCTCGGGAGCGTTGGTGGGGCTGTCATGGCCCTCCAGGTGCTGGACCAGCGTGCCGCCGGTGAAGACATTGATCGCCTGGAACCCGCGGCACACGCCGAAGATCGGCACGCCGCGGCGGCGCGCGGCGGACCAGGCCTCGAGCTCAAGGTCATCCCGCACGCCCTCCATCGCGACCGCCGAATGCGGCTGCTCGCCATAGAGCGCGGGGTCGAGGTCGGCGCCTCCCGGCAGGAGCAGCCCGTCCATGGTCGCGAATGCGGCGCTCCGCTCGTCTGCTTCGGCGGTCGGATCGAGGGCGATCGGCTCACCACCCGCGCGGCGCACCGCGTCGAGGTAGCCGTCGAAGCTCGCCCAGGTCGGCTCTTCGAGCGCCGCCTGCTCCGGGCCATGCAGGGTGACCACGATCCGGGGTCGATCGCTCATGGGTCCGATGTTAGGGACTCCTGCTAATCACCCGCCAGGCCGAGTACCACGCGATGGCGATCGGCCCGCAACCGCCATCCCTCCGGTGCTAAGCGGGCGGCTCCGAATCCGCAACGGCCTGATGGGCACTCGCCCGCCCCGACTCCACCCCCGCCCAGGCGATGACGCGCCGCGCCGATGCTCCCTGAACAAGGAGCGTGAATAGAACCATGCCAAAGATCGTGCCCTGCAACAGTTCGCGGTCCGGAACATTCAGCGGCAGAGCCAGGGCGAGCGCGAACGCGATGGCACCACGGAGTCCCGACCAGAAAACTACGTGGAGCCACCCGAACGGCATCCTGCGGATGAGTGCCCACTCAGAGCTTCTGCCGACGGGAGTTGGCGTGCGATGCGCCAGCCAGCGCAGACCGCCAAGCAGTCCGTACACGACCACGATGCGACCGGCGAAGATCGCGACGATGCCCCAGGCGATCGGGCCAGCCGCCGCGGCCAGATCGGAGAACGAGATTGTGAGACCGATCAGCAGGAACACCAGGGCGCTGAGGACGAACGCGACAAATTCCCAGACGATGTCCACCGCTTGTTGGGTCCTTAGGCTCATCCCGACGCGATGCCCATAACTGCCGAGAACGATGCCCGCCGTGACCGTCGCGATGATCCCGGACTGGCCGAGGCCATCTGCGAGCAGATAGGTCCCGTAGGCGAGGACGGCGGTCAACGTCAGTTCGACAAGGGAGTCGTCAACGAGGGCGGTAAGTCGAGACGCCACGAACCCACACCCGGCTCCCAGGATGAGGCTCGTGACGATCGCCACTGCAAAGCCCGTGACCTGTTCGGAGATATCCCCGCCCACAGACAGGCTCCCGAGAGCGATCGTGAACAGGAGCACACCAGTACCGTCGTTGAAGAGGCTCTCGGCTTCCACCAGAGTCGCCAACTGCCGGGGCGCGTGTGCATCGCGCATGGACGCGACGACGGCGACCGGATCCGTCGCCGAAACGACCGCACCGACCACGAACGCGGTCTCCAAAGGCAGACCGGTGGCCAGGTGGAGGACCACCGCCACCACGCCGGCCACGAGTAGCACCCCGGGGATCGCGAGGACGATGGTGCGGCCGACGACCCGTGTCAGGTCGTCAAGGTGGAGCCGGAATGCCGCTTCGAACACCAATCCCGGCAGTAGGGCGATCAAGACGACATCAGGAGAGATCGACAGGCGCGCGGGCGCAATTGCCGCAACAAGGAGCCCGAACGAAACAAGTGCCACGCTCAGAGGCAGGCGCACCCAGCGGACCACGAAGGCGATAACCGTGAGCGCGCCAAGCAGCGCCACGACGACTTCGACCGCGTCACGAACGGCGGGATCCTGCACGCTGGAATGCTAGTGGGCGGCGGCCGCTGGGATTCGAGAACGGGGCATCAGGTGACGCTCATCACTTGGGAGTCGGCGCGCTCGGCAATGACACGGAGAACCGCAAGTTCCTACTTGACATTGGAGTTACTCCAAGGTCTACGGTTGCGCGAGCAGAGGGGTAGAGTCGACACAGGGAGCACTGCAATGATCAGGTCCGAGACGGAACAGACGATCGCTCGTTCGGCTGAGGATATCTGGACGTACGCCGCTGACATCCTCCGACATCCTGATTGGATGGGTGTTACGGACGCCCAAATCCTGCATGGCCAGGGATCGGAGGTCGGAGCGCGGGGGCGCGAGCGCCTGATGCTCGGGCCATTTCGGTGGGATGTCGATTTCGAGGTGACCGAGGCCGTGCCGGGTCGCCGGCTCGTGTGGCAGTCGGTGGCTGGCTCCCCGTTCCACCTCGAGGTTGCGTTGGACCTCGCGCCGGCTGGACCAAACGCCACGCGGGCGACGTACGCGGCCGTCATTCAGATGCGCGGTCTTTGGCGGCTGCTCATGCCCCTCGTCGCGATGGAAGGCAAAGCCGGCCCGGAGCGCGAGCTCAAACGTCTCAAGGAAAACGTCGAGACGGCTGTGGCCATGGCCCCGGCGACATCATGAAGTCCACCCTCAAAGGAACTCCTCGAGCTGCCGGCGTGACCATCGCCACCGGCCTCGAGCGGGTCTGTCTCCTGTTGGCCGACCTCTCCGGCTACACCGCCTACCTCGCCAACTCGGAGCCCGATCACGCGCCGGCGCTGGCCGGCGACCTGGTCGAGACCGTGGTGCGTCAACTGAGCCCGACCTTCCGGCTGGCGAAGCTCGAGGGCGACGCGGCCTTCCTGGTGGCTCCACTCGAACGCCTGGATGGACCGATGCTGCTCGACGCCATCGACGCGGCCTATGACGCCTTCCGGCGGCGCATGCAGAGCGTCACCGCCGCGACCACCTGCGACTGCGCGTCCTGCAGCCGGGTGCCCGACCTCGACCTCAAGTTCGTGGTGCACGCGGGGAGCGTCGTGCGCCACCGCGTGGCCGGGCGGGAAGAGCTGTCGGGCACCGACGCGATCATCGCGCATCGGCTGCTCAAGGCCGATTCGCCATCGGCGGCTGGGCTTACCCGATATGCCCTCCTTACCGATTCCTGTGTGCAGGCGCTGGGGCTCGATGCCGCGGCACTGGGGATGGTTCCAGCCACCGAGCACTACGAGCACCTGGGGGAGATCCCGGTGCATCTGTTTGACCTGGAGTATCGGACCGCCACCCAGGGCCGTCCATGGACACCACCCCGCCGCGCTCGCCTGGCTGAGGCCGACCTCCACCTTCAGGCCGCGCCGATGGCAGTCTGGGATCAGCTCACCTCGCCCCGGCTGCGTCCGGGGTGGGAGGGCATCGAGCGGGTGGAGGAAGCCGTCGTCAGCGGTCGACGGGGGGTCGGCACGATGAGCGCCTGCGTGGCTGATCGGCTCGCCTCCGTCGAGGAGATCCTGGAGTGGCGCCCGTTCGAGGCCTTCGTGCGTCGAGCCAGCGTGCCCGGAGTGGGGCGCGTGGCTGCTCAGTATGAGCTGACCGGCGACGATGAGATGACGCGGCTCCAGGTCCGTTGGTACGGCCCCGCCGCGACAGCCGCTCTGGCAGCGACACAGCGCGCGAATCTCGATCGCCTACCGCGGGCGCTGGAGACGAAGCATGCGGATCGGTGAGCTGGCGCATGAGCTCGGCGTAAGCGCGGACACGCTGCGCTTCTACGAGCGGGAGGGGTGGCTTCCGCAGCCGGAACGCGCGGACAACGGATACCGTAGCTACCGATCGGAGGACGTGGACCACCTGCGGCTGCTCCTGGACCTGCGGCGCATCGATCTGCCACTCCAGGAGGCGGCGCGCCTCGCCTCGTGGTGCCACTCCGGGCATTGCGAGGCTACCTCGTCGAGCCTGCCCGCCCTGATTGCAGTGCGACGATCCGATATCCGGGGTCGATTGGACGACCTGCGCCGCCTTGACGAGCGCCTCGCCGAGCTCCAGGCGCACCTGGCCGCCGACGGGGGGTTGACGATGATCGGCGACGCGACGCCCTGCTGCTCGTCGGCTGCCGCGGTCTTCGATGCAGTCGAGGGCGGCTGCCGCTGCTGCGCTTCTCCCGAGCGGGTGGCAGAGGAATAGCGTCCCCCGCCTACACGTTCGAACCGGGGCCGCCTCTCTACAATCGGCCGCGTGAGCGAGAACGAGACGCGCCTCACGGGCTGGCCTGCCCATCGCGTGACAGGGGTCGACGTCTGGCCGTTCCGCATGCACGACGGCGAGGCGGAGTTCCTGCTCATGCATCGCGTGGCCGGGGAGGAGCCGCCGTTTTGGCAGGGGGTATCGGGCTGGATCGAGCCCGATGAGCCGCCGCACCAGGCCGCGCTCCGCGAGCTGCGCGAGGAGACCGGCCTCGAGGCCGAGGCGCTCTTCACCGTGGATGCGATCCTCGACCTCTACAAGTGGCAGCGCGGCACCGTGGAGACGATCGTGCCGTTCGCGGTGCAGGTCACCGACGGGGTGGACCCGATCCTCTCCGACGAACATGACGAATGGCGCTGGGGAACGGCCACCGCGGCGCTCCAGCTTCTCCCCTACGAGCCGCAGCGCGATGCGGTCCGGCGGATCGCGGAGGACCTCCTCGCACGGCCCGAGGCGGCCCACCTGCACCGGATCCCGATCCCATCCGAGCGGCCCGAAAAAACTCGTTGACGCGCCGCGCGAGGCGCTCACCATGCTGCCTGGTCTTGCGAATGGCGGTGTGACGACGACCCCGACGGTTTGGTTCGGCCATTTATTTGCCTCTTGACCATCGCCCCGACGCACCTACACTTTCCGCGCCGACGCACGTTGCGGTGGTGATCTTCCGCTCGGGGACTGTCACCCCTGGCGCAGACGCAGGAATCTTCAGGAGATTCGGAGGAGAGGGCTCATGGCATCCGCGTCACCGGCCGTTGCTGAGGTCGGGGCTGACGAACGTCAGCTCGCGGGCCTCGGCTATCGGCAGCAACTCAGCCGATCCATCGGGCTGTTGTCGAACTTCGCGGTGGGGTTCACCTACCTGTCCCCGGTGGTGGGGGTCTACTCCCTGTTCGCCTTCGGCTTGGCGACTGGCGGTCCGGCGTTCATCTGGTCGGTGCCCATCGTGGTCTTCGGCCAGTTCATGGTCGTCTACACCTTCTCGGAGATTTCATCGCAGTTCCCGCTGGCCGGCGGCATCTACCAATGGTCGAAGCGGCTGGTGGGCCCGCGCTACGCCTTCATGTCGGGCTGGATGTACACGGTGGCATTGCTCATCACCGTTGCAGCCGTGGCCTACGCAGCCAACCTGTTCGCTGCGCCGCTCTTCGGCTGGGTGAACACCCCGCTGAGCACGGTGCTGGTGGCGGTGGCCGTCATCGTCCTCGGCGGCATCCTGAACATGCTCGGCATTCGCCGCCTCGCGCTGCTTGCGCGCGCGGGCCTGGTCGTGGAGATTGTCGGCACTCTTGGACTCGGCGCCTACCTGCTGCTCTTTGATCGCAACCAGGATTTCGGCGTCATCTTCGACACCATGGGGGCCGGGGGCGGGGACTATCTCGGCGCCTTCCTGGCCGCCGCGCTCTTCAGCGTCTGGATCTTCTACGGCTTCGAGGCGTGCGGCGACATCGCCGAAGAGGTCCACGACCCATCACGCAAGGTGCCGCGCGCCATGCAGCTGACGCTCGCCGTCGGCGGGGCGACGTCGGCATTCTTGGCGATCGCCCTGATCCTGGCTGTGCCGGACATCGGGGCGGTCATGAGCGGGGCGGATGCGTCGCCCATCGACTCGATCCTGTTGGCGAACTTTGGCGATACCGGATCCACGGTCGCACTGGCGCTGATCCTATTTGCCTTTGTCTCGTGCACCATCGCCATCCAGGGTGCGGCGATCCGTCTGGTCTACTCGTTCGCGCGCGATGGCATGGTCGTCGGTTCACGGGCGCTGTCGAGCGTCCACCCGCGCCTCCACATGCCCCCCGGCGCCGTGCTGGTGGCCGTGGTCGTCCCCGCCGCAATCACCTTGCTGCCCTCGGCCACGGTGACGACCATCATCACCTTCGCGGTCGTCGGGATCTATATCGGGTTCCAGAGCGTCGTGCTCGCGTCCATCATTGCCCGAGCCCGCGGCTGGCGGCCGAGCGGGTCGTTCACCCTTGGGGGCTGGGGATGGCCGGTGAACCTGGTGGGGCTCGTCTACGGCGTCTCGGCCATCGTCATCCTGTCGCTCAAGACTGGCGAGGGGCTCGAGTCATTCGTCGATCGGTGGCTCGTTCCGATCAGCGCCGGGGTCGTGTTCGTGCTCGGGCTCGCCTATCTGCTAATCGCTCGGCCACGCGAGAACATTCGGACGGACGCGCGGGCCGATTCGTCGGACTTGGGCTAGCCTCGCGGAGTCGGAGCGACCGGCCGCGAGCCGTTCGTCAGGGGCGTGAGGACCAGCCGGTCGGTGGCAGACCTACTCCACCGATTCGGAGGCTCGTTCTCACGACCCCTGCCTTTCTCGACGTGTTCCGGGTCAGCTGCGCGAATACCGCCAGGCCCCAAGCGCAGCGACACCCACGAGCGCGACGCTATTGAAAGGCGGTTGCATCGTGGACGCGCGAGAACCGACCCTTCCTACAATCACTGGCATGCCCGTCAATGACCATCGCCCGAGAGCCTTGGGGATTGAGGAGGTCGTGGAGGCGGTCGACGCGTGGCGCGGGCGCAGCATTGCCATCGAGCCCCTGACAGGTGGGCTGACCAACATCAATTACGCGGTCACCGTCGACGGCGAGCGGATGTTCGTCCGCGTCCCCGGCAGCGACACAACCGTTCTGGCGGTGGACCGGGCCAACGAATTGCACAACACCGTGGCGGCAGCGGAGACCGGGATCGGCGCCCGCGTCGTCCATTCGCTGCCGGAACATGGGGTCATAGTCCTGGAGTGGATCGACGGGCGGACGATGTCGAACGAGGCGTTCGCCGAGCAGGGCATGGCGGTCCGGGTAGCGTCTTCGCTGCAACGACTTCACGCCGGCCCCCGCTTTCTTCTTAACTTCGACATGTTCCGGCTGGTGGAGACGTATCTGCGCGTGGTCGAGGCGCGGGAGATCGCGATCCCGGCCGGCTACCGGGAACACCTCGGCCAGGTACAGGAGCTTGAGGCTGCCCTGCGCGCCCGGCCGCTACCGCCCGTGCCCTGCCACAACGACCTGCTGGCCGAGAACTACCTCGACGACGGCACCGACCTGCGGATCGTCGACTACGAGTACAGCGGCAATGGCGATCCGGCCTTCGAGCTCGGCAATACCTGTCAGGAGCTGGGCTGGGACGAGGCACGGGTCGAGGCGTTGTGCGCGGCCTACTTCGGCGAGGCCACCTCGGCGCTCCTGTCCAGGATGCGTCTGAACATGATCATGTCCGACGTGGGATGGACGCTGTGGGCCGCCATCCAGGCGCGCATCTCGACGATCGACTTCGACTTCTGGGGGTGGGCGGACGAGCGCTGGGCTCGAGCGGCCGCCGGCCTCGACTCGGACGACCTGGCGCGCTGGCTGCGCGATGTGCGGACGTGAGCCGGCCCGGGCGGCGCTGCCACCCGGGCCGGGCATTGCTTGGAGCGTGACCGACCAACAATCACTCGGGCGGGATCTCCTTGAAGGCAAACGAGACATCGATGCCCCGGCTGCGGCGCACCTGCTTGGCGATCAGGTACCAGGCAGCGGAGAAGAGCAGGACACCGCCGACGACGGTGTTGGCGAGCTGGGTGGTCAGGCCCAGCTGGTCGTTGGTGATGAACATGTAGAGGAACACGACACCGGCTGCTGACCCCAGCAGGCCGATGATCGTCACCAGCGGCAGGCCGCCGATGGTGTATTTCGCGCCCGGCGATGCCTGGTAGGCCGCCTTTGCGCGATACGGCAGCAGCGCCCCGGCGAGGGCCGTGGCCACGAACACGTAGCCGCACGCAAAGGTCACGCCGAGCGTCAGCGACGCCCAGCTCGAGTCACCGTACGAGAAGTTGTTGTACAGCCAGATGACCGGAATGCTCGCCACGAAGTAGACGACGTGGGCATTCACGGGCGTGTGGAACCGATCGCTCACGCGGCTGACCCACTCGGGCAGCAGCCGGTCGAACGACATGGCGACCATGACGCGCGTCATGCCGATGTAGCAGTTATGGACGATCTGGTGCCCATTGAGGATGAACCCGGCCGCGATGAGTAGGGTCACCAGGGGGTTGAACGCGATTGCCGTCGCGAGGATGTTCGGCCACAGATAGGAACCTGCCAGCGACGCCTCGGAGACGCCGCTCCAGTACCCGGAGCCGGCGACATAGAGGAACTGGGACCCCACAGCGCCTTCGAGCACGAAGGCCAGCAGGGCCAGCAGCAGGCCGGTCAGCACCAGCGCACCAACGATGATGAACGCCTGGTTCCGGAATGAGGCCGCCGACTTGATCTCGCCATTCTGCTGGCTCGAATAGGTTGCCCACTGCAGCGAGGTCCAGGCGATCGGCGCGATCAGGAGCGTCGCGAGCAGGCTGAATGGCGGGTTGAGATCCACGCCGGCGCCCTGCGCCGCAGCGATGGCGTCCGCGGTAAAGGTGGACGACCCACCGATCGCGGCCGAGAAGGCGTCGAGCCGCCCTGGCACCACACCCGGGCTGGTGGTCGCCAAGACGAACAGCATCGTCCCAAACGAAAGGAGGATGGCGATCCACATCACCCGCTGCACTCGGACGTAGTTCCGGAACCCGGACGCGAGGATGACCAGCGCGATCCCGGCATTCGCGATGCTCGTCACGATGATCCCGATGGGGGTCGTGAACCAGGCTGCCACGTCGACCAGGCCGGCGTTGTTGAGGGAGGCGCCGAGCCCAAGAAAGAGCGGCGCAAATCCGAGCGTCGCCAGCAGCCAGCCGGAGAGGGCCACCCACTGCAGAATCCAGATCACGAAGCCCGAGAAGACGACCGTGAACGCGAGCCCGCCACCGAAGACACGGCTCTGGAAGACATAGTCTCCGCCGGTTCGGGGGAAGGCGGTTGAGAGCCAGACGTAGGAGAGGGCGATCGGAATCTCCAGGATCATCGCCAGGAGGATCCCCTCGACCAGCCGTCCTCCGGGCAGCGCTCCCGGCGCCCAGAGATAGGTCCAGGGAAAGATCAGGCCCATCGTCAGCACGTTGTAGACAAATGCTGACGATGGGGACATCACGCGGACCAGGCCGGATGACTTCCGAACGAAGACCTCTGGCGTAGCCGCGGCGGGGATCGCCTGTGTCGCCACCCTTATCCACCTCCCGTACTGTTGTAATGATCGCGCGTCGGCGCACACGCTCTTCGGCGGTCAACCTGGCCGCCGAAATCGCCTCTCGGATCGCACCTCTCTTTCTTCGCCTGACCGGACTCGCCCCTTGGGCCGGGCGTCGTTCATCCTGCCGTCATCTGGTAACTTTCCACCTTGCCCTTGGAGAGATTGATCAACGTCCCCCGCAGCACCCCTTCACCGTACTCGCTGCCGGGGTTGATGCACAGGGTTCGGCCAAGCCGCGCGGCGGCCTGGGACTCGTGGATGTGGCCGTGCAATCCGAGCAAGGGCTGGTAGCGCTCGACTGCGTCACGCACTGCGGTGCTGCCGGCCCCATACATGACCGGCTGCCCGCCGCGGACGACCTGTGACGGCGGATCGGTCGTCGCGTCCAGCATGATGCAGGTATCCAGCGTTGAACTGACTGGCGGTGCGTGGAAGTTGAAGATCGTCTTCCCGAAGTCGGTGATCCCCGCCACGCCCTGGTCGATCATCGCGGCTAGCTCCTCCTCCGGGGCCTCTCTCGGCGTCTGCCAGGGGGTCGGGTTGACGTAGGGCAGGCTGACCATGACGTGGTCGTCGTCAAGCGGTACTACGCGGCTTTCGCAGGCCACGAAGGAGCGCGTCCCCTCGGATGGCAGCGTCTCCATCACCTCCAGCAGGTCGTCGTTACCGCCGGACACGAAGCACTGGATGCCCGAAGGTCCGAGCCGATCCTCGGCCAGCTCGATCCAGCGCGCCAGCCGCTCGACGGCCAGTCGGCGCCACAGCTCGTCGACCGCGGCCGGGTCGTCACGCACCGTGACGTATTCGTCCTCGTCCATGACGACGTCGTAGAAGCCGAGCGAGCGAATCAGGTCACGGGCGCGCTCAACCTCCGCGAGCGTCTCAAGGCGCTCCACCCGGCCGTGGATCGTCGCCCGGTGACGGCCGCTCGGCTCACGGATGACCGGGATCGCTAGCTTCCCCATCACATCGCCGCCCATCACCAGGACATCGGCGTGGTAGAAGCTGCCGGCGGATAGGAACTTGCGCCAGGTCCGCTCGGAACCATGGACATCGGTTGCGTAGAAGACCTTTGTCTGCTTCCCCCGGAACCGATCGCCGAAGAGGGGCACCATCGACTCCTGGCCTATGCGCGCATCCGCTCACCACCGGGATCGACCAGAGCGTCGGGGGAGACCGTTCCGCGAACGGTCCGCCCAAAGACCTCGATCTCGACCTCGTCCCCCAGTGCGAGGTCGGTCGGAAGATACACGTAGCCGACCATGCGGCGCAATGAGTGTCCATAGGCGACGCTGCGCAGCCGACCGACCACCTCGCCGCCGACGCGCACCGCCTCTCCTCCGTAGACGGGGAGCCAATCCGCGTCCGATGCGCCAGACGCCGGATCGGTGATGGTCACGCTCCGCAGCCGCATGGCCGGCGGCCCGGCCTCGCGCCGCTCCACGAGCG
>Ga0184639_10000852_pt1 | contig 12617 bp, 12 predicted proteins | sample PLM31_170_b2_FD_133155 | JGI IMG/M metagenome (GOLD analysis project Ga0184639, IMG submission 133155) | Groundwater sediment microbial communities from an aquifer in East River, Colorado, USA - PLM3-1_170_b2 | ecosystem: Environmental > Terrestrial > Soil > Riparian zone | place: USA: East... | reverse complement strand
TCGCTCTGATAGGTCTCGCGCCAGCGGACGGCCTCGGCCAGCGCTTCGGGCGGGGTAGCCGGCGTGGCGCTGAAGGGTACATAGACGCGCAACGTCAACTCGCCCGCGTCTTCGAGCGCGGCGTACAACGCAATCTGATCGGGGTCGCCATCCATGTTGTGGACGCTGGTCACGCCCAGTTTGGCGATCTCGGCCAGGCCCCTGTGCAGCCAGGCGCGTTTGCGGGCCGTGTCGGGCGGTGGGATTAAATCGGTGATCGGGCGGATGGCGCCCGACTCGCGCAACTCGCCGCTCGCCAGCCCGTCCGCGCCCGGCACAATCTTGCTGTTCGGGGCGACGGTCTTGCCATCTTGTAAGAGCCTCGCGCGGCGCAGCGCTGCGGTGTTGGCCCACGCCGTGTGATGGTCGTAGGCGAAGACGATGAGCGGGCGGTCGGCGACGAGGGCGTCGAGATGATGGCGCGTGAGCGGCTGGTCGCCGCCGAGGAGGTTGTACGGCAGACCCTGACCGGCGAGCCAATATTGATCGGGGTTGCGGCTGACGAACTCGTTGACGCGTGCAGCCAAATCGCCGAGTGACTTCGCGCCGACGAGTTGTATGTCGCCCAGTTCGAGCGATCCCCAGAACAAGTGAAAGTGGCTGTCAATGAAACCGGGCATGAGCGTGCGGCCTCCGGCGTCAAGGATGCGCGTGCGCGGCCCGCGCCAGTTCTCGGCGTCGGCGGCTGTGCCCACGAAAGTGATTCTCTCGCCGCTCACGGCCACGGCTTCGGCGTGCGGGTTGGCCGGGTCGGCGGTGAAGACGCGCGCGTGGGTGATAATGAAGTTGGCGGGGTGCGGCATGGCATATCCTGCGTGAGGTTGTGTGGAGAAGTATAGTGAAGCGGGTGACTTTGGCAAATGACTTTGACGTTCTGCCGCGCCCCCGCTACAATCCCGCCATTCTCAGACTCGGAGGTCAACCATGCCCACCACCGCCCAGGAGCTTTTCGACGCCATGTCAAACCGCTTTCTCCCGGAGCAGGCCGGCGATTTGAACGCGACGATTCTGTTTGACTTGAGCGGGGAGGGCGGGGGCCAGTGGCTGCTCACCGTCGCGAACCGGCAGGCGACGGTGACGCGAGACGCGGTTCCCAACCCGACGATGACGTTCAGCGCCGACGCCAGCGATTACGTGGCGATCATCGGCGGCCAACTCAACCCGATGCAGGCTTTCATGCAGGGGAAGGTCAAAGTGAAAGGCGATATGTCGCTGGCGATCAGGCTGATGAGTTTCTTCAAGCGCGACTGAGCGGCGGCCCGGCTATCATCACCGAACGCGCTCCATCTCCGAATTCTCGCACGGCCTGCGGCCCACTTTCGCCATGTCCTGCCACTCACCGTTGATCTTTACGCGCACGACGTCGGCGGTGAAGTCGGTCACGGTATCGTCGTGGTTGTCGAAGAGCGACGAGCCGACGGCGTAAATGTCCACCGGCACGGCGAGTTTCTCGAAGCGTTTGATCTTCTCCGGATTGAAGCCGCCCGAGACCACGATCTTCACGTTCCGGCAATACTCTTTCGCCCGCGCTTCCCACGCGGGCGGCAGGTTCCCCCGGCGCTCCCACGCCGTGTCCAGCGCCTGCCGCACGTTGAACACCAGTCTCGGATTCACACCCAAATCCAGCGCGGGGTCGCCGAGCGGGGGCACGGCCACGTCGCGCACGCTGCCGCTCGTGTCCAGCCGCACGCCGTAGAGCACGTACTTCTTCGCCTCCGTTTCTTCGCCCGTGTCCATCAACTCGCGGTAGCGCGCGAACATCGTGTCGAGCGTCGCGAGTGAATCTCCGACCGAGTCGTTGTTGAAATCCACGAGCGCGATGCGGGGGATGCGGGGCGGGCGCGTCGCGCAGAAGGCGAGCATCGCCTCCGCCGTGTCGCCAAAGAAGCACGCAATCGCGGCGTGCGCCACCGTCCCGCCGCCCGCGCCACCCCACCAGTCGCCCTGCGCGTCGGTCGAGATGAAGGGGCCAAGCGTCTGAGCGAAATCGTAATTGAAGCGCTGCACCGCGATGTTGTACGCATACCCGTCGGCGGCCTGGACTTCGTGAAGGTCGAAGCGCGCGGGGAAGAAGAGCACGGGCTTGCCGCGCGCCGCGACCAGCGTGTGGTATACATTCGTCGCCACGCGGGAGGCGCGGGTGAGGATGCCCAGCGTCGGCGTCTCCAAGAGTGCAAAGTCGCGGTAGCGCCCGCGCGCGCGCATCACGGGCTGCACCTGCGCCGGGTCGCCGTTGTATTTCACCAGCGCGCCGTCGTGCACCGCTTCCACTTCGAGCTGATCCCACGTCTCCACGAATCGCTCGCCCTCGAAATATCCCGTGCAGTGCCGGAGCATTTCGATGGCCTTGTCCAGGCCCACCACGACGGTCGCCCCCGGGCGGCGCGTGAACCACTGCATTTCGACGTGCATGTCGCCGACCTCCGCGCGCGTCGAATCGCCCGCATTGAGATGTGGGGCATGGCCCCCGTAGCGGTAGCCCTCCTCGGCCAGCTGCCGCAGCATCGCGCCGATATTCTCAAAATACTTGTCCGAATACCAGCCCCGGCGCATGCGCTCGACGTCGAGTTTGAAGGTGGCGTTGGTGAGGCGTTGGCGGTTGAAGATGGTCATGTCTAAATCAGCCGATCCCCTTCCACGGAGACCGAATCTTGCCGGTAGTGACAGCCCCGGCTCTGGCGGTTGTGCCGCGCGGCCTGCGCCACGATGAGGGCCGCCTCGACGGCGTTACGCAGGCCGATCAGGCCGTCGCTCAATCGGGTCGTGCGGTAGAACGTCTCGATCTCGTTTTGCAGGTGGCGCAGTTCGCGGATGGCGCGCGAAAGACGGTCGGCGCTCCGCACCAGCCCCACGTAATGCCACATGATGTTCTGGATCGTCTGCATATCGCCCTGAATCAGCGCCGGGTCCGCGTCGGCGACCAGACCGCTCTCGTCCCACGACGGCACGCGGTCGGGGCTGGGCAAGCTGCCAGCTTGCCCTACAGACAGCTCGATATGCTGCGCGGCGCGGTGGCCCCACACCAATCCCTCCAGCAGCGACGTGGACGCCAACCGGTTCGCGCCGTGCAGGCCCGTGCAACTGACCTCGCCGACGGCGTAGAGATTTTCGATGCTGGAACGGCCCCACTCGTCCACCGCCACGCCGCCGCAGGAATAATGCGCGGCGGGCACGACCGGAATTGGCTCGTGTGTGATGTCTATGCCGGCCTTCAGGCACGCGGCATGGATGTTCGGGAAACGCGCGCGGATAGTCTCGGCGGGCAGGCGCGAGGCGATGTCGAGGAGCACGTGAGAATAGCTGTGCTTCTCCATCTCGTGATGAATCGCGCGCGCCACCACGTCGCGCGGGGCGAGGTCCTTCCATTTGGGCGCGTAGTCCGCCATGAACGCGCGCCCGTCGGGCGAGAGCAGGAGGCCGCCCTCGCCCCGCACGGCTTCGCTGATCAAAAAACCTTCTGCGCCCGGCGCGGCCAGCGCCGTCGGATGGAACTGCACGTATTCGGCGTTGACGATGCGCGCCCCGGCGCGGTGCGCCATGGCCGGCCCGTCCCCGCGCGCGCCGGGCGGGTTGGTGGTGTTCAGATACAGGCGGCCCAGCCCCCCGGTCGCGAGCACGGTGGCGGCGGCCAGATACCGGTGCACGGTGCGCCCGTCGCGGTCGAACACGTACGCGCCGTGACAGGTGATGGGTTGATACGCGGCCAATGGGTCGCGCGAGTGGTGCGGGAACGTAATCAGATCAACCGCCGTCGCGTTCGTCGTCAACGTGACGTTGGGAGCGCGGCGCAGAGCGGCGATCAAGCCGCGCATGATGGCCTCCCCGGTGCCGTCGCCCACGTGCAGGATACGCCGCCGCGAGTGGGCGGCTTCCTGCCCCCACATCAACTGCCCGCCCGCGCCCCGGTCAAATTCGATCCCGGCAATCTCGACCAGAACTTCATTCAGCCGGAGCGGGCCTTCCTCGGCCAAAAGGCGCGCGGCCTTCGGGGAACTGGCTCCGGCCCCGGCGGCGAGAATGTCGGCGGCCAGCAGCTCGGCGTCGTCGTCCGCGCCGTGCGCCACGATCCCGCCCTGAGCGTAGCGCGTGTTCGACTCGTGCGGGTCAGGCTCGCGGGTGATGATGGTGATCTGACGCTCGGGGTTGCGCGCCAACCGCAGGGCTGCCGTCGCGCCCGCAATGCCACAGCCGATGATGAGGACGTCGGTTTGAAGCATGTCAGCCAATCGCGATCATCCGCTCCACCGCGCGCGCGGCCCGCACGCGGATGTCCTCGGGAACTTCGATCACGTAGCGGTTGTATTTGAGCGAGTCGAGCGTGTCCTCCAGCGTGATCTGGTTCATGTGCGGGCAACGCACCATGCACAGCCGCAGCATTTCCTTGTCCGGGTTGGCGGCGGCGATGTTGTCGCCCATGGCGCACTCGGTCAGGAGCAAATAGCGTGGGGCCTTCGTTTTCTCCACGTACTTAATCATCGCGGAAGTGCTGCCTGAGAAATCGGCGGCGGCGGTGACCTCCGGACTGCACTCGGGATGGGCGAGGATCACCACGTCCGGGAACTGGGCGCGGACGGCGCGAATATCCTGCACGGTGAATTTCTCGTGCACCTCGCATCGGCCGTGCCAGCCGATGAGTTGATAGTCCAACTCCGTGTCGCCTTTGGCAGAAGTGAGCGAGGGAAAGATGATGTGCTTGCCGGTTTCGCGGGCGACGTTCCGCGCGAGGTACTCGTCGGGGAGAAAGATCACCGTGTCCGCGCCCAGTGATTGCACGACCGCCGCCGCATTGCCGGAGGTGCAGCAGACATCTGATTCGGCCTTCACGTCGGCGTAGGTGTTGACGTAGGTCACCACCGGCACGCCGGGGAAGCGGCGCTTGAGGGCGCGCACGTCTGCGGCGGTGATGCTGGCGGCGAGCGAGCAGCCGGCCTTTTCGGAAGGCAAGAGCACGGTCTTGTGCGGGTTGAGGATCTTCGCCGTCTCCGCCATGAACTTCACACCGCAAAAGACGATGATGTCTTTGTGGGTCTGCGCGGCTTGGCGGCTCAGTTCCAGCGAGTCGCCGGTGTAATCGGGAATGGAATGGAAGAGCGCCGGCTCCATGTAGTTGTGCCCGAGGATGACGGCGTTCTTTTCGTCTTTGAGCCGGTTGACCTCGCAGGCCAGCTCGGCCTTGTACCACAGCTCGACGTCGGGTACGATGCCGCTGAGCTGGGCTTTCATCTTTTGATACATCTCGTCAACCGACGTTCGTGCTTCTGAAACTGCAACAGGGATCATTTTGCCTCCGTCCACAGGAAACTCACGTCCAATACTTTGGCCGAATGGGTCAGCGCGCCGACCGAAATGTAATCCACGCCGGTCTCGGCGATCTGCCGCACGTTCTCCAGCGTCACATTCCCCGAGGCTTCGAGTCTGGCGCGGCCCGCGCAGACGCTCACAGCCTCGCGCATCGTCTCCGGCGTCATGTTGTCCAGCAGGATGCGCCCGACGCCCAGTTCGAGCGCGGCCTGCACGTCGGCCAGGGTGCGCGCCTCCACTTCGATCTCCAGGCCGTCGCCGCGCGACGCGGCGCGGGCGCGCCGCACCGCCTCGGCCAGTGATCCGGCCAGATCAATGTGATTATCCTTGATAAGAATCATATCGTACAGGCCGATGCGGTGATTCTGCCCACCGCCGAGCCGCACGGCAAGCTTGTCCACCACGCGCAGACCGGGCGCGGTCTTGCGCGTGTCGAGGATGACCGCCCGCGTCCCGGCGACCGCGTCCACGAACCGGCGCGTGAGCGTGGCGATGCCGGACATGCGGCCCAGGAAATTCAGCGCCGTGCGCTCGGCGGTCAACAGCGCCCGCGCCGGGCCGGAGACCGCGGTGAGGGTCTGGCGGTTTTCAACCCACGCTCCGTCGGCGACGCGCGCGTTGAAGCTCACGCGCTCATCCACCCTCCGAAATACGGCCCACGCCACCTCCAGCCCGGCGACCACGCCGGACTGTTTGGCAATGATGTGCCCGCTCATCACCGTGTCGGGCGCGATGATGCGGTTGGTCGTTGCGTCGCCGGGGCCAACGTCTTCGTCCAGCGCGCGTTCAATGCAGGCGAGAATTTCGCGCGGCAGCGTCTCCGCAACTTCAGGCTGGGTCGTCATGGCTTGTCTCGGGAAAGAGAATGAACTCGGGCGGGATGGCGCGGGCGAGGAAGTGTTTCGGCTCCGGCGAGTGGAATACGATCCCGGCGGCGTGTGCGGCCTGTGCGCGGATGATGAGGATGGCCGGCGTTTTCGTCTGCCGTCGGGCGACCTCACGCGCGCGTTCCAGCGTGGTGGAAAGGTGAACGTACTGCCGTTGCATCGCGCGCAAGCCGCTGGCGCGGATGTTGGGGACAGCCTGTGGGTGAGTCCCGTGAAAGAGGGTGGGGGGCGGAATGACGACTGGATAGCGGATGGGTGCCTCAGACTTCAGCGAATGCCCGTAAGTCGCGCGGATGAGTTCGCCGCGCAGCTCGAATCGTTGGGGTTGACTGTGCTCCACAACCGTCAAGATTTCCGCGCGTCCCGCCCGCAGGCTTGAGTTCTTCTCCACAATGGCGACGAGCGCCTCCAACGGCACAAAGCCCTCGGCATCGGGTACCAGCCCGAAGGCCTGAGCGCGGTGGCGCAAGACCAGCGACATGAATTTGGAGAGACGGATCAGTTTCGGGGGCATGTGAATTGAGCGTGCTACTCGCGCCAGTTCCGCACGAATTCTCGCTGCTCGTCCGTTTCGGGCGAAACGCGCCACGGCGCCTTCTCCATGACCTTCCACAGCCGCGTGAGTTCGTCCAGCGCGCTTGGCCCGCCGTGGCCGTGCCGCGCGAGATAGCAACCGACCACCGTTCCGGTTCGCCCGATCCCGCCCCAGCAGTGGACGTAGACGGCGCGGCCCGACGCGAGCGCGCCGTCAATCGTATTGAGAATGTTCACCATCTCAGGCGGCCGTGGAACGCTCAGGTCTCGGATTGGCATGCGCCGATGCTCGCCGGCCACGCCCAGCCGCGCGGCTTCCTCGTGGAGGAAAGGCTCGTACGGGATCAACTCACCCTCAGCGGTCAGGTCGAGAAAGAGATTAATTCCGGCATCGAGAAACTTGCGCACTTTCTGGCGCGCTTCCGCCCCGTCGAGCGCGCCGGGATACTCGCCGGCCAGAACGCGGCCCGGCTCGACCCAGTAGCAGTTTGCGATGGGGCGGTGGTCGGGTGTGTTGGACATGCGGGCGTTTATTTCGCCATCATCATCATCACGAACGTTCCCAGCACCAGCAGCAATCCGAGGGCGAACAGCCCTGTCTTCGACCCGGACTCGGTTCTGACTGGCACGACGATCGCCGCCTTTTCGATCTCGCCGAGGACGCGGCGGTTGATGCAGAGCTGCAGGCGCAGATAACCGATATACAGGATCAGCAAGCCGACGATGATGATGACGAGAATGGGAGGCATCGTTTTCTCCTTCGGGCGGCAAGGGCGACCGCAAGGGTCGCCCCTACAGAATGGACCGCACGACTTCCACGCCGTTGAGCATCATGCTATACAGGAAGATCAGGTGGAGCAGGTCGCCATCGTGCGGCACCGCGCCGATCTGTTTCGCCGTCTCGACCGGCAGGTCGTAAGTGTCCACGCAGTCCACGGGCAGGATGACGCGCTGGCGGAGCTGGGCGGCGTTCGCGCGCAGGCGCAGGTGCATCGCGAGCTGGTAGGTGCACAGGTCGGTGCAGTCGCCGACGGTGACGAACGTATTGACCTCGGGATGCTCTTTCAGCCAGCCCTCCAACCCGGTGTTGAGCGCGGAGTTGATCGAGTTTTTCGGGAACGTGACCATCTCGCGGTAGAAGGGCAGGGCCTTGAACTCCGGAACGGCCTCGGCCTCGTCCGTGCCGCGCACGCAGTGGGGCGGGTACTGGCCGAACTCGACGGCCTCCGGCTCGTGTGTGTCCTGGGTGAGGATGAAATAGCGCACCCCGGCGGCGTGCGTGTGCTCGAAGAGGCGCACGATGGGGCCGATGATACCCTTCACGCGTGGCGAGGCGAGCGGGCCGCTGTGGCAGAAGCCATTAATCACGTCCACCGAGATGACGGCTACCCGCTTCGGATCGGCGGCGAGGTTGGAGAGCTCGAGGGTGGGCAGAGCCGCTTCCCATTGAGCGACGTAGTGCAGGAAGGGTTCGCTGTTCTTGAGGAGAGTGGCAGGGTCCATAGCGCAAGCCTTTCTAAGTGTCAAATGTACACGAATTCTGGCCAAAATTTGAAGGCGGGTCAGCGCCTTTTGTGTTATTCTGACACTAATTATATGCGATTCGGCGAACTTGTCAAGCCGGGATTATGGGAAAAGCCGCCTAGCCTTGATTTCCGTGACCGCATTTTTCCGGTAGCGGTATAACCGTGCGGGACGGCCCTGGCCCTCCCCCTCGCGGTATTTGCTGGTTTCGGCGAGTATCCCGGCTTCGAGAATGCGGCGGCGGAAATTGCGCTTGTCCAGTTTCTTGTCCGGCTCCTTTAGGCCCAGCACAATTTCGTAGGCGGTTTGCAGCTCGGTCAGCGTAAATTCGTTGGGCAGGAGCTCGAAGCCGACCGCCGTGTATTCCAGCTTGTACCGCAGGCGTTGGAGGGCATAACTCAGAATCTCGGCGTGGTCGAAGGCCAGATCGGGGAGACCGTAGACGGAGTGCCACGCGGCTTCGGCGGCGTCGTCTCCCGCGCGCACGGTGACGTCGTCGGGGACGAGCGCGAAGTAAGCCACGGTGATGACGCGCCCGCGCGGGTCACGCTTGGGCGCGCCAAAGGTGTAGAGCTGCTCGAGGTAAACGTCCAGCAGGCCGGTTTCTTCCCCCAGCTCACGCAGCGCGGCCTCATCGAGTGCTTCATCCTCGTGCACGTAGCCGCCGGGGATCGCCCACTTGCCCTTGAAGGGCGGGGCGGCGCGGCGGATGAGCAGGACTTTCAAATCGCTGTCGCGCAGGCTGAAGATCACCACGTCCACAGTCACGGCGGGACGTTCGGCATTGGCGGGGGTGTACCCTTCGCTCATGATCCGTCTCCATTTGTGTATATACGACACTAATTATAGCGCGATGTGCCGGAAAGTCAATTGCGGCGCGAGTCAGCGGCGGATCGGTTTGTCGGGGAGGCGCGCGGAGCGTTCTCGCCGCAGGGCGGCGACGAGGCTGGAGGGCGTCGGAAGCAGCCGGGGCACGCGGCGCTGGTGGGCGCGATACACCTCCCCAAAGTCCCGTACCAGCTTGCGCTCCTCGAAGATTGACCCAATCCAGAAGTACACCGTGACGCCGATGTTGAGCGCAAGGAGGTTCGGCGTCATGGCGGGGAGGAGCCAGATCACCACCAGGCTGAAGAAGTAGAGGGGGTGCCGCACCCAGCCGTGGAGGCCGTCTGTGCGCAAGACGGGCGGGTCACGCGGCTCAGCTTCACCTGCCCATAATCGGAAGGATTGCCGGAGGCCGATGAAGCGTGGCAGGTCAACACGCCACAGGCTGATCGCCATCGCGCCTAGGGCCGCGAGCTGCAGAGGCCCGGTGACGAACAGCAACAGGGTGGGGAGGCGCCACAGGGGTGGCCTGTCCGGAAGCAACACGGCGAGGAGCAGCGGCGGAATAATGGTCACCGTGGCGATGACATTGTAGAGCAGCCGGTAGATGCCGTCCGCCATGCGCTGACCCAGCCACTGCCGCGCCAGCGTTTTTGCACCCGGCGAGGCGAGCGCAGAGTGAAGGATGGAAAAGGCGGCGAGGGTGAGGAGAATCCAGAGCGCACTCATGGGCGCAGTATAACCTGCGCCCCTGGCAGGTCAACCCGACTTTGTTGGCCCACAATTAGTCGGTGGTGGCGCGTAATTGGAAATCAATTCGCCCTTGCGGCTTCTCCCAGAGTGATTACAATCGCACCGTTTGCGCCTTGACAGGGGAGATACGCCGACGAGGAGTCCGGAGACGTTTCGTGCTCAGATCATTCGCTGATCGTTTTCATTGCTCCACCGTTCAACGCCATCTGCTGTTTTTAGCCGCCGCGCTGGTCACCATAACCGTCGTCGGCTATCACTTCGGAACTTTCGATCAGGCCGTTCACATCCCCTTCCTGAAGAAATATGCAGACCCCTCGCTCTTCCCCGGTGACGCCTTCTTCGAAACGCGTCACCAGCACTATTCATTCTTCTGGTTGCTCTTCCTGCCTTTCTACAAGTTGGGCGTACTGGAAGCCGGCCTGTTTATCGTCCACGTCTTCATCACGTACTTCACCTACTGGGCGCTCTGGACGCTGAGTGATACGCTCTTTCAGAATTCGTTGGCGGCGCTCCTCGGTGTTCTCGCCTTCGTGATCCCGCACCTCGGTTTTGCCGGGTTCCCGGTCTTCGAGTTCAGCCTGCTCAACCGCACCTTTGTGTTGCCCTTCCTGCTGTGGGCCATGATCCTGTTTCTGCGGCGGCGTTACCTGCTTGCCTTCGCGCTCCTCGGCCTGATGTACAACCTGCACGTCATCTCCGTTAATTTCGCGCTGGCGATGCTGCTGTTCGCCAGCCTGCGCGATCTTCGCGTCGTCGGCTGGCGCAATCTGCTTTTGGGGATGCTCCTGTTTGTGATCGCGGCCCTGCCGGTGCTGGTGTGGCGCATGCTCGGTCCGCCCGTCGCCCTGCGCCCTAACCCCGAATGGTTTTCGGTCATCTGGCGGGGCATGGTCGCCAACCTGTTTTTCTTCGCCGCCCCGAACTTCCAGATACCCTTTGTCGTGTTGTGCGGCCTGTCCGCGCTGGCGCTCTTCTTTGTGGCCCGTCGTTTTGCCCCGTCGCGTCAGCATGACCGAACCGTCACCAGCTTCATCTACGCCGTGCTCATCATCCTGGCAGTGGAGGGCGTCACGGCGCAGTGGTATCCGGTCACGCTCATCGTCCAATCGCAGATCATCCGCGCCGGGTTGTTCGCGCTCGTCTTCGGCTATCTCTACTTCGCCGACTATCTCGCCAGACTCTACCGGTCGAAGGCGTTGAGCGCATTTGATTTCGGCGTGTTGACGGGGGCGATGGTGGTGAGCCCGATCCCGGCCATTCCGCTCATCATCCGAGGCCTTCAGCATCTTGTTCGTCCGGCGCGCTGGCGGTCAGTGGCCGGTGGGGTCGTGCTCGTGGGGTCATTTGCGGGCAGTGTGACACTGGCGGTGAGCCTCCACATCTGGTCGCCCGGCATCTACGTCTTCGCGCGCCACACGCCGTGGTACGACGCGCAAATCTGGGCGCACGACCACACGCCGAAAGACACGGTCTTCATCACCCCGCCGCACCAGTGGTGGTTCTACGACCCGGAGTGGCGCGTCTACTCCGAGCGCTCCACCGTCGCCCTGTGGTCGGACTTGCTCGAAATCGCCATCGTGCCGGACTACACCGACACGTGGAAGGAGCGCTTCGAGACGATTGCCCCCGGCGCGTTGGCGCGTTTCCGGGGCGACATCTTCGAGAGCCGAGAAATCACGGCGCAGGCCTTTTACAGTCTGCCTGCCGACGACCTGCTGCGCGCCGCCCGCCGGTACGGGGCATCGTATCTGGTCGTCGAGAGGCCGCACACCTATGATTTCCCGGTCGCCTATGAAAACGCGCAGTTCGTGATCTACCGGCTGCCTCTTGGCAACACCCTCGGAAGGGGGAGGGCCTGTGCTGACAACCTTGAGTGAGCGTTTCGCCCGGTCGCCGCTTCTGCGGCACCTGTTGTTTCTCGTGGCGACCGGCGGCACCATTGCTTTCCTCGGCTATTATTTCGGCACGTTCGATCAGGTCATCCACATTCCATTCCTGAAGAAGGACGTTAATCCCTCGCTTTATCCGAACGACCCTTTCTTTGCCCTGCGCGCCCAGCATTACTCGTACTTCTGGTTCCTCTTCCGGCCCTTCTACCGCCTCGGCATGCTGGAAGTCGCGATGTTCGTCGCCCACATGCTCGCGACTTATGCGACGTTCTGGGCGTTGTGGACGTTGAGCGACACGCTCTTTCAAAATCCGCTCGCCAACCTGTTCACCGTTGCCCTGTTCGCATTCCCGCACATCGGCTTCGCCGGGTTCCCGGTCATTGAATTCAGCTTGCTCAACCGCACCTTCGTTCTGCCGTTCCTGTTGTGGGCGATCACGTTATACCTGCGGCGGCGCTACCTGTTCGCCTTCTTGCTCGTGGGTGCGATGTACAACCTGCACGTCATCTCTGCCAACTTTGTGCTGGCGATGTTCCTGTTCGACAGCCTGTTGCAGTTTCGGGCGATCGGCTGGCGCAGCAGCCTGTTAGGAGGCGTGGCCTTTGTAGCCGGGGCGTTGCCGGTGCTGATCTGGAAACTGAACGGTCCGCCGGTTGATTTCAGCCTGCGCCCGGAGTGGATTGATCTTGTCCGCCGGAGTGTGCTGCTCAACGTCTACGAACTCTTCGCCCTGTACCCGCAGATCGTGTTCGGGACCCTCAGCGGCGTGAGCGCGCTGGCGCTGTTTTTCATCGCGCGCCACCGCGCCCCGTCCGCTCAGCACGACCGTGCCGTCACGAATTTCATTTGTGCGGTCCTGCTGATT
>Ga0184639_10000851_pt1 | contig 12624 bp, 23 predicted proteins | sample PLM31_170_b2_FD_133155 | JGI IMG/M metagenome (GOLD analysis project Ga0184639, IMG submission 133155) | Groundwater sediment microbial communities from an aquifer in East River, Colorado, USA - PLM3-1_170_b2 | ecosystem: Environmental > Terrestrial > Soil > Riparian zone | place: USA: East... | reverse complement strand
GTCCTCAGGAGCTGGCACGCATGAAACCCCACGACATCCTCCTGCACCCCTACGTCACGGAGAAGACCCTCAACATGCTCCAGGGCACGCCGGCGCAGAACCTGAAGGACGGGAACCGCCTCGAGTTCCTCGTCCGGCGCGAGGCGACGAAGACGCAGATCAAGAAAGCGTTCGAGGACCTCTTCCAGGTCAAGGTCACCCAGGTCAACACGTTGGTCCGGAAGGACGGGAAGCACGCGATCATCAAGCTCGCGCCGGAGTTCTCCGCGGAGGAGATCGGCATGCGGATCGGGGTGTTCTGAAGATGGGCAAGAACCTGCGCACGCAGCGCCGCGGCCGCGGGACGTCGCCCGTCTACCGATCCCCGAGCCACCGCCATCACGGGCCCGTCTCGCACCCGCACCTCCTGGGCGCGGGGACCGTCGTCGACATCTTTCAGGCTCCGGGCCACACGGCCCCGCTCGCCCGCGTCCGCTACGACGGGCAGGAGGTCCTCATGATCGCGTGCGACGGCCTCCAGGTCGGGCAGGTCGTCAGCGTCGGCGCGCCGAACATCGACCGAGGGAACACGCTGCCCCTCGGTGAGATCCCGGAGGGGACGCTCGTCTACAACATCGAGACGAGGCCCGGGGACGGCGGCCGGTACGTGCGCGCGGCGGGCACCCAGGCCGTCGTCGTGAGCCGCGGAGAGCGTACGGTCGTGCAGCTCCCGTCGGGCCAGTTCAGGTCGTTCCACCCCGCGTGCCGAGCGACGATCGGCGCGGTGGCCGGCGCGGGGCGAGGCGACAAGCCCTTCGCGAAGGCGGGCAAGAAGTGGCACGCGTTCCGGTCCTTCAGCAAGGCGCCGTTCAGGGTGCGGGGCGTCGCGATGAACGCGGTCAACCACCCGCACGGCGGCGGTTCCCACCAGCACGTCGGGGGCCCGTCGACCGTGGGCTTTGGCGCTCCGCCCGGCCGAAAGGTCGGCCGGCTTTCCCCGAGACCGAAGCGGATTAAGCGCAAGAGGTAAACGACATGGCGAAGCGCATTGGGGGACTTGCGAAGGCGGCGCGGCGGAAGCTGCGGAAGCGCGCGGGCGTCGTCGAGACGCGCCGCAAGAAGGAGTTCACGTACCGCGGCTACACCCTCGAGGAGATGAAGGCGATGACCCTCGAGGAGATTATCGAGCTCCTCCCGGCCCGCGCGCGCCGCTCGTTCGTCCGCGGGATCGAGGGGGAACGCCTCACGTTCATCGAGAAGCTCCGGGCGAACGGGACGGACGAGGCGGTCCGCACGCACTGCCGCGACGTGCCAATCCTCCCGGACTTCATCGGGAAGAAAGTCGCGATCCACAACGGGAAGGAGTTCGTGGCGGTCGAGATCAGGGCGGAGATGATCGGGCACTACCTCGGCGAGTTCGCGATGACGCGGAAGGCCGTCGCGCACAGCGGTCCGGGCGTCGGCGCGACGCGCTCGTCGAAGTTCATGCCCCTCAAGTGAGGTCGAACGATGACGAGGCTCGGGTACACGGTGCCGTTCGAGATCGGGACGATGGCCCGGGCCTACGGTCGTGAGCTCCCGATCGCCTGGAAGAAGAGCGTCGAGCTCGCCCGCGCGATCCGCGGGAAGACGGTCGAGACGGCCCGCGAGTACCTCGAGCGGGTCGCCGCGCTCAAGCAGCCCGTGCGGTTCAAGAAGTACAAGCGGTGGGTCGCCCACAAATCGGGGCACGGGCCGGCGCGCTACCCTGTCAAGGCGGCGAAGGCGTTCATCCGCGTGCTCGACAGCGCCGTTGCGAACGCGGAGTTCACGGGAAAGGGGGACCCCGACGCGATGCTCGTGAAGGTCGTCAACGCGCACAAGGGAACGATCACGAAGGGCTCCAGGCCGCGCGCCTACGGCCGGTCGACACCGTGGAACCAAGACACGGTCAACCTGGAGATCGTCCTCGCGGAGGTGAAGTGAGTGGCCCCGGAGGACAAGCGCAAGGACCGACGGATCATCGTCGAGAACATGCGCCGCGTGCTCCTCAAGGAGTACCTCATGCGCGAGACGCGCCGCGCGGGCTTCGGGGGGCTCGACATCCAGCGCACTCCGATGGGCACGCGCGTCACGCTGCTCGCGGAGCGGCCCGGGCTCGTGATCGGACGCAAGGGCGCGACGATCAAGACCCTCACGGAGGCCGTCGAGCGACAGTTCAAGTTCGACAACCCGCAGATCGAGGTCCAGGAGGTCGAGCAGCCCGCCCTCAATGCGCAGATCATGGCGGAGAAGCTCGCGAACGCCCTCGAGCGGGGATGGCACTTCCGCCGCGCGGGCCACTCGACCGTGCGCCGGATCATGGAGGCGGGCGCGAAGGGCTGCCTCGTCGTGATCGCGGGCAAGCTGACGGGGCAGCGCCACCGCACGGTGAAGTTCAAGGAGGGCCACATCAAGTACTGCGGCGAGCCGCGGAACCTCTGGATGGACCGCGGGTTCGCTGTCGCGAAGCTCAAGCCCGGGGTCATCGGCGTGACGGTTGAGATCATGGATCCGAAGGCGAAGCTCCCGGACGACATCGAGGTCGTCGCGGCGTCGGAGGCACCGATCGAGGCGCCCGCGCCCGTGGCCCTGGACCTCGAGCCGGAGGTCGCGGCCGTCCTCGCGGAGACCGAGGCCCCGGCCCCCGAGGCGGGCGAGGAGGAACCCGCAGCAGGGGCGCCGCCCGAAGAGCCGAAGAAGAAGCCCCGCCTGAAGAAGGAGAAGGTCGCGGACAAGAAGGTCCTCCACGGGGCCAAGGAGCGCGGCGTCGAGGTCGACGTCAACGCGGTCGAGGGGGAGGAGAAGTAGGTGCCGCTCCTGCGAACGAAGGAGATCCGCGCGATGGATGCGGACGCCCGAGCGAAGAAGCTCACGGAGCTGCGGGACGACCTCATGCACGAGCGCGGCGTCGCGGCGATGGGCGGCGCCCCGCCGAGCCCGGGGAAGATCCGCGCGTTGCGGAAGAACATCGCGCGCATCCTGACGATCATACGAGAGGAGGAAGGCCTCGCGAAGCGGGTTGGGCCGAAGGTGGACTCGGCGAAGGAGGACGCGGGCTGATGGCGGCTATCTGCACCACGTGCGGGCTCCCCGACGAGCTCTGCATGTGCGAGGAGCTCGCGAAGGAGCAGCAGCAGATCCGGGTGTACAACGACACGCGGCGGTACGGGAAGGTGGTGACGATCGTGGACGGGCTCGACGCGAGCGACATCGACATCGAAGAGCTCGCGAGGACGCTCAAGAACCGCTGCGCCGCGGGCGGCACGGGGAAGGAGGGCCGGATCGAGCTTCAGGGCGAGCACCGGAGGAAGGTCAAGGCCGTGCTCGAGGGCATGGGCTACTCCGCCGAGGTGCGATGATGTGAACCTCCGCAAGCATGAGCTCATCGGGCTGCGCGTCCGGGTCGTCCGCGCGACGGACCCCGGGTTCGTGGGCCTCGAGGGGCGCGTGGTCGACGAGACCCGCAACATGCTCATCGTGGAGGTAGGTGGCAAGGAGAAGATGATCGCGAAGCAAGGCAGCCGATTCCGGTTCGAGGCCCAGGGCGGGGCCGAGGTCGAGGGCGACGAGATCCGCTTCCGCCCCGAGGATCGCATCAAGAAGGCCCGGTGACGACCATGGCGAAAGGGAAGGCGAAGGAGGCGAAGCCCGCGGCGCGGGACATCGGGATCGACGTCCCGCCGCCCGAGCGGGCGTGCGACGACCAGAACTGCCCGTTCCACGGGGTCCTCCCCGTCCGCGGTCAGACCCTCGACGGCGTCGTCGTGTCCGCGCGGATGCAGCGGACGGTCGTCGTCGAGCGGGAGTACCTGAGGTACCTCCAGAAGTTCGAGCGGTACGAGAAGCGGACGCGCCGGATGAACGTCCACTCGCCTCCGTGCCTCGGCCTCGCGGTCGGGAACCGCGTCACGTTCATGGAGTGCCGGCCCCTTTCGAAGACGGTCGCGTACGTCGCGATCCACAACCGTGGGGTGAGGTCGTGAAGGGCCTCCCCGGGCGCCAGACGCGCGGCCTCCCGAAGGGCGCGCGGCTCGAGTGCATCGACAACACCGGCGCGAAGGTCGTCGAGATCGTCGAGGTGCCGAGGTACCACGGCGTCCGGAACCGGCTCGCGTCGGCGGGGATCGCGGACTTCCTCGTCGTGACGGTCAAAAAGGGGACGCCGGAGACGCGGAAGCAACTCATGAACGCCGTCATCGTGAGGCAGCGCCGCCCGTTCCGGCGGCCCGAGGGCACGATGGTCCAGTTCGAGGACAACGCGTGCGTGATCGTCACCCCGGAAGGGGAGGCGAAGGGATCCGACATCAAGGGCCCCGTGGCCCGCGAGGCGGCCGAGCGGTGGCCGCGGATTGCCGCCACGGCGAGCATGATCGTGTGAGGTGCCGTCATGGTGAGCTCGAAACCCCGGATGCAGAGGAAGCGGGCGGCGAACGCGCCCCTACACAGGAGACACGCGCACCTCGCGGCCCACCTCGACCCGAGGCTCCACGAGAAGTCGAAGACGCGCCTCCCACGCGCCGTCCCCCTCCGCAAGGGGGACAGCGTGCGAATCATGCGGGGCGGCTTCCGCGGGCGCGAGGGGACCGTCGTGAGCGTCGACGCCCACGAAGGCACGGTCGTCATCGAGGGCATCACAATCGAGAAGACGGACGAGAAGAAGGTCGCCCGCCCGATCCATGCCTCGAACCTCATGATCACGAAGCTCGACGAAACGGACCCGCGGAGGCGTGCGCGGTTCGCCCAGGAGTCCTGACGACATGAAGAAGCATCTGAAGCGGCTGCCCGCGCCGCGGAGCTGGTCCCTCGCGCGGAAGACCGCCGTCTGGACCACGCGGCCCGCGCCGGGGCCCCACCCTGCGGAGCGCAGCGTGCCCGTCGGCCTGATTCTCCGGGACATGCTGAGCGTCTGCGACACGGCGCGCGAGGCGCGGCACATCCTCAACGGTCGTGGCGTCCTCGTCGACGGGCGCGTCGTGACGGACCCAAAGTTCCCCGTCGGGCTCATGGACGTCCTGAGCCTCGCGGAGGTCAAGCAGAGCTACCGCATGATGATCAACACGCGCGGCCGCATGGCCCTCGTCCCCGTCCAGGACGCGGAGGCGAACTGGAAGCTGTGCCGGATCGAAGACAAAACGACGGTCCGCGGCGGGAGGACGCAGCTGAACCTCCACGATGGTCGGAACCTCCTCCTCGCGAAGGACCAATACAAGACCGGCACGACGCTCAAGATCCAGCTCCCGACCCAGAAGGTCGTCGGCCACTACGACCTCGCGCCCGGCGCCGTGTCTTTCATCAGCGGCGGGCGCCACATCGGGGAGATCGCGCGCGTCGTCGACGTCCGCCCGACGCGCAACCCGCGCGCGAACGTCGTCACGTTCAAGGAAGGGTTCTCGACGGACGTCGAAAAGGTCTTCGTGATCGGGAAGGAGGCGCCCGAGATCACGGTGCCCGAGGCGAGCGCGCTCTGAGGTGATGCCATGGCTGACATGAGGGAACTCCGGATCGAGAAGATCGTCGTCAACATCGGCGTCGGCGAGGCGGGCGAGAAGCTCGTGAAGGCGCAGAAGGTCCTCGACCTCGTCACCCGGCGGAAGTCCGTGCAGACGCTGAGTCACGGCGCGGTTCGGGACTGGGGCGTGCGTCGGAACATGCCGATCGGCGCGCGCGTCACGATCCGGGGCAAGGAGGCGGAGGACTTCCTGAAGCGAGCCCTGTCGATCCGGGCCAACCGCCTCCCGGCGTACAGCTTCGACCCACGCGGGAACTTCTCCTTCGGCGTGCCGGACTACACGGACTTCGAGGGGATGAAGTACGACCCGGAGATCGGCGTGTTCGGGATGGACATCAGCGTCAACGTGACGCGCCCTGGATGGCGCGTCACGCGCCGCGCCGTGAAGCGGCGGCCAATCGCGAGGACGCACCGGGTCACGCGGAACGACGGCATCGAGTTCGTCCGGACGCGGTTCGGGGTCGAGGTGGTCGAGTGAAGGCCCCGAAGACGTTCGGCCGCAAGAGGGGCTGCCTGCGCTGCGGTCGGAAGCGTGGCATCGTGCGGCGGTACGGGCTGCACCTGTGCCGTCAATGCTTCCGGGAGATCGCGTACGAGCTCGGGTTCCGTAAGTACAGTTGAGGTGACCACATGCTCCACGATCCTCTCAACGACGCGATGACGATGATCCGTAACGCGGAGGCCGTCGGGCAATCGGAATGCCTCATCCGGCCGGCGTCGAAGCTCATCGGACGCGTCCTCAAGGTCATTCAGGATTCCGCTTACATCGCGTCCTTCGAGTTCGTTGATGACGGGCGCGGCGGAATCTTTCGCGTCAAGCTCAACGGAAACATCAACAGCTGCGGCGTGATCAAGCCCCGCTTCGCCGTCCGACGCCAGGACCTCGAAAAATACGAGGCCCGGTACCTGCCCGCGCAGGACTTCGGCGTCCTCATCCTGACGACGACGGAGGGCGTCATCTCGCAGGCGAAGGCGAAGGAGATCGGTGTGGGCGGGAAACTGCTCGCATTCGTGTACTGAGGTGGGACATGCCGCTCGCGGGTCATCTCGAGGAACGCGTCAACGTGCCGGACGGGGTCCAGGCGAGTCTCGAGGCGGACGTCGTCGTCGTGGCGGCGAAGGGGCACGCACTCCGACGCCGGCTTGCGCATCCGCGCGTCGCGATCGCCGTCGAGGGCCACGAGGTGCGCGTGTCGAGCGACTTCCCGACGAAACGAGAGAAGGCCCTCGTGGGCACGTTCGCGGCCCACATCCGGAACATGATCGTCGGGGTGACGGAGGGCTTCACGTACGAGATGAAGATCGTCTACAGCCACTTCCCCATGAAGGCGAGCGTGAGGGGGAAGGAGTTCGTGATCGAGAACTTCCTCGGAGAGAAGCACCCGCGCCGGGCGAAGATCATCTCGGACACGAAGGTCGAGGTCGCGGAGGACCAGGTCGTCCTGAAGGGCGCGGACCTCGAGGCCGTGTCCCAGACCGCCGCGAACATCGAGCTGGCGACGCGGATCCGCGGGTTCGACCCGAGGGTCTTCCAGGACGGAATCTACATCACGCGGAAGGCCGGGGAGCGCTAACGCATGGCGGAGGACGAGGGGAAGGAGACGAAGCCCGCGAAGCGGGCAAAGAGGGCCCTCGAGGCTCCGCCGGAGGCGCCGAAAGAGGCCCCCGCGAAGCCGACCCCCGCGGAGGTCCGCGCGGCGCGGAAGGCGCAGCTCATCGCCTGGTGCACCGCGTATGGGCTCGACCCGGAGGGGAAGGTCGACGAGCTCCGGGAGCGGCTCCTCGAGCACCTCAAGGAGGCCGAGGCGGAGGCGAAGCCCTCGCCCGCGCCGAAGGAGGCCAAGGAGGGTGCGAAGAAGGAGGCCAAGGAGGCCGAGGAGGAAGCGGAGGAGACGGAGGTCCACGTCGCCCGCCAAAAGCCGAAGCTCGATGACCGCATGCGCACGCTCCTCCGGCTCCGCCGGGAGACGACCGCGCGGCGGCCCGCGTTCCGACGCCAGGAGTGGTTCCGCTACAAGAAGTTCGGGGACGAGTGGCGCAAGCCCCAGGGCGGGCAGTCGAAGCTGCGCCGCCACTTCGGCTACCGCTGGAACATCCCATCGATTGGGTACCGGGGGCCCCGCGGGGTCCGCGGGCTCCACCCGAGCGGGTTCGAGGAGGTCCTCGTCCACAACCTGGGGGAGATCGAGGGGATCGACCCGGCCCGCCAGGCGGTCCGCATCGCCCACGGGGTCGGCACGCGAAAGCGCGACCTGATCGAGAAGGCGTGCGACGAGCGCGAGATCCGGGTCCTGAACCGGATGGTGACGAGATGATGTTTGACCACCAGCGGCGCCTCGCCGCGTCGCTCCTCGGCATCGGGCTGAACCGGGTGCGCATCACGCCGGACCCCGCGGAGCAAGAGCACATCCTCGACGCGATCACGCGCGAGCAGATCCGCGACCTGATCCGGCGGAACGTGATTACGAAGCGCCCCGAGGCGGGTGTGTCGCGTGGCCGCGCACGGCAGCGCGCGTTGCAGCGGGCGAAGGGGCGCCGCCGCGGACCCGGGAGCCGGGAGGGCGGCGCGAACGCACGGGCGTCCAAGAAGGGCCGGTGGATGGGTACGATCCGCGCGCTCCGCAAGCGCCTGCGCGAGTTGAAGACCCAAGGCCGCATCGACGTGCGCACCTACCGGCGCTTCTACGCGCAGGCGAAAGGTGGCATGTTCAAGTCCCGCGCGCACCTGGACCAGCAGCTCCAGGCCGCCGGGCTCCTCAAGGGAGGGTCCGCATGACGAAGCAGGGCCCCCATTACCGCGTGCCCTTCCGGCGGCGCCGGGAGGGGCGGACGGACTACCGGCACCGCTCCCGGCTCCTCCGGAGCGGGAAGCCCCGCGCCGTCGTACGCAAGACGCTCGAGCAGACGATCGTCCAGATCGTCGAGCCGGCCAAGGTGGGCGATACGGTCCTCGCGGCGGCGACGTCGCGGGACCTCGTGAAGCAGGGCTGGGGCGCGGGCACGGGGAACGTCCCGGCGGCGTACCTCACGGGCTACCTCGCCGGGCGGCGCGCGGTCGCGAAAGGCATCACGGAGGCGGTCCTCGACATCGGGCTGCACAAGCCGACGAAGGGCAGCCGGGTGTTCGCGGCCCTCCAGGGCCTCCTCGATTCGGGGTTGGCGGTGCCCCACAGCCCGGACGTGCTACCGTCGAAGGAGCGGCTCCGGGGGGCGCACATCGACCCGGCGCTGGGGAAGAGCGTGGACGAGATGAAGGCGAAGCTGGAGGCGGCGTAATGGGCAGGGGCAGACGCAGGGGCAAGTCCAAGGCCAGGGGTCGCCGAGACACACGTCCGACGAGGGACCTGAGCGCGTGGACGCCGAAGACGAAACTCGGGCGCCTCGTCCTGAAGGGCGAGGTCACGACGATGGGCGAACTCGTGAAGACCGCTCTACCCGTCCGGGAGCCGGAGATCGCCGACGTCCTCCTCCCGGAGACGGAGGACGAGGTCCTCGACGTGAACATGGTCCAGCGGATGACGGACTCCGGCCGGCGGGTGAACTTCGTGATCACCGTGGTCGTCGGGAACAAGGACGGTTTCGTGGGGCTCGGGCGGGCCCGGGGTCGCGAGGTCGGCCCGGCGATCCGCAAGGCGATCGACAACGCGAAGCTCAACATGACCGAGGTCAAGCGGGGCTGCGGCTCCTGGGAGTGCGGGTGCTACCGCGCGCATTCCCTGCCGTTCAAGGCCGTGGGCAAGAGCGGCTCCGTCGAGGTCACGCTGAAACCGGCACCGCAGGGCGTCGGGCTCGCGATCGGCGACGTCGCGAAGAGCGTCCTTCGCCTCGCCGGCATCAAGGACGTGTGGGGCTTCACGAAGGGCCACACGAAGACGACGGTCAACTACGCGCTCGCGACGTTCGACGCGCTCCGCAAGACGACGCAGGTCAAGGTGCGCTCCGAGCAGGCCGACCGCCTCAAGATTAGGGCGGGCGCGGAGCAGGTCTTCGTGTACAAGTCCGCCGCCGCGCCCGGTGCGGAGGCGGCGGAGGTCGATCTCCCCGAGGATGTCGCAGCCTCGGGCGAGGACCTCGCCGAAGCCGCCAAGGAAGTCAAGGAGGCCGAGGGCCCCGAGGCGGATGGGGAGAAGGAGGGCGAGAAATGAGCTACGCGGTCATCCGGCTCCGGGGCAAGCACGACCTGCGCGACGCGGTGCGCGACACGATGAAGATGTTGCATCTCACCCGCCAGAACCACTGCGTCGTCGTCCCGCAGAACCCAACCTTCACGGGGATGCTCGCGGTGGTCAAGGACCACGTCACGTGGGGCGAGATCGACGAGCAGGTGCTTGCAAAGGCGCTCCTGCGGCGAGGGCGCGCGGTCGGCGACAAGCCCATCGATGACGCTTTCGTCAAGGCCCACAGCAAGTTCAAGTCCATTTGGGACCTGAGCCAGGCTGTGGCGAAGGGAGAAGCGACGTTCAAGGACGTGAAGGACCTCCGGCCGATGCTGCGCCTGCACCCTGCGGTCAAGGGCCTCCGCGGGATCAAGCGCGGCTACAACGACGGCGGCGACCTCGGATATCGGGGGAAGGCGATCAACGATCTGCTCCAGCGGATGATCTTCGAGGAGGCGTCGGGCCGTGGTCCGTAGGACGCGCAAGCTGCGGGGGAGCCGCACGCACGGCCGCGGAAAGAAGCACGGCCGCGGGGCCGGCGGCCGCGGCGGCACGGGCAACGCAGGGCTCCACAAGCACAAGAGAAAGTGGATGATCAAGTACGACCCGGACCACTTCGGCCACTACGGGTTCGTGCGGCACGCGCAGATCCACGAGACGCGGGCGATCAACGTCGAGGACCTCGAGCGCCTCCTGCCGAAGCTCGAGGCGGAGGGCCACGCGAGGCGTGGCGCCGTAGGTTTCGAGGTCGACCTAACGGCCGCGGGCATCGACAAGCTTCTTAGCCGAGGTCGTGTAGGTCAGGCGTTGCGGGTCTCCGTGGCGCGCGCCACGGAGACGGCCGTCGAGAAGGTCGCCGCGGCGGGAGGCGCCGTGGTCCTGCCGGGCGGAGCCAAGGAGTAGTCGATGCCGCTCGAGGAGAAGAAGAAGAGCCGCCTCTACGCCCTCAAGCCGCTCACGGACCGTCTGCCCGCGGTGAGCAAACCTGACGGGCACGTCCAGTTCCGGACGAAGATGCTCTGGGTCGTCGTAATCCTCCTCCTGTACTTCGTGCTCACGAACATCTTCATCTACGGGCTCGACCGGACGAATGTGATCGACTTCTTTTCGAGCCTGCGCGCGATCCTCGCGGGGGCCCAGGGCTCCCTGATGCACCTCGGGATCGGCCCGATCGTCACGGGCTCGATCATCATGCAGCTCTTCGCGGGCGCGAAGATCATCAACCTGAACCTGCGGGACGACGAGGACAAGTCCGTCTACCAGGGGACCCAGAAGCTCCTCGTGATCATCATGATCTTCGTCGAGTCGATCCCCCAGGTGTTCGGGTTCCTCACGCCGTCGGGGACGTTCGTCTCGAACCTGAACGGCTCGCTCCTCTTCGGCGTCATCCCTGCGGGGAATGGCAACCTGCTCGCGAACCTCCTCATCGTGATGCAGCTCTTCGCCGGCTCGTACGTTGTGTTCCTGATGGACGAGGTCGTCTCGAAGTGGGGCATCGGCTCGGGGATCTCCCTGTTCATCGCCGCCGGGGTGTCGCAGCAGATCTTCACGGGCACGTTCAACTGGGAGCCCTCCCAGCAGGCGGGCAGCGCCCCGGCCGGGACGATTCCGAAGACGATCTACTTCCTCCAGAACCTGCCGGGGAACCAGATCGCCTCCACGGGCCTCGAGCAGATCATGTTCGCGCCGCCGAACCCGGTCATCGCGCTGATCGGGACGATGGCGATCTTCATGATCGTCGCGTACACGGAATCGACGCGGATCGAGCTGCCCCTCGCCCACGGGAAGGCCCGAGGCGCCCGAGGCCGGTACCCGATCCGCCTCATGTACGCGTCGAACATTCCCGTCATCCTCGTCGCCGCGGTCCTCGCGAACGTCAGTATGTTCTCCTTGCTGTTCTGGCAGCATCCCGAGTGGCCGTTGCTTGGGCAGAACCCGCTCCTCGGCGCGTACCCGGAGGCGAACGACCCGCTCGTCGTGAGCGGCCAGATCCAACGTACGACCCCGACGGGCGGCCTCGCCTACTACTTCTCGACGATCAACGGGGTGACGGACTGGCTCCTTCCGCTGATCAATCCCGACGTCTATCAGGTCTACCTCCGCGGGAACGAGTATTGGCAGGTCCTCGTGCACGTCATCGTCTACCTGCTCGTGATGATCGGCGGGTCGATCATGTTCGCCCGCTTCTGGATCGCGACGACGAACATGGGAGCGGAGAGCGTCGCGGAGCAGATCGAGTCGAGCGGGATGCAGATCCCCGGATTCCGGAGGGACCCGAAGATCCTACGCCGGGTGCTCGACCGCTACATCCCCGTCGTGACGGTGATCTCCGGGGCCTATGTGGGCGCCCTCGCAGGGGGCGCCGACATGATCGGGACCGTCGGGCAGGCGTCCGGCACGGGCGTGCTCCTAGCCGTAGGCATCATGATCCAACTCTACGAGGCGATTGGGCGGGAGCAGATGATGGAGATGCACCCCGTCCTCCGCGAGTGGTTCGGCGGACGGTAGTCGGGCTACTTCCGTACCCACCGGACGACCATCAGGACGAAGAGCGACCCCGCGACGACGTTCGCGACGATGTCCGCGACGTCCTCGATACCGCCGATCGTCGAACTCGTCGCCCACGGGCCGATACGGAAAGCCGCTTCCCGCCAGGGCCACAGGAGCGGCGTGTCGATGTGATGGAGTAGATCGATCCCCAGGTGGGAGAGGCCGCCGACGATCGCCGAGGCCACGAGGACCGGGATGCTCTTCCTGTCCCGGACGACGTCGTGCCCGGCGAAGTTCCTCCAGCCCTTCCCCGGGAAGCGCCGATCGAGGGCGGTCGCGAGCCAGGGCCCCAGGACTCGCGCGGCGAACGCCGCGAGGAGGAGGTTCACCGTCACCACGCCGAGGAGGGAGTGCATGATCCCGCGGCCCAGCACCCAGTTGCTCAGTGGACCCGCCGTGACGATCTCC
>Ga0184639_10000850_pt1 | contig 12627 bp, 12 predicted proteins | sample PLM31_170_b2_FD_133155 | JGI IMG/M metagenome (GOLD analysis project Ga0184639, IMG submission 133155) | Groundwater sediment microbial communities from an aquifer in East River, Colorado, USA - PLM3-1_170_b2 | ecosystem: Environmental > Terrestrial > Soil > Riparian zone | place: USA: East... | reverse complement strand
GTGATAGATGAACTCGTCGGCCTGGCTGGACTGGATCCGCCCGTCAAGAACCAGGCATTTGCCGTAGTCGGCGAGCTCCAGGATCTCCATCTGCTGGTACTTCGTTCGGACGGAGGCAAGGGTGCGAAGGATGGCGTGCATGTGCCCTTCGACGGGCGTGGTAGTCTCCACGAACCACGTGTGGCTCTGGGGATTGATCATCCGGGAAGCCCCACCGGCTTGTGCGGGAGAGGCAGGGCGCTGTGCAAGAAGATCCCGCGCTGGAGCTCGACGGCGGAGGCCCGTTCGGCCCCGAACTGCTCGACCAGGTAGCTGGCCGCGACCTCCGGCTGGAGGCCCTCTCCGCAGGAAAAGATGTCCACGGCGGCGTACCGATACTCGGGCCAGGTGTGGATGGACAGGTGCGACTCGGCGATGACCACGACCCCGCTGATGCCGAACGGGTTGAACTCGTGAAAGACGACATCCACGATGGTGGCCTGTGCGCGCTTCGCGGCCTCCACCAGCGCACCCTTCACGATCTCCAGGTTGTTGATGACCTGCGCGTCGCAGTCAAACAACTCGAGAAGCAGGTGCCGTCCCAGAGCTTGCAATCCGATCAGCCTCCTTTCCCTCCTCCCTCCGAAAAAAACCTTCTCAACCAAATTTTTTTAACTGTATGGCCCCTTTTTTTTAAATGCAAGAAAAAAATGAGGCTCCGGAGTCTCCGACGGGCCAAAATTTTGCTTGCATTCCGGAGTCGAGCCGCTAAGATGGGCGAAAATTTGTAGTCGCGGCGAGGCGAACTCCGAAGGAGGCGAGAAGGAGGGCCGGATGCTCTGGAAAAAGGTGACCAAGGTGGCGGCGACCGCCGGACACGCGGAAGGCACCACGCCCCTCAACGCGTTCGACAACGCGCTCCTGGCGGCGGGCATCGGCAACATCAACCTCGTCAAGATCTCCAGCATCATCCCCCCCGATGCGGACATCGTGGATCTTCCCAGAATCAAGCCCGGCGCGCTCATTCCGACCGCGTACGCCTACATGGCGGGGAGCGTCCCCGGGGAGCTGATCTCGGCGGCGGTCGGCTACGCCCTCCCCGAGGACCGGACCCGGGCCGGGGTCATCATGGAGTACCACGCCAAGGGCACGCGGGGCGAGGCCGAGCGGATGATTCACCAGATGTTGGAGGAGGCCTTCCGGGTCCGGGGAGAAACAATCCGGGAGCGAAAGGTGTTCGCCGCCGAGCACCGGGTGGCGCGAATCGGCTGCGCCGTGGCGGCGGTGACGCTCCTGTCCGAAGAGGACATTCTCTAGCCGGTCAAGCGACCGGCCGCCGGGACCGCCACCTTCCGGGACCCATGAGATCGGTTTCCCCTGGCTTCATCGCCTGCACCCGTTCCCCATCCCAGGCCCAGATCCTCTTCTTCGGCATCCCCTTCGAAGGCAAGGTGAACCTCCGAAAGGGCGCCGACCGCGGCCCTTTGGATCTGCGGGTGGCGTCGGACTCGATCGAGACGTACTCGCCGCAGCTCGGCAGAGACCTCGAGGATCTGGCCATGGCCGACCTGGGCGACTGTGAGCTGCCCGAGGGCAGTCCGCGGGACCAGCTTGAGGCCGCCAGGCAGGAGATCAGCCGCTTCTGGCGGCCTGGCCTCCGCCCCGTGATGCTCGGCGGCGACCACACGGCCACGCTGCCGGTCATCGAGGTCCTGGCCGCTGCCGTTCCCGACCTCAGGGTCCTCCACCTCGACGCACACCCGGACACGCGGTCTGAGTTCCTTGGGGAGCGGTTCAACTACGCCTCGGCCATGGCGCGCGTCATGGAAGTGGTGTCACCCGAGCGGGTCTTCCAGGTTGGCATGCGCACCGGCTCACGGGAGGAGTTCGAGCGCCAGCCTCCTAACTTCTTCCCCGTCACCACTCATGCCCCCCTCGAGGCCGTCCGGCTAATCCTCCCGAAGCTCCGGGCCCACCCCCTCTACGTGACGATTGACATCGACGTCCTGGACCCGGCCGAGGCCCCCGGCACCGGCTCTCCCGAACCCGGCGGGCTGAGGGTTCCCGAGCTGGTGGAAATCATCCGGCTCCTGGAGGGTGTGGAGGTCGTCGGAACCGACCTCGTCGAGGTCGCGCACGCCCACGATCCCTCGGGACGTACCGGCATCGCCGGCTCGTGGGTCCTCCGGGAGGCCATCCTGACCTGGTGGGGGAAATGACCACCAAGGCAGGTCTACCCGACCGCCGAGGCCGCTCGACGGCCGATGCGTCAAAGCTCAACGCTGCTAAGGAGGAGTACTCGGCCCCCCGATACTACGAAGTGGCTTTCGACCTCAACCGCAAGGCCGAGGTCGATTTCCTCGAAACCTGCTTCAAGCGCTACGGCCACCGCCCGGTGAGGCGGGTCCTGGACATCGCCTGCGGCACCGGCCCGCACCTGCTCCGGCTCGCCCGCCGAGGCTACCAGATGACCGGCCTGGATCTCTCGCGCGAGAACATCGCCTACGTCCGAAACCGGGCAGGCGCCGCGGGGCTTGACGTGTCCCTTCACGTGGGCGACATGACGCGCTTCACCCTGCCCAGGCTGGTGGACGAGGCCATCTGCATGCAGGACTCGCAGGGACACCTCCTGACCAACGAAGAGATCCTCCGCCACTTCAGGGCCGTCGCCCGCGCGCTCAGGCCCGGCGGGCTCTACATCTTTGACCGCTTCATCCCCTCCTCGTGGACCAACCCGGCCCGGCGCTGGTCCTGGACCCGGCGACGTGGCAAGCTGACGGTGCGCGCCACCTTCGCGGCCCTCGAGACCGTCAACCCGGTGAGCCAGGTCTTCGGGGAGGACATGAGCTTCGAGGTCGTGGAGAACGGGACGGTCAAGCGCTACCACCAACACCACCTCTCGCGGATGGTCTTTCCCCAGGAACTGAAGGCGCTGGTGGCGCTGGCCGGGGGGTTCAAGTTCGTCCAGTGGTTCTACGGCTTCAAGCCCCACCAGGTGCTCGACCGGGCCAAGCATCCGCTGATGATGATCGTTGTCCTCCGGCGCAAGGCGTAGGCGCGCCAAGACGGAGACCGCCGGCGGCCCGCGGGTGGCGCGGCCGGGTACCCGCGCCGAAGGCGTGGGTGGGCGCCCCACGGCGCGGAGCGCACCGCCTAAGAGCCGCCGGAGTTCCAATGTCGGGTCGAACAGGCGCTGAGGAGTCTCACGCTCGAGGGAGTGAGCACCGTGGGGCTGTTCGCAGCGGCCGGGTACCCGCGAAGCGGGTGCGCGGGCCGGCCATGCCGAAGCTCATCCTGAAGCGCGGCCGAGAGGCGAGGATCCGGTCCGGCCACCCCTGGATCTACCGCGGCGAGGTCGCCAAGGTCGTCGGCGACTGGCGGCCCGGCGAGGCCCTGAGCGTCCTCGACAGCGAGGGCCGGTTCCTCGGGCGGGGCTTCTACAACCCGCGCCCGTCCCTGGTCTGCCGGCTGCTTACCCGCGAGGACGAGCCGGTCGATGGCGCCTTCTTCAGGAAGCGGATCGAGGCCGCCGTCGCCTTTCGCCAAGAGTCGGGCCCGGTGTCGGACGCCTTCAGGGTGGTCTGGAGCGAGGCTGACGGGCTGCCGGGGCTCGTCGTGGACCGCTATGCCTCCGTCGCCGTAATCCAGTGTCTGACCCTGGGGATGGTTCAGAACCGCCCCTGGATCGTCGAGGCGCTCGGCTGTCTCGACGGCGTCTCTCACTACTACGGGCACGACGAGGAGACCGCCGGCAGGCTCGAAGGCTTCGAGCCTCTAAAGGGCTGGATCAGCGTCCCCGGGGCGACGGAGGTGGAGATTCGGGAAGGCCCCTGCCGGTTCGTGCTCTCCATCGAGGCGGGCCAGAAGACCGGCTTCTACCTCGACCAGCGGGAGAATCGGGCCCTCGTCGCCAGCCTCGCCCCCGCCAGACGCCTGCTTGACGTCTTCTGCTATTCGGGGGCTTTCGCCTGTCACGCGCTGGTCGCCGGCGCTGCCCGAGCCGCGGCGGTCGAGAGCTCGCCGGAAGCCGTAACGTTAGCCAGGCGGAACCTGGCGCTGAACGGCCTCGAGGACCGGGCGGAGTTCAGGGAAGGGAACGCCTTCGATATCCTCCGGGGAATGGAGCGGGCCGGGGAGCGCTTCGATCTGATCGTCCTCGACCCGCCGCCCTTTACCCGGTCCAAGGATGCGCTCCCGGCGGCCACCCGCGGTTACAAGGAGATCAACTTGCGCGCCCTCAAGCTGCTGGCTCCCGGCGGCGTGCTGGCCACGTTTTCCTGCTCCCACCATGTCTCGCCGGCTCTGTTCGAAGAGATCTGCCGGGCCGCCGCCGCCGACGCGGGGGTGACGGTTCGACTCCTGACCTCGCTCACCCAGGCCCGCGACCACCCGATCCTGCTCAACGTCCCTGAAACGCGCTACTTGAAGGGCCTCCTGCTGGAGGTTGTTTAGTCCCCTCACCCTACCTCTCCCCGCTGGGGAGAGGAGAAGAGGTCAGGGGGATTCATGAGCTCGCGCGCGTCGCGGCCTCGCGCAGGAGAGCGGAGACGTTCTCAAAGGTGAACGGCTTGGGCAAGGTCAGGGCCCCGGCCTCCTTCACCAGCTCCACCAGCTCGGGCGATCGCGCATTGCCGCTCATGAACGCCAATCGTCGGACCAGCGGCGAGCCGCGGTCCCTGAGCGCCTCCCAGAGCTGCCGCCCGCCCATCCCGGGCATCTTGACGTCCACGATCAGGAGATCGTAGGGGGAGGCCTCCACTCGCGCGAGCGCCTCCCTTCCGTCCCGCGCCACTTCCACCTCGTGGCCGAGCCGCCGAAGCAGGCCGCTCAGGACCCCGGCCACCCCGGCCTCGTCCTCGGCCACCAGAATCCTCATCGGCCTCGGCGGCACACTCTGAGGCGAGCCCTCTGCGGGGCTGGGGGCACCCACCGGGAGCTCGACGATGAACACCGCCCCGCCCTCGGGGCGGTTCTCCGCCCAGAGGCGGCCACCGTGCTCCGTCACGATCCGATAGGAGACGCTGAGCCCCAGTCCGGTCCCCTCTCCCGGCGGCTTGGTGGTGAAGAACGGGTCGAAGATCCGCGGCAGGTCCCCCGGCGAAATCCCGGGCCCATTGTCGAGGACCTCCACCCGCACCCCGGACTCGAGTGATCGAAGCCGGATCACGAGGGTGCCGCGGCCGTGGGCCGTCTTCATGGCCTGGTGGGCGTTCTGGACCAGGTTGAGAAAGACTTGCTGGAGCTGGTTCTCGTCCGCCCAGACCGCCGGCACGGACTCGAACTGAGTCTCCACTCGGATGTCGTCCGTTCTGAGGTGATAGCCCTTGAGGTCCAGGACGCGCCGGAGCTGGTCGGCCACCGCGCAGAGGGACCGCTGCGGGGTATAGCGCCCGGCAAAAAGGAGGAGGTTCTGGACGATCCGAGCGGCGCGCAGGGTTTCCTCCGAGACGACCTGGAGGCGCTCTTGAATCTCCTTGCCCAGGTGGCCCAGGAGGAGGAGCTGGACCTCGCCCAGGATCGTCGTCAGCGGGTTATTGATCTCGTGGGCCACCCCGGCGGCCAACTCGCCGACCGCGGCGAGTTTCTCGGCGTGGATCAGCTCCGCCTGGGTGCGGCGGAGCTCTTCGAGCTGACTCCGGATCTCGGAGTAGAGGCGCGCGTTGTCGAGCGCCAGACCGATCTGGTCCGCAGCCGACTCCAGGAGGGCGACTTCCTCCTCCGAGAACGTATCGGGGGTTTGCCGCCCGATGGAGAGGGTCCCGAGGATCCGGTCCCGCGCCCGGATGGGAACCGAGATGAAGCCGCGAATCCCCTCCGCCTCGACCACCGCTCGCGCGGCGGGCAGGAGATCCGGCGAGGCGCGCACATCGCCCACGATGAGGGTGCGTCCCTGGGCGGCCGCCCGGCCGATCAACCCCTCTCCGAAGGGAAGGACCATGTTGACTTCGCGGAGCTTCGGAGAGAGCCCGCGGTCGCCCCGGAGGACGAGCGAGTGTCCGTCCGGGGAGAGGAGGTGGAAGCTCGCGATCTCGTGCCCCGTGACCTCGGTGAGAGCGGCCAGGGATTTCTCCAGGACCTCTTCGAAATCCAGCGAGCGGCTGACCGCTTCGGCCACCGTGCGGAGGATGGCCAGGTGCCGTCCGACGGGGGCAGAGGCAGGGCTACGATCAGCCATCAACCTACTGCGGGGTGAGCACGAGTCACCCACTCATAGACGATTTTGATTGCCGCGTCGAGCTTGGACGGATCCTTGCCGCCGGCCTGGCCGAGGTCGGGACGGCCGCCGCCGCCGCCGCCCACCTCGCGGGCGACCTCCTGGATCAGCTTGCCCGCGTGGAATTGGCGGGTCAGGTCCTTGGTCACAGCGCTGACGAGACTCACCTTGTCGTCCTTCACGCTCCCCAGACAGATCACCCCCGAGCCGATCCGCTCGCGGACTGCGTCCACGACGGCGCGGAGTCCGTCCTGATCCAGCCCGTCCACCCGCGCCGCCACGACGGCCACCCCGGCGACCTGTCGGGCGGCAGCGACAAGCTCCTGAGCACGGCTTTTGGCCGAACGTCCTTCGAGGACTTCGATCTGTTTCTCCAGCTCCCGGCGCTCGTCGAGCAGTTTAGCGAGACGCTGGGGCAGTTCGAGCGGTGGAACCTTGAGCAGGCCGGCGGCCTCCCGGAGCGCCGACTCTTCCTGCCCCACGTGCTGGAGAGCCGCATCCCCCGTCACGGCCGTGAGACGCCGGACCCCGGCGGCCACGGCCCCCTCCGAGACCACCTTGAAGAGCCCGATCTGCCCCGTCTGGTCAAGGTGGGTGCCGCCGCAGAGCTCGGTCGAGAAGTCGCCGATCCTGATCACCCGCACGCGCTGGCCGTACTTCTCCCCGAACAGCGCCAGGGCGCCCATCTTCAGCGCCTGCTCAAGGTCGGTCTGGATCGGGTCCACGCGGAGATTGTCGCGCACCTTCTCGTTCACCAGCTCCTCCACCTGCTCCAGCTCGCGGTCCTTGACCTGGCTCCCGTGGGTGATGTCGAAGCGGAGATGATCGGGCGCCACGAGCGAGCCCGCCTGGGTAACGTGGGTGCCGAGCACCTTGCGGAGCGCGGCGTGGAGGAGATGCGTCCCCGTATGGTGCAGCCGGAGCCCCTGGCGGCGCGGCGACTCCACCGAGACCGCCACGTCCTCTCCCTCCCGACAACCGCCCGCCTCCACCCTCACCCGGTGGACAATGAGACCGGTCCCGCGGAAGCAGGTGTCGAGGATCCGACCGCTCCCCTGGCGGCCCACGAGCTGGCCCGTATCGCCGATCTGGCCGCCCGATTCCGCATAGCACGGCGTCCGATCGAGGATCACTTCGACCTCGTCGCCGGCGACGGCCTCGCGGATGCGGCGGCCGCCGCGGACCATGACGAGGAGTCGGGCCGGGCTCGCCAGCGCTTCATAGCCCACGAACTCGACAGCCGGCATCTGGACCGTGAGCTCCGCGTAGATCTTCGCGGACTCACCTTCCTCCCCCGCCCCGAACGCGGCGCCGGCCCGGGCGCGCTCGCGCTGGGAGGCCATCTCCGCTTCGTAGGCGTCCACGCTCGACTGCGGCACCGCCCAGCCCGACTCCTGGAACACCTCCTGCGCCAGGTCGAGCGGGAAGCCGTAGGTGTCGTAGAGGGTGAAGAGGAACTTGCCGTCTGCCACCTTCTCCGTCGCGTTCCGATTGGCCTCCAGATACTCGCGGATCTTCGCTACGCCCGTATCCAGCGTCTCGGCGAAGCGTTCCTCTTCCGCTCGCACCACCTCCTGAATCCGCCCCTTCTCATTCTTGAGCTCCGGATAGGCCGACGCCATCACGTCCACGACCCACTGCACCGCTCGCCAGAGGAACGGCTCCCCCACCCCGAGCAGCCGCCCGTGCCGCATGGCGCGGCGCATGATCCGGCGCAGCACGTAGCCGCGCCACTCGTTGGAGGGATAGACACCGTCCGCGATGAGAAAGGTCGTAGCCCGGGCATGGTCAGCGATCACGCGGAGAGAGACATCGTCGGTCTCCGAAACCCGGTAAGGCTTCCGGACGAGTTTCGCCGCCCCGTCGAGAATCGGCCAGATGAGGTCCGTCTCGAAGTTGGAGAACTTGCCCTGCATGATGGCGGCCATCCGCTCGAGGCCCAGCCCGGTGTCGATGGAGGGCTTGGGGAGCGGCGTCAGCGTTCCCGCTTGGTCGCGGTTGAACTGCATGAAGACCAGGTTCCAGACCTCGAGCCACCGATCGCACTCGCAGGCCGGACCGAGGCACCGGCGGCCGGCCTTTTCCTCGGCGCACGGCAGGTGGTTCCCCTGGTGGTAATGGACCTCGGAGCACGGACCGCACGGCCCCGTCTCCCCCATGGCCCAGAAGTTGTCGGCTTCGCCGAGGCGGAGGATCCGCTCGGGTGTGAGGCCGGCGACCTGTTGCCAGAGGCCGAAGGCCTCGTCGTCGTCGGTGAAGACCGTGGCCCAGAGCCGGTCCCGAGGCAGGCCCATCTCCTTCGTGAGGAAATCCCAGGCAAAGGCCACGGCCTCCGCCTTAAAGTAATCGCCGAAGGAGAAATTGCCCAGCATCTCGAAGAAGGTGTGGTGCCGGGCCGTGTGCCCCACATTCTCCAGGTCGTTGTGCTTGCCGCCGGCCCGCACGCACTTCTGGCAGGAGACCGCGCGAACGTAGTCGCGCCGCTCCTCGCCGAGGAAGACGGCCTTGAACTGGACCATCCCCGCGTTGGTGAACAGGAGCGTCGGGTCGTGCGCCGGCACGAGCGGGGAGGAGCGGACGACGGTGTGGCCGTTCCGGGTGAAGTAGTCGAGGAAGTGCTGTCGGAGCTCGTTCCCGGTCATTTCACTCATCGCTCTCAACGTTGAACAAGCGGCGGAGGATGCGCCGCACGACGTCCGCCGGGTACCCTCGGCGGAGCAGGTAGTCCCGCAGTTTGGGCGCGGCCCGGCCGGCGTTCCGCCGCCGGAGCGCCGGGAGGCGGCGCCGGGCCACCTCCAGGGCGCGCTCCTCCTCCCCAACCTCGGCAAAGGCCTGGCAAACCGCCGCGTCGGTCACCTCGCGGGGAATGCCTTTCCGCCGAAGTTCGTCGCGGAGCCTGAGGCTTCCGAGGTGCCGACGGCCGGCGCGCCCGTCGGCCCACTGCCGGGCGAAGGCCTGGTCGTCCACGTACCCCTGGGCCTCCAGGGCTGCCACCACGTCCTCCGCCACCACGGGGGAGGCGCCCCGGCGCCGAAGTCGCGCGATCAACTCGCGCCGACTCCAGGGCTTTCGCGAGAGGAGATCATAGGCGACCTGCTTGGCCGCCCTGGCGTCGAGGTTCTTCCGAGGCCGAGACCCATCGCTCCGAGCGGCCATGGCGGGCAGCGAGGTTGCGGGGGCTACTTTTCCTTCCTGAAGAAGGTGGCCCCGCCGGCCGAGGGAGCGCCCGGGATGGTGCGGGCCCCGGGCTTCCCCGGGTCCTCCGGGCCGACCTCCCACGTCATCTCGGCCGCGGAGAAGATACCGCGGACCTTCAGCGCGAAGTCGTCCGGGTTGGTCGCCGCTTCCAGGGCAGTTTCGAGGCTGATCTTGTCGTCCCGATAGAGGGCCAGGAGCGACTGATCGAAGGTCTGCATCCCGTACTGCGCCTGGCCGGCGGCGATGATCACAGGGATCTCCGGCGTCTTTTGCGCGTCTCGGATGGACTCGCGGATGAGCCCGGTCCCCACCATCACTTCCACGGCGGGGACTCGACCCTTGCCCCCGACCTTGACCACGAGCCGCTGGGAGACGATGCCCGCCATGACCCCGGCGAGCTGCGCGCGAATCTGGTCCTCCTGGTGCGGCGGGAAGCTGGCGATGAGACGGTTGATGGTCTCGGCGGCGTTCAACGTGTGGAGGGTGGACAGCACGAGGTGCCCGGTTTCCGCCGCGTGCAGGGCCACCATCATGGTCTCGGGGTCGCGCATCTCGCCCACCAGGATCACGTCCGGGTCCTGGCGGAGGGCGGCGCGCAGGGCCTGGGTGAAGTTCGGGGAATCCTGCCCGAGCTCGCGCTGGCTGATCACGCAGGTCTTGTCCTCGTGGACGAACTCGATCGGGTCCTCGATGGTGATGATGTGGTCGTTCCGGTACCGATTCATGTAGTCGATGATCGCCGCCTGGGTCGTGGTTTTGCCGGAACCCGTGACGCCGGTCACAATGACCATCCCACGACGCTCCATCGCCAGTTTCTCGAGCACCTTGGGCAGGTTCAGCTCGTCGAAGGCGGGGATCTTGTCGGGGATCACCCGGAAGGAGCCGTGGATCTCTCCCTTGGCGAGGAAGAGGTTGACCCGGAAGCGGCCCGCGCTCTTTACCGTGTGGGCCAGGTCCATCTCCTTCCCCTCCTCCAGGAGGGCCGTCAGGCGGCTGGGCTTGAGCAGCCGCTTGGCCTGCTCCAGCATGTACTCCCGCGCCAGAAAAGGCCAATCCTGCTGGAGCTCGAGGGTCCCGTGGATCCGAAGGATCGGGTGGGAGTTGGGCTTGAGATGGACGTCGGAAGCCCCGCGTCCCACTGCGAGGGTCAGGAGTTCATCCAGATCCATCGTCTCTGTCCTCCCCGGTTGTTAATGAGGCGCCACCACCGCCTTCAGTCCGAGGGCGGAGCGCACCTTGGCTTCCAGGTCAGCCAGCACCTTGGGGTTGTCCTTGAGGAACTTCTTCGCGTTCTCACGGCCCTGGCCGATCCGTTCGTTCTTGAACGTGAACCACGTGCCAGACTTTTCCACCAGCCCCTGCTCCACCGCCTGGTCCAGCACACTGCCCTCCTTCGAGATCCCCTCGCCGTAGATCATGTCGAACTCCGCCTCGCGGAACGGGGGCGAGAGCTTGTTCTTGACCACCTTGACCTTGGTCCGGGCTCCCACCGAGTCGGTGCCGATCTTGATCGCCTCTTGCCGTCGGATGTCCAGGCGGATCGACGCGTAGAACTTCAGCGCCCGGCCGCCCGGCGTGACCTCCGGGTTCCCAAACATTATTCCTATCTTCTCGCGGATCTGGTTGATGAAGATCACCGCGGTCCCCGAGCGCGAGATCGCCGCCGTGAGCTTCCGGAGCGCCTGGGACATGAGCCGCGCCTGGAGGCCCGGGAGCGAGTCGCCCATGTCACCGTCGAGCTCGGCCCGCGGGACCAGCGCGGCGACCGAATCCAGCGCGATCACGTCCACGGCGTTCGAGCGGACCAGCGTCTCGGTGATCTCCAAAGCCTGCTCGCCGGTGTCGGGCTGGGAGATCAGGAGCTCATCGATATTGACGCCCAGGTTCTTGGCGTAGTTCGGGTCGAGCGCGTGCTCGGCGTCCACGAACGCGGCGATCCCCCCCAGACGCTGGGCCTCGGCGATGATGTGAAGGGCGAGCGTCGTCTTCCCGGACGACTCAGGGCCGAAAATTTCGCTGACGCGACCGCGCGGGATTCCGCCGATCCCGAGGGCGACGTCGAGGGCGATCGAACCGGTGGGGATAACCGGCACGTCGTCGAGCGCCCCGCGCGCGCCCAGGCGCATGACCGCGCCCTTGCCGAACTGCCGCTCGATCTGGGAGATCGCCAGCTCCAGCGCCTGACGGCGATCGCTCTTCACCTCAGTCATGCCTTCCTCCCGAAAGATATCGGAGGGGGGACCCCTCGCGATCCGAGCCGGTGAATAAAAGCAAAAAGCCGACCTGATGAGGGTTTAAGTCATTGTATGGGGGGAGCCCGGGGAAAGTCAATTTCGCCGTGCATCGTGCGCCTGTTATGGCGGCGGCGGCGCGCGATGTCAATGTCCAGAAACTAATACAGGAGCATATGCGAGCGCCGGGTCATCGCGTGATCGCCGGATCGTCCCCCCGAGCCGTCAGCGTGAACTCCACGCACGTCCCCGGGGGGAGGGCCTCGTGGGGGATCATGGCACCCTGCTCATCGGGGGCGCCAATGAGGACGGTCTCCTGGTCGGCGGGGAGGAGGCAATCGCTGATGCTGACGGTGCGGCCCACGGTAGCGGCCACGCGGCGGACATCCGGCGCGGCGGTCGGATCGTCGCTGAGGCGCTCAAAGGTCGATTGCCACAAGCGCCCGGGCAAGATGATCTCGCCGGCTGGCGTCCGGTCGAACTGGATCGGAGGAACCTTGGGGCGGAGGTCTTCGGTATAGAGTCCAGCGGGCACGGGAGTAATGAATCTGACGGTCCACCGGTGCGCGTCAGCTCGCTCCAAGACGTACCGACCAAACGCAAAGCGCCCCTCGTCGTCCACGACCCCGTATTGGCGAGCCACGGCGAGCCACGCCGTGGCCTCATCTCTCGTCACGGGCCGCATCCTGCTCATCATGAACCTCGTCGCATCGGGTTGATGCTCAAGGGTTTGCTAAGGCGCTTGCGCGTAGCCCTGTCGTTCGTAATCCTCCACGCAGCGCTGGCGCTCCCGTTCTTCCTCCTGTGCCTTCCGCGGGAAGATGTTCCAGTACCAGTACTCCTCGCACCTCACCGTGTCCCCGGTCTGCGGGTGTCGCAGGGCAACCGAAGAAATGACCGTACACCCCCCGGCGAGCACCAGCAACAGCGTGACGGCGAGCGAACGGGCAAGCTCCATCTCTGGAGCTCCTTTCCCCTGACGCCTACTTGATCGCCCCGACCGTG
>Ga0184639_10000849_pt1 | contig 12634 bp, 11 predicted proteins | sample PLM31_170_b2_FD_133155 | JGI IMG/M metagenome (GOLD analysis project Ga0184639, IMG submission 133155) | Groundwater sediment microbial communities from an aquifer in East River, Colorado, USA - PLM3-1_170_b2 | ecosystem: Environmental > Terrestrial > Soil > Riparian zone | place: USA: East... | reverse complement strand
TTCCAAGGAAATGAGTCTTTCAACCCACGGCCTGTGCTCTTCCCTGGTGACGAATGTTGCGGCCTGGTCCTTCATTTGATCGCGAAATTCATTCATTCCTTCTAAACGTAGGTTCATAGAATTCTCAGCCTTTTCTACCGCCTTGGTCTGTCCGGCGAACCTTGCCTCCAAAAAGCGGTACAAGTCCTCAAAGCGATGATCGAGGTGTTCTTTGAGTGTCACGTTGGTGTCCATGCTTATCGCCCTCTCTGTCGCGCCACGATGGCGTCGATCCACGACTCGAGTCGCGCCTTCTTCTGTCCGTCCGTGAGCCTGTCCCAGCCCGGCGACTGAATGACGGTGGTGAGGCGCCCACGGAAGGCGCGCCCCCGCTCAGTCTGCAAGGCGTCGATGTCCTCCATCGTTCTCTTCACCGGCTCACCGCGCTTGGTGAACGTCTTGGCGGGACGGGGGAGGGTGACGCCCAGCCGAACAAGTTCCAGAGAGAGGGGGTCATCCTTGACTGCACTAATCTTTGGAAGAAACTCGGTGCCCTCACGCATGACCGGCTGTCCGTACACGTCCAACTTTGCGGGCAGTCGCTGCATCAGGCCCGGCAGGTCGTCCTGAATCATCTCGAGGAAGTTCTCCGCGCGGCGCACGGTTGGGTCAATCTCGCGGCCGATCTCCTTCATCGCCGTGGGAATGAACCCCGTGACCTGTCCGGCCGCAGCCCGCTGCCACGACCGAAGCCCGGCGTAGTCCCCGAAGACCTGCTCGTACAGATTGAAGAGTTGGCCGGTGAACGCGTTGTCGAGGACGCCCACGGCCAGAGACTTCACAAACTGGGGGATTTTCTTCTCCAGTTCCTCATCGCTGTTGACGTATTCAGCAAACTCTCCGGCGAAGCGCAGGAACGATGCCAGAGGCTCTATGCCCTGGTAGGAAATCCAGGTGTCTCCGATCTTCACGGAGTTTGGCATCCATCCTGTCTTCTCAAGCATCTCTCGCTGCGACCGTGAGTTTGGCCCGTTACCGGTGATGTAGCCGTTTAGGGCGAGGGCGGTTAGGCCCATGCCCAGCATCGCTCCGGTCGCAACACGGCCCAGCACTTCCATGTTCTCGGCGGTCTGTCCGGGGCGCAATTCAAGGAGGCCCAGCGGAGAGCGCTTCGTCACATAGGTCACGATGTTCGAGGTCACGCGCACGAACGGGAACATGATGCGGCCGCCGGGGAAGGATCGTGCCTTGTAGGCAGCCTCCAGCAGCCAGCCACCTTCTTTTCGGAACATGCGCTCATTGATCTCGGAGATGACCTGCTTTGACATTTCCTTAGTTGGGTTCAGTGCAATCTCCGTGGCCCGGCCCGCAACGTCGTCGGCGCCTTCCTTCAGCGCCTGACGCAGCGCATGTGCACGGATGATCCCTCCACGGTTGATTTCGGACCAGTAGGCGTCGGACATGCCCAGCAGACGGAACGGCGTGCGAATCACTTCGCCCACCTTGCCTCCTATGGCTTTCCGGGGCACGGCCCTCTCCATGAACTGTGGTGCAATCGCCCCCGCCTCCCACGCCTTGTTCAGGGCGCCGCGCAGTCCCATCTCGTTCAGGAGGCGCACCGCATTGCGGGAGGTGCTGTGGATCGAAGACCACATACCTGAGACTTCGGAAAAGGCTTCACTGGCGAAGCGCTCACGGGGGCGGAGTTTCCCACCGGCCGACAGAATGAAGTCAGCCGATCCGGCCGTGAATCTCTGCACCGGCCCCATCATGGTCGTGAAGATTGCGCTCAAGATGTTCTTCTGGTTCGTGCGGACACCGAAGACTTTCGCCGCCGCACCGAACTCCGCGAGTTTGTCTTCCCACGACGGCTTGATCTCTCCCGTGGCCGGGTCGACCGTCGCCGACGGCTCACGGATAGGCTCGCCGGTGACGATGGTCTGCTTGATGTTGGCGGCCTGGAACTGACGCTCCACCTGCTCCGTGTACGCGCGTAGGTTAGGGCCGAGTTGGCCCGGCGCTGCGCCCACGACGACAAACTTCCCGCTCTTAGGATCAAACTTCATCTTAATAGGGCCTGGGTTGATCGCCCCCCTCATGTCCTGCGCCGCTATCAGCAGTTGCTGTGTGCGGGTGCGGAAGGCGGGGTGGACGATCTCCTGGTTGAAGTCAAATTCCATGCGGAAGTCGACGTCGCCCATCGGAGTGCGAACGACGCTGTACCCCTCTGGATTCTTCGTGCCCCACTCCACCTTGCCGGTGAAGCGGGCCTGCTTCCCTGTGCTCAGGTCGATCAGTCCCTTGTTGGTGATGACCGCACTCTGGCCCAGTTCCTTCCCAAACTTGATTGCCTGTTCCTCAGGCATATTGCGGATCAGCAGAGTCGGCTCGTGCTGTCCCTGCCACACACCGCGAATGAAGACCACGTCGTCGGGAGAGTAGCCAGCCTTTGCGGCCATCCGCAGCAGCGCCATCTCCCCATCCTCACCGGCCCGCAACTTCGGCTTCAGCCCTTCGCCTGGGTTCGTTCCGATGATTGCGTACGTCTCGCGCTGTAGGGCCGCCTGCATCGTAGCCGGGTCGCTCCCCATCCACGCGGGAGTGTGCTCCGTGCGCTTCGACACCATCAACAGTTGGTTGACGAGGTCCGGGCGCTGACGCAGGACGTCGGTGAGGTTCCCGCTGTACTCGCCCTTCTTCATCCCCTCCGTGATCCACACAGCGGCTTGCAGGTCGCGGGGCGTCACGCGAGCATCGACAATCTCTTGAATCGGCGGGACTGCCCCCTGGTACTTCGCGTACACCTTTTTCCAATTCGTACTGGTGAGGTCACGGGCCGCCTGTCGCAGGTCTTCTGCATAGACAGCGTACTCCGTGTCCGAGAAGTCCATGGACGCCCCCTTCCACGTTTGCGTCGCCTCGGCCGGTCTCTTTCCGAACGCCCAGCCCATGCGACGATCCAGGACCACTGCGTTCTCTGGCGCCGTGAACGCAACTTCACCCTTCATAGCGGACTGGGCGACAGCCATCATCTCTTCAGGTGTGTTCTCACGACCGGCGATAAGGAAGTTGCTGACCTTAGGTCCGCTGCGGAACTGTCCCTCTGCAATCGCCCTGACCTCAGGGTTTGCGAGAAAGTGTCCGCTGATTGGCTTGCCAGTCTTGATCTGCGTGAACGCCTTGACAGTCATTCCCAGGTTGCCCTTCACGGACGAACCTTTGGAGGTCACGGCGGCAAGTTTGAGCAGCAGTTCAATGTCGTCCTCGCCGAACATTGGGAATGCTTCACGTAGTTCAGGACGGAGTTTTGTGTACCACTGTTGTCCGCCCTCCCCCTTCGCCCACGCCTCCTGCCACCCCGTGAACGCTGGCCGCTTCCCAATTCGCTCCGAGACCACGGCCTGGAACATACGAGTAGAGAGATTGTACAGTTTGTCCTTCATGGCGGTGTCGATCCCCGGCCAATAGTTAGGAAGGGACTCGGCCATAGATTGCTCCCACGCCGCCCTTCGCCGTGCGCCGTGCATCATCTGCCGTGCGCCCCACACCGCGACGCCCTTGCGCTCGGCGCCCGGCATGACCAGTTGCTTCAGCGGGAGCGACTTGAGGAGGCCTCCGGTCACGAGGTCGATGTCGATGAAGCCAGTCTCGTCCTTGAGTCTCATCCAAGCATTAGCAACTGATTGACGAATACCTGTAAGAAGCGGGCGATTGGACCGTGGCATCTGTCGGGTGAAGGTGGAGTCTACGTTTACCTTGCCACCATGCACGGCGCCACCAGCAACAATGTCTTCTAGTGGAATGTTGTTCTTGACAGCCCACTTGGTGTGGTACTCACCCATAGGCATGAACCGCACCTGACCATCACGGAGGCTAATCCAGCGGGCTTCCACTTCGGGGCGGCCTATAGAACCACGCTCGCTGCGGAGAATCTCTACGAGGGCCTTCACCGACTGTCGGCTCGGCCTCCATGATGGCGGGTATGTCGGTAGCAGATTGTCCACTATCTGTTCGTCGGACAAACCTTGGCTTGACAAAGTTCTAACTTGATTCTGCAAAGCAACGAACTGCTCCGGCATCGCCTTCCCACGTGCCTCTCGGTATGCACCGGCTCGGAGAATCTTCTCCTGTGCCGCCTCGGCCGTAATCCCCTCCTCGACTGCCACCTTAGCTACGTTGCGGGGATTGATCCCGATCTGCCGTGGACTCGTGCCCTCCGCCCGTCGTCCCTGCGTCCCTATTACCTGGAGGTTGGCGTACGCCTTCTGTGCCTCTTCCTCGAAGCGCTGGACATCGTACGCAATTCCCCCCGGCATTATCCGTACAGTCTTTGGCTCCGGCCGTGGGCTTCCGTCCTCGAACTGTCCCCAAATGCTCTGCATCTCGCCGACTTGCTCCTTCTTGATCTGTGCAAGTCGACGTATGTCACGCTGCGTCAGATTACGGGCACGGATCGCGGAGACGGTCTGACCGGCCAATCCTGCCGTCCCACCGAACGCCGCCCACTGCGCGCCGGTCTGTGTCATGCTCTTTGCAAGTCGGAGTGTGGCCGCAACTGGGTCGCGGCGAGCAAGGTTGAACAATTCCGGGTCGTGGGCTACCGAGTCCACGAGCGAGAACAGTGCACCCTCCTGGCCGGACTGCACCATTTGTTGCATGACCTTGAAGGCGGGCTGTGGCATACGGCCACGGCCGATGATGTTGGCGACGCGCGCGGCGAGGGGGGCGGTGGCGAAGCGGAGCACCCTGCCGACTGGACTGACCGTCATACCGGCAAAGGCGCCGCCTGTTTGTAGGACGGTTCCCAATGTGTCGGGAGTGACAGGCTCTTCTCCACGCAGCAGACCGAACGAAACTCCGCTGGCTATGCCCTGGCCGACGTCGTAGACTCCACGTTGGATAGGACCTAGTCGCGAGACAGGCATACGGCGGGAAGATGCGGAGGTCGCTCCCCCAATCAAAACAGAACGCTCCTCAGGCTGGAGCGTATAGGTTTTCTTTTTCCTAGCGGCGCCGCCTACGCCGCCTGTGACTGGCTGGAGTGTGTAGGCCATTACTTAGACTTCTTCACCCACTTTGTGCCGTCGCTTTCGTAGGACTCACCGGTCTCGTCATCAGTGATGGTCCGGCCTTTGTACTGGGTCGGGTCGGGCATCTGGTCAAACTTCTGCTTGGAGGCAACTGGCTGGTGTGCGGTGCCCGGCTTATCGGCCGGTGCCTCCCCCCGCTGTGCCTTCTTCTGCTGGTGTGCAGTTGAGAACTGCTGTCCAGTAGACGGAGGCAACTTTGCAGCGGCACGCTCGAGCGCCTTGATGCGCGCACGGTACTCCTTCGCCTTGCGCGGATCGACATTGGCCTCACCCAGTGCGTTATTGTAGTCGGCTATCTCCTGATCTATTTCCGCAACAGAACTAGGAATCGCCCCGCCCAGTTCCTTGGACTCCTTGGCCTTCTTCCACGCGTCCAGATTCTTACGAAGAGACTGGAAGTCCGGCACACGCTCGATTATTGCGCGAGCATCTGGGTCACCAGCGCCGAACATCTCCTGGAGTTTCTTCTTGAAGTCGGAGACCTTGTAATTAACGCCGTCGAAGATGTACTCAACCACGGCGTTTGTGTCAGGGTCGCGGACTCTTTGTAGGCGTCCCATCTAAAACCCCGTCTCTTCTGTCTTCTTGACTTTGCGACCGGCACGGCCCTTAGAGGGCGCCGCCGACTTACGCTTCTGGCCCAGCATCAACTTCACAAGTTCACGCTGTGCGGCCGTCCACCACTCTTCTGGAATCTGGGTGTAGATGACGTTAGGATCGCTTTGCAGGCGCGCCCAGTTCTTAAGCAGTCCAACTTTGTCCGCACTGCCTACTCCCTCAAGGTAACCGGCCTTCTTTCCCACGGACCAGACAGAGTGCATCTTGTCTATGGCGTGGGAGATGGAGAGCATGTTCTTTCCGCCGAGCGCCGACTCGTAGCCCTTGCGCGCCTCGGCCTCTATTCGTTTCCACTCATCTCGTGACTTAGCCGCAGACTGTGCCGCCGCGTCTGTGGTGTCCTGAAGATCGAAGGACTGTGACAGTGCGTCGTAGTCGGGAAGTTTGTCTGCGAGGTTTGGAAACCGGCGACGTACTTCGGCCGCCCACTGCCGAGCCGACGCGAGAACTGCCTGTCTGCTTGCTCCGCCGGGGGCCGAGTCTATCCGCGCGCGCCACTGATCGGCGTCGCCGATGACAGCGGACGCGTCTTCTTCAACGCCGCCCACGTCGATGATCTCCTGCTCCGTACCCGCCGTCCCCGGCCGAAGTGGCTCCTCGTGGCCCGGAACATCTGCGAACGGACCTTTCCCGGCCGGTAGTGTCGAAGTGGACGCGGGGGCCGCTGGCATGGCCGGTGCACCAATCTTCTTTCGTGGGAGACGGAACGACGGATGAATCCCCTGCATGGCGACTTCATACTCAGCGGCCGCACGTTGACGGTTCTGATCCTGTGCGGGGAGGTGTGCGACGGCGTCCAACTGTGCCTTCGCGACTTGCAGACGCTTCGCCGCAGCGCGCTCCGCCGCAATCTCGGACTTGTCCTTGATGCGCTCGGCCTTGTCTTCCTCCCGCTCGCGCTTCAGTTCACGACGCTCACGGTGGGCAACAAGAGAAGTGCCGACGTCACCCAGGCCCTGTCCGATTCCTGAGAAGTCAGTCCCGCCCATTAGCCGAATAGCCCAAAGAACGGTGCGAGTCCGGAGAGCAGACTTGCGAACGGAGACGGCTGCCGTGAACCCGGTGTGACCTGTGAACTCCCACCCATCAGGCCCTGTCCAAGTTGGAACGGCCGCAGCATGGAGTCGGTCGCCACCTGACGTGGCACTCCCGCCATGCCCAGCAGTCCCTGACCCATGTTCATCATCTGTCCAGGTGCCTGCATCTGTCGGCCCCGCTCATTCTCAAACACGTTGGCGAAAATGTTGCCCTTCTGGTTGTATAGTTGTGACTCCAGTTGACCGGCCTGCTGCATGTAGTCGCTGCCACCACTCAGCACGCCCGCCTTCTGTGCGGCACCGGCAAGTTGTCGCCGCGCGATGTCGCCCTGTCCCTCAACACTCTGAACAAGAGACTGCATGAACGGATTGGCGTTAGCCTGACCGGGAAGATAACTACCCTGTGCTGTCCGCATCATCTCTTCCGTCATAGGCTGCGCCTGCTGGAATGTCCCCCTTATCGTGGACTCCTCCAGCGGCGTGACTCCGCCCCCTGGCTGCCCGAACATGTTGGCTACAGCCTTCACCATCTGCTCACGGAACGGGTGAAGTGCCGGTGGCAGAAGGTCAATCTGCGACGGCGGCGTGATCTGTGGTTCTGTAAAGCCTCCCATTAGACAATCTCCTTCCACTCATACGTATCGCCTGCGGTCTTGCGGCACCAGTAAAGTTTGTCGATGACTCCGGCGGCGCCCTCGAGGACGATCATCCGTCCACGGTGCTGGGACGTTGCTGTCGGAAGTGCTGACACGCCCAGCATGAAGCCGTCCAGCAGGTGATTCACTCGCCGCGTTGTGTTGCGAATAATGTCCTGAAGACGGTCAACCAGTTGCCTCAACCATTCAACGGAGTCCACGATGGGGAGTGGTAGACCGGGGTCAGGGGTTAGTTTCTCGTTTTCACTTCTCATTTACCGATCTCGATCCGGCCCGCCCGCCGTGTCGCGCCGCTGCGGTGGCTCGGCTGCGATGGGTGGCCGTATGGGGAGAGGGCTAGGTGGCTGCCGTAGGAAAGGTGGCGGGAAGATAGGCATGTACCGTGGGGGTTCTGACGGCATCGGCGCGGGCATAGGAGTTGGAACCTCACCCGGAAGCGGCCCAGGTTGGACCGGCTCAGGTCCACGAGGGACCGGCTGAATCTGTACGTTAGGGTTTGCGCCGGGCGGGACCATAGGGAGTTGGGGGAACGACTGCGATGGGGGGAACATGGGGTTCGCACCCTGTGGCAGGTTGAAGGCTGTATTAAGAGGAGGAAGTCCCTGTAGCGCGCCCCCCTTCATGCTGGGTGGCGTAGAGACAGGAAGATTCTGAGGCGGTGCCCCCGGCGTCCCGAACGGAGGGACCTGAATTGGCTGAGATGGAGGAACTGGATTCTGTGAGGGCGGTGATCCACCCATTAGGTTGTCTCCCTTTCGTACCAAGTTGGTACGTAACCGGATATGGCGAACGGACTGTTCAGCGCGTCGCTACGAAATACGAAGCCAAAGAATGTACTCGTAAGGTTGATGTCGATCCATTGGTCCCCAACACCGTCCAACACCACTTCGTACGGACCAGTAATCAATGGAGTCGAGCCAGGAGCGTCAGCAGTTTGCACGTACACCCTAAGAAGAGTTGTGGCCGCCACGTCATAGTGCAGGTGCAGGCGCTGTAGGCGCTTTTTCTTGGTAGGAGAACCCAAGTCGAACATCTTGGTATATATCTGTGCGACTATAACGGCTCCGTCCGCGTCATTTTCTCCGAGAGTGTGCTTGTGCACCAGCCCGCCCTCGGTGCCGTGCAGGATGATGTTGGCTCCGGCTGAAGAACGGGTATCGTCCCACGTGAGCGTCTGTGCATCCCACGACGAGGCGACGGAATCCCATGTGATGTCTTGAAGTTGTCGGACGCCTCCAGGGGAAGAGGCCGTCGCAGCCAACTCCCGTCGACCCCATTTGGGCTGGGCGTCCATGTGACGGAACATGTACGCCATGTTTGGAAATTCGCTGCCGCCGGTGGGGATCACGAAGTAGATTTCTTGGTCCTGTTCGTTGACGAAAGCAAAGGCGCGGCTCTTCTTGGAGAAGTTCAACTCGCCAAAGAAGTCGGACTCAATCGCCCGCCCAATAGGCTCCGGCCCCGACGTCGTCATCTTGTAGATTTGCCGGTCGTTGCTGGCAAAGTAGTGTACGTCGTGGGTGGCCGCGACCATCCTGGCGGAGATTGGTCCGGCCGAAGTGACCATGCGGCGGGTACTCATCGTAAACGGAAATACTGTATAGTCCACAAAGTGGATTGCGTCTTCCTTGTAGGCCACCAGCGTGTCACGCAGCCCCTTGATTTCCAACACGCCACTTGGCTCATCAGTCAACTCAAGTATCCCCGCGTCACTGGAACCACCAATCGCCCACGACTCAGACAGACCCAGTTCGCTCCACTGAATGCGTTGCGGGAAAGGGGTTGCCTCAACCGGATCGACCCAGGCGAGCATCACATGATTCTGAAACGTCTCTATCCGGCGAGCCTTAGGAGGACTGCCCCCCAAGTTGGCGATGTTCCCCGCGCCAGTCCACTTTTTGATTGGGTCTCGTCCGTTGGTGATGAGAAGAACATCCTTGAAGGTCGTGAAGTCGGCCCAGTCATCGACCGTGGCCGTGAGCGGAGACGCACCTGTGATGTCCACAAAGGTAGCGTCCGTAGGCTCCTTCTTGTACACCTTTGTCCGAGTGACCGCGATCCACGCCTGGAATCCGTCCGTACGTACAAAGTCGAACAGCCCCATGATCTGTGAATCTAGGGCGGCCGCCTGCACACGGATGAAGCCCGGCACCTTCTGTGCTTTGCCAAAGAGAAACCTGGCATTTTCCACACGAGTCCACGCGCGGTCTGGGACGTCGTGCTCGGGGTACCCGCTCACCAGCCCCAGATCAGGGGAGATCACGGGAAGAGACTGTTCGCGTGTGGACACTATGTGTACCGCACGTTCCGGATTCGGGTCTCGGAGGCGTTGAACAGGGCGAGCAGATTGTCGCGCTGGGCCGGTGAAAGGTCATCTCCCGTGAGCACTACTCGGCGAGACGACTCGGGGATACTGTTCTCGCTGTCCACCTCCACGATTACAATCTCAATGGAAATGTTTCCGTCTCCCGTGCGCTGTAGGTTGATGGAGCGGAGGTGACCTTCGCGACTTTTCGCGGTGGTGACTGTTCTAGGCATCGTCTACGCCCAAATCGGGATGAATCTGGCGCTTCCGCCTATGTTCACTTTGATCCAGGAACTCTGTGCCGCAGCGGTTGGGCCGCTTCCGCCGATGGTACCAAGTGTAGCGCCCGCTCCCCCGCCAAGCGCGATAGAACCAGGCCCCCATCTGTTGTCAGCAAGTACACTTCCAATCTCGACCTCGTCAGATGCGTTGAGAAAGATTAAGGAACGGTCAGCGCTATTTCCCGCGTTACGTGCGAAGACACCTGTGTTGTTCGCCAGCCTAACTGCCCCAGCCGTAGCCGGGTTCGTCCCAATCTTGACACTGGCGCTGAAGTAGCCGTCCCTGAAGCGAAAGGCGCTCGTACCAAGATCATCGGAAGCATCTACGTCAGACATCAGCGTCGTAGTCAGGGTAATATTGCCAAGCGAGGAATCTCTGTAGATTCCCTCGTTGTTCGTGTTCCCCGCGTTTCTCCAGAAGACTCCATCTCCTACTGCGAGTCGCAAGAAACCAGACGTAGCAACTGTACCACCAATCCTAACGCTGGTGCCAACGTAGACATCACGGAACCGCTTGGACGCAGTTGCGAGGTCTAGAGTTCCATCAGCAGAAGGCTCAAGCCCCGACTCTATCTGAAGCAAGTCCCCAGAGGTCAGTAGGAGCCCTAGATCAGCAGTGTTTCCCGCATTCCTCCACCTTACCGCACCAGCGTTTGCCAGTCGAATAGCACCCGCAGCCGCCACGGTCGTCCCAATCCTGACGCTGGTGCCGACATAGATGTCTCGGCCACGGAATGCGGATGTACCCACGTCAAAGACATTATCGCTGTTGAACTCAAGTCCGCCGCCACCCAAGAGAAAAGCCCCGGTAGCCTTAAAAGTATTTTGAGAAGTCCAAACAATGGGGTTGGCCCCGGCGGCCACGAACATGACCTCGATGGAGCCGTCTGCGTTGTAGCGGAAGGCCGACGCCGCAAGGGCTACGTCGTCTCGGTTGAAGTTCGCTCCGTCGTAACTAGCGTTCTGCGTCAGCCAGTTGACGTTGCTGATCTGGACGTTGCGCCAGCCCACGGTGGGGGTGCCGTAGGGGACGAGCGTCCGCAGTACGTCACGGAGCGAAGTCTTGTCCGTGCGGATTTGGTTGTCGCCGATATTGAGGGCGTCGCCGCCTGCTGGTTTGGTGATGTCCCAGGTAAAAGGTGAGGGCATTTAGATGTTACTCCATCCCATGCTCGGCCGCCGGTCATCTGCTCCGCTGCGCGGCCGTAGCGAAATTTCCCCCTCTAGTGCTCTTGCCACCTCGTGCTGTCGAAACTCTTTCAGTGCTCGTTCAAACTTGTCTTCCCAGGTCTGTGCGTCTTGCAACTGTCCCAGCCACGAGTACCCCAGCGCCGTGGCGCCGTTGATCACGGCCTGCCACGCAAACTTTGCTAGGTACGGCTCCTCGCCGCCGCCGAAGGTCCAGTCGGCGGAGAACTCCCAGTAGGAAAGGCTCAGAGTGTATGTATTAGCGGTCTCCGGCTTAGGGTGGACGGTGATTGTCGACTCTTCCAACGTGTAGCCTTCCGGTGCACCGGTGACAAGAACGCCCGCGCTTGCAAATCCGTTGATGCGCAGCGACTCTGCTTCACTGAGAGCGGAGATAGGGGTCCACGACAGGTCAACTTCGGCCGCCGGTGCCGTCTGCCGGTACTGCACTACGATGATGTCCTTGACGCGGGAGGGAAGGTTCTGGGCGGGGGCGGCGTTGGTGTGTGCCGTCGTGGCCGCCTTGCGGGTGTAGTCCATATTGGAGCGCTGCTCGATCCGGCGCTTAGTGTCGTTGATCCAGTCCTGAATCTTTGTGTCGATGCCGGAGTCGTCGCGGTTGAGGTTGTCGCGGGTGCGCTGTCTGATGCTGGTTGTTATCATCTATCGCTCGTTTGGCGTCTCTTTCTTGAAGCCACTGCCAGACGTGAAAGGTGCCGACGGTCTGATCTTTTCTAGCCCCTCAGGCAAAACTTCGGGAGGGATGCGCCCACCGTTCTTCACGACGCTGGCAAGACCAAGAACCATACGAAGGCCGTCGCGTCCAAGAATCCACACAACCATAGGTGACAGGGCGACGATGCTCCACGGCGCCCCCTCGGCCACGACCTTGATGAAGTTTGTCCACGGGACCGGCCACACGAAAGGGGCCAGAAGTGAAAATACGGCCATCACTGGCCGGATCATGGCAATGAGGGTATTGGCCCAAATGTAAACACGGTCAGAAGTTGGCTGGGTCGCCTTGATGAACTCAGCGAACTCCTCCGCGCGCGCCGCTTCAGTCTTTGCAGCAGCCTCCTCAAGAGTGGCCTTTGCGTCAGCGGCGTCTTGCGGATCGGGAAAGACTCTGTCTATGATCTTTCCAATGATGGGAAGAAACTCGAGCATCTCGTGGGCCTCCCTACCATCCGTGGGGAGTGCAGCACCCTTGCGGAGTGCACTCCCCACATCTTCAAAGCAGTCGTTACGGCGCGCCCTTTGGCGCCCAGAGGATGTAGAAAACCACCGCTCCGGCCGTGGCTGCTGTCTCTGCCGTGGTGACTTCGATGAAGACGAGGTCGCCCTCGATGACATCGAACGCGGAGAAGGCAGCGTTGGGGGCCACAGGACTGCGGCCACGCATCAACTCGGAGCGCTCTATGGTCGTGCCCAGGGCAGTCGCGTCGGCGAGCGTGAAGGAGTCCTTCTCCACTCGTGCGCC
>Ga0184639_10000846_pt1 | contig 12648 bp, 13 predicted proteins | sample PLM31_170_b2_FD_133155 | JGI IMG/M metagenome (GOLD analysis project Ga0184639, IMG submission 133155) | Groundwater sediment microbial communities from an aquifer in East River, Colorado, USA - PLM3-1_170_b2 | ecosystem: Environmental > Terrestrial > Soil > Riparian zone | place: USA: East... | reverse complement strand
GAAAAACCCTAAGAATGCTTCGACGGGCTCAGCATGAACGGAAAAATTTCCAATGATTTCGATCGCTCCCCCGTTCGTCCTGAGGCTCTCGAAGGATGAACGGAGGGTTTTTCAGCAGAATCGTTACCGAAGCATGTCATTCCCGCATTCTTTCAGCGGGTCCGCCACATGGCTTCGGACGGATCCGTCCTTCGGCGGAAATCCAGCCGATGTTATGACGGGTCCCCCGCTAGAGGCGTGCGGGGTGACAGTTGAGTAAGTGATTCTCGATTGTTTTAGCGTTCGTGCTGCCCTCAGGAGAAATTAATTAATCCTGTGGTTCAGTACTTTCTCCCGGGGATTGAACTTGTGGATCGGAATCAGGACTCGAGGCTTCTTCCCGAAAGCCGTATTTAATCAGTTTGTATCGTAGCGCCCGTTCACTGATTCCTAGCAGTTCCGCGGCGCGGGTTTGGACTCCATCGGATCGAGCCAGGGCTTCCCGGATCATGCGGCGCTCTAGCCGTTCTACTGCGACCGTAAGGTTTACTCCTTGCTCATCCACCGCCTCGGTATCCTGGACGGTCAGGGGCAGATCGCCGCTCCCGATCACATCGTCTCTGGTGAGAACCACCGCCCGCTCGATAATATTTTCCAGCTCCCGGACATTTCCCGGATAGTCGTAGCGTAAAAGAATATCCCTGGCTTCATGCGTAAGCCCCCGGATCGTCTTGCCGTTCTTCTCGGCGAAGCGCCGAAGAAAATGGTCGATCAACGGCGCAAGATCCGAGCGTCTCTCGCGCAGCGGCGGAATGAGAATCATGACTACATTAAGCCGGTAGTAGAGATCCTCCCGCAACTGTCCAGCCTTAATGAGCGCCTCCAGCGGTCTGTGGCTGGCCGCCATGATCCTGACGTTGACCTTGACCGGACGGCTGGAGCCTACCTTCTCGTATTCTCGCTCTTGAAGGACACGCAGGAGCTTCGCCTGTAAGTGCAAGGGAAGGTCGCCGATTTCGTCGAGTAAAAGACTCCCTCCATTGGCCAACTCAAAGCGCCCCTGGCGCGTAGTTACGGCGCCGGTGAAAGCGCCTTTTTCATGGCCGAACAATTCCGATTCGAGAAGAGTTTCAGGAAGCGCCGCGCAGTTGACCTTGACGAGAGGACCGCGCGCTCTTGGGCTGGCAAAGTGAATAGCCTTGGCAATCAGTTCTTTTCCCGTGCCGCTCTCGCCGCGGATCAAAACCGTCGCTTCACTCGGCGCCACCCGGCGCACTAGAGAGATGACGTCGAGCATCTGCCCGCTCTCACCAATAATTCCTTCTATGCGATGGCGGCTCTGTAAGGCTTCCCGAAGCTCACGGTTCTCGGCGATGATTCGATAGCGGTCGCTGACCTGTCGAATCCGATAAAGCAGCTCGTCCAAATTCAGCGGCTTGGTCAGGTAGTCGGTCGCTCCTCCCTGAATGGCGGAGACGGCCGCTTCGATGCTTCCGAAGGCGGTCATCATAATAACCGGGATTTCAGGGTTGATGGCGCGCACGGTCTGCAGCAGATCCAGACCCGACATGTGGGGCATCTTTTGATCCGTGAGGATCAGATCGATGGAGTCCTGACGAAAAAGCTCCAAAGCCCTTGCACCGGTTTCGGCTACGACCACGTCAAGGGCCTGCTTTTTGAGGAAACCCGAGACCAGCTCGCGCTGGACCGGTTCGTCGTCGACTACGAGAATACGGAAACGATAGGGCATTTACACCTCCACACCGTTGAGCGGCAAGGAAATCTCGAAGCGGCACCCTTGGGCCACTTCACTGGTAACAGCGATCGTCCCGCCGTGAGCTTCGATAATCCTGCGTGAGATCGCCAGACCCAGCCCGGAGCCCTGGGCCTTGGTCGTAAAGTAGGGATCGAAGATGCGCGAGAGATTTTCCACCGCGATCCCGGTTCCGGTATCCGTAACGGCGATGAGAAAATTGCTGTTCGACGTTTTCGCCTCCAGGGTCAATGTTCCGCCGTGCGGCATCGCCTGCAAACCATTGAGCATGAGGTTCAGCAAGACTTGGGTAAGATGACTGGGATCGGCCTTGAGCGGCGGCAGATTAGGCGCAGCGATGACTCGGATTCGCACGTTCGATTCTCTCGCGTCGCCTTTTTGTAACTCGGCTAGCTCTTTTAGGATTTCTTGCAGCGGCAACGCTTCGGCTTTGATCTCGATCGGACGCGCCAGCGAGAGGAATTGTTCGACGATGGAATTGAGGCGGCGCGCTTCTCCCAACATCAGCTCAGTCAGGTGAGAGTATTGATCGCGATCCTCAGTGGGCTGAAACTCAATCTTGAGACGTTGCAGTCCCATCGAAATCGCATTGAGCGGGTTTCTCACCTCATGGGCGACGGTCGCAGCCAGGTTTCCGAGCGCACAGAGGCGTTCTCTGTGTAACACTTCGATTTCCAAAGCATTGACCTTTTCCAGGTGCAAGCGCTGGTTATGGAAAATCGCCGCCATTCCCAGAATACCCGCGGCTACAATAGCGATGCCCAAAATGACCATGGCACGCAGGCTGTTGCGCCAGGCGACCTCCATCGATCCGAGCGACAACCCTATCTTAAGGAATCCCAGATTGGATTCGTCCAGAGCAACGGGTTTGACTACCTCCAAGTATCGCTTGCCCCCGCTGCTCTCGACGATCTGACTGAAAAGCCGACGGTCAACTTTGGCTTTCAACACCAGCGGCTCTTTTTCGTGTTGACCGATCCGGCGCCGGTCGGTATGGGCAACAACATTCAGGTCGCTATCGAGAAAAGAGACGAACTCACTGTCCGACTGGCGGCCGAGATCCTCGATCTGACTTTGCACTCCGATCTCTTTCTCGAAGTTGAAAATATAGTCGGCGTTGGCGTGGATCGCGATGATCCCTGGAAAACTGCGCGCGCCCACGGCGACGCCGAAGGCACTGCCTTTCCAGAATTCTTTATCCTTGACGCCTTGCGGCGGTTCGCCCGTCTCTTCCTCCGCTTTGTCCGTGGGCAGCCGCCAGCGCTTTCCCCACGCGTAGCTTATCGTCTGCCGGTGCGGCTGAGAGGTTTCTTCTCGCGCTTGTTTACGGGCTATCACTGTCGGCAGTGCGGCAAGTTTCCAGGGCCGGCCCTGCTCATCGAGGAGATCGATTTTTTCCAGGCGGTTCATCGCACTGATCTCTTTAAGCAGTGCCTGATCGACATGACGAGAGAGAAGCAGTTGGTCGATCAGCCGGGCATTATCCATCAAACGCTGCCGGATCAGATCCTCCAACAGAGCGTTGCCGACGATGGCGTTTTTAACACTGGTCTCCATGGCCTTTGCCAATGCCGCCCCCTTGTCCTCAGTCTGGCGCAAGAGTTCTTGTTGAAGCCTTTGAGCCTCAAAGAAAACATAGAGAGAGGCTACGACGAGGAGTAGCAGACCAGCTAAAAGGAAATGACGCGGTAGGAAAACTCTTTGCATGGATGAAAGCATTATAGGCACGACTGCGCGCTAATACGCAACGACCCCCAGGGCCAGTTGGTCCCAGGGGTCGTTCGTCGGTTTACCTCTCTCTGGCCTTAAAGACTGCCAGAGTAATCGATCTTGCCCGTTATCTGCTCGCAGTGTCGGTGCCGATCAGCACCTCTACTCGGCGGTCGCGCTGCCAGCAACCCTCAGTGGATTCATTGCATTTGGGCTGCGTCTCGCCGAAGGCGCCTGTGTGGATCCTGCCAGTGGACACTCCGGCATTAACCAGCGCGTCACGAATGCCGTTGACGCGACGCTCACTCAGCCCTTGGTTGAATGCATCGGTGCCGCGCGGATCGGCGTGGCCGTCGAGTCCCACCCTGGCGGACGGATTCTTCTTCATGTAGGCCGCGATGTCAGATACATGGCTGGTCTCGTTAGACCGAATGGCCGACTTATCGAAATCGAACAGGAAATCCCTGAACGAGGACCACTGCTTTGCCGCAGCAGCCTGGGCTTGGGGGCCCACCTGTCCGGCTGGACCTTGCGCGCCTGCGGGGCCAGCTGGGCCGGCAGGGCCGGCAGGGCCTGCTGGGCCGCGTTCGCTCGCCATGCCAAAGGGACCGCTAAACTCCGTGACGAATCCGAACTGATCGACGCGAAGGTTACGTACCACACCTGCTGGATTTTTCGCGTCGATGGAATACTCCACCGAATAGAAGGATTCATACCTTCCAGTGGTGGGGCTGTCGATCTTGTAGCACATGGTGTTATACCCGCCGCCGTAGCCCAGGGGCCTGACTACCGTGAAGCCTGCCAGGTTTTTGTCTGCATACTGCTGGGCTAAATCCCGCGCTTGATCCTCGGTTATTTTCTCCTTCGTAACCTTGACCTGGGGACAACTCGCGCTCACCACCATCTCATGACTCATCCCGCCTATCCAACTTCTCGTATCACCTAACCTTTGAGCCGTGGCCACACCGGACAGCGCCAAGATGCCCGCTGCGGTGACCATCGGTTTTACTAATCCTAATCTCTTCATAACTTTTTTCCTCCTCTAAAATTTTTGCTAAACTATCTAAAACGCAACTCTTGTGCCGCACCTTGGCGCCAGACAAAGGTAATTTTCTCTAAACATTCCGAGACGTATCGCTGTGAATCGGAGAGCAGGCGCGGCGAAAGCGTCGAAAACTTCGACCAAACGGTCGGTCTGTCGATTCACGATCTCGACATTCTTTCCTGGCTTAGTCATCTGCTGTTCAAGCCGGCTGATCTTCAAGCCGAAAACCGATCTTAACGGTTACCTGGAATTCCTTAACTTTGTCTTTTTCAACCAGCCCGCGCATTTCCGTCACTTCGAACCAGTCTACATGGCGTAGTGACTGACAGGCCTTCGCCACGGCATTTTTGGTGGCTTCGGCAAAACTTGTCTCAGAGCTGCCGACGACTTCAATTTTCTTGTACGTTCGTTCCATTTAATTGTCCTCTTCGGTCTATGAGCAATCTGGACATAATCATGCGCCGCATCTGATGGGTTTGCTGTCTAATTTTGGACTACTTTGAAAAGAAACTTTACCAGGGTCGCGGACGCGCACCGTCGCCTTAAGCAATCTGCGCGAGGTAATCGGTGAGTTTGTTTTCTTTGATGATGAGAAAGTGTTCCCTATTCGTCTCAATCAGCCCCAGGTCCGAAATCTCCGCATGAAGACGCTGACCCGAGGCCGCGTCGTGCCTACCATCTCGGACAATTCTTCATGCGATATCTTCAGCTCGATGCGAATGCTGCGCCGGTCCTTCTTGCCCATGGTGCGGGCCAACTGCAACAACGTCTGACCCAGCCGCTGCTCGCTATCCACCGTCACCAGATTAGCGATGACCTGAGGTATATCAGCCCGCCGGATCGTTCAATGCTGACCAGCCTATGCCAGACTTCTCTGGAAGGCGTCCCAGTCCGACATTCGTATAACAGACCAGCCCCTGCTTCACTGTTTTTTATCGAACGGGCCGTCGCAGTCTTGGAAAAGAGGCGATCGGCGTCGAGGCCAGCTTGGTATTACGACAGTGTATGGTGCGGAATTTCAGACGGAGAAGGGAGTGTGGTCTTGAGTCGCGCGTTTTCCGCTTCGAGTTCTTGGACCCGGTGTTCGAGATCCGCTACCGTATGTTTGGCTTTTTTCATCGCTCGATCTTTTCCAAAGATGGTCAGCGTTGAGGAAACCGACCTAGCAAAATAGAGGATCCATGCCATGAAGAGTCCCACAAACAACGACCCCACGATAACCAGATACAAGGGGACATCATCCCAGACATATTCATTGAGTCGGATCGTTACCGGGCTAATGTTTTGCATTCCAAAGTAAGCGATCGCGGCCCCGGAAATAACTGCAACAAATAATACCAACATATGTTTATAACCTTCTTTCTTTTGCGCCAACCATACTCTGAGGTTGAATCAACAGAGTCTATCAGTATCCATTCTACGCTCACTCGGCAGGTATTGCTGTCTAATACTGAACAATGCTGAAAAAATTTATTGCGTAGCCCGCAGGCTGGCACAGCTGTTTCTGCTTTCGGCCTCTCGCAAGGCCGTGCTGTGGAGCCCCACGGGCAAGCCCGTGGCGCCTTCCAATACGCCCGTGGGGCGGAATCCTGAGCAAGAGCCCCCGGCCAAGGCCGGGGCTCGAGTCGAAGGGTCGATTCCGAGTATTTCCCTTGCTAAGTGCGGCAAAATGCCATACGACGTGTTGGAAATTCTCTAATCATTGCAAGAGTAAACCTAACTGGTCGGAGATGATCTATGCAGATGACGAATGGTTTATCGTTTTCGCTGCTCAGATTCGTAGTCCGCGGTTTTCCCGACAGGCGTCCGTGCCTATTAGCGATCTGTTTAGGTCTGCTGCTTTTTCAGGGCTGCGCATTGCTGCAACCTCAGTCGGATATTGCCGCGCCGGCCGAAACGACGGCAGAACCTGCGGCTCCCAAGACTTCAGTCGGCGTCCAACCTGCGCCGAGCCAGCTGTTGCCCGTTCAACCGACGGCTAAAAAAAGTCCCGCTGTGCCTGCGAAATTGCCGCAAACCGGGGAAGCTTCTTGGTATGGGGCGCAACATCAAGGAAAACAGACGGCCAGCGGAACAATTTATGATCAAGCGGGGCTTACAGCCGCACATCCAAGCCTACCCTTCGGTAGCAAGATCAAGGTTACCAATCTAGCCAACGGAAAATCGGTGGAAGTAAAGATTACCGATCGCGGACCCTTCGCAGGAAATCGTATCATCGATCTATCGCAGGCGGCGGCAAAAGCTTTGGAGATGATAGAATCGGGCACCGCCACTGTTCGACTCGAACTGCCATCGGGCCAATAGGAAACGACACATGTATTCGATTGCGGTCAGCCGCGGAGTTAGAAGAAGCGAACCGGGGCTAGCTCAAATCACTGGTTGACAGATCTCAACCAGTGAAGTTGAACCAACTGTCAACAAAAGACTTGACTTCTTTTCCTTAGGGCTTCCTTCAAGAAAAAACTTCCGACCCATTTAATTCTTCCAGAAACGACGTTTTTCTCGACTACTTCTGCCGGGGATCTGTGAGCGATGCATCCGGCAGTTTAAGGTCGCCCCGGCGCAACAATCTTACGGCCTGCACCAGGCTCCGCGCCGCATTGCGCACTTCTTCATGAAAATCTTTTTCTTGGTCGAGATCATCGTGGCTGGTCGCGTAAGGCTCGTAGTACCCGATGTAGCTCCCTACCAGCGCGCTTTGTCCCGCTGGTATGAGGCCAATGTCGGTGAGCCAGTCGGTGAGAATTCTTCGCAAGTTCTCGACTCCAGCCGCATCGCCGTGGACCACGACCGAAAAGACGCGGCCCGCCAAGTGCTTCGGGTAGTCCCAACCTTTAAGCTCCAACTCCTTTGCCCGCTGCGGGTTCTTTCCGCCCGTGGAGCTTGGGTCTGGATTTCCACCATCAGCGCAAACTAAACGGTCGATCATGAGCTTTAACGAGCTCGGTGCTTGATACCAATTGACCGGGCAGACAATCATTACCCCGTGGGCAGCCGCCCAGCGCGGATAGATTTCCGCCATCCAGTCACCCACCTGGCCCATGGCGTGGTTCGGATAACAGGAGCAAGGCCAGTTGCACAGCGGCATCGCGGTAGAGACGCATGCCTTGCACGGGTAAATAACGCGTCCGTACTCTGAAGTGAGTCGGCTCAGATCGAGCATGTCGATCTCAAAGCCACGGGCTTTCGCGATGACTTCCTTGGCCATGGTGACCAGACGAAAGGTCTTCGACATCTCACCAGGGCAACTCTGGTCGCTGCGCGAAGAGCCATTGATTAACAGAACGCGGGACGGAGCCTTGCGGTTTTTTTGCCGCCTTTCGGCGCTTAGGATCGCCGTGCGGGTCTCCAACCATTCGATCGGCAGCTTAAAGTCTGGGTCGGCGAATCCCCGTCCAGCCGACTGACTGCGCGGGGTCTTGCGGTACTTGTCGTAACCCTCCCATGCCTTCTCGATAATTCTCTCGATCTCCTCGCCGACCTCCGCAAAAGCGGGATCGTAAAAACGCTCGCGCAGCCGCTCGCTAAATTCCGCCTTGCTGAGTTGCACGCTCGGCATTCCTTTTCTAATCCTCGTTGACTTCGCCATGAGCGCGCACCTCCCAAGAATGGTTTTAAGAACGACGCTTTAGCGAGAGGCTACATGAAACCGCCCCTGGACTGTAGCGGAAATCTGAAAGTGTTTTTTGGTCATCGGGGTCTGATTTCTTGTTCTTTACTTTCTTGCCAAATCGTTGAGTCGTGGAGGTCTGACCGCGCGAACCTTAGCTCGGATCTTATCGGTAGCGGGCAAGAAGTCGGCGAAGGACGCACCCCTAGCGACCGCCACTCGGCGCGCGGTCTTCAGCGCAACCTGTTGTTGCAGCAGAAAAGCCGGCGGCTGAATCATCAGCGCGTCCTCGGATCCCTAGACCGAGGAGAGACTGACCTCCCGCTGCTCGTGGCAACGCCCGGCGCGCGATGCGACCCCCTAGGACTGTGGATCCTTTTGTCGGGTCGCCGTCACGCCATGGACGATCGCCAGGCCGATCAAACAGAGAATACCCACCCCGATCTACTGCATCGGCACGTGGAGCAGATTGGCTCCGATCGCCAGGCCGGCGATCAGTATGATGTATCCGACGAGGTAAATCCCAAATGACATCGCTATCCCTCCTTGACTACTACTTATATTGAATTCTTCCCGAAGACCTCTTTTTTTCCTGACTATGAGGATATAGCGACTCGGCAGGATTTGCTGTTCAATACGGGACAATTCGATAAAAACATCACGCTGCATGCGGCTAGAGAGTTCCGAGAGGGACAAATGGGGTCTCGCTAATTGTTTGCTTTGATAAGCCGAGTCCGTAGATCAGGCTTTTTAGAATCTCGCTGCTATCGCTCGGTCTTGCGATGGGAACGGGTTAAATTACGAGATAACTAGCGTTAAGTTTTTCCCTGCTTCTCGAAAGACAGTAAAGTCTTTACTATCTCACGGCTCAGATCCCCGAGTGTCTCACTCAACGCCTTCACGAAATCCTCGGTGGATAGTGATCCGGCCCGGCGATTCAGTTGCGATCTTTGGCCAACCAGAATCTTTTTGTTTCTGTCGATCACGGTCCAGCGCGCCGTCAGCCAAGCCTCCTGATTGCTGTTGCCCTCGAATTGGAGCACCTCGATTTTCACCTGATAATCCGGTGCGTCGTTACTCTGCCAGGGGAATTGGATCATGTGCGCGGGGTTAAGAAGATGCGAAATATTTTGCCCCAAAACGCGGCTGAAGCTTTCGGCCAACGGCGCTGCCCAACGGTCAGTCTCGGAATAGCTCAACCGATTCGTCGAAGTGCGGGTGGCGATCTGTTGGCGGTCGAGGTAACCGGTTAATTCAATGGGGCCAATGCCTACGGAAAAATTGGCTTTGATGCCGGCTGTGGTCTTGTCTGCCGCCAAGTCCACCTCCGGCAGAGTCCCAAGAATATAGAAACTTGACGGATCGGCTCTCGGGGCAAAGGCGGCGCAACCGCCAAACGAAACCCACGCAGCGACGATCGCCAGAACCTGTTTCACCCGACCGCTCATGGTTTCTTCTCGCTTTCCGGCTTACCGAACAAGAGTGCCCGGGGATTCCGTTCCAGATAGTCGGCCATTAACCTGAGCGACCGTGCCGCCCCGGAAAGCTCTTTCAAAGCCTTTGTCAATTCATAAGAGGTCGGCGAGTTAGGGTCGACGAAGCCGTCCACGTTTGCCACAGTGACCTGGATCTGCTTGACCGCATCTCGAACGCCAGTCAGCGTCTCTTTCAAATCTGCCGAGAGCGCGGCCACGCTGCGATCAAGACTTCCGGCAACCTTTTGAACGCCGTCCGCGGCTTGATTAATTTTCAGCACGGTTTGATCAAGAGCCCGGATCGCCGCATGTAACTCCGGCTTATTGACTAATTGATTGACCCCGGCAAAGGCTTCCTGCAGGTCTTTGTTTTTCGCAAGCCCGTCTATATTTTTAACCGCGTCAGCAACGGAGCTAAGCAGCTCTTTGAAATCAACGTCATCGAGCTTGGTGAGAAGCTTGCCGAGGATATCCTGCGCTTTTTGCAGCGTCGTCGTGATAGTCGGGATTTCCTGGTACCGGGAGCCCGGCGGCTGAACGAACTTTGCCGGGCTATCAGGAACGATATCCAGCGCGACGAACAGTACACCCGTAACGATACTTTCCGTCTGCAATTGGCCGCGCAGACCCCGGTCAATTGCTGCTTTGAGCCCGGCCGGGTCTGCCAGACTGCCGCCGACTCCTCTGCTGCCGCTGATCTTGTTGGCATCGAGTTTGATAATCACGGGAATTCGGTTGACCTCCGCACCCTCATCGAGTTGCAGTAGGATATTGGTAATGGAGCCGATTTCGACGCCCTTGTACTTCACGGGAGCGCCTTCTCTTAGGCCGCTTACCGAGCCTTCGAAGTACAGCACAAACTCATAGGTTTTGCGGAACAGCCGCCCCGAGCCAATGATCGTAACCGCGCCAATAACCAAAACGATGGCGCCGACCACGAAGGCACCGATGAGCGTCGGGTTGGCCTTTTTACTCACCCGGCCGCCTTTCTCCGCGCGTGAGAAATTCCCGCACCTTGGCGTTCTGACTGTGGGCTAGCAGCTCCTTAGGGTCGCCGCTCGCAATCGCGGTCTTGCTTTCAGAATCGAGAAAAATACTGTCATTACCGATGGCAAAAATACTCGGCAACTCGTGCGTTACCGCAACCACCGTCGCGCCCAAGCTATCGCGCAATGCCAAGATCAGGTCGTCGAGCCGGCGCGAATTGATGGGATCGAGCCCTGCCGAAGGTTCATCAAAGAAAAGCACCTCGGGGTCGAGCGCGATGGCGCGAGCCAATCCCAGACGCTTCCGCATTCCGCCGCTGATCTGAGACGGGTAAAAGTCTTCAAAGCCTTTAAGGCCGACCAGCGCGAGCTTTAAACAAGCGATCTCGCGGATCTCGACCGGGCTCAGATCGGTATATTCTTCCAGCGGAAGCGCGACGTTTTCGGCGAGAGTCATGGAACTCCAAAGACCACCGCTCTGATACAGGACGCCGAAGCGGCGGAAAAAGCTCCGCCGCTCCGCGGCATCCGAGCGGGTAAAATTCGCCTTTTCGTAGAAGATCTCTCCCTCGGTCGGTTCGATGAGACCGATCATATTGCGCAGCAACGTGCTCTTGCCACATCCACTGCCGCCCATGATGATAAACACATCTCCCCGCTTAACCGTAAAGTTGAGATCGCGCATCAAGACGAAGGAGCCGTAGGCCAGGGTGAGATTGCGCACGGTAATTTGCGCTTCGGGTTCGATTCCGTTTGGACTTTCACAGTTCATCTCACACCCCGATGATATAAAATACCACGGACAAGGCACCGCAAGCCGTGACGATAAAAACGATGCTCGTGACCACGGCGGAGGTCGCGGCCTCGCCAACAGCCGAAGCACTGCCACCACACTGCATGCCGCGCAGACATCCCGAAAGAGCGATCAGCACGCCGTAAGTCGCGCTTTTAAAGACGCCGCCGAACAGGGCCGTTAAGGTGATCGCATGAACGGTCTGGTGGTAGTAAGTGGTCCACGAAAGGTCGAGCATCCACAGGCCCACCGCGGCGCCGCCCAGGACCCCCATCAGGTCGGAGTACAGACACAACAAAGGCATCATCAGGCACAGGGCGATCATGCGCGGCAGCACCAAATATTCCAGCGGTGAGAATCCCAGCGTGATCAATGCGTCGATTTCCTGAGTCACCTTCATCGTGCCGAGCTGTGCGGCGAACGCGGCGCCGGTCCGGCCCGCCATGATGATCCCTGTCATCATGGCGCCCATGTCGCGAACGACGGCGATCCCGACGAGGTCCGCCACGTAGATCTGGGCGCCGAATTGCTGGAGCTGAATAGCGCCCACAAATGCCATGATAACACCCACCAAAAAGCTGATGAGCGTGACGATGGGCAGCGCTTGCGCGCCGCATTCTTGGATAATAAGAAACAGATCGGCTGTCCGGTAGCGCGCGCGCAACTTGACCAGTTGCGCGAACGTCAACGTCACTTCTCCGAGAAAGCGCAGCATCTCTGCCAGAGAGATGTAAGAACCGGTCGTAGTGGTACCGACCTGTGCCAAAAAGGACGGCCGATCCGTCGTCTGTCTGGCTCCTTCTTGCTCCGGCACTATCTCAGCGAGTTCCAGGAGACGCCGAATCTCTTTCGGCAATCCTTCGCGCTCGGTGACGATGTCTTTTTGGCGGCAGAGCTCAGTCACCTTCGTCAAAAAAATAAGGATGCTGCTGTCCCAAGATGAGAGAGCTTTTGCATCGAAGCGAACGCTGCGAATATGGGAAGTCTCGAGTGCTTTTTGCACCGGGCTGGCAGAGGCGGCGCTCTTTTGCAGTCGCCAAGCGCCGGAGAGTTGCACGACGAGCGTGGCCTCACCCACAGTTTCGAGTGAAAACCCTGGCGCACCGTCGCTTTGAGTCTGTACTTCCATCACCGATAATCTCTTGAACGCCCCTTGGCCTTCCGCTGCCATACGAAGTTTTTGTGTGCCTGAGTACTTTTACGATCTGGTCGAGGTTCTTTATCGTAAGGTGCATTCTGCAGAGCCGTGTGCGGGAGAACCGCACGCACGGCTCGG
>Ga0184639_10000845_pt1 | contig 12650 bp, 10 predicted proteins | sample PLM31_170_b2_FD_133155 | JGI IMG/M metagenome (GOLD analysis project Ga0184639, IMG submission 133155) | Groundwater sediment microbial communities from an aquifer in East River, Colorado, USA - PLM3-1_170_b2 | ecosystem: Environmental > Terrestrial > Soil > Riparian zone | place: USA: East... | reverse complement strand
GGCCAAGTTCCAGGCGCTGGTGCGCGCGTTGGCAAAGGCGAATCGCTTCATGTACGCCAACAAGGCCAGGACCGTGGAGATTGCGGTGAAGCACGCCAAGCTCCCGCGCGATGTGGCCGAGCCGGCATACGATGAGCTGGTGAAGGGCAGGGTCTGGTCCCAGAACGACGGCCTGCCTCGGGCGAAGGTGGAGTATACCATCGAACGAATGGTGAAGGTCGGCAGCATCAAACCCGAGGAGCGGCCGAAGCACGAAGACTATGTGGCGGTCTCGATTGTCGAGGAGGCGATAAAGCGCTTGCCGCGCATCCCCGACTACGATTGAGCTGTGGCCTTGGCGCAATCGTAAACCTGGGATCCCTTCAATGCGGCGGGGGATGAGCTAATTATTAACTAACCGACAAAGTGAGGAGGATTAAATCATGGCCAAGAAATGTTTTTTTTCGTCGAGCGCCGTTTTGGCGCTCACCACAGCGCTGCTGATTTCCCCAGGCGCTGTCGCTAGTGTTGAAGCTCAGAAAGTAGAAAGAATCACCATGGCGGGCGGTCCGCCGACAGGGGTTTTCGGTATCTTTGCGACGGGCATCGGAACTTATCTTTCAAAGAATGTTGCCGGCCTGGACGTCTCCGTCGCCGCCACCGCGGGCTCGACGGAGAATCCGCGGCGGATCAACGCCAAAGAAGCAGAGATGGGACTCTCTTTCTCGTCGGACCTGCACGAGTCCTTCCACGGCCTGGAGAAGTATACCGGCAAGCCTTTAACTGATCTCCGCGCCATCGGACTGGTTTTTTTTGGCGTTGCCCATCTAATCACCTACACCGATAGCGGCATTCGCACCGTCGAGGAACTAGCCGGCAAGCGCGTCGCCTTAGGAAGTCCAGGATCGGGAACGTTTGCCTCTGCGGAGCGGGTTTTTCGCGCTCTGGGTTTGTGGGACAAGATCAATCGCATCCCTCTCCTTGGGCCGGCCGCAGGTGAGGCCATGAACGAGGGGAAGGCGGATGCTTTTTTCTGGACCGGTCCGGAACCCGATCGGGTTACAATGGAAGCAGCCACCAAAAAACCGATTCGCGCCATCGATATTTATACTCCCGCGACCAAGACCGACTTCTTCAAACAGTATCCTTATTTCGCGCGCTATGTGTTTCCCGCAGGCTCGTACCGTGGAATCACGGAAGATACTTCAACTGTCGGAGTTCCCGTGATTTGGTACTCCTATCGGGAGTTCTCAGCGCCGCTGGTCCAGAAGATGGCTGAAACAGTCTATAGTAAGGAAGGAAACGCGCACATGCTCAAGGTCCACGCGGGATCGAAGGACATGGTCCCGCAAAAGGCCTTACAGGGCGTCTCCGTTCCGCTTCACAAAGGCGCTGAGGATCATTGGAGAGCCGCGGGCATTCAGATTCCCGACGCAATCCGCGCACGGTAGGGGAAAAGCGACAGGCAACCTTTTTTCGATCTCGCACTCATATTCGATAGAATTTCTCAAAAAAAACTAGCCTGTCCCCCTCGCGTTCCGAGGTTTTTAGAGTCGTGGCTGAAGAGCTTCCCCAAGCGCGTACCCTCTCCGAGCACTGGGACAAAGCCGTCCAGCTCATGATGGGGGGAGTTTCGCTTTTCTATCTATGGGCGTCTTCCTTCGGCGTCCTTTCTCTCCAGTATTTTCGCGGCGTAGCCGTTCTCTACAGCTTGGTCGTGCCCCTGCTCCTCTACCGAGGCTGGAAGCGCGCCCGTGGGGACGCCCCGTCTCTGCTCGACCTGCTGCTGGCTGCAGCCACAGTCGTGGGAGTAGTCTATTGGATCGTCGAGCATGAGGGATTGGCCTACCGAGCAGGGGCTTACACCGCGATTGATCTCTGGATGGGCGTGATCGTGACCATCGTGGCCATTGAGGCCGCACGGCGGGTGCTCGGCCTCGGCATGGCGATGTGCGCGATCCTGCCCATCGCCTATGCCCTGTTCGGATCTTACCTGCCCTTTATCATTGGCCATCGAGGATTCACCCTGCGCCGGATCATTGAGTATGTCTATCTCACTTCAGACGGCATCTTTGGTGTCATGGCAGACGTGGTCGCGAGCTTCATCATTCCCTTTGTCGTCTTCGGCGCGTTCATGGAAGTCGCCGGCGTGGCGAAATTTTTCGTCGATCTTTCCCTCGCTGCGCTCGGGCGGATCGTCGGCGGGCCGGCGCAAGCTGCTGTCATCTCCAGTCTCTTCATGGGCATGGTTAGCGGAAGTCCTATCGCGGAGACCGTGACGACAGGAACCATAACCATACCGCTTATGAAGAAAACCGGCTTTCCGCCGCATATCGCGGCGGCGGTGGAAGGAGCGGCTTCTACGGGGGCGATGATCATGCCTCCTGTGATGGGGGCGGGCGCCTTTATTATGGCCGAGATGACGAACATCCCGTATCTGGAGATCATCAAGGTCGCGGCGATTCCAGGAATTCTCTTCTACCTCTCCGTGGGAGTTATGGTCTACTTCGAATCGAGAAAGCTCGGCCTGCGCGGTCTCACGAGCGCCGAACTGCCGCGATTCAGCGAGGTGATGAGGCGCGGCTGGTATTTGTTCTTTCCCATCATTGTCCTAATGGGAGCGCTGATCATTGGCTACTCGCCCGGCAGCTCAGCGGTCTTCGGCATTGCGACCGCGATCGTGTTGAGCTGGTTTAACCCGGCAACCCGGATGGGTCCAACTCAGATCTGGCAGGCGCTAGTCGAAGGCGGGAAGGCGGGCCTTTTCGTGGCGGCCCTGACCGGCGCCGTTGGGGTTCTCATTGGCGTCCTGGCGCTCACCGGAATCGGGATCAGATTCTCCTACATATTGCTGGAACTTGCAGGTAAGAGTCTCCCCCTGACGCTTCTTTTGATCGCCGCCTCGACGCTTATCCTAGGCTTGGCCCTTCCCATCACAGCAACCTATCTCATGGTTGCCGTCGTCGCCGTCCCAGCCATTGCGGACCTTGGCGTGCCGATCCTTACGGCCCACCTGATCATCCTGTGGTTAAGCCTTGACGCAAACATCACACCCCCGGTCGCTTTGGGTCCTTTTGCCGCCGCCGCCATCGCCGGAGCGGATCCGATGAAGACTGGGTGGAGCTGCTTCCGCTTCGCAAAAAGCATCTACCTCATGCCGGTGCTGATGGCCTACACTCATATCCTGTTGACGGGGACACCGACCGAGAATATTTTGGCAGTGAGCTCGGCAACGGTGGGCACTGTAGCCTTCTCGATCTTAAGCACCGCTTTTTTTCTGGTCAGGATGACGATTGTTGAGTTTATTCTCCTGGCACTTGCGACGGTGCTGGCGTTTATCCCCTCGGCGGCGACCATGGCTGCTGCCATCGCAATATTTGTCTTCGTATATTTGTGGCAGCGAAAGCGGGCCAGTGCCTTAGCCCGCGAGGCCGCGGTCAACGCCACTCTGTAGAGGATACGGAGAGCGACTGCATAGTCATACATCGAACTCGGATAGCTCCTTGACTTACATCTTCGAAACGAATATCAGGGGCGAAAGGTAACCTTTTAGCTATGGGCTCTTTCCCGACAAGGAGGTGCTAAATGAAAACGTCGCGAATCTTTAGAGACAGTCTCCGGTGGCTATTTCTTGGATTGGCACTGGGACTTTTGATTTGGGACCCGGCGGCCGCACAGGCGCCGGTCAAGATCGGGGCCTCTCTCTCCCTGACCGGCAGCTATGCGGCTCTCGGACAGAACCAGCAAAGGGGCTACCAGCTCTGCGCCAAGCACGTGAACGAAAAAGGCGGCGTCCTGGGGCGAAAGGTAGAATTCGTCCTTTACGATGACAGGTCCGAGGCCGCCACCGGCGTGCGCCTCTACGAGAGGCTCATCACCCAGGACAAGGTGGACGCGATCATGGGCCCGTACTCCTCGGCCATTACGGAGGCTGTAGCCAACGTGAACGAGAAGTACAAGATGCCGATGGTGGCTCCTATGGCTTCCACCACCGCTATCTTCAGGAAGGGGCGGAATTTCATCTTCATGGTGCAGTCCCCCGCGGAGGTTTATCTGGAGGGGCTGATCGACATTGCCGCTAAAAGAGGCCTCAAAACCGTTGCTATCATCAACGAGGACACGCTCTTTCCCAAGGCGACGGTGAGCGGGACCATTGACATCGCCAAGAAAAAGGGGCTCCAGGTGGTCTTCGTCGAGGCCTATCCCAAGGGGCACACCGACTTCTCGGCGATCCTGACCAAGATTCGGACGGCTAGCCCCGATGTGCTCGCAGCCGCCACCTACTTTGACGACGCGGTGGCCATCACCCGCCAGATGAAGGAGCTCAACGTCAACCCGAAGATGTTCGGGGTTACGGTGGGTGGGGACCTGCCCAAGTTCTACGAGCTTCTGGGGAAGAACGGCGAATTCGTTTACGGCGCGACCCAGTGGGAGCCGGAGCTACCGTACCCTGGGTCCAAAGAGTTCACCGAATCCTATAAAAAGGAATTTCCCGGCGCGGATCTTTCCTATCACTCTGCCGGTGGCTACGCCGGCTGCCAGATCCTCGTGGAAGCGATTAGGCGCGCGCGCGCGCTGGACGGCGAGAAGATCCGGGCTGAGATCGCGAAGATGGATTTCACTACGGTGTACGGCGGCTTCAAGGTCGATGAAGGGGGCTTCCAGCTCACCCACAAGATGGTCATGTTCCAGTGGCAGGAAGGTAAGAAAGTGATCGTCTGGCCCGATGACCTGGCGGGAGGAAAGGCGCGGTTTCCGACGCCTCCGTGGAGCCAGCGGTAGTGGTCACCACCTACCCTCACCAGCACCGCCCGTGAGACCGTAAGGCGTGAGTGAGACGTGAGCCAACCGCTTACCCCTCGCGCCTTAGGCCTTGCGAAATTTTCTAGTCGCCCATCGTTGTCATGACCGTTACGATCACAGGGTCCATGGTGCTCCAGGTGGTCATCTCCGGCCTCCTGGCCGGCGCGCTCTACTCCATGGTGGCCCTTGGCCTGGCCCTGATCTTTGGGGTCATGCGCGTTATCAACATCGCCCACGGCACGATCATGATGTTGGGGGCCTACGCGACCTTCTGGTGGTTCCAGCTCCTCGGCGTCAACCCGTACCTCTCGCTCCTCGCCTCGATGCCGCTGATGTTTCTCCTTGGACTACTCCTCCAGCAAACGCTGGTGACCCGGGTCGTCGATGCGCCGGAGCTTTCCTCGCTTCTCCTGACCTTCGGCATCTCCATCGCGCTTGTGAACTTAGCTCAACTCGCCTTCACCTCTGATCTCCGTTCGGTGGAGTTTCTTACCGGCGCCTTCCTCCTGGGTCCCATCGCACTCTCCAAAGCACGGCTGATCTCGTTCGCCTTTGCAGTGGCGATTACGCTCTTAGCATTCTGGTTCATCCAGAAGACCAAGCTCGGTAAGGCTATCCGCGCCACCTCTCAGTCGAGCGAGGTGGCCATGATCTGCGGGATTAACGTCCACCGCATCCGCCTCTACGCCTTCGGCATTGCGTCGGCCCTGGCGGGAGCAGGGGGGAGCCTTGTGGCAGTGATATTCGCCATCCAGCCTGAGATGGGACAGGTCTACACGTTCAAGTCATTTCTGGTGATCGTCCTGGGAGGGGCGGGAAACTATCCCGGAGCCCTCGTGGGCGGAATGCTCCTAGGACTCGTGGAGCAGCTCTCTTCTCTCTTTCTCACCACCCAGCTCTCCGAGGCTGTGGCCTACGTGCTCCTGGTGCTGGTCCTTCTCCTGCGGCCGACGGGGCTGCTAGGAGGGCGCGCAAAGTGAGGCGGGCGCTCTTCGCTGCTCTCGTCGCCGGGCTTGGTCTGCTCGCCCTCTACCCGATGGTAGCCACCGGCTACGGGATCAGGTTCATGCTCCAGCTCTTCATGTGGGTTGCCCTGGCACAGAGCTGGAACCTGATCTCCGGCCTCACGGGCTACGTCTCCTTCGGCCACGTCGCCTTTTTCGGCACCGGAGCCTACGCGGCAGCGATCCTGATCACTGCCCATGGGTGGCACTGGGTGCCAGCCTCCTTTACTGGCGGGATCGCCGGAGTGGTCCTGGCGCTCATCATTGGCTATCCCTGCCTTCGCCTAAAGGGACCTTACTTCACCATCGCCATGCTCGGCTTGAACGAAGTCATGCGGGTGCTGGTCTCCTATTTCGAGGGGCTCACAGGCGGCGGCCTCGGAATTTCCCTTCCAATCCTTTACGCCAGCGTAGAAATCTACTACGGCATGGGGCTCGCGGCAGTCATCGTCACCGTGGTCACGTACCTCATCATTACTTCGCGCTTTGGCCTCAGGCTCATGACGATCCGCGAAGACGAGATCGCCGCCGAGGCTATGGGAATCGACACCTCGCGCTACAAGCTCTACGCGTTTCTCCTCTCGGCGTTTATTCCTGGGGTGGTGGGCGGCCTCCACGCTCGGGATCAGGGGTACATCGAGCCGCTCAGCGTTTTCCCGCTCCTCACCACCATCACGATGATCGTCATGGCGCTTTTCGGCGGCAAGGGAACCGTCTGGGGACCGGTTCTAGGCGCGGTACTGCTTTTCGTCTTTCAAGAACTCGTGTGGGCGCAGTTCCTTTACCTCCATCAAATCCTTTTCGGCGCCATCATCGTGTTCGTGGTGCTGCTGATGCCTAGGGGAATCCTAGGAGTTCTGCAGCAGCGCTATCACCTTCCGCGGACTATTTGATGATGGAGAACTTCATACTCGAAGTACGGGAAGTCACGAAGCGATTCGGCGGCGTGATCGCCGTGGACCGCTGCTCTATTGAGCTCGCCCCTGGTAAGATCTATGGCCTTATCGGACCCAACGGCTCGGGAAAAACCACGCTGTTTAACTGCATCACCGGCTTGGAGCCGCGCGATGATGGGGAGATCCGCTACAAGGGCGCGTGCATCGACGGGCTAAAACCCCACCAGGTAGCGCGCCGCGGCATCGGCCGGACCTTTCAAATCATCCGAGTTTTTCCCGAACTTACCGCCCTGGAAAATCTCCTGGTAGCGACATGGCAGCCATTGGATGTGGTGCATCGCCGGGCGCTGGAGCTGCTCCAGTTAGTTACCCTCGAGCGGCTCCAGAACGAGTACGCGGGGAACCTTTCTTACGGACAGCAAAGGCTCTTGGAGTTCGCCCGGGTTCTGATGACCGACCCGGAGCTGATACTCTTGGACGAACCCGCTGCGGGAGTCAATCGCACGCTGTTAAATGAACTCCTGCAAGCGATTCGAAACCTTTGTGCCCAGGGAAAGACCATTTTCATTGTGGAGCATGACATGAAGGTGATCATGGATCTCTCGGAGAAGATCTTTGTGCTGGACCATGGCGAGAAGATCGCCGAAGGTCCGCCGGGTGCAATACAGACCAACGAGCAGGTCATGGAGGCCTACTTTGGTCGCTGATAGTTCGCTGCTCAAGGCTGAAGAAATTTACGCCGGTTACGGCAAGCTAGAAATCCTCCATGGGGTTAGCCTGGAGGTACGCTCTGGAGAGCTCGTGTGCGTCATCGGTCCCAATGGGGCAGGGAAGTCCACCGCTTTCAAGACCATCGTGGGACTGCTGCAGCGCACATCCGGCCGAATCCTCTTTGACGGCCAAGAGATCACCGGGCTCCTTCCCTATCAGGTGCTCCGGCTTGGCTTAACCTATGTCCCGCAGGGAAGAATTGTATTCCCGCAAATGACAGTGCTTGAGAATCTCGAAATGGGTGCCTATGTCGAGACTGATTCGCTGCGGGTGAGGGAGGCGCTGGAGCGAGTCTACGTGCTCTTCCCCATCCTCGCAGAGCGGCAGCATCAGAAGGCCGGGACCATGTCCGGAGGAGAACAGCAGATGTTGGCCATCGCCCGGGCCTTGATGACCAGTCCAAAGCTGATCCTCTTAGACGAGCCATCTTTGGGACTCTCCCCGAAGTTTGTAACGCTTATCTTCGATAGGCTTACGGAGATGAAGCGGGTGGGATATACAATGCTGGTTGTGGAACAGAACGCTGCCAAAGCGCTCTCCGTGGCCGATCGCGGCTATGTGCTGGAGCTGGGCCGCAACCGCTTCGCGGGCAGCGGCCCGGCATTGCTCAACGATCCTGAGGTCAAACGTCTATACTTGGGCGGATGACGCAATGAGCCCAAGGAAAACAGACCGGCCAGAGAAGTCTTCAGACCCTCAGGAATTCGACTCGCAGTTTAGCGACCCGGTCGTTCTCCCGATAGAAGACTCGGTCGACCTCCACACCTTTTCCCCCAAGGATATACCCAGCGTAGTGGAAGAGTATATCGAGCAGTGCATGCGCGCCGGCATCTACGAGGTCCGCATCATCCACGGCAAGGGGATAGGCGTCCAGAAAAAGATTGTGCACTCGGTTCTTCAAAGACATCCCGCGGTCTTGTCCTTCCAGGACGCGCCGCCGCAAGCCGGCGGTTGGGGCGCAACCGTGGTGATTTTAAAAACGACCGGCTAACTCCGAGCGAAGGGGTCGTGCCCCTTGACCTTGATGAGATAGAAAACCGTGATACCGACCCCCATGGTAATGAAGCTATCGGCGACGTTGAACGCCGGCCAGTGGTAGCCCCACCAATAGAAGTCCAGGAAGTCGATCACCTCACCGTAGGCAATGCGGTCGATCAAGTTGCCGATGGCGCCGCCGAGGATAAACGCAAGCGCGGTAATCAAACCCGTTTCGCCTTCCGGCAAGCGGCGCAGCATTGCGACGACGAAACCGATGGCGACCAACGAGAAAACAATCAGAAACGGCAGGCGAAAGGCGGCGGCACTGCCGGCAAAAATGCCGAACGCCGCGCCGGTGTTACGGATGTAGGTCAAGCTGAACAAGTTATCGATCACCGGGATCGAATGGTGCAGCGGCATCGTGCGATCGACGATGAGCTTGGTCAGTTGGTCGGCGACTAGAATGAAAACGAGCCAGCTGACGACGATTTTGGTTTTTGAACTCAACTCGGCGTTCCGGTTTTTAGGACGCTGCCGGCACGGCTTTCGCCAATTCTATGCTTACCGCTTGGCCTTGAAATTTGATGGTTGCTTTGTGCGCCGCGCCGTCGAGCGGTTCGGCGCCAAGCTCGATCGCCAGCGTCTCGCCGCAAATATAATCGCGATGCGCCTCGAGCGCACTGCGCACGGTGGGTGAGTCGGTCTCGACGCGGAGTCGGATGCGGTCTTCGATTTCCAGTCCCGAATTCTTTCTCAGTTCCTGGATGTGCCGGACCATTTCCCGCGCTGTCCCCTCGCAGGCGAGAGCTTCCGTGATGCGGACGTCGAGGGAGACCTGCGTGCGCCCGTCCGCCAGCCCGGACCAGCCGTCGTCGGCCTTGGCTTGGATGAGCAGATCGCTCTGGCTCAACGCCAGCGCGGCCCCGCCCGCGTGGATTTCCAGGTTTTTCCCCGCCTGGATTTTCGCTGCGACCGCGGCGGGATCGAGCGCCGCCAGCGCTCTTTGCACGTCGTTCAGCTTCTCGCCGAATTTCGGTCCGAGCATTTTCAGATTGGGCCGGACGTCATAGCTCAGCAGCGGCCCATCGGCCGGATCGTGCACCGTGACTTTCTTTACGTTGAGTTCTTCGAAGATTTGATCGGCGAAGCGCGCAATCGCGCGTCGCTCCGGCTCGCTCGCCGGAAGGATTTTGATCTCCGCGAGCGGCTGGCGCACTTTGATCTTGACGGCGTTCCGCGTTGAGAGGCCGAGGGAGACGAGCCGGAGCAGCGCCTCCATGTCGGCCGAGAGCGCGGCGTCGATCAGCGCTTCCTCGGCGCGGGGAAAGTCGCACAGGTGGACGCTCAGGGCTCGCGCCGCCGCGTCCGCGGCGCCTTCGAGATTCTGATACATGCTTTCGCTTAAGAAAGGCATGATCGGCGCGAAGAGCCGCGTAAGTGTCGTGAGCACCGTGTAGAGCGTCTGGTACGCGGCAAGCTTGTCGCTCGACTTTTCGCTTTTCCAAAAGCGGCGCCGATTGCGCCGCACGTACCAGTTGCTGAGCTTTTCGGCGACGAAGGTTTCCGCCGCCAGGCAGAAGGTCATGGCGTTATAATCTTCCAACTCGCGCCGCGCGGTCTCGACCAGAAGCTGGAGATCGGAGAGAATCCAGCGATCGATGTCCGGTCGCTCGGAAACCGGAACGGGAGCGGCGGCGGGATCGAAACCGTCGAGCCGCGCGTAATTGCAGAAGAACGCGTAGGTATTCCAGAGCTTAAAGACGAAGCGGTTTCTGATTTCGTCCGCCGGGCCGTAGCCGAAATTGATATTGTTCGCCGGATTATTGCGGCAAAACATCCAGCGCATCACGTCGGCGCCCATTTTTTCTGCCGCGTCTTCGAAGGGAATGGCGTTGCCCTTCGATTTGTGCATCTCCTCGCCTTTTTCGTCGCGCACCGTGGCGTGGCCGAGAAGAACTTTGAAAGGCGCCCGTTCTTCCATCAACGCGCTCATGGCAAGCAGCGCGTAAAACCAGTTGCGGAACTGTCCAGGAAAACTTTCGGTGACGAAGTCGGCGGGAAACCATTGTTCCCAATATTGCCGGTCGTGGTTGTAGCCGAGCGTCGAGTAGGGCACGATGCCAGCGTCGAGCCACGGGTTGCCGACGTCGGGAATCCGATTCGCCCGGCCGCCGCACTTCGCGCAGTTGATCTTGACCAGATCGATCCACGGCTTGTGCGGCGTGTGGCCGTCGAATTCCTCCCAGCCGGCGACGGCGCGGCTTTTTAGCTCCTCGCGGCCGCCGATCACATCGAATGCGCCGCAGCTTTCGCACAGCCAGATCGGCAGCGCGAGTCCCCAGTAGCGCTTTTTCGAGATCATCCAGTCGCCCATGTTTTTGAGCCAATCGAGTTCGCGCTGCAGGCCGAAGTTGGGAATCCAGCGCGCCTCGTGGCAGATCTTTACGATCCGATCGCGCCAGCGCATGTCGATGAACCACTCATCGACGAGACGAAACAGTAGCTCGGTTTTGCAGCGCCAGCAATGCGGGTAGTTGTGCGGGTAGCGCTCGACGGCGACAAGCAGTCCTTTATGATGAAGGTCCGCCAAAATCGATTCGACTGTGGCGGGATCGATCGCCGAGCGCCCTTCGAGCGCGCCGAAGCCGCGGAGGAAAACTCCGCTCTCGTCGAGCGGCGCGATCGGCACGAGACTCTCCTCTTTGCCGAGCGCGAAGTCCTCTTTGCCGCAGCCCGGCGCGATGTGGACGATACCCGTGCCCTCGGCTTCGCTCACCGCCTTCCACGGAATGACACGGTGGATTTCACGGGCCGGCATTGCCGGTCCCCATTTTTGCTTGACCGCAACCTCGGCGACTTCCGCCGAGTAACCGCCCGGATGCCGTTGCGCCGGAAGGTCGTCGAACGGCCCGTCGAACGTCCACCCGACCATCTCGCTTCCCGAAAGCTCGCCGAGGATGTCGTAGCCGCCTTTTTCCTTGAAAATCTGCTCGATGGACTTGAGCTTGGGCACGCCCTCGACCCATTCTTTTCTGCGGAACTCCGCATCGAGGCGCTGCGCTGTAAAGGTGCCTTTGGCGAGATAAAAAATTTCGCCGCGATGGCGTACCCTCAGATAAGGGAGATCGGGATGGACAGCGGCGGCTACATTGCTCGTTAGCGTCCAGGGCGTCGTCGTCCAGACGAGGAGGTTTTCCCCCGGCCTACCGCGCAACGGAAAACGCACAAACACCGCCTGGTGCGCGACACGCTGATATCCCTCGTGCATCTCCATCTGGCTGATGCCAACGGCGCAGCGCGGGCACCACGGCATCGAATCGTACGCGCGATAGATCAGATTCTCGGCGCGGCACTTTTTTAAAAAGCTCCAGATCGTGTAGTTGTTCTCTTCCGACATCGTATAGTAGCTGCGGCGTTTGTCGGGCGGCTTCGACCAATCCTCCTCGCGGTCCCAATCCATCCAGTAGCCCAAGCGAATCGATTGTTCTGTCTGAATCCGGGCGAACTTGTTTACTCGCTCTTTGCACAGAGTAACGAACCTGTCGATGCTCGCGAAGCGATCGCCCGGGACAAGATTTTCAATGTCCTGCTTCGATCCCAGACCGAGATCTTTCTCCACCTCCACTTCCACCCATAGACCCTGGCAGTCGAAGCCGTTCTGGAAGCGTAGCTCGCGCCCCATCATCGCGAAGTAGCGATTATAGACGTCTTTGTAGGTGCGGCCCCAGGCGTGATGCACACCCATGGGGTTGTTAGCGGTAATAGGTCCATCAAGGAAGGACCACGGTGGCTTCCCTCGATTCTTGTCACGGAGACGCCCAAAAGCGTCGGTCCTCTGCCAAAAATCTAGGATCGTCCGTTCGAGGCCCGGAAAATCAACGTCTGCGGTGACCTTGTCAAAGTTAGGTGGCATTTTCGAAAAACGTTTGAACGAAGCGAAAAGCTGGATTAGCGACGAGTCTTAACTAGTACCCTAAGGCGAAGAAATTATCTACATCTCGTGTCTTTCTGCGGCAGATTGGCCCGCATGGGAAAATCGGTCTTCGGTAGGTTCAATGTCTCTTTGTAATCCATCGCCGTCGGGATTCGGGATCAGGTAAGTAAAGTGCGCAGCTTATTTGTGGTTGTTCAGTCCCCGCGCCATGCGCGAAGCGAACATGTCGGCCTTAGTTTCCGCATCGGCCCAAAAAACATAGTGGCCCATTTCGTGATAAACGGT
>Ga0184639_10000844_pt1 | contig 12670 bp, 17 predicted proteins | sample PLM31_170_b2_FD_133155 | JGI IMG/M metagenome (GOLD analysis project Ga0184639, IMG submission 133155) | Groundwater sediment microbial communities from an aquifer in East River, Colorado, USA - PLM3-1_170_b2 | ecosystem: Environmental > Terrestrial > Soil > Riparian zone | place: USA: East... | reverse complement strand
GCCAGGTCCAATGGTCCAACCTGTCCGCGACTATTGAAGACGCAGTGGTGTACGAGGAGAACCCGACGGTGAACGACGGCGCTTCTGGCGCGTACAGCATAGGCAGGCCTGCTCCCTATACACGCAGGTCGTTCGTGTCCTGGGACACCTCGGCCCTGCCAGCGGATGCCATCGTACTCAACGCCCACCTCACTCTCACAGCCTTCTCCTACCAAGGGCCTGTGGGTCAGACCTTCGAGCTGCGTAAGGTGATGCAGTCCTGGCTTGATTCGACTGTCACATGGAACAATCAGCCGTCCGCCTTGGACCTTGTCGCGCAAGCCATCACGGAACAGATGGTGGCCCTCAGGGAGTACCCGTTCAACGTTACAGAGCTGCTGAATTGGGACCTCACCGCCTTTGGCCCTGGCCAAAGCCGTGGCCTGCGTCTCGCCTATCGGGACGAGAGCATGGGGCCCAACTCAACCTTCCTATTCCGTGCCAACTCCTTCTTCACCCCTATAGGCCTTAGGCCACAGCTCTGGGTCCAGTGGGCTCCCGCAACAGTTGGGTATAACCTCACCTACGCGAAGGTGTTCGCGCCACTATTCATCAACAAGGACTACTATGCCTATTGGAGGGTCAGCGGCATGGGAGCCCAGTCGTACCACGCCTACTTTACACCGAACGACGTTGGCAACAACGACAACCACACCTCATGGCTGCGTGTTGACTCCGTGGTGAAGAACATCCCTGTGGACCTGGACCAATCCGTCGTCCTGATCCGAGGCATGGCGAACGGTATCGCTGGCCTCGCCGCTACCTGTGCTCCCTATGGCCTTAACTGCACAGCGGCTGCCAACTTCCTCGTGCACTACAACACTACATTCAGCACGGTCGTCAACAACGGTCCTCTATACACTTACGCGAATGTCGTGCATCCAGCGTTCGTGCGCGATCCGGACTCTGGCAATGCTGAGGCTATCCTTCGCATCGTGCCGCACGACAGCCTTGGTGCCACCTACGTCGTCCCAGACGCCACACTTGAGTGGGACGATACGGAGAGTATGACGGTGGAGTCGTTCAATCTGTCGGCTGTCGCTGGTCTGCCTGGCAAGACAGTGGTCCGTATCGACTACCGCTGGGACATCATCAGCCAGAACACCAACATCTCATTCTGGCTCAGCGCCACGAGCCGCCTAGCTGATACCATTGTCACGATGGACACCACGACGACGGACCAGAGTCAGACCGCACACTTCGCAGTCTTCGGCTACTTCAACATTGACGGATTCTTCTACACCAACACCGATCTGGACATCATACTCTACACGGTTGAGGAGCCGGACACGGAGTTCGGAATCGCACAGCTGTGGGCAAGGTTGAAGGCGCAGATCGAGGAGGCGCAGGACCTGTGTAACTTTGACACCCTGTTAACCGATCTCGCGACCATTAGTGGGCTAAGCGACTTTGCACAGGAGCTCATCAGCAGGTCCCCAGCTGCGTGCATCGTCCAGAGACTCATTGAGGGTGCGGTGTGGGTGTTCAATACAGTGTTTGGCAGGCTAGGCGAGTTCTTCTCTCCCGTGCTGGACATCTTGTTCATAGTTGGCGGATGGATCTGGCAGGCACTTACCTTCCTAGTGAAGGCGATCGAGTGGTTCTTGTTCTGGGGAGTCAAGCTCATCAATGTGTTCATCGTGGCGGCAGTGTTTGCCATCGCGTTCCTATCACCATCGTACGTAGGTCGTGGCCTTTACGAGTGGGCGAAGTCCGGGTACGATGGCAGCGTCCTACGAGATGTCCTGCGCCGGGGATGGGAGCGTGTCTGGTCAGTCATACAGCTTATCATCTCACTCGTCATTGTCGCCCTAAGCGCAATTGCGGCGGTGCTGCCACTATGAACCAGAAGGCGCTGGAGAAGGTCTTCGCTGTCGCAGCCGCAGCGGACCTGCCGCTCATTGCTGCAATCCTGGGCACTGCCGTTACTCCGCTGGTAGTGTGGCAGCCCTTTGGTGTGCTGCTGGGAGTCGCCGTTCTTCTCATCTTCGTCGGTGCAGCATTATGGGCCTACCTCGTGGACGTGTTGACGTGGGTGTTGGTTGGCAAGCGTCTGATCGCTTTCCCTGTGTCCTCAATGGGATGGGAGGACTCTGAATGGTAGCTTTCGCCGATGTGGTGCCATACTTCCTATGGGGGCTCGTGGGAGTCGCCATCATTCTGTTCGTCTTTACTATCAGCCGTATGATAGAGGTGTGGCGGTCCTGGGTGACACAGCGCAGCACAGGAGAACAAGCCGCAGAGCAGGCAGCGGACCAGCGCCGTGAAGGCATCTGGTGGTACATCGGTGAGATGATACACGTACTGCTCATTATAGACCTCCTCATCGTAGCTCTTATCATTCTGGACTATCTCATCAACTCCCCTGCCAATGTCAGCATCTACACACTGGTGCTGGGCACCTGGACTGTGCCTACGGTGCTGGCTATCGTCCTGTACTACTTCGTCAAGATCATCCCGTACGCGCTGCCAGGGGAGGCAAGCTGATGGCGTTTGAGTGGTTTCTGGCGTTGCTGCCGCTGCTAGTCGTGATTGCCTTCATCGTCATCCTGTTCTATGCAATGGCGAAGGCAACAGGGCTTGACAAGCTTATGGCGATCTGGGCCAAGAAGCAGAAGCCCCTTGAGCCCAAGCAGATTGACTACGACGCTGCTCTCATGCGCGACCTCAAGCGCAGCGCGAAGCGCAACCGTGGTCCTGCTCGACAGCTCTGGCTATACGATCCTGGGGACCGTGAGCATTCACCTGTGTATTGGGGCAAGGTGCGTGGCCTCATCCCAGAGACGGATGTCGTGTACCTGCTTACACGCAGGAGGCTACGCATCTTCACTGAGCTAGCCTTTGTCCCAGCTGACGAGCTAAGCGATCTGCACAGTAAGGAGCTGTACGCGCACTGTGTGGGCTTGGTGCAGGTCAACAAGTGGTACTGGGTTCCGGTGTGGGGGACCATGAAGTCTAGGGAAGACCGCGAGAGACTGAATGCTATCGTGGAGGACCACCTCAACGCTGTATGGCACCGCTTCCAATGGTACATTACACGTGAGTCAGGCACAACACAGATGGTTGCTGCGATGGAGAGTGTGCCCGGCAGACACGTAGCAGACCGCGAACCACAGATGGTTCCTGTGCCAGAGAATAAGGGCAGGGAGTTGGAAGAATGACGTCTGTGCCGCTGCCCCCGTTGCCGGACGATGACTTCACAGCCAGGAGATCCAGCGCTACCCTGACGCAAACGCAGATACAACAGATCGTTAATCGCTACACATCTGCACGCAGCTTGGTTTCGATGTTGGCACAGGTAGTGTTGTTGTCTGCATTAGGCCTGTTCTCGCTGTACTTGCTATTCAACCTGTCCACCGTGCTTGCCTTCGGCATATGGCTTGCATTCTGGTTTGGCATCATTGTGCTGTTCATCAACTTGTTTCCCTCCCTGTTCGCGTTGCTCATTGCTCTGTCGTGCCTAGCGCTACTGATGGTCTTTGCCGTGCCGTACCGCATCCTGCGACCCAAGCTGTATATTGAGTATGGGCGCAGCAGCAAGGACATCGGCAGGCTGGTATACGTCAAGGGCGCGGACGACAATGGAAACCCACCACCGAGCGTAATCTACGGCTTGTGGTATGCGTGGAGGGCGCTGAAGCATATCTTCGGTGCCTGGTCCGCACGTGCTCTGGTACTCAGCTCCGCTTGGCTGTCCCTAGCCAGCCGATTCATAGACATGCAGTACGCGGTTGCGCCGTTCGTCCTCGCTATGGTAGGCGCGATACGATCGCAGCAGAAGCGCAAGAAGGCTGGCCTGCTTACCCCTTGGGAGGCTGTGCGACCTAACCCACACACCATCCCATTTGGTGACGCCTACCACCTGTTGGGCAATCCAGAGCGCAAGATTCCGATGTTCCGATACGTGCTTGGGTACGAGGCTAATACATATGGGTGGTTCCGTAGGCGGTTGCGACTCAAGCTCTTGTACACGAACGGCGAGTTTGAGCGTGGCGTATTCAGCGTTCGTGTTGTTGAGGATGGACCCAACATCCTGGAGATCCCGAAGGTGGGCCTCAACAGCCTGCCCCATCAAGAGCTGACGTTGGACGTGCCAACATTCATCAGCAGGCCACGGAGTCCGTACATTGATCGCGCTCATCGCACCCTGCAGTCCAGTACCAGTCTTGTTGAGCGTGGTGTGGGTGCAGACGCAGAGCTGGCGAAGGACAAGAACAAACGGTTTGTCCTGCCCGCGCCAGAGCGCATGGACGAGAGTATGGATCTGGACTGGGAGGAGAGGGAGCGCCGCGAAGAGCGTGAAGCGAAGCAGCGGCAGGAGCGTTAATGGCAGCTCCTGGTAACGTGCCGCCTGAGTTTGCCCACCTCACGATGTGGGAGCGGTACGAGCGAGCCTTCCAACGTGCAGACATCCGTGATGACATTGAGGGCATGGGGCGCATCTGGAGGCAGGCCTACTACTTTTGCTTCCAACACCGTAAGGAGATCCCACCTGCTTACTGGCCCTCTCACTACATACGCACACGCACTCAACAGGGCGCTGGAGTCTTCACCAATGTTGTGGGGGCTTGGTTCTCCGCAATGGGCAAGTGGAGCCGTGAGCGACTGATGACCCGCTATAGGATGTGAACATGCCAGAGCCAGCAGGCGGACCCTTCCAAGCCTCCAGGACAGGCGTCGGCATCCTGGTGGACGACTACAAGACACGCGAGAAAGAGCTCTACGCAATCCTCAGCCTTGAGGGTCTCATTCACCTTGTCCAAGAAGCCACGAGGGAGGGGATGGGCGAATTCTACGAGGATGCGCTCGACGACATGCTCACGAACCTGCCTTCCTATGAGTTCGCCAACCGCAACTACGCGCCACACCCTGTCCTGCTGGAGATGCTGTCATTCTGGAGGAAGCAGCTTCTCCACATAGGCTTCCAGGATATACCGGAGTGGGACAAGACCAGGGAAGGCGGTGGCGCGACCTACCTGGACCTGTACCGTTGGCTTGAGGCGTTGCGCCCTATCGACTGGGACGTGGACAAGGCAGATCCCAAGGCGGGTGCTATGAACCGCTACCGCGCTCTGGGCAAGAAGCGTATCATGATTGATCTCCTTGACGACATGCAGATCCTGCGCATGCGGGTTCCAATGGGATCTCAACCGGAGTCCGCCTTCGATAAGGTCAAGGGCTGGAGGAAGCCACCCAAGAAGAAGGCAGATCTGGAGGAGGGAACGGAGGAAGAGGACATCATCGAGCCGGACCCACCTGGCCTTGAGTCTGAGCTGGAACAAGCTACACCAGAAGAGGGCGATCTGTTCAAGGGGATTGATTGAATGCCACGAACAATGCGACAGCGGCATGCTGGTAGATACGTTGCCGTCTATGAGTATCGCGAAGGCGGGAACAAGCGCAAGCGCAAGGGAGCCATGGTCTTTTACTCCTCTTCGAAGGAAGAAGCTGTTATGGAGGCTCGTCGGGTCCTGAAGTCACAGAACTATTACGACCGTGTCACGTTGAGCCAGCCAATCAAGCGGAGATTGCTGTCGGTCAAAGGAGATGAGGAAGAGGAGATTGGCGAGTGAAGATTAGCCCCATCGCAGGTCAGACCGTTGACCTGCTTGAGTCACATTGTGCATACAAGCGTCGCGTCATCACCCGTTACGATTGGGATTGGTGGACCCTTCACAGTGGTGAGGAGGGCACGGGTAAGAGCACAGAGGCCATCTGGGAGTGTTTATATACAGACGATACCTTCCGTCGAGATTGGTGGAACCGCATCACCTATGAGGCGGAGTCGTTCCTGGAGGCCATCGATCGCGCCAAGAAGGGCCAGAGCATCATCCTTGACGAGGCGGGGGAAGCTTGGTATCGTCCAGAGTGGTACGATGCCACTCATCGCGCTCTCGACAAGGCAGCCATGCAGGTGCGGTACAAGAACCTGGACCTGCATGTTGTCGTACCGTTCATTGACTTGGTAGGGTGGCAAGCTCTGCGTCGTGCCCGTGACTGGGTGTATGTTGATGCCCCCGGCTTCAAGAGGGGCCACATGGACTTGTACCGCAGCAGCAAGAGCCGTTTCGGAGGCAAGAAGCGGCGCATGCCGTACTTTGAGTTGATGCTGGATTACAACTTCCGTCCGCTGCCCGCTCAGTTCTACGATGCCTACCGGATCTTCAAGGCAGAGGCAGCAGAGGAACGTCTCGCTAAGTACATAGGGGGTATGCGTCCAACGATCCCGGAGACGCAGGCCAGGTACGAACGAGTCCTGCTGGTGGCTGCTGAGATTGAGGCCAAGACTGACCGAGACCGATTCCGCAACTCGCACGGCACGTTTGATCTGAACCTCATCTGGTATGAGTACGGGGGCCGTGGCTGTAAGATGGAGGATTCTAGGGCGATCGCGCGGGCTCTGACGGCCAAGCTTGGGAAAGTGCGACCCGGTGCGGGGGTATAAGAATGTGGCGTAGGGCAGTACTAATACGACTGGGGTGCGTTGCGGCCCAGGAGGTGCAAGCTGGTGAAGGTACGGGTGTTGGCGTTTGCGTTGGCGTTCGTGTTCGCCTTCATGGGTGTGTTCGCGTTCGGCGCGACCCCCGTGGCGGCAGATGCGACGAGCGACGCGCTCAACAACACCGTGACGCTCGTGACGAATCTGCTTCTGGCGTTGCTGCCGTTGATCCTGATCGTGGCGGTCTTCGGCATCATCATCGGACTGTTCGTCGGGCGCTCCGGGCTGTTCAGCAAGATCGGCGGGAAGTTCTGACCGGACGGACTTCCGCAGCTCTCCATGACGCTGGACGGCGGAGAGGGCTCTTACCGACACCGTGCTTTCGCAAGGCGGTGAGGCCATGCTGAGGCATGTGCGAGCTTGGGCAGCCTCTCTGTCCGCACTCGCTCTCATCTTACCATCTGTGTCCCCTGGCGCTGCCTTCACTACGGTGACGTTCACATCGACAGCGGACTTCGATGCTGGGAAGGTTGACCCAGGAACAGAGTACATCACAGACCAGGGCATCGATGCCCCCTTTTACTCCGTCCTATCGCAGCCCAGCGCCATGTACTTCAACGGGCGCACCTACGTTACGTACACGAGCAGCGGCCTCTATCTTCCGAATGTCACCTACTACGACCATGCGTCGGGTTCTTGGGCGACACCCGTCGCGGCACGGGAATCCAACCCGAACGTCGGGGACGGGCACAGCGCGCCCTCGATGTACATCACGCCCGACGGGTACATTCATATCTTCTGTTGCTCGCATTTCTCCACGATCTTCCACCGCCGGTCGGCACAGCCCCAGGACATCTCATCTTGGGTCGACATGCCCAACGTAACCACACTTGCGACCTACCCCTCCTCGTTCTACTACGCCAACCGCCTCTACTTCCTATACCGTGGCGGCCCCTCCTGTTGCGACAGCCCGGTGAGCTGGCGATGGAGGTACACCACAGATGGTGGCGCGACGTGGACGGCCCCAACTGAGTTTATCAACCTTGGTGCGAATGCGACTGGCATATTTCGTGGCCTGTATGTCAATCACTTCACGCTCTCCGGTTCGAAGCTATGGTACTCCTTCGTCCATGTGAATCCTGACGCGATTACGGTCGGTTTGCGTCAGGATGTCTATGTGGCGTACTGGGACCTGACAACGAACAAGCAGCATAGCGTTAGTGGCGTCGATCTGGGTGCATCCGTGAATCTTACGGAAGCCGACACTTACGCGAAGGCCGTTGATGTGCCTCATGTCTGGTTCACATCCGCCAAGCTATACAACAGCAACCCCTACGTCCTCTACAACGAGGGCAATGAGGATTACTACTTTAGTGGACTCTACAACGGCACAGCCAAATTCGTCCGCTGGACCGGAAGCGCTTGGACCGCGCCCGTGAACATCACGACGACGGACGAAGCCAGCAACTATCTCAACAGTATCGCCACGGGTGATCTGATTGAGGCGTTCATCACGGCTTCGGGGAATACTGGCATCATCGAGGGCGCGCCTCCCGGATGCCTCTGCGAGGGCTGGAGATACTCGGGTGATCTTGAGCGCTGGACGTGGACACCCGCTGGCGGCTGGGTTTTCGACCAGACGATCATGACGGAGGCGCGCGGCAACGGTCCCGTAAACTTCCCAGTTGTCCCACAAGATTACCAAACGGACCTGAGATTGCTTTTCGCTCAATTTGGAAAGGATATCACTATCGCGGACAGCAAGGTCTACGCATGGGGTGCAGGTGGCATCCTGCCGAACCGACTGGTGCCATCCGGTACTTGGGGGGTTGAGACCGTGACGGATACAGTCATGCCCGCGGACGCCTTCCGGTCTGCCAGCACGATCAGCGAGAAGTTCAGCAAAAACCATACCACGCCAGGCTCGTGGAAGTTTAACTACTACAACACGGACCCGCCAGACATCGTGTGTTCGCCAGCGGAGGTGTCGGGAGGTAAGTTGAGGCTTGGATGGGCTGGCAGTGGCGCGCAGGGCTGCTTCATGGAATCTTCTTGGACCACTGACGCTGCTGACTGGACCCTGACGTTCAACTCCAAGATTACAATCACAGTCGCAGCCGGTGGCATCGACCAGTTCGTGTATGCCCTCAGCCAACCAGATCGAGGGGATGCGGTGGAAGGGTTTCAAGGCACGACAAACGGCGTGGCATTCTCTCTGAATCCCCTAGCCACGCTGTTGCGGTGGTATACGATGGAGGATGGCGACCTTGTACTGCAAGGCAGCGCGATCCTAAACTGTGTGGATGTCCTCTGCTACTACCGTATCATTCACGACCAGTCGAGTGCAGACTATACTTTCCAGACGAGCTTCAACGGAGTTAGCTGGACAACGCATGAAGTCGTAGCGGCCCCCAATCAGGCAAAGTGGTACTTCATCTTCGGGGCGGGGGGCGCTGGCGCGGACCTTGATTGGGATGTGGCCTTTGACGATTGGACGCTTGTGGGAACAGTGCTTGATGGCTTCCGTACGAGCGGTGCTGATTGGATTTCTCCAGTCCAGGCATTTATGACAGAGGTTGCGGACACGATCACAGTTGAGTACGTGAACGCCTCAGCACAGGGGTTCATTGACAGCTTAGCCATCGTCAATTCAGCGGGGGCTGTCTTGTGGGAGTACGGAATAGACACAACCATCGGGACCACGGTGACAGTTGCTATTCCACACACCTTTGCACTAGACCAAGCCCTTAGTGTAGACTGGTCCGTTCGCGTTCGGTTGGGGAGCGATGGCACCTATTCCGCAGTTGTCACGTTGGTAACGGCGACTACTAAGTTACCCCTAACAATACAGGATTTCGAACTGGCGGCTCTGGTCACCATGGTGCAGTCTGTTGTCTACGTGCTGCTGGCCTTGATACCATTCATCATCATCTTGTGGATCATCCTGCTGATTATTGACCGCATGGGGAAGTGGTTGAAATGGTAAAGCTGCGTGTGGCTCTGTGTCTGTCGATTGCGCTGATCGTGCTCGTGGCAGGTTCCGCAAGTGCGGTTACCTACACATTCACGAGCACGGCGGACTTCGACGCTGGAGTGAAAGCACCTACAACAGGTGGCAACCTTGGCATAGAGACGACTACGGATAATCTAGGGATCGCAGCCGGAGCCTTCGAACTGGGGAACCTCAAAGGTGATAGCTTCACGACCGCAGACGCCGACGCGGATACAGCGAAATGGGACTTGGTGAGCGGTGTCTCGACAGGATGCGGGACGGTCACACGCACGATTGCCGCTGGGGTCCTGAGCATCTCCGTCCAGTCCGGTGGTGTGGGATGCCGTCGTGGCGTCCGTACAGCAGTCACGGCGACAGGAGATTGGGACATCAGGATTAAGGTTGATAAGGTTACGGTGACTGGCGCAACCAATCTTTTCGAGCTGTCGGTCATGAACCAAGCGCTGGTCTACTGCACAGATGGAGGCACCGTCGACGGACTGCTCTATCAGGACACCTTGAGTCTGGCGGCCCATGCGCTGGACGCCTTCACCTGTGTGAACGGTGCCTTCACAGCGGTCGGATCCCAGACAGGCGGCCTTGCCGATCCTAGCTGGATCCGCCTCACCCGCGCCACTAACACATTCACATGGTCATATTCCGCAGATGGGAGTGTCTGGATACAGGACGAACAGACCACGAACGCGAACATAGCAAACCCTGTCTACATCCTGTTGAACATATTCTCCTCATCGCTGGTCGATGGCACGACCGCTGCGAACCTTGACGATTACCATCTCGCCACGGGGACCGTATCTGCGGGCGGGTTCCGAACGGCGGGAACGTGGACTTCTGCATCGCAAACCTCAACCATTACAGAGGACGAGGCAGCAGTGACGATTACGTACTCTGGAGCAAGTGCTGCTGGTTACGTGGACTACGTGGCGCTCTTCGATGGTGTTACACAGCTTGCTATTGATGGTACGGACCGTACGAGTGGCACCACCGCCACGTCCACCTTTGCGCTGGATTTGCCTACAGGATGGTCGGTTCAGGTTGGGCTCGCAGGAGATGGTGGTGCCTCTACCGCCATGGCAAGCGTTGTGGTGGTGACAACGGAGATACCTGCGCCCCCTCCGCCTGTCGATCCGTTCGCGAGCCTTGAGGGAATGGGTCTCATCCTCATCTCCCTCATTGGTGCCTTGCTCATCATCATGATCTTCGTCGCGGTGATATCTTACATCATGAGAACCATGCAGGATCCGAACCGTCCTGGCGGGAGGGGGAAGCTGTGACGGACAGTCGTCGGGTCGTTGAAATAGGCGGCTGCGCCTGTTGGGGGTGAGACATGCCGAGATCGATGAGACAGCGACATCATAGGCCAGTGTCAGCGTCCCAAGCTCGTGTTGGCAGGCTTGCTACCGGCAACAGAGCTGCCAGAATAGCGTATCCAGCAACAGACCATCTCGGCAACACTGCCACCGTCAGAATTAAGAGCAAGAACCAGCTTGCCAAGCTGTTGCTTCTGTATCCAGATGACCGCAAGGCAATGGTGGTTTGGACCGAGGATGGGCAGAAGATGGGTGATGTCGTTGGCTATGACGACCTGGACTTCATAGCTTCAGAACGTCCAAGGCGGGAGTGAGGAGGATCTAGATGCCACGCTCCTCTGCCTTCCGTCATCCCAAACCCCGTGCCCCCAAGGTGTACCTCGTCAGCGTCCGCACGGAGCGGGCTTCAGAACGTGGCCTGTTTCGCTCGCAGGGCCAGTACAGTGTCAAGGCTTACAGCAGGAGGGAGGCAGAGCACATGGCGGAAGAGGTGCATCGCAAGCAGGCTGGGTCGCGGCAGACATCCCGCCGCTCGCGGGTATCCCAGGTCAGCGAGCAGGAGAAGCTGTTCTATCCAGAACCCGAGCGCGAGGATTGGACCCAGAAGCAGAGAGACCTCGCGCAGCTGGGGGCGAGATGATGCGTAGCGTGAGACAGAGACACCGAACGCCACGAGGCGGTTTCAAACCCGGCGATGATGTCCGGCTAAATCGAGACCCATTTAGGGGCAGTGAGTTCCGTGGTGTGTGGAGGATAGCCAAGCGCGATAACGCGCAGGAGTATACAGTCATCAAGAAGGGAACCAGAGGCCAGTTTGCTTGGGCAGCAAGGTCACGCGATATGAAACTGGTCAAACGAGGTCCTGAGATGGAGGACAAGGGTGTGCCAGAGGACAGTTTCCTTAACAGGAGGCTATCCTGATGCCGCGTTCTGCTCGTGTCCGCCACCACAGTAGCAAGAGGATCCGAGTTGAGAGTTCTGCGAACATACCCCATGGAACTCGTTACAGCCTCAGTGATGGCAGCAACGTCGCATTGCGTTACTCGCGCAGCCCCGGCTCACCCAGGGTAACTGTGAAGAAGAAGGGGTCGAAGGATGAGACAATGGCATATGCTACTTTCAGACGTGACCACCGCCAGACAGACAGGGCTATTGAGATGTGGGAAGGAGCCTTTGAGTCTGGTGGCCCAAGCGTTGATGACGATGAGAGGTTGGGCTGATATGCCGCGCTCAATGGGACAGAGACATCGACAACATGGGATGCGCGCAGTCGCAGTAAGGGTCTCTGACAAGATACAGCCAGCGGGCCTAACGGAGGAAAGGACTTATCATCTGGTCAGTATCAACCGCGCTACTGCTGTGGACAGGGCTAAGAGCAAGTTCGTGCACGATACTGAACTACAACGCAAGCCTTCACAGCTAAAGGCTGAGGTCCTATACGATATGGAGGCTGTTTAGGGTGACCCGTGAGAAGCGACCGCATGAGATTGTGGGGGTACGGAACCCTAAGCGCTACCCTCGCAGCAAACGGTCCTACCGGACACGTTACCAAGCGGATGCACAGCCTGAACCTGAACCGGAGCCTGTCGCACGTGCTGGTCCACCTCGCAAGGTTGGGAGGCGAGAGTGATGCCGAGATCTGCAAGACAAAGGCACAGAGCTGGCAGCGGACACAGAAGGCTGCAGACATACACGTATGGTGTGGAGAGTGATGCACTTCACGACGGCATGGACGATGGCTACGTACGCGCATCCTCTAGAAAGGATGCGATACAGAAGGTCAAGCAGGCTTACGAAAAGGAGGACGCAGTCCTACCGGGAGCAAGGATCGTGGTCCGCAGGATTCATGTTGAGGAGGCCTCGGACATG
>Ga0184639_10000843_pt1 | contig 12672 bp, 9 predicted proteins | sample PLM31_170_b2_FD_133155 | JGI IMG/M metagenome (GOLD analysis project Ga0184639, IMG submission 133155) | Groundwater sediment microbial communities from an aquifer in East River, Colorado, USA - PLM3-1_170_b2 | ecosystem: Environmental > Terrestrial > Soil > Riparian zone | place: USA: East... | reverse complement strand
TTTCCCCCCAAGGTGGCCGTTCCAGAGAATGAGCCCGGCCGCGGCGACCGCCACCGCCGCCGAGATCCAAACCCCCTTCCGACGAGCGTGGGTCGCCCACGCGAGGAAGCACGCGAGCCCGGTCAATCCCAACGCCCAGAGCCCCGTATCCTCGTGCTGCGCGATGGCGGCTTCCGGAACGCCCAGCGCCTCGGCGCGGTCCTCGGCCGCCTCTCCGCTGAAGTAGGCGGCCACCGCACCCAGCAGCGCCAGCGTCAGGAGCAGCGGCGCGAACCAGCGTAGCCACTCGCGGCGAAGGAGCAGATACGCGACGGCGCACGCCGCCCCGACAGAGGTGAGCGCGATGGGGAAATGAGCAACGGCCGGGTGGAGCTCGAGTCCGAAGATCATCGCGACCCCGCGTCAGACGCCATAGGCCCTGCGGAGAATCGACATGGTATGCACGACGGGTCGCTTCACCCCGTGCGCGATCTGGATGTTGCAGGTTCCGCACCCGGTCAAAATCGCCTGCGCCTTCGTCCGGTCGATCTCCTGGAAGAGCGGGTCGCCGATCGCCATCGCGCGATCATAGTTCTCGGCGCGCATGCCGTACGTGCCCGCGATCCCGCAGCAGGAGTCCTCGATCGGCCTCACCTCGACGCCCGGGATGAGCTGGAGGAGCCGGATCGGCTCCTCCGTGATGCCCTGAGCCACCGAGTGGCAGGCGTTGTGGTACACGACGGAAATCGGCACGGGCTGGAAGTCGGTCCGCAGCTCGCCGCGCAGGTAGAGCCGCCAGAGGAACTGGTGAACGTCGATCGTGTGGTCGGCGAGGCGGCGGGCCTCATCGGTGCCCAGGATGCGCGGATAGTCCTCGATCAGGGCCAGACCGCAAGATGGCGCGCTGGCCACGACGGTGAATCCACGGTCCACGAGCGGAAGGAGCGTCTTCAGATTCCGCTCCGCGTCGGCCCGTACCGCGCGCTCGGCGCCCATGGTGATCAGCGCGATGCCGCAGCAGCGCTGCTCGGGCACGACCACCTCGATGCCGTTCGCTTCGAGCACCTTGACCGTGGATTCCGCCTCGCCCTCCGGGTCGTGGAACCGCGCGAAGCAACCCGCGAAGTAGGCGACCCGCTTGGTGAGCGTGACGTCCCGCGGAGGGATGGGACCCAGCCGCGCGTGCGGGGCGGGCGCGTGCGCGGCAGGGGCCGCGGACGACTTCGCCGCCGATCCCGCGCCTGGACCCTCCGCCGGGCGCAAGGCCGCCGCCGGCGCCGCGGCCGCGAGCGGCAGCGTGAGGGCCCGCCTCGACGCGGCGTCCCCCGTCGCGAACGAGCGCCGGAACCTGGGCAGGTCCAGGCGCCCCGCGATGCCGCCGATCTTCTCCCGCGCGGCCCGCTCGACCGGATTCCCCACCGCCAGATTCACGAGCGCCGGCGCCATCCCCGCGACCCCTGCCACTTTATCGGCGTGTCCCAGTACCCAGTTTCGAAGCGGCATGCCGTGCGCTTCCACGAACTCCTTCCGCGCCGCGATCGCGAGTCCCGGAATGTCCACCTGGCTCGGGCACTCGGTGAGGCAGAGCCTGCAATTGAAGCAGGAGTCCATGACCTCTTTGAACGCCTTGCCGGTGAGCACATCGGGCGGAAGCTCGCCCCGGATCACTTCGAGGAGCAGCACCGACTTGGCGCGCGCCGTGTGCGGCTCGCGCAGCGTGGTGCTCCCCACCGGGCAATAATCGCGGCAGGTGCCGCACCCATGGCACATCTCGATCATGGCTCGATAGTCGGGCGCGTCGAAGACCGTCCCGGTCGGCACGAAGGTGTTCGTGAATCGCAGAAATTGCTCCGGGAAGGTGGTCTCGCCGGATATGACGTTTCCCGGATTCAAGATCCCCTCGGGATCGAGCACGCGCTTCACGGCCGCCATGACCGGATAGGCGTTCGGGTGCTGCCGGCGGAGATAGGGGGCTCGGAGCACGCCGTCGCCGTGCTCCCCGGTGATGGTGCCCCCGAGGCTCCAGGTCAGCTCGAACGCCTCTTCGGCCATCGCCGCCATCCTCGACGCGAACGTCGTTTCGTGCGGGTCCATCAGCGGCATCACGTGCACGTTCCCGTTCCCCGCGTGCCCGAAGATGACGTAGCGCGTGCGGTGCTTCGCGAAGATGCGGCGGAGCCCGTTGATGTACGCCCCGAGCTTCTCGGCCGGCACCGCCGTGTCGTCGATGAAGTTCATCGGCTTCTCGATCGGCGAGGCCCGGTAGACGAGCGGGAGCGCGGCGCGGCGGACACTCCAGAGCGCGCGCCGCTCCTCCGCGCTCCTCGCGGCGCGGAAGTCGAGGACCCGGTCCCGCCGCGCCGCGACCCATTCCTCCAAGGCCGCCACGCCCGTGCGCGCCTCATCGTCGCTCGCCCCCTCGAACTCGACCAGGATCCCCGCCTCGAACCGCTCGGGGACGAGATCGCGGAGGTCGCTCCGATGCGCCCGGACGAAGGCGAGAAAGGTGAAGTCCATCGCCTCGATTGCCGACGCGCCGAGCCGGCGCGCCTCCAGCACCGCCTCCGTGGCGTCGTCCCAGGTCGCGAAGTAGAGGAGCGCGACCGCGGTCGCCTGGGGCTTCGAGACGAGACGCATCGTGATCTCGGTCGCGATCCCGAGCGTCCCCTCGGAGCCGACGAAGAGGCGGATCGGGTCGAAGCGGGGCTCGATCGAGGAGACCCGATCGCCCGGGCTCCACGCGCCCCAGAGGTCGTAACCACAAGAATTTTTGTTCGCCCGCGGCCGCTCGGGAAGGAACGCCGGGGCGCCGACGCGGAGGATCGAGGTGAGCTCGCTTTCGAGCCGGGGCCACGTCGGGCTCCCGGCGGCGGTTGCCGCGCTCGCCGTGCCGCCCGAGAGCGCCACCACCGTCCCGTCGTAGAGGGCCATCGAGAGCGCGAGGACGTGATCTTTCGTGGCACCGTGGCGGAGCGTGTGCGCGCCGGCGGCGTTGGTCCCCACGTTTCCGCCGATGGTGCAGAAGTCGCCGCTCGAGGGATCGGGGCCCAAGCGGAGGCCGTGGCGGGCGACGGCGCGCTGGACCCGCTCGTGGATCGCGCCCGGCTCGACCCGGACCCTCCGTTGCGCGGGGTCCACGTCCAGAATCCGGCTCATGTGGCTCGAGAAGTCGAGCACGATACCCGCGCCCAGCGCCTGGCCCGCCAGGCTGGAGCCGCCGCCGCGGGGCGTTACGGGGATGCCACGCGAGCGGGCATAGGCGACGGTCGCCGACACATCGGCAGCCGTCCGGGGCGAGACCACCGCCAGCGGCTTCCGCCTGAAAATGCACGCGGCCGTTGAGAACAGAGCGAGGCTGATCGGGTCGGTCCTCACCTCGCCTTCGAGGATCGGACCGAGATCACGCTCGATTTCGACCGGGCGCGGCTCCATCACCGTCCCCGCCCGTGCGGCGGCACTAGGCCCGTTCGAGGAATACCCTGTCGTAGAGGAGGGCGGCCACCCCACCGCCGAGGAGCGGTCCGACCCAATAGAGCCATTGATCCTGCCAATAGCCGGCGAGCAGCGCCGGCCCGAACGCCCGCGCGGGATTGAACGATGCTCCCGTGAGCGCGCCGCCCATCAGAATGTTCGCGATGAGCGTGAGTCCGATCGCGAGACCCGCGAAGCCCTTGGGCGCGCGCGGATCGACGGCCGTGCCGAAGATCACGATGACGAGCATGAAGGCCATGGTCGCCTCGAGCAGCATGGCCATCTTCGGCCCGATGCTCGGATCGACCGCAGGCGCGCCAAGATGCGCCTCCGCCGGGCCGCCGTGATAGGCGGCGAAGAGGACCCCCGCCGCGATCGAGGCGCCCAGGAGTTGGGCGATCCAGTAGGAGATCGCGCCGCCGAAGCGGATCCGGCGCGTGACCAGCATTCCGAACGTGACCGCGGGATTGAAGTGTCCGCCGGAGATGTGCCCGAAGGCGTAGACGCAGACCAGAATCGCGAGCCCGTGGGCCACCGCGATCCCGGTGGTGCCCACCGACTGGGTCGTGACCTGTTGCATGATCGCTCCGGCTCCGAAGAGAACGAGAGCGAACGTCCCGATCAGCTCCGCCAAGAACTTCTTCGCCTCCTGGCTCATCCAACCTCCCTGTTCGAGTCGTGCTCTGGATGCGGCGCCGAGGCGCCGCGGCCGCTACAGCGACGCCACCGTCTTCCGATCGAGACGCTTCACCAACTCCGTCAGGAGACGCACCGCATGGTCGTAATCCTTCCGGTCCATGATCGTGGAGTGGCTATGGATGTATCGCGTCGGAATGAAGATCACAAGCGACGGCACGCCTGTGTCGTACACGTGGAAGCGGCCGGCGTCGGTGCCCCCCCGCTCGACGGTGCCGAGATGGTACTTGATCTTCTGCCGCTCGCAGATGTCCACCGCGAGATCGCGGAGCTTGCGGTTCGGGACCAGAGTGGCGTCGTAGACCAGGATTCCCACGCCCGCGCCCAGTTTCTCGTCGCCGTCCCCCAACGAGCCCGGCGTGTCGTGGGCGATTCCCACGTCCACCGCGATCGCGACGTTCGGCTTCACCGAGGCGACGCTGGTCTGCGCCCCGCGGAGGCCGACCTCTTCCATCGTCGTGGCGACGCCGTAGAACGTGTTGGGGTGCTTCGCGCCCTTGAGGCGGCGGAGCGTGTCCACGACCAGCGCGCAGCCGACTCGGTTGTCGAGCGCTTTGGCCAGGTAGAGGCGATCGTTCCCCATCACCGTGAACGGGGCGTCGGGCACGATCGGATCGCCGGTGCGGATGCCGAGCCGCTTCTTGACGTCGAAATACGACGTGGCGCCCACGTCGATGAACATATCTTTGATGTCGAGAACCTTCTTCCGCTCCTCTTCCTGCAGCTCGTGCGGCGGCTTCGAGCCGACCACGCCGATGACGTCGCCCTTCTTCGTGCGGATCAGCACCCGCTGGGCGAGGAGAACGTGACCCCACCAGCCCCCCATCGGGAGAAACTTGATGAAGCCCTCGGGCGTGATCCCCTTGACCATGAAGCCGACCTCGTCCATGTGACCGGCGATCAGCACGCGCGGCTCGTCCGGGCCGCCTTTCTTCTTGCAGATCACGCTCCCCAGGCCGTCCTGGGAAACCTCGCCGAGCCCCTTCAAATTCTTGCGCATCAGGGCGGCGATCTCGTCCTCGTGGCCGGGGGGCCCGAACGCGTTTGTGAGCTCCTGAAGTAAAGCCTGGCTGGCATCCATCCGAAAGCTCCTCGAGGGTAGGGGAAATGAGGCGCGAACGCGGGCGAGTATCGGCCCCCGCTCGGGGCTCTGTCAAGCGGCGGCGGGGCGCCGCGTGAATCGCGCCGCCCGCGGCGGGCGCCCGCATGAATTGCGCGGGCGTCCCGCGCGCTGCTACACTGGCCGGCTCCATGGAGACCCGCCAGCGCCATATCGAGATCATCGGCGCCCCCATCGACCTCGGGGCCGGCCGGCGCGGGGTCGATATGGGCCCTTCCGCGATTCGAATTGCGGACCTCGAAGCCCGCCTTGAGCGTCTCGGCCACCGCGTGATGGATTTCGGCGACATCGACGTGATGATTCCCGAGACCCTGGAAATAGGCTCACCGGCGCTCCGCTACAAGCCCGCCATCCTCGCCGCGTGCGACGCGCTCCGCCGCGAGGTCGAGCGGAGCCTCGCCGAGGGCCGGACGCCGCTGGTCCTGGGCGGGGACCATTCGGTCGCGATCGGGTCGGTGGCGGGCGTGAGCCGTCACTTCCGGAGCCGCGGCGAGTCGATCGGCGTCCTCTGGTTCGACGCGCACGGCGACTCCAACACACCCGAGACCACGCCGTCCGGAAACATCCACGGAATGTCGCTCGCGGTGTCGCTGGGCCATGGGGACGAGGAGTTGGTCGCCCTAGGCGGACACGCCCCCAAGGTGGACGCGCGGAACGTGGCGATCATCGGGCTGCGCGACCTCGATCCGGGCGAGCGGGAATTCCTGAAGCGGAGCGGCGTGACCGTCTACACCATCCGGGAGGTGGACGAGCGCGGGATGCGGGACGTGGTGAGCGAGGCGATCGAGATCGCCGGGAGGGGGACCGCGGGGATCCACCTTTCGTTCGATCTGGACGTGCTGGATCCGGAGGATGCCCCGGGAATCGGGACCTCCGTGATGGGCGGCATCACCTACCGCGAAGCGCACCTCGCGATGGAGATCCTCGGGGAGCGGGGGAACGTCGTCTCCGTGGACCTCGTCGAAGTGAATCCCGTGCTCGACACGCGCAACATGACCGGAGACCTGGCGGTCGAGCTGGCGCAGAGTCTCCTCGGTAAGCGGATCTTCTAGCCGAGGCCCGGGCCGCTCTCCGGCGCGTCGCCTACGGCTAGAGCCGGCCGATCCCTGGGATCCGGTGGTGCGACTCCGGCTCCGACGGATCCTCGCGCTTCAGCAGCACGCTGATCGATCCGTCCACCTCGAGAATCGCCGTGCGCACGAGGCCGGCGTCCTCCACGCCGTGCTCCCGCAGCGCGCGGAGGAGGTCCTCGCGGGTGACGTTCTCACGCGCGCAGTTCGCCTCTATGATTCGCCCGTGGCGGATGAGAATTGTCGGGGTTCCTTCGACGAGTCGCGCCACCCGCTTGCTCCGGCTCGAGATCCACGCCACCCCCGCGTTCACGGCGAGGAGCGTTCCCATCGCCGCGATTCCGCCGACCATCGAGGTGTCGTTCCCCACCATGGCGTTTTGCACGGCGTTGGCGATCAGGAGCAGGAGGATCATGTCGTAGGGCGTGAGGTGCCCCGACTGGCGCTTTCCCGTGAGGCGGAGGCCGGCCAGGAGCAGCAGGAAAAGGATCGCGCTACGGAGGACGATCTCCTGAAGCGGGGTCGTCCCGTGCAATGAGAACATCCGGCCGGCCGCGCTACTTCGAAGCGATGGTGATCGGCTGCTCGGCCTTCAGCGAGATCTTGGTCCCGGCCGGGAGATCCAGCTCGTGGCCCTTCGCCAGCAGCACCCCTCCCGTGCCCACCGCCGCGCCCGCCACGGCGCCGATGACCGCGCCCTTGGTGTCCTTCCCGATGATCTTGCCCAGGATAGCGCCCGCCGCAGCGGCGCCGCCGATGAGGAGCGCGTCGCGCTTGCCGGTCCCGCCCGCCTGAAGCTCCTCGACGTTGGTTACGGTCGCGTCGAGCGACTTGTCCCCGTCCACCGTCTGAATCGACGTGAAGGCGAGCTTGGCCGAGGCGCGGGCCTCCTCGCTCTTGTCCTTGCTGGCGCGGGTCAGCTCGGCGATCTCCCCCTGGAGGAGCGCGCCCTGATTCGCGATCACCTCGTTCTCGTAGATGAGCGGTGCCGCGAGCGTGGCCTCGATCCTGTCGCCGACGTTCGAGGTGGCGGTGTTGATCGGCGTCACCAGCTCGACGACGAACGGCGTCCCCACGGGCGCGGACACGGTCTTCACGGCGACGGCAGGAGCCGCGGTCGTCTTCGGCTTGGACGGCGCCGACGGTTTCGGGGTCGCTGGGGCCGGAGGCGGGGTCGGCGTTTGCGCGGGCGGCGCGGGTTCATCCGGCGCGCTCGCCGTGGTTGCCGGATTGCCGGCTTCAGGCGTGGTGGCCGGATTCTCGTCCGGCACCGGCATCGAGACCTCGGTATCCGACTTCTTCTGGCAGGCCGAGAGGCCTACCGCGATAAGCAGCGCGAGGAGCAGCGAACCCACGGCGTGACTCGATTTCATGCGTCCCTCCAGAGCGACCGCGCGGTCAGTACACGAACAGATACGTGAAGCCGCCTTCGATGCTGAACTGACCCGCGTCGGAAATGAATGCGTAGCGCGTCTGCGCATAGAGTGAGAAGTTCGGCATCATGGGGCTGCGGATTCCGCCCTGGAGATCGATGCCCAGCTTCGTGTCCGAAGAGCTGGTCGCGCCGGGGGCGGTCGCGTCGGCGCTCAGGAAATGCAGCCCCAATCCCGAACCCAGGTACGGCGTCACGCGGCTACCCTGGATCGGAAAGTCGTAGTTGAGATCCATCGCGAACGCGACATCGCTCCGGTCCGTCTCGTACGCGCCCACGGTGGCGCCCACGCTCCAGTACTGGAAGTAAGGCACCACGTGAAGGTTTTGTACGAGGGTTCCGGCATCGACGTGGAGACCGAGCGACAGCGTGCTGCTTCCGCCCTCCGGATCGACGAATCCCAAGCTGGCTCCGAGCCCCTTGATGCCGAGGCCCACGTTGCTCTGCGTGTTCGTCGAGGTTTGCGCGAGCGCCATGGGAGCGCTCAGCATCATCAGGCTGGCCGCGGCGAGGAGCGCCGACAGGTTGAGCAAAGTTCGTTTCATCGCGAAATCCCTCCCTGGTCCGTTTGGGTCGAGACAAATCCGGCCCGGCACCGACCCCCCACCCTTGGCGCGAACCATAGCGCACCAAGCGGTTGGGCGGCAACTAGAACCGGAATTTCAGGCCTCCCTGGATGCCCAGCCCGTCCATGTTGATCGCCTCCTGGACGGAGATCAGGTAGTACGGGTCGAAATACTCCGCCGTCACGGTGCTCCAGTTGTAGGTGGCCTCCCCGTAGAGGGAGGTCGTCGGAGTGACGACGACGTTGAGTCCGGCGAGCGCCATGCCCCCGAAGCCGCCGTAGTCGGTGCCGACCGTGTACCCGTAACCATAGGGATCGACACCTTCCCTGGTGATCGATAGCCATTCGTAGCCGATTCCGCCACCCACGTACGGCTGGAATTTGGGCGACGTGGGAAAGCGGTAGCGGAAGAACCCCATGAACGGAACGAGGTCGGTGTCGAAGGCATCGGCCTGGATGGTCTGCTCGATTTCGATCCCGCCAGGACCCACGACGGTGGTCGTCACCTCCCCACTATTCGAGGAGCGGTGGTACCAGGAGATCAGGATGCCGACGTCCACCTGTTTCGTGACCTCGGCGCCGCCGGCCAGGGTTCCGTAGAAGCCGTCGCCGGGCTGGTTGGTCGGCTCGTAGATTCCGGCGCTGATGTTCAGGAAACCGGTCGGCTGCTGGGGATTGTTGTAAGGCCGGGAGCGCCGGACGGGCCCCTCCGCGGCGGTTGCCGTGGACGCGGGCGCGAGCGATACGAGGAACAGTACGAGCCCAATGCCGGTCGTGGAGATCGTCAAATTCCGGCTGGTGCGGCTGGCCATCTTGCCCTCCAAGAGTTCGGGACGGATCGAGCTGTCCGCCTTGAAAAGCACCCCGCGTGCCAGCCGGGGAACCGTTGAAACTACGGAACTTAGGGGGAGGGAAGCGGGCCACCCCCTCGAAAAGCGCCTCCCCCCGGGCACCCTGTGTATTCCCCGCCACACTCCGGCACCGGGTTTGACGCCCCCTCCATCACCCCCTAGGATCGCGCGATGCGCCGACTTCCGTGGGCCCATCTTGTCGTGGCGGCGGCGCTTCTCGCATCTCACGACGCCGCGGCCCAGCCGGCGGAATACCTCCCGGTCCGGAGCCCCTTCAACGAGGAGATCCGCGTGCTCGCGGCCCGCGGCGTCCTCGACTCCCTCGCTCTCTACACGCGCCCGCTCGCTCGCATCGACATCGCTCGCTCGCTGCTTCGCGCTCGGCGGCTGTATCCAGGCGTCGAGGACACCCCGAGCTACCAGCGCCTGGAGCGCGAGCTGGCGCGCGAGCTGACCGACCTCGGGTCACCGCCGGCCCGGCCGGAGACCGGGCCCCTGGTCGATTCCGGCACGCGGGATCGGCGCTTCCGAATCCAGTCGGAGCTGCACGTGCTGGGCGACAACACCGAGTTCGGCGACTCCGATTTTCGGGTCCGCGACGCGACCTTCGGAGGCGCGCGGGTGGGCCTCCAGTTCTGGCCCGCCTTCGCGGCGTTCGAGGACATCGGCCTGACGCGGATCCGGAGCGAGCGCGAGTGGGTGGACCCGATTATCAACCATACCGATCTCGAAATCACGGTCGAGCGCGCGGATCTCACGGCGCGGGTCGGCCCGATCACGACGGCGGCGGGCTACGACATGTTCCGCTGGGGCCCGGGGCGAACCGGCACGCTCCTCCTCTCGGACGCGGCGGGCCCGATGGGGTTCCTCTCGCTCCAGGGAACGGCGAGGGGGCGGATCACCGCGACGGCTGTCTCGGGCGTGCTCTCCACGGCCGATGGACGCTACCTGGCGGCGCACCGGCTCGAGTTCGCGGCAACCCGGAGCCTCACGATCGGCCTGGCGGAAACGGCGCGGTACCACGGCGAAGGGATCGAGCTCCTCTACGCGATCGGCATTCTCCCCTATACGATCGTCGAGCGTATCAACATCCGCGACGCCTCGAGCGATTCGACCCGCGCGCTGGAGCGAGCGAACATCATGGCGTCCGCGGACGTCGAATTCCGCGTCTCGCCGAATCTGACGCTCTACGGCGAACTGCTCGTGGACGACTTCGCCACCGAGGACGAGAGCATGCCCGACCGGGTCGCCTACCAGGCCGGATTCCGGAGCGACCGGCCGCTCGGGCGCCGCATGATGCATTTCCTGGGCGAATACAGCCGCGTGCCTCAGTTCACCTACAGCGTCTACTACGGGCAGAATTACATCCACCGCGACCTACCGCTCGGCTACGCCTCGGGCACGGACGTCGAGAGCGCGTGGCTCGAGGTCGGGTACGATTTCTCCGCCGACTGGCAGGCGCGCTGGACCGGCGACTTCACGAATCAGGGGGAGGGCGCCCTGGGCCAGGCGTGGGATCCATCGATGGGTCCCGTGTCGAACGCGGGGTTGAGCGGAACGGTGGAGGAGCGGCGGACGATGTGGGTGGACGGACGGTGGCTCCCTCGCGACAACGTGGACATCGACGTGGGGGTCGGGTACCAGCGGATCGAGAACGCCGCGCACGTGGACGGACTGACGGAGACCGGCTGGCTCGTCCGCCTCGCGGCGGACTTGCGGTACTAGGCGGCGGGGCCCGCCGCATCCGGCGCCCGCTTGACCGGCTGAAACGCGCCGCGCTCGGGATCCTCGGGCTTCTCCGCCCTCGCGCGCGCCTCCTCCCAGAGGATCTCCTGCGCGCGGTGCGGCTTTCTGCGGCCGTCGCGACGCGCGAGCGATCCGTCCGACTTGAGCTCCCTTGACTTCACGTTGTCGGCGAAGATCGTGTCCAGGATCCGGCCGAGCCGTGCGCGGTGATCGGAATCCACGATCGGGATGACCAGCTCCACGCGGCGGTCGAGGTTCCGCGGCATCCAGTCCGCACTACCCATGTAGACCTCGGTGTCGCCCCCGTTTCGGAACTCGAAGACCCGGCTGTGCTCGAGGAAGCGGTCCACGAGCGTGACGACGCGGATCGTCTCGCTCAGCCCCCGCACGCCGGGGCGGAGCAGGCACGAGCCGCGCACGTTCAGGTCGATCCGCACGCCGGCGCGGGACGCCTCGTAGAGCGCGTCGATCAGCGCGGTGTCCACGAGAGCGTTCATCTTCGCGCGGATCTGCCCCGGCTCCTCGGCGCTCGATTTCTCCATCTCGCGGCGGATCAGGGCGAGAAACCGCTGCCGGAGCCCCAGCGGCGCCATGGCGAGCCGCCGCCAAGGGAGCGGCTGCGAGTATCCCGTGACGACGTTGAAAAAGCCGGTCAGGTCGGCGCAGAGGTCCTCGTCGGCTGACAAGAGGCTCAAGTCGGAGTAGTCGAGCACGGTCCGCTCGTTGTAATTCCCGGTGCCGACGTGGGCGTAGCGCTCGATTCCGCGCGGACCGCGCCGCACGATCAGGAGCGCCTTGGCGTGCGTCTTGAGCCCCGCGAGCCCGTAGAGCACCTGGGCCCCCGCGTCCTCGAGCCGGCGCGCCCATCCGACATTCCGTTCCTCATCGAATCGGGCCTGCAGCTCCACCAGTACGGTTACCTGCTTTCCGTTCTCGGCCGCGCGCTCGAGCGCCCGCACCACCTCCGATCCCGACGAGGTGCGGTAGAGGGTCTGCTTGATCGCGAGAACCGACGGGTCCTCCGCCGCCAGGCGGATCAGCCTCAACACCGGCTCGAAGCTCTCGTAGGGGTGGAAGAGCAGGATGTCGCGCTCGGCGATCGCGTCCCAGAGTCCTTCGCCGGGCGGAATCCCGGGCACCGGCTGGGGCGCCCACGCCGGCGCGCGCGGCGCCACGAGCGACGGGAGCCTCGCGAAATCCATCAGGTACCGGAGATCGAGCGGGGGGCGGAGCTTGTACACTTCCTCGGGTTTGAGCTCGAGCGCCGCCGAGAGGCGGTCCACCAGGGCGTCGCTCGCGCCTTCCTCGATCTCCAGGCGCACCGGATCTCCCCGCATCCGGCTCTTCAGCACCTGGCGGACCGCGTCCACCAGATCCTCCGCCTCTTGGTCGTCGGTCGCGAAGTCGGCGTCCCGCGTGACCCGGAACGCGGCCGCTTCGCGCACGACGTACCCCGCGAACAGCTCGCCCAGATGCTCGCGGACGACCTCCTCGAGGAGCACGAATCGGGCGCCTTCCCCGCCGCCGACCTGGATCCAGCGGACGCTCAACCGTGGGAGCTGCACGATGGCGAAGCGCTCTTCGTCGCCCTCGCGGACGAGGCGGACCGCGAGGTGAAGCACGAGGTTATTGACCCGGGGGAACGGAACGGCGGGATCGATCGCCGCCGGAGTCAGGATCGGGAGCAGCTCGCGCGCGAAGAGCTGGTCCAGGAACGCGCGCTCCTTGGGGGCCAGCTCCTC